>ERZ764778.4245-NODE-4245-length-10600-cov-16.705642_pt1 | contig 10600 bp, 9 predicted proteins | sample MGYA00374951_ERZ764778 | MGnify/ENA primary metagenome ERZ764778 (study PRJEB28918, sample SAMN05720193) | bioreactor metagenome | isolation source: Anaerobic biogas reactor | place: USA:Washington, USA | collected 2015-08-08 ...
CAGATATGAGCACAGGCGGCACAACCGATACAGGCCGTTGCCGCCTGGTCATAGGGGGTACCCACCCGTTTATCTATCCCCCGCATTACAGTGGAAATAGCACTTGTACCCATTTTCTCGCAGGCCAGTACACAAAGGCGGCAGACTATACAGCGCTCTTCCTCTTTTTCGCCTAAAGAATTTTCGGAACAGCCATATTCCCGGTACAGCTTTTGCATCAATACACTGCCTGAAGCGCGTTTATACAGCATCACAATAATATTGCGCCGGATTTTTTCCACTGCCGGAGTAGAGGTCTTAACCTCGATTCCTTCACTCACCGGATAAGTACATGAGGCTACCAAACGACTACGGCCTCCTGCAGTTACTTCCACCGTACAAAGACGACAGCTTCCCTGACCGCCAAAAGCTTCATGATAGCAAAGGGTGGGAATAGCAATTCCTTCCCTTCTGGCCACATCTAAAATGCTGTCACCAGGATAAGCTTTGAATGCTTTTCCATCAATAATAAGCTCCATTTCTCCCACCCTCCTCTATTTAACTTTGATAGCCTGGAAAGAGCAGCTATCAATACACTCACCGCAGCGGATGCATTTGTCGCTTTCAATCCAGTGAGCCTGTTTTTTCTCCCCTTTTATACCTTCTGCCGGACAGCGAGGCAGGCAGAGGCCGCAACCGGTACAGATAGCGGGATCAATCCAGAATTCACTAAGCTCCCGGCATATCCCAGCCGGGCAGCGCTGCCCCTCAATATGCTCCAGGTACTCTTCTCTAAAATAGCGAAGGGTAGAAAGCACCGGGTTGGAAGCGGTACGGCCCAGGGCACAGAGTGAAGCTTGCTGCATAGTGTCAGCAATATCCTCCATTAGTTCCAGATCTTCGATTTCCCCCTGTCCATGGCAGATGCGGTTGAGGATTTCCAGCAGGCATTTTATACCTTCCCGGCAAGGAACGCATTTGCCGCAAGACTCCCCGGCCAAAAAGGATAGATAATAACGAGCCACTTCCACCATACAGGTACGGTCATCCATGACAATCAATCCCCCGGAGCCCATCATGGAACCAGCCTGGGACAGGGAATCAAAGTCCACCTTGAGATCCAGCAACTGGGATGGAATACATCCCCCGGAAGGGCCTCCGGTCTGTACCGCCTTAAAACTGCGACCTTGGGGAACACCGCCTCCGATATCAAATATAATTTCCCGTAGAGTTGTACCCATAGGCACTTCAACCAGCCCGGTATTGGCCACCTTACCCACCAGGGAAAAGACCTTGGTTCCCTTGCTGCCTTCGGTACCCAGGGAAGTGAACCAGCTGGCTCCCCGTTCCATTATTACCGGAATATTGGCCCAGGTTTCCACATTATTTATTATGGTTGGCTGTCCCCAGAGACCCTTTTCACTGGGAAAAACATATTTATCCCGCGGCTCCCCGACATTGCCTTCAATCGATGCGATCAAAGCCGTTTCCTCGCCACAAACAAAGGCCCCGCCCCCGCGAACTATTTCGATATTAAAGGAAAGCCCGCTGCCCAGTATGTTTTCTCCCAGAAAACCATGGTTTTCAGCCTCCTCTATAGCCTTCTGCAGGCTGGCTACCGATTGGGCATACTCATCGCGAACATATATAAAACCATTAGAGGCTCCTACCGCATAGGCCGCAATGATCATACCCTCTAAAACCGAGTGCGGATCCCCCTCCATGATACTCTCATCCATAAAGGCTCCCGGATCCCCTTCATCCCCGTTGCATATTATATAGCGCGGCTGGGCCGGGGTCGCAGCACAAGCCTTCCATTTGAGCCCGGTAGGAAATCCCCCCCCACCTCGCCCTCGCAATCCAGACTTTATGATCTCTTCGATTACCTGTTCCGGACGCATATCCAGCAAGGATTTTTCCAGGGCGCGGTAACCTCCGCGCTCCAGGTAATCCTGCAAAGAAGAAGGGTCAATAAGCCCCACATTACGCAGGGCCACCCTGGTCTGCCGCCGGTAAAAGGGTATATCATTCTGCCCCTGCACCAGTGCCTTCTTCTGCCGATCACGAAAGAGCAGCCGTTTTACCACTTCACCCTGCTGCAAGGTTTTCTCCACAATCTCGGGTATGTCCGCCGCCTTAACCCGGCAGTAAGTGATATCCTCCGGCAATATGCGAACAAAAGGTCCCTGGGCGCAGAGCCCATGACAACCTGTGGCCCGGGCGGAGGTGGTGGCGGCAAGTACGGTCTTATCATCTGAAGTAAGATTATCTTTCAAGGCCTGATATACTTCCCGGGCCCCATTGGCCACACAACCAGTTCCACAGCATACCAACAGCAGGTGAATAAGGGATTTATTCATGGTGGTCATTATCCCCACCTCCCCGGTATTCTTTTATTATTTCTTTGAGAGCGGCCGCATTTACCCGAGGATAGACCCGTTCATTGACCAGCAAAGCCGGGGCTATTGCACAAGCCCCAATGCAATTGACCGTTTCCAGGGAAAACTCCCGGTCAGCTGTGGTTTCCCCGGGGCCTATCCCCAGATTTTTATATATCTCATCCAGTAGAATATTGGAGCCTTTAATATGACAGGTAGTACCATCACAAACCTTGAAATTGACTCGGCCCCGGGGCTGCAGGCTGAAGGCCCGGTAAAAGGTAGCCATGCTGTAAACCTGGCTGAAAGGAACCCCCACATATTCCGCGGTCAGTTCCAGGGCAGCCCGGGGAAGGTAACGATAGCAACGGCTTAGCTCATGCATAATGGCTATAATATAGCGTTTCTCTCCCGGGAAACCGTAGATGATTCTCCTAAAGCCTTCAATATTTTCCTCATACTCTTGTTCACTCATGATAACCCGCCTCCTGGAAGGCTTATAATAAGCCTCATTCTGCGTTTAGATGATTTGGATGATTCTTCTCCCCACTTCGTAAGGAAGCAGGGAGAAGAAGAATAAATTGCAAGCGTATTCGGTGCCAGTTTATGGAAACACGGCTTGGCGGTCTTACAAGCTGAGTTCCTGTAGTTTCTCTGGAGTGGGAACACCGGCCTGGTCCCATCCCCGCAAGGTATAGTACTCCGGTAACATAAGCTCTAACCTGACCACATTCCCCTGGTGAGGACCACCTTTCATGGGTTCAAGCAGGAGTCGGGGAGGCAGAGTGTCGTCTTTGTTGCTGATACCGGCTTGCAGGTTAAAGGAGCGTTCCAGATTCCAGATCCGTTCCCCCGCCAGCAGAAATTCCTCGTCACTTAAATCAAGCCCGGTGGCCTGGCGCAACTGCTCCGCTATCTCCGGCAAACCCTGGCCAAAGGTAGTGAAAAGACAAATCCCGGCCGAATCTACCAGGGCCGTGAGATCCTGGAATATTTTAAGCAGGGCCGCCTTACCCTCGGTGCTATCCGGATCCACTTTTTCCGGTATACCCAAAACCTCAGGGGAAGTCATGTAGCCCCGGACATGGCAACCGCCCCGGTTAGAAGTAGCATAGTTCAAACCGATTCCCTGCTGCCCCCGGGGGTCATAAGCGGGCAGCTCCTGCTTTTTCACCGACATGGAATATTCAGGATGGCCGTATTTCTCAGCCAGGCGATAAGAACCTTCCGCCAGTTCGTCGCCGAATCCCTCTCGGTAGGCGGTCTTGATGGTCATTTCAACCAGCATATCGGCATCACCCCAGCGCAGCTCCGCCTTTTCCCGGGGGATGAAGCCCTTTTCCATCATTTCCGTTGCACAGGCCAGGGTACCAGCCAGGGAGATGGGATCAAGACCTAACTCGTTGCAGAGGAAGTTGGCCTTGGAAATGGCTTCAAAATCATCGATAAAAAGGTTGGGCCCCAGGCCCCAGGTTGCCTCGTACTCCGGCCCTTCGCCAATACCTTTATATTTGCCCCGGTTGCGGCTAACCCGGCCACAACCGATGGAACAACCAAAGCAACCCTTGTTGCGCACCAGGCAGTGTTCGGCCTGGTACTCGCCGGAAACATTTTCCGCCTTTGCAAAAACCGCTGCTTCACTGAAGTTCTTAACCGGCAAGCCCCCGTGCTCATTCAGAATATTTACCAAAACATTGGTGCCATAAGCCGCCAAACCGGCCCCGGTTACGGGATGCGCTTTCAATTTGTTCCGGGCATCAGTAATTGCCTGCATGAAACCCTGCCGGTCGGCCACTTTGATACCTCCGGTGCCTCGAACTGCCAGGGCTTTCAAGTTCTTTGAGCCCATGACCGCTCCCACTCCGGAGCGCCCCGCGGCCCGGTTATATTCATTCATAATACAGGCGAACTTGACTAGTTTTTCTCCAGCCGGTCCTATACAGGCTACTTTGGCCTCCTCATGCGTAGCCTGCTTAATCATATCAGTCGTCTCCGGAACATTGCGTCCCCAGAGCTCTTCTGCACTTCTTAATTCCGCTTCAGCATTATTAATCCATAGATAAACCGGTTTTTCAGCTTTTCCTTCAAAAATGATTCCATCATAACCGGCATATTTTAGTTCCGGGCCAAAACTCCCCCCTGAGTTGGAAGCAGCAATGGTACCATTTAGTGGTCCCCGGGTTACTACATTATAGCGTCCGCCCGAGGCAGCCAGAGTTCCGGTAAGAGGGCCGGTCATAAAAATAATCTTATTTTCCGGGCTCAAGGGATCCACCTGAGGATTCACTTCATCCATGAACAATTTGCTTCCCAGGCCCCGGGCTCCGATATAATTTTGCAGAAGCGCTGGATCAAGCTTTTCTTTTTTGATAGTAGCGTCAGTGAGGTTAACCCTTAAAACCTGTCCTATCCATGCATACATCTTAGCTCACCTCCTCATAAACATCCTTTAACTTGGCCGCAACTGCCTTGCGTCGCGCCAGTCCGGCTTCGCCCGCTTCCTGGTAAGTGATGGCACCGGAAGGGCAAAACTTCACACATTCCGGATCCCCACCACAAAGGTCACATTTTAGAATACTGTCGCTTACATGATCGTAGAAAGTGGCCCCCAAAGGACAGGCTATGGTACAAGCCTTGCAAACCAGGCAACGGCTTGAATTTACCACCATAGCACCAGTTTTATTGTCGCGGCTTACGGCTCCTACCGGGCAGACCTGCATACAGGCCGCCGTACTGCATTGCTGGCAGAGAACCGGGGAGGAAAATCCCACCTTCTCAAAACTGAAAACGGATATGCGTGACCGGGCCGGGTTGAATTCTCCGGTGTGAGTAAACGAACACACCAATTCACAGGTTCTACAGCCAGTACATTTTTCCGGTTGAACTACAATAATCTTTTCCATCTCGCTCTGGCTTCCCATAGTGAAAACCAGAATTCACCTCCTTTTTTGCTTTCTCTTAAACGGCTTGTTTTTAAGCTCCTGCGGCTAACCAACCCCAATCTTTTAATCTCTGTACTCTTTAATAGCAAAAATCATGCCAACTCAAACAATGCTCTCCAGAAAAAAACTAATCCCCGTCATACCATCGTTCAGGTAAACGGGGTTGATAAGATTATTTACTGTTAGAATAACTTTTGTAACATTGCTGTCACAAGCTGGTTACATTAGGATGACAGTATTATGACACTTCGTGAACAGAATAGTTTTACAAGTCCAAAACCTCAAACTCCATATCCAAAAGGTTGAAAAGAAGAATGCGTTTACGCAAAAGTTCTCCCCGGCCCAGGAGGATTTTTACCACTTCGGCGACCTGTAGACTGGCTACTACAGCAGGAGCAAATGCCAGGACCCCCTGCTCGCTTTCCACTCCCTGCTCCTGGTTGCTGTTCCGGTAGATTATTTCCAGGCTGTCTTCACCAGGAAACTGGGTACAAACCTGACCGCACCAGCCAGCAATGGCACCATGTACCAGGGGCAGCGACAGGCGTTGACAGACAGTAGCCAGCATCTTGCGTACGGGAATGCTGTCCAGGGCATCTACTACCACCTGATGACCGGCCAGCAAATCCTCCCCCTCCCCTGCCGCGAAAGGACGGTTGAAAGCCTGAAAATTTACGGCCGGGTTGATGGCCTGAACCCTTTTAGCCGCCGTTTCAACCTTGCTTAGTCCAATAGATTCCATCTCCGACAGCAGTTGCCGATTAAGATTATGCTCGGCAAAATTGTCATAATCCCAGGCCGAAATCGAAGCAATTCCCAGGCGGGCTAGTTCCTCCAAGAGGTAGCCTCCCAGTCCTCCACAACCGATTACCGCCACCCGGGACTGAAATAAGCGGCACTGTTCTTCTCGGGTGATGGATTTAGCGTTGCGCTGGTAACGCTGGGGTAAAACACCCTGGGCCAGGAGCCTTCCCTCGGTTTCGTGCAAAGATAAACCCAGGGCCAGAGCGATTTCCTCTTCTTCTTTCCAGCCAATAAGCCCGGATGGGGCTTTTTGCCGCAACAGTACATCCATTTTATCCATTCTACAAACATCCCCCTGGATGCTGCCGGCCTTCCGGCTTACTGCATTTTAATGCTTTGATCATTTATCCCCCTCCTACCGGCGGAAAAATGGAAATGGTATCTCCCTCCTGCAGCACCCGGTTCAGGTCAGCCGATTTTCCATTTACGAATATTATGCCCAGGTCGGTCGGGGATATAGCCAGTCCCTTAACTATATCTTGCACCTTGGCCGCTTCAGGATAAATCCCTGACTGAACCTTAAAACGCCCCTGGCGTAATGTTGCAAATAGCTTAACTACTATCTTCACCTTTCTACCTCCCGATTATTTCTACACAAAACCTGTCCAAGTTTAGTTCCACTGTAAAAACCCCTTTTTATGTAGAAGGGTTGCATGAATATACAAAGTTCCCTACATAGCCTGACAAATTCAATCCTGCCACAATTCGGCGGCCAGGTCCTCCACTTCTTTCTTGAGCGCTGCGGAGGCTTTATGGTCAATAAGCCACTCTTCACCCTGGCTAAACACTACATCGCCTTCCCGGGCTGCCGGCGGTATTTTATCCCGCCGGACTTTAATCACCTGGCCCTCACCCTTCATTTCCAAAAGGGCAAAATCCCCTTCAAAGCGTTCAATTACGGCTTTCATTGCTTAATTCCTCCTGTAGGCAAAAACTGCATAATAACTTGCCTGGCTTACTCCTCCGTACCCGGCAAAACTCAATAACTCAAGTGCCTGGTACCATGCAATTCCATACCCGGACATATTGTCGCTTTTCTCACCTCCCACTTCCCACCTCCCATTAAGGTTGGCAATTCTTGCAGGGCCGATATCCCTTTTCCAGCGCCTCTTCACGGCTGGGCAGGCGGATCTGGTTTTTGGATGCCGGCAGGTTCGAACAGTCCGGACGGTGAAAAACCCGGGATTTAAGGTTTCCAATATAGAAAACGCCTTCTTCACCTTGTACGGTAGCGGGTACGGGCACCGGGCTCAAGCCTGCAGACGCTTTCTTTTTCCCCTTCTTATAGACTTCTATCTTTTGCCCATCTGAAGTGATAATAAGGGTGCCATCCTCATCCGTCCTCAGCAGCTCTACTCCGTATTTCCCCAGCACTTGCAGGGTTTCGCGGTGGGGGTGTCCATAATCATTATTGGGAGCACACATAATTACGGCCCAAGAGGGAGCAACAGCTTCGATAAAGTCTTCTCCGCTGCTGCTCGCACTGCCATGATGTCCCAGCTTCAAAACATCAGCCTTGATATTAAGACCAGAAGATAGTATCTGCTCTTCACTCTCTTTTTCGGCATCCCCCATGAGTAGAAAAGATTTTGCTCCATAATCAATTTTTAATACCGCACTATAATTGTTCAAATCTTCGTAATGATCAGTCCTGGGGGCAATAAATTGCGCCTTTATCGCTTGAAGCGGAAGTTCTACTCCTGCTTTGGCCGTGCTAATCTTCAGCCCCTTGTTTTTTATGGCCAGGAGCAAATCCCTGAAAGTATCACTGCTATGGGTAACCCGCGGCATGTAGACCGCTTTAACCGGGAATTCCTGTACTACTTTAATGAGCCCTCCGATATGATCAGCATGGGGATGGGTGCCAACAATGGCTGCCAGTTCCTGAATCCCACATTCCCGCAGGTAGGCACAGAGCACCTCTCCCTGAACCTTGTCTCCACCATCTACCAGGATATTTTCCCCGCCCGGGCATTGCAGCAAAATAGCATCCCCTTGACCCACATCAACAAAATGCAGCTTGAGTATATCTTCACTGCTGCCAGCAGGCTCTGTATTCGGCACCGGTGAAACAGCTTTACTTTGCACCGGCAGTTCATTGCGTTCCGTAGAGGATAGTTCTTCCCGGGGTGCGGCACAGCCTCCCAAAACGACCGTGATGGACAGTAGAAATATTAACAGCAAGCATGTCAGGGTGCCTGTTTTCCTGGCCATATGAGAGCAATTTGTATTATTCGTTATAACGAACTTACCTCCTTTTAGGATTTGATAATATTATCATAGCAGTTTGCCCATACTGTAACAACGAAGCGAGAGACAGTGCTTCCATAGGTGCCGAGCTTCAGCCCTATTGGCTTAGTTTTACAGAAAATCGACGACGTCTTGCTCAAGGTGGAACTTAAAATTTAGGCAAAATCGATCGGTTAGGCGCAAAGGCTTTCTTGAATATTAAAAAGGGGTAGGAGCGATAGTTGGCAAAATAGATAGAAATACATTAAACTAAATAACAGCAATGTTGTTTGCATATTAAGGAAAAGGGGTGTTTGTAATGGCTCATACTCTACCGGATTTACCGTATGCCTATGATGCGCTGGAACCTTTTTACGACGAACAGACGGTTAGATTACACCATGATATGCACCACAAGGCCTATGTTGATGGACTAAACAACGCGGAGAGCAAGCTGGCCGAAGCCCTGGGAAAAGGTGATTTCGCCTTAATCAAACACATCGAGCGGGAGCTGTCTTTCCATGGCTCAGGACACATTTTGCACACGATGTTTTGGGAAAATATGAAGCCGGGTGGCGGAGGTCCTGCCAATGGGGCAGTGGCCGAGCTGATTGACCGTGATTTCGGCTCCTTCGATAACTTCAAAAAACTCTTCTCTGCTTCTGCCCTTGCGGTAGAGGGGTCGGGATGGGCCATACTGGCCTGTAATCCGTTATTTGAAAAGCTGGTAGTCTTGCAGGCGGAAAAACATCAGGATCTAACTCAATGGGGCGCAGTTCCGTTGTTGATTGTGGATGTTTGGGAACATACCTATTACCTCAAGTACCAGAACAAGCGGGCGGCCTGGATTGAAGCCTGGTGGAATCTCATAAACTGGGATGATGTTAACCGGCGGGTAGCTTTAATGCAGCAAAAATAACATAACGGCGCAGCGGGTATTTGCAGCTACCCGCTGCGCCATTTTTATACTTCTTAAACATTTCCCGTGAATCCTTTCGACTCCTCTGATTCACTTTTATTTGTTCCATTCCCACGAAGATATTCTATGAGAAATATACTGAAGGTGGCCAGCATCAGGCCAAGAACGGCGGCTATGGCCATATTTAGCATTTTATTCGGCTTTACCGGAGCTTCGGGAACCATGGCTTCGGATACAGTTATGATGTTATTATCAGCCAGGTTGATTGATTCCGTCATTTTCAATTCTGCTATTTTGGAAGATAATAGGGTTACCACGCTTTCTCTCCTGCTGACTTCGTTTTGCAATTTCTTTTCACCGAGCTGGTTTCTTATCAGTTCTGCTTCCAAATCTAGGATTTCTTTTTCCTGCCGGGCGATTTCCTGCCTGGTTTTACTAATCTGTACAGTGAGTTCGGCCAGAGCTGTTGTTTTACTGTTATAGGCGTCCATTAATGATGTATAGTTCATATTAATTTGCTCACTGCTAACCGTACCATCTTTTATATCAATACCCTGAAGGTCAGCAGGCAGGATGCCATTGGCGGTATTGACCGTAGTTAGCGTATGAGGAGTATGGGCAATGGTTTCCTGGAGCTGTTTTATCCCTTCTTGCTGGCTGGCCCGGTCAATTTCAGCCTTGGCCAGCCAAGATTGGTAATTTATCAAGTCTTCTCGTTTTTTACCCAACTGGCTGCTCAGAAATTCTATGGAACGAGATTGTAGTTTGTGTTCTTTTAGTTTTTCACTGGCTATATCAAGCTCAACTTCTTCCTTTTGCAGCCATTCTTTTTCCATGATTTCTAAAGATTGGGCCATTTTTCTCTTATTAATCCTGTTAATATGTAAGATAAATTCTTCCCGCAAAGTGTTGGCAATAGTGGCTGCCAGCTCCGGGTTGTTATTGCTTACTGTTATAATAATCAGGTTGGTGTTTTGTACCTGTTGAGTTTTTATAGATGATTTGAGTCCGTTTCTTGTATAAGGCAGCTGTAGCTTTTTAATAACTGCTTCCATTATAGCCGGGGATTTTACTTGCTGCTCGCAACTTACAGCACTCATATAGGGGATTTCCCCCAGTTCGTTAACGGTATCTGCTATATCGTTGGTGCTTTCATTTTCCCGGTTAAGCTGAGCCTGATAAATTGAAACCACAGTACTTGCTTCGTAAACCGGATCCAGAACAAAGAAGCTAAATATACCGCTTAAAAGCACGCATATTAGTGTAACTGCAATGATGGTGTGTTTCCATTTGTTAATGGTTTTAAATATGTCACGAAGGTCTATTTCTTCATAGTCATTATAATAGGA
>ERZ764778.4249-NODE-4249-length-10595-cov-3.413283_pt1 | contig 10595 bp, 8 predicted proteins | sample MGYA00374951_ERZ764778 | MGnify/ENA primary metagenome ERZ764778 (study PRJEB28918, sample SAMN05720193) | bioreactor metagenome | isolation source: Anaerobic biogas reactor | place: USA:Washington, USA | collected 2015-08-08 ...
AGGCGGCGGTCGTCGCGGATGGCGGCATCAGTTCTACGCGACTGGTTTGCCTCTTTGGGCACGGGGGCAAGCACCCGGCGTTGGTGTTCCGTTCGTCGCGGCGTCGGCCTCCGTGAACGAGTTGGAGATGCTGCGGAACCAGACCAGCCAACTCGCCAAGACGCTGGAGCAGGTTCAGCAGCGTATCGCGGGCCTGGAATCGGCGGAGTCCAAGGAGAGCTGACCGCGGTGCCGGGAGAACGGCATCTCGTTTGAGCCCCATCGCAGGGTCGAGCCAGGAGCAGTTGTGCGGACTTACCTTGATTGTGTGCCCTGTTTTGTCAGACAGGCTATCGATTCGGCTCGGCGGGTGACGGATTCGCCGGCGGTGCATGAGCAGTTGTTGCGGGAAACGCTGACTGTCGCGGCGACGATGCGGTTTGACCAACCTCCGCCGGTGATGGGGCAGCTTATTCACCGTCGCATTCGCGAACTGACTGCGTTACCCGATCCCTACCGCGCGGCCAAGCAGCAGGCGAACGCATTCGCGCTCCAGATGTACCCGGACTTGGCTGCGCGCACGGCGAAGGCCGAGGATCCGTTCGCGCTGGCGGTGATGCTTGCGATCGCGGGCAATGTCGTGGACCTGGGGGTGAAGTCGCACCTGACGGCCGAGGAGGTCAGTGGCTCGATCGGCGAAGCGCTCCAGGCTGTGCCGGATCGAGCCGGGATCGATGATTTGCGTGGGGCGGTTGGCTCGGCGGGGAGTATTCTCTATCTGGCCGACAACGCCGGTGAAATCGTTTTCGATCGCCTGTTGATCGAGCGATTGCCGACCGAAAAGGTGACTCTTGTAGTCAAGGGTGCACCGGTCATTAACGACGCGACCCGAGAAGACGCGGAGGCGGCCGGCCTCACTGAGCTTGTCGAGGTGATCGACAATGGGACGGATATCCCCGGCACGGTGCTTGAGGCCTGCAGCGATGCTTTTCGAGAGCGGTTTGACGCCGCTGATCTGATTATCTCGAAGGGGCAGGGCAACTATGAGACGCTCAGCGATTGCCATCGCGAGGGGTTGTTCTTCCTGCTTAAGGCCAAATGTTCCATGATTGCCCGGGATCTTGGCTGCGAGGTAGGGCGTCTGGTGATCCGGCGAGGTGGTTGACGAGTGGGGCCGAGAGGGACTTTTGATACGTTCGTGTGAATGAACAGGGGCTTTGTTGCGGCCCTGCGAGGTTAAGGTTGATGAGAGTTTCGGTAGCCAGCGGGAAGGGGGGAACGGGCAAGACCACCGTCGCGACGAACTTGGCCTACGTCGCGTCTTTGGCGGGCCGTACCGTCGCTTATGTGGACTGTGATGTCGAGGAGCCCAACGGGCATCTGTTTCTCAAGCCGAACTGGTTGACTCGCCGGCCGGCCACGCGCCTCGTGCCGTGTGTCGATGAAAGCAAGTGCACGCAATGTGGGCGTTGTGGCGAGGTATGCCAGTTCAGCGCGATCGTACCCCTTGGCGGAAAGGTACTGGTTTATGCCGAGCTGTGCCATGGCTGCGGAGGTTGCACGCTTGTCTGTCCGACGGGCGCTATTCGGGAAGAGCCCCGCGAACTGGGCATGCTGGAAATGGGCTGGGCCCAAGGCGTACAGTTCACCCACGGTGTGCTGAATGTAGGCGAGGCGATGTGTACGCCGTTGATTCGGCAAGTGAAGGATGCGCCGCCACGGACCGAGGTGACGGTGATTGATGCTCCGCCGGGTACGTCGTGCCCCGCAATCGAGACGGTACGAGGATCGGACTTCGTGTTGATGGTCACGGAGGCGACGCCGTTCGGATTAAATGACCTGCGGCTGGCGGTTGAGATGGTTCGGTGTCTCGGGTTGCCGCTTGGTGTGGTCATCAACCGGGCGGACACGGGTAATCGCCACACCTGGACGTATTGCGGCGATCAGCAGATCCGCATTCTTGCGGAGATCCCCGATGATCGGCGAATCGCCGAGGCCTACTCGCGGGGTGAACTCGCCGCCATGATTTCGCCGGAGTACCGCGACCTTTTCAGCAAGCTGCTGGCGGAACTGAGTAAGATCGCGGCCGTCTCGCCATCGTCGCCGTTGGCCTGTGAGAGTCAAGCCTCATGAAGGAACTGGTTGTCATCAGCGGCAAGGGCGGGACGGGCAAGACGTCGACTACCGCGTCGCTTGCGGTGTTGGCGGGGCGGTGCGTTGTTGCCGATTGTGATGTGGACGCCGCGGATTTGCACTTGGTGCTTTCGCCGAAAGTGCTGGATCGCCACGACTTCTACAGTGGGCACCAGGCGGTGATTCGCGAGGAGGATTGTTCCGGATGCGGTGCGTGCCTGGCGCATTGTCGATTCGGGGCCATTTCGTCGCGAGCGCCGGCGGAGGAACTCGATGGAGGTCTTCGCGCTGCCCGTTACGACTGCGAGAACTGTATCGTTTGCAGGCGGTCGTGCCCCGCGAGGGCGAACGACATGATTCACGCCATGAGTGTGGCCATGGGAGTGGCGGGCGGGGGCGGTTTTTCAGTCGATCCCGTGGCCTGTGAAGGTTGCGGGGTATGCGTCAACCTCTGTCCGGAGAAGGCGATTGACTTTCGTCCAAGGCTGTGCGGCGAATGGTTCGTGTCGCAGACTCGTTGTGGGACGATGGTTCACGCGAAGTTGGGGATCGCCCAAAGCAACTCGGGCAAGCTGGTCTCTACCGTGCGGCAGGAAGCCCGCCGTGCGGCCGAGAAGCAGGATGTACCGATGATTATCGTGGATGGGCCTCCGGGCATCGGTTGTCCGGTGATTGCATCAGTCACCGGCGCCAGCATGATGCTGGCGGTTGCCGAGCCGACGTTGAGCGGAGAGCACGATCTCAAACGTGTTCTGCAACTGGCCCGCCATTTCGGTATTCCGTCGGCTCTGTGCATTAACAAATGGGATCTTAACCCGGACATTGCGGCACGTATCGAAGCCTACTGCCGCGAGCAGTCCGTTCCGCTGGCGGGTAGGATTCGTTACGACCGAGCGTTTACGCATGCCCAAATTCAACGGCAAACCGTAGTTGAGATGAGCGAGGATGGTGTCGCGGCCGACATCCGCGCGGTCTGGGCAGCGGTCGTGGCGCAACTCGAGTGTGGCCGAGCGGAGGTTCGAGCGTAGCCGCCGCGATGGTCTACAGCCCCATGGGTACCCGCCGACGTGACGCAATTGGGCTGAAAAGGGTGTCAGGATGATTTTTGCGGGGCCGAGAAAATCATCCTGACACTATTTTTTGGGGGAGCCGTTGGCGGGTGATGCGGACGGCGTCGCGGGAGCAATCGCAACCCAACCACAGGCGACCGAGGCGCGCGGCGACCGCTAAGGTGGTTCCGCTTCCGCAGAAGAAGTCCGCGACCACGTCGCCTGGATCCGTGCCGGTTTGCAGAATACGTTCGAGCAAGGCTTCCGGCTTCTGAGAGGGGTAGCCCGTTCGCTCGCGTGAGACGGTCGACAAGAAAGGCATTTCCCAGACGTCAGTCATCGTCGGCCCGTCGGGATGAAAGTAGAGACGGCCGGACCGAGTATTCTTGTAAGGTCGGCCGGCTTCGTCGCGGAGCAGTCCGTCCGTTCGGAAAGATCCCCCGCGTTGCACGTGAAACTTGTGCTGACCAAGCCGACGGGCATAGACAAGAATCGTGTCGTGCTTGCGGGCGAACCATTGCCGGCTCAAGCCCCCCGTGCGATAAGACCAGATGATCTCATTCAAGAAGTTGTCGTATCCGAAGACCTCGTCCAACATCACCTTGGCGTAGTGCACCGCATGCCAATCGAGGTGCAGATAAAGCGTACCCGTGGGCTTGAGCAACCGGCGCATCTCCTCGACCCTTGGCCGCAGAAAAGTCAGGTAGCTCTCCATCCCCCACCGCCAGGAATCTACGAAGCCCTGCGCCTCGACAGCCTGTGACGTGCGGGGAGTGCGTGGGACGGGTATCGAGACTCCGCGGGTTGCGTCACCGTCGGGCCGAGAACTCTGATCCTCGTCTGCACTTTCCGGACTCGCGAGCAGTCCCGGCAACAGCCCTTGTGCAGCAGGGGTCGCCTTGGCCCTCTTGCGTCCTCTCGTCCTGCCTGGGGACACGCTGAAGATCTTCCCGGTGAAGAACGGCGGGTCGGCATAGATCAGATCCGCCTGCTCCTCCGCCAAGCTGCGCATGAGAACGAGGTTATCGCCTTCGATCACTTGGCCAAGCAGCGAAGCGACCGATTGCAGCTTCGGGCCCGACTCAGGGCCAGCAGAGGCGGTGTCAGCAACGGATCGTGAGTTGGATGCTGGCATTGCCATGTCGCCACCCTACCCGAAAAGCCGGCCCGCTGATACGTCATCTATGGACAAGCTCGCGGGCCGACGGGACAATAGGGTATCGAAGCGGAGACATTGGAGCGAGCCAGTTCATCCAGAAGAGACGACCGCCACGGCGGCACGAAGGAGAGCGGCCGGTCCTTGTGGTTATCGGCAAGGAGACTTCACCATGCAGCGAAGCAGTTTGGCTATCTGCCTGTTGCTGCTGGCCGGTGCGATCCCGGCCGGGGCGACCGATCACCCTGAGTTGCCCCCCGCCAAGCTACGCTGGCAGGACCTCCCCGAGACGACCACCCCATTCCAACCGGCGAGTTTTGCGACGCTGACTGACTGGGAGACCCGCCGGGCCTGGCTCAAGGGCCAGATCCAGTTCGCCGCAGGGCTCTGGCCTGAACCCGTGCGAACACCACTGCGTCCCGAGGAATCGGACCTGCTCGACCGGGGCACGTACACGATCAGCAAGGTCTGCTTCGAAAGCGTGCCCGGCCTTCTGGTCACGGGGAATCTCTACCGCCCTAAGAAAGTGCCCGGCAAGACTCCCGCCGTGCTCATGCTACACGGGCATTGGCCCCGTGGGCGTCTGCAGCACGATGACACCTGCTCCATTGCGGCTGCCTGCGTGACCCTCGCCCGGCTTGGGACGGTTGTCTTGGTATGCGATATGGTTGGTTTCGGCGATAGTCGTCAGCAGATCGAGCATGTGATTGACACGCCACAGCTTGCTCTCTGGGGCATCTCGTCGATGGGGCTTGAGATCTGGAACGGTATTAGAGGGCTTGATCTCCTCCAATCGCTCCCTGAGGTGGACCGCCAGCGTCTCGGCATTGTAGGCATAGAAGCGGGAGGTATGCACGGTCTGCTCTTGACCGCGCTCGACGACCGCGTCAAGGCCGTCGCCGCCGTCTGCGCGGTCTCCGCGAACATGCAGGGTGGCTGCCCCTGCGAAAACGCTCCCGGCTTGCGGATCGACACGAACAACATGGAGCTGGCCGCGTGCGTGGCGCCCCGCCCCGCCCTCTTTGTCAGCGCCAGCGAGGATCACACCCGCAATACGCCTACCGTTGAGTTCCCTATGATCCACTCGATCTACGAGCTTTACGGGCAAGCCAAGGATGTCCGAAACGTCCACATCGAGGGCCCCACGAACTTCAACCAAGCCAGCCGGGCCGCAGTGTATCAGTTTCTCGCCCAGCATCTGTTCGGCAAGCCCGGCGGACCAGTGGTCACAGAGTCACCCTTCACCGTGGAAGCCGACGAGGACCTTCTTTGTTTCCGCGAGGGTGATAACCTCCCCGCTCGGGCCCACTCCGCCGCCCAACTGCTGAACGAGATGATTACCGCCGCCCAGGCCAAGCTCGACTCCATGTCCCCCACGAACCCGCGTGATCTGGGTCTGCTTAGCTGGCACTTCCAGGCCGGGCTCATGCACGCCATCAGCAGCGAGTTGCCTCGGTGTGAGCAGGTCCAGGTCATTCCCAAGACCGACAAGCCGTTTTTCATGAACGGCTGGTTGAGTGAACAGGCCCTGCGGGCCAATCAGGAGTTCGTCGAGAAGGCAGGCTTCCCCCCCTACCCGGTCGAGCGTTACTACGTCCGCAATCAGCGGGTCGTCCGCACATTCCAGCTTGACACCCGTTTGTGTCCCCGGCCGCGCGGTGGCATCACGATCTTTGCTCATCCAGAAGGTGTCGCGATCGCCGAACAGATGGAGGCCTTCGTTTTGGCCGCCATGAGCAAGCAGAAACCTGATACCGTAGTCTTCGTCGAGCCCTTCGGCGTTGGCGAGCTCCGACTTCCCGGCCAGCCCACCAGACCCATCGATTCCACCGATTCCCCCACGATCGCCCAAGCCTTTGAACAAGCCACAGCGTTTGTCGGCAAAGCCCGCGGCACGACGGCCTATTTCACCACCTTCAATCGAACCGACCTGGCCGAGGCGACCTACGACCTTGCCACCATCCTCGGCGTCCTGCTGGCGGACTACGAGAAGCTGGAACGTGTCAACCTCGTGGGCTTCGGTGTTCTGGGCCCGGCCATGCTCATGGCCCGCGCTGTGATTCCCGATTGGATCACTGAGACAGTACCCGTAGTCACCGTCGTCGACCTCCAGCGGCTCGACGTCGCAAGCGACGAAGTCTATCTGGGCTCCGTGAATCTGCCCGGCATTCGCCGCCTCGGGGGCCTCCAGTGTGCCGCGGGCGTCGCCACTGCAGGCCCGGCATGGTTCCACAACGTCGGTCCCGCGTTTCCCTCTCAGTGGGTCCAGTCCGCCGCCCAAACCCATGGTGCCCGCGTGCGCATCACCGAACAGCCTGCCGACATCGAGAACGCGGTTCATTGGATAGCCGCACAGAAGTGGACGCCACGGAGATAAGCGATTCCTTCTTCGGCTGACTGCTCCACCGTCATTGCTCGGTCCTGTCCGGTGCCAAGTCCCAGCCAGACGCCCGGAAACGCGGGGGCGCACCCCGCCTCGGCGGTCCTCGCCATGTGCGATCTGGGAAACGACAGGCGTTCCGTGGCGCTTGACAAGCTTTCCGGCCGCGGGTAGGGATTAGCATGACCGAGCGGCAACGAGCCGGTGACGGCTCGACGGCAGCCGCTTCATTTCCGCGGTGCGAGAAAACCCGAGCCCCCGTCATCGGGGAGGAGTTCGAATCATGTGCAGTTCCTATCTCCTTCTGTCCCAGGCTTGTTTAGGTTCTCCCCTCCACGGGTTTGACTGGTTCATCATTGTGCTTTCCTTGGTGGGCACCACCATCTTCGCCCTCAAGATGAAGGGTGATTCGAAGACAATTCGCGACTTCTTCCTCGCGGACCGCAATCTGCCTTGGGTGGCGATCTGCTTCGCCCTGATGGCAACGGAAGTCAGCGCCGCAAGCTACACCGGTGTTCCTTCACTGGGATATTCCGGATCTCTTGTCTATCTGCAACTGGCGATCGGGGCCATCCTGGCGAGATTCATCATCGGGTACTACTTCGTTCCGGCCTTTTACGAGGACGAGTTATACAGCCCCTACCAATACGTAGGTCGGAGGTTCGGGCTCGGGGCCGAGCGGGTAACCAGCGCGTTGTTCATGCTGAGCGCGATTGTGGGCCAGTCAGCCCGCGTCTTCATTCTGGCCAAGGTCATGCAGCTGATCACGGGTGTGTCCATGCCGACCACCATCCTTGTTGTAGCCGCTCTCGCGGTACTATGGGCGGCGATCGGCGGTTTGCGCACAGTGGTATGGACGAACGTGGTGCAGTTCGGCGTGCTCGTGGCGGGCGCACTGGCCACCGCCCTGTTTCTGATCACGCAGTCCGAAGGCGGGTTCAGCCACATGCTCGCTGAGGCCTCACAGATGGGCAAGCTGCGATTGCTGGACTTCAACTTCGACTACGCACTGGAGCTAACCATTTGGACAGGCCTCTTCGGTAGTACGTTCAACACGCTGGCATCCAACGGCGCGGATCAGATGAACGCCCAGTACCTGTTCTGCTGCCGCTCACCAGGGGAAGCCCGCAAGGCAATCATCGCCAGCAGTCTGAACCAAGTGTTCGTGCTTGTGCTGCTGTTCGTCGGCATCGGGATGTTCGTCTACTGCCTTGACTATCCGGATCAGTTCACTGATCACTCGGGCTCGGTCAACGCGGACAACATCTTCCCCCTGTTCGTAGCGGCGATCCTTCCGGCCGGTCTGAAAGGACTGCTGGTCGCCGGTCTTCTTGCCGCGGGCATTTCAAGCGTCAACGCGGCAGTGGCGGCTCTCTCACAGACGACGCTGCGTTGGCTGAACATGAGTGCTCGTGCAGACATGCCGACGGACGAGCCAGCGCAGGTACAATACGCCCGGCTGTTCATTCTCCTGTGGGGTCTGGCCTTGGTCGTGGCGGCTTTCGGATTCCAGAGCATGGACGCTTACTCAGACGTGGTCGCCCTGGCCTTGAGACTGACGAGCTTCACCTACGGGGCGCTCATCGGTTCACTGCTGTTGGCGTTCTCTTCCAGTCGTCGGACATCTCGCGGGATTGCGTTCGGTGCGTCTTTTGCCGTGCTGACGGCGTTCGGCATGATCTGGCACGAGGCTTGGGCTCATTACCTGCTCATCGGAGGAGTGGGAGCCCTGGTCGTTCTGTGGTTCTACGCCTTGTTTCATGAGATTGAGATGCTGCCGCGCATCAAGAACCAGGAGACTTACGTACGGCACGCCTGGTACCTGTTGGTTGGGGAGTTTCCGCGGGTGATCTGGCTGCTGGCGGCGTCGGCGATCGCCCTGTCCACGCATTGGTCGGCGTTGATCGGGGATGAGCCCCTGGGAGGCCAATTCAACCTGGCTTGGCCGTGGTATCTCCCCATGGGCGTCGGTATCACGATCGTGTTCGGCTACCTTCTGGGCCGCCCGGCCGAGGCGCAACAGAGCGAGTGAGTATCGCTCTCCCTGGCAGGCCGTGTCACGGATGGTCGAAGATCATCTTCTGGACCTCCACGCCGGTGAGCTGCTCCAGTTTAGCAGCCATCTCGTGGCAGGTTCCTTCGTCCCCCCACATTTCCAGGAGGATAAGCCCGTCGGGCGAACAGACCTTCTCGTCAACGTGGTGCAACCCGATCCGAGTCTTGATATTGCAGCCGTACTGGGTGAGAACTTTCTGAATCTCCCCCGCGTTGCGGATGCGTTCGGTGATGTGAATGCCAAAGACCATATGCCTGTCGTGCATGAGCCCTTCTCCTATAGCCGGCCTTCCTGGCACACCGTCGAAGCGGGTAGCCAAGGACGCCGGCGATACTGTATCCTGGCGAACATGGTTCCGCCAGCGGCATGGAAGGCACCCAGCCAGGGCGAGAACATGGCTCTCCGGACGGCAAGTTGATAGGCTAATGGTATGCACACACACAAGGCAAGACACATCACCCGGCGAAGGTTCCTCGAATCCCTGGCCTGCGGCCTGGCGGTCGGCCGGACGGCACTCGCCTCGACAAGCCGGCCCAGTGAGGACCAGCCCTTCTTCCACACGCGCGGCGTCGTGGTGACGCCCGAAGACCTGACGCTCACCGACTGGCCTGAACGCGCCGCGGCGGCAGGGCTGACCACCATCGCGCTCCACGCAACCAGGTCGCCTCGAGCACTGGCCAACTACGTCGAATCCGAGGCTGGACAGCAGTTCCTCCGCACCTGCCGACGGCTTGGTCTGAACGTCGAGTATGAACTGCACGCCATGCAGGATCTGTTGCCGCGGGAGCTGTTCGATAAGGCGCCGGAACTCTTTCGCATGGACGACAAGGGGGCACGGGTTCGCGAATGGAACCTGTGCGTCCATTCGGAACTGGCCATGCAGACGGTGGCCCAGAACGCTGTGGATCTGGCGAAGACCCTACATCCCACCACCGGGCGATATTTCTACTGGGGCGACGACGGCTGTCCTTGGTGCCGCTGCCCTCGGTGTGCGGAGTTGAGCGACAGCGATCAGGCTCTGCTCGTCGCGACGCGTATCCTCGACGCCATTCGAGAGACGCACTCCGCCGCTCAGGTGGCCTACCTGGCATACCACAACACGCTCCCGCCGCCCAGGCAGATCAAGCGGAAGCCCGGCGTTTTCCTCGAATACGCCCCCATTCACCGTCGCTACGATGTGCCGTTTGAGCAGGCCAACGACGCGAAGAGCCGGCAGGAGTTTGAAATGCTGGACGCGAACCTCGAGGTCTTTGGCCGTGGTGATGCCCAGGTGCTGGAATACTGGCTCGACGTATCGCTATTCTCCAAATGGAAGAAACCAGCCGTGAAGGTTCCCTTTGATCCGCGAGTCCTGGCCGCTGATTTGGATATGTACGGCCGGCGGGGCATTCGGCACGTGACAACCTTCGCGGTATACATCGACGCCGATTACGTGTCGAAACACGGGGAACCGCCATTGCCGCAATACGGCGAGCAGCTCCGGCGATGGCGGCCGTCACGAAACGCCGGCCCGCAAGAGTGACTCAATGCGTCTCGGCGGGTCGGCTGAGCGCATGACTCCCGCGGAGGCGGACTGCGCGACCCGCAAGGCGGGTCAGTGGGGTCGCATGGACATACAGGAGCAAGGCCCCGATCTGAGGATCCCGACATGCTCATCATCAGACCGTCTATCCTCGTTTCGCTTAGCGCTCTTGCCGTGTGTCTCTTGCAGGCGGAGGGCGTCGCACAAACGCTCGATAGTCTGACGCGCATTCAGAACCACACGGCACAGCGGGTGTCGAGCAGCGATTCCTCGGGCGGCAATCTGGACATGAGGCGAGTGGAGGCGGGCAAGGCCCTGAC
>ERZ764778.4258-NODE-4258-length-10582-cov-9.886482_pt1 | contig 10582 bp, 17 predicted proteins | sample MGYA00374951_ERZ764778 | MGnify/ENA primary metagenome ERZ764778 (study PRJEB28918, sample SAMN05720193) | bioreactor metagenome | isolation source: Anaerobic biogas reactor | place: USA:Washington, USA | collected 2015-08-08 ...
AGAGATTAATCCCCTGATAGCCCAGGCATTTTGCAAGGGCATGACGGAAGAGGAGCTGCAGTTGGAAATAGGCGAGATATATCGCAGTTATTCTCAAGGAGCAAAAAGATGAACTATGAAATGATAATCTGGGCCATAGTGATAGTATTTATCCTTATCCTTTTTATCATAAAACTGGTCACACCTCAGATTGTATGCCGGGAGATGTTTTTCGGCGTCCGCTTGCCGGAAAACCTGCTTGGATTGGAGGGCTGCTTTATTTCAATCCCCGTGATCCGGCCTTGTTTGTGGAAAAACGCTTCGGCATCGCCTGGGGTTTGAATTATGGAAGCATAAAAGCCTATATACTAATAGTTACGCTAATTGCAGCCTTCTTTCTCCTGGGTTCGCTTATGGAGCTTTCGCTCATTTATTAATATTCTTACAGTGCTTAAAATCCAATTTCCTGGGGGTGGTGTTTAAATCAAGTTGAGGGTTTTGATAAAGAGAAGATGGGAAGTAAACAAATAAGGAAGGATGGATAGTTAATGGTCTGGAGAAAAATGGCTATATTGTTGCTGGGCGTAATAATGCTGTGTTCTTTGGCGGCTTGCGGGAATAAGGTGGACAGCAAAGCAGTAAGTGAATCTGCTGACGAGATAACGGAAAAAATGCTGCTGGCCTACAATGAAGACAATTATGAACAGTATATTGCCAATACCAACAGTCAATTCAAAGCAGTGGTCAGCGAGGATAAAATGAAGGAAGGCAATGAAATGGTCCGGGGGAAGATAGGCGATTATATCCCCGGTTCCAAAGAGTTCAAGGATGCGGTTAAGACTTCCGAGAAGGCTCAGAAGTTCCTGGTAGTGCGTTATAATGCCAAGTTTACCGATGAGAGCGAAGATGTACTGGTAACTATGATCTTTGACGATAATGAAGCCCATCAGGTAGGCGGAATATTCTTTAACTCGCCCAAATTGCGGGAGCAGTAGGAAATATAATTAACGGAGGTGTTCCTATGGATAAGATTTTATCCCTTTCCATCTGCCAGATGAAAGTAGGAAACGATAAGGATGAAAATTTGAAAAAGGCGGGGGAAATGATTGCTGCAGCGGCCGGAGAAGGGGCGGAAATGGTGATATTACCCGAGGTTTTTAATTCACCTTACCAGGCAGAGCTTTTTCCCCGTTATGCCGAATCTTTTCCCGGTCCCAGTACAGATTTTTTGGCAGCGGCGGCTCGCAAGCACGGCTTATGCGTTGTGGGAGGCACCATAATCGAAAGGGATAGCCAGGGTAAAATATATAACAGCAGTTTTGTTTTTGACGAGCGGGGAAAACTTATCGGCCGGCATCGCAAAGCCCATCTTTTTGACATCGATATCCCAGGCCGGATTTCATTTCATGAGTCAGACACACTTACTGCAGGGGAGAGTATTACTATTGTTCGCTACAAATCACATCTATTCGCTTTGATGATTTGCTATGATTGCCGTTTCCCTGAACTGTCCAGGGCTGCAGCCCTGGAAGGAGCAGAGTTGCTGGTGATTCCGGCCGCTTTCAACACTACCACCGGTCCAGCCCACTGGAAACTCCTGATGCGCTGCCGGGCGGTAGACAACCAGCTATTCGTTGTTGCCGCCTCTCCGGCCCGGAACCCATCCGCCAGCTATCAGGCCTGGGGACATTCCCTGGTGGTTGACCCCTGGGGGGATATACTTCAGGAAGCCGGGAGTGGTGAAGAGATTATCCATGCCCGGCTGGACTTTTCCCGTTTGGAACAAGTGCGGCAGGAGCTGCCTCTTCTCCGGCAGCGGCGAAAAGATTTATACCGACTGGATTATAAAGCGCCAGGAAATGGGATAGTATTTGAAAAATAAGGAGGAAACCATGAAGTTTCACACCGAGTACCTGTGGTTCAACACCCAAAAACGCCGGGAATACATTCGCATCACTGGGCAGGTACGGGATGCCTGCCACAAAAGCGGCATTAAGGAAGGTATGATTCTGGTAAGTGCCATGCATATAACCGCTGGCGTTTATGTGAATGACAACGAAAGTGGAATCATAAAGGACATGGATCAGATGCTGGAATCGCTGGCCCCATTTGGCCCCAACTATTTTCATCATCGTACCGGAGAGGACAACGGCGATGCGCATTTGAAGAGCCTGCTTCTCCATCACCAGGTTATTGTACCTGTAACTAACGGAGAGCTAGATCTCGGTCCCTGGCAGGATATCTTTTACGCCGAGTTCGATGGGCAACGCAAAAAACGGGTTATTATCAAGGTTATGGGTGAATAAAAGGATTCTTAGCGATTTAGGTCTCTCCTTAGCGAACGGGCTTCTTTGAGGTAGATATGCTTTATTTCCTGCTGGCTTTTTTCGGTGTTGACATGCAAGAGTACCCTTATGCACCGGGGTAAAGAATCCGGCACCTCAATTTCCTGGAAGCATAGTAGTGGCACTTTATCCCAACCAATAGCGCGTGCCGCCGCTGCCGGAAATGCGGATCTGATATCTACGGTTACTGTAAACAAGGCGCTGGCTACCTCTTCCACCGTAAAAGCATTTTCCTTCTGCATTTGCTGCAGCAATTCCCGCGTTGCCCGCAATATCTCTTCAGGCCGGTCCTCGTTTACAGTAGTAGCTCCCCTTATGCCTCTCAGCTGCATAATCAAACCCTTTCCCTTAAACTCAGGCTACTGCCCGGTGTCCCAAGCCGATAGCCACTTCGTCCAGGTGCAACAGGCCATCCCGAAAGCATTGTGGAGGAGGGCGGACAATTCATCGGATGGCAGGAATAGCCTCTGAGGGAAAAGTCTTCGGGATTGATTATTCACCAGACTGTGTAGCCTGGTCCAGTGCTTATAACGCGGAATTAATTGAGGAAGGCCGGGTAGAAATACTGCAATCTGCGGTTAATGAACGTCCTTTTAAAGAAAATTACTTCGACATAGTTACCGCAGTGGAAACAGTTTATTTTTGGCCAGATCTGGCTCAATGCTTTAAAGAAATAAAGAGGGTCTTAAAGCCTGCCGGTAAATTTGTCATTATTAATGAAGTGTATAAAAGTGAGCTCTTCCGGGAAAGAAATGAAGCCTATGCTGCTGCCGGGGATATGCAGATATTTGCTCCGGATGAATTGAAGCAATTGCTGGAGGAAGTGCAATTTAATAATGTGAGAACTGCCGTGGTCGAAGCTAATAACTGGTTATGCTGTATCGGAGAGAAGTAAAGATGTTTTGACCCCTAAATGGTGATATGAATAAAGCCTGACTCCCCAATCTCTACCTTTGCTGTTCTTGAGCTCAGATCTTCAACTTTAACTATAAAAGTATCCAGCTTATCAACTGCTACCCAATCCACCAACCTGACCTGCTGATATTGAATATACCCTGGTATTTCATACTATACCGACTGGAATTGTTTTTAATAGCAAGTTGTAATTATTGACGTAGTGGTCTTAATTTAGTACTATATTAGTACCGAGGTGATGAAGGGTGAATATTAAGGAAGACATCAGGCCTATTTCATATATTAAAGCCAATGCTGCTGAGATTTTAGCACAGGTGAACGAGACCCACCGGCCTGTCTATGTTACTCAAAATGGAGAGGCTAAAGCGGTATTGCTGGATACTGAATCCTACGAAAAAATGCGAAAGGCTCTTGGTTTGTTAAAACTCTTGGCTCAGGGAGAAAGGGATATAGTAGACGAAAAGGTCTTGTCGCAGGATGTTTTTTTTTCAGCTCTGGATGATGACTTAAAAATATACGGTCATGAGTAAAGGCACATACCAGGTATTCTGGACTCAAACTGCGCAGCAGGACTTAAGAAAAATAATTGCTTACATTGCTGCTGATAGTGAAACTCAAGCCAGAAAAGTTTATTCAGCCATTAAACAAAAAGCTGATAACTTGCAGCAAATGCCCCTGCAAGGAAGAATCGTTCCAGAGTTGAGTTATTACGGTATTTTAATCTACAGGGAGTTAATTTACCAGCCGTGGCGAATCATTTATAGGACTGAAGATAATAAAGTATGGGTATTGGCCGTGATTGACAGCAGACGAAATGTTGAGGATATTTTGCTGGACAGATTTTTAGCTCACTAATACTATACCCAACTCAGCGTGGCTTCGATAGAACAAAAATATTCAATTGCCTACAGGATGCTTCCGTCAATATTTTGCATTCTCTACTATATCTTTTCTCTCCTGCTCAAGTCCTAAGGTCTCTTGCTGGTTTTGCCCTTGCATTTTTTGCAAGTCTTGAATAAGGCCCTGTACTTTATGTTTAAGTTGACGGGTTTGATTTTGGGCAGTGTTAATTTGCGACTGCACTATTATGTCAAATAAGGCCCCGTCCAGGAGAAAATCAGCCAGCGTGCTTATCCTACCAATTTCAATGGTGTTAGTCACTGTAATATCAGCTAGTTCCCGCTGGAATTTACGCAGCAATTGTTGGGCCCGGTCGATGTTATTCCTGGCATCACCGATGTGAGAATGTTTGATAGCCGTAGTTATCAGTCCGCCTCCCAGAATGTCAACGATACCCCACCCCTGGGCGCTACCGAGGTTGTTTTCTACCCGGGAAAGGGCTTCTTTGGCTTTTTCACCTGCTTCGATTGCCTCTTTTAATTCTTTATCTTGTGCTTTTAAGTATCCTAACTGTTCTACCAATTCAAATAAATGTTTAGCATTGGGGGTACCGGAACTTAGCAAAATATTTTCCTTGGCCTGTACCACTTGCTGGTATTCTAGTTCCGGATCACCCATGGCAGCTAGTTGCTGTTCTAATCTATCTAAATCTGACTCCAGCATTTGTAGGGAGGCGGCGGCTGCATCAAACTTCATTTTGGCTGCCAGATATTCTTCCTGCTCCTTGCGTTTTGCCAGCTCTTTAGTCCCCATCAGGGTGTACCATAGATTTTGCAGAGTAATGCCATCTACCCTCTCCACATCGCGACCCTCTAGAGCCAATTGTTTTTTTAATTCATTATAGCGGTTCCGTTCCCTGCTAAGCATTTCACGGGTTGTTGTTAAACGGCCCTGTAATTTTTTATACTCTTTCACCGTCTGTACAGCTTTAGCCAGGCGTTCATCTACGTTCATGTTTATTTATTCTCCTTTTAGCCTTGAGTAAAGGTGTTTTAACCTCTCGAATTATTAGGAACAAAACCTTGTTCCCCCATCTCTACCTTTGCTGTTCCTGAGCTAAGATCTTCAACTTTAGCTACAAATGTACCCAGCTTATCAACTGCTACCCAAACCTCCAATCTGACCTGCTCGGCATATTGAATATCTGCTACCTTATTAATAATATTACTAAGGTAGTTCTCCAAAATGCCATAATAGCTATAGTCAAGGGTGAGAATAATCTTTTGTGAATATTCCATACTAATAATCCGAGCCTTATTCAAGGCTGATTGAACAGATTGGGTATATGCCTTGACCAGGCCCCCGGTTCCCAACAGGGTTCCTCCAAAATAACGGACTACAATAGCCATAATGTTTTCTAAATCGTTCTGTGCCAGTACATTAAGCATAGGCCAACCTGCAGTTCCGCCAGGTTCGCCGTCATCGCTGCAGCGTTCCAATATACTGCCATCCTGCCTTAATCTATAAGCAAAACAATAATGATTGGCCCCGGGATATTTTTGTCTAACCTCATCACGTCCGGTATCTATATCTTGCATTTGATTTAGAGGCATTAGAATACAAATAAACCTGGATTTTTTTATAATTATTTCGGCGATGGTGGTATCATTTATAGTTTTGTAGGTCATTTGTTTAACCTTTTCTCACATCTTTTAACCAATTATAGCAGTTAAGACAGATATAGGAGCACAAAGGGGCAGTTTATTATAAAAACTACCCCTTTGGTGTTTAACTGAATTATGCTTTTAAAACTAGTTTGTAAACCACTGGGTAACGTACAGATACTGTCCTTCCTGGTAAAACCCTAATCCTATTTTTCCAAATCCCGGATTAAGAATATTGGCTTTATGGCCAGGTGAATTCATAAATGCAGTGTGGGCACCTTTCACACTAGTATTTTTGGCTATGTTCTCCCCTGCTGTCCTATAGGTAATCCCCTGACTTTTCATCATCTCAAAAGGACTGCCATAGGTTGGCGAAGTGTGGCTAAAATATCCGTTAACTGCCATATCACGTGACTTGAGATAGGCTCCCTGGCATAGTTTCTGGTCCAGAGTTAACGGTGCCAAATTAACAGCCGCCCTTTCAGCATTTATGTAGCCCAGCATTTCTTTTTGCATAGCAGAAAAATCCGCTGTTTCCTGAGACGGTGCCGGGGTTGGAGTTGGCTCAGGTTTTGGCTCCGGTTGAGGTGTTGGTGCAGGTACGGGTACTGGCTTTGGTGTGGGTACTAGACTTAGTTGGGGTGTTTTTCGAATAGGTACCGTTATAGTTTTTGCAGGACCCTGTGTCCATGTCCCCTCCCGGTTGTTGTAGATATGAACCTTTACCGTCTTTAGCTGGGTAGCGGTCCATCTTTGTATCCCTATAATCGGAGAACAATTCTTGATACTGGTACTGATGAAACGACATGGGTCGCTCTTAAATACTAGTCGGGTAACCTGGGATTGACATGCCTGGTTTGTCCCTGCATTGAGACTATGTATGGGTACCAGGAGCAGGAAAACAGCTAAAACAGGTACTAAAATTTTTTTCATGCGCATACCTCCTTTTCTTTTACCTTAACTTAGCAAATCCCCGCTTGACTAGTTGAAGATTCTACCAGATTTTACCTGCATTTGTTTTTCAAAAGCCAGGGAATAGGAAGTCGCCCGTTATATATAAATCTACTCCTGGGCCTTCAGCCGTCTTTGAAAGATTATAAATACCGGTAGTGGAATAACAATCCAGCCCATGCTTTTTACCAGGCTATTTTTAGCTCGGTTAACTTGACGGTCTTTTTCAGCTACAACCAGAGCGTCATATCTTGCTTTAAGCTCAGTTTCGCTAAGGTTAGCTTTGGAAACAGGTTTTTCTGACTTTTCAAAACCCCATTGTCTATATTCTTCAAATGACTGATGATAAGGAGCAGGAGTAACAATATCGGCAACGGCCATGAATGCGGCTACGCTTCCGCCGATTATCATCATTAAGGTTGCAAATAAGACCACATAAATATACACGTTTTTCATCATAATTTTCCCCTCCTCTTTAGAATTTCCTCTGGTTGCGGATATTGCAGTAGCTGCTAATATCAATACTATAACTACAAGCACTAATCCTATTAATGAAAGTACCACTCACTCTGCCTCCTTTTTCGCTAAATCTATTATAGCGAAAATCTGGCAGCAATTGATATAAGTAAGATGAACCAGATAATTTGGGTAGTCATGGTTTAATTTGACCTGCAGAATATTATTAGGCTTGAATACAGAAACTTCTGATAGATAAACACCGGGGATTGGGGTTTCCTTGGCAAGTTACTATTAGAGGTGAATTTCTGTGTTTGTTAGTAATCGCAGGTTCTATGTATTATTATTGCTGATATTTATACTAAATTATTTTGATATTATTTCAACCATCAGACTTTATCATCTCTTCGGGACGGATATCGAGGCTAATCCGATTATGAAATATCTGCTGGTAGTTGGTCCGGAATGGGCGTTACTATTTAAAACAGTTTGCATATTAGTATTTACCATCGTAATGATAATTGCATTTCGTTACCAACCGGGCACTGCTTATAAGGGTACGTTAATTACCTCGGGAATTTTTATACTTCTGGCTGGTTGGCACTTCTTCATTTATCTAGTCATTAAAATTATTGGACATGCTCTTTACGTCACTTTAGCCGAGCACTTACACCATCAAGGTCCACATTCGTACCTCGTATACTACCCTTTCTCTTGTATTCCTGATAAAATTATTGTTAATTTAAAAGACTAACTAAAGAAGGGATTAACTATGGCTAAAACATGTATTCTAGATGCCAAAACTCTGGGGGAAGATGCTGATTTTACGGTTTTTGATGAGTTTGGGGAGGTTGTAGTTTACGATACTACCAGTCCTGAAAATGTGGTGGAGCGAATCCGGGATTGCGATATTGTTATTACCAATAAGGTGGTTCTGAACGGTTCCAACCTGCAACATGCCCCGCTGGTAAAATTAATTTGCGTATCTGCTACCGGTACCAACAATATTGACCTGCAGTATACCCAAACTCGAAACATAACAGTTCGTAATGTGGCAGGTTACTCTACCCGCAGCGTAGTCCAGCATACATTTGCTATGTTGTTTTACCTGCTGGAATCGCTGGGCTATTATGATTCCTATGTAAAATCAGGTCAGTATGCAGAAAGTAAAATCTTTACTCATCTGGACCGCATCTGCTACAGGCAGGCGTAAATCTAATTTACATCCGTGATTTCATAGGTCATGCGGATGTTAAGACTACCGAGGTCTATGCCAGAGCTGATACTGAACTAAAAAGAATTGCTTTGGAAAACGCTTATCCTGATTTGGTTGATTCTAACCTGCCCGATTGGAACGATAATCAGGATCTACTTTCCTGGTTGTCGGAGTTTTAATCCATAAATATTATGCAAAGTAGATGGAGCAACTTTTACAGTTTTTAAGGGGTTAGTGAAGTTTACTTTGCATAATCATCTGCTTTGCATACGGCTCAGTTTGTTCTCCATTATTAGCCAATCTATACCTGAATGAAGTGGATAAAATGCTGGAGAAAGCCAAGGAAGTAACCAGAAATGGCCCGTACACCAACTTGGAATATGCGAGATTCGCAGATGATCTGGTAGTATTGGTGTCTGGACATCCGCGGCAGGAAAAACTACTGGGACAGGTATATAAGAGGCTAATGGAGGAATTGGCGAAGCTAGAGGTAGAAGTGAATGCAGAAAAGACCGGAGTGGTAGATCTGACGAAAGACGAGAGCTTTAGCTTTCTAAGATGATATAGAGTGGATATTGCCTGACACAAACTGGGTGGGTAGGCACTTAATGTCTGAAATAAAGTGTGTCACTCTAACAGTGGTAAACAATGGCCCATCATTAAACATCAAACTACACGGATGTTCCATGATGGGCTATCAGTCTCTCACCAGGTGTTCAAACAGAAATAATAAAACTAATCACTTTTCTTCTCTGTTTGCTCATGGAGCAGTGTGCTTGGTCGGTCCTTTACGAAAAAGAAGACGATCACCGCAGAAATTAAGACACCAACTGAGAGAACACCAAATTGGAATCGGATAGCCGTTTGATTCGCTAACTTACAAATGCTGTCTAATACAAGTGGTGATAAAAACTGCCCTGAAAATATAAAAGCGGTTGAAACTGCGATTGCTTTGTCAGTCTGGTGTAATTTGACCGTGTTTAAAGTCTTCATGGTGAGAACAGGGAATAACGCTCCTTGGGCAAAACCGATAAAGCACACGCTAATCATGAGTAGTAGCACACTGTTTGTGAATGACATAACCGAAAAGGATATCCCCATGGCAAGAAGCATCACAGGGATCAAAAACTGCGTCAATATGGATTCGATTTGAACGAGCAATAAACTCGTAACCATCCCACCGATCGTAACAAAAGAAACAACCACACCAGCAAGTGCAGGTCCTCCTAAATTCGTTTGCTCTAAATAGAGAGCAATGTTGGTTGCTACCGCATAATAAGCTAACATGATGACACCCATTGCAAGCGAATACCCATAAACAGCCAATGGAATTTTTAGTTTCTTTTCATTCTGTGGAGGTTGCTGAATTCCCCCCTTAGGTAAATAGAAGAACACTAACACAAAGATAACAAGCCCCAGCAGATAGACGTTAAAGGGGAGTTGCCATCCAAACGTTGCGAGCCCTCCGGCTAATAACATTGTAACAATACCCCCGAAGTTACTAAAACCAGCATTGTATCCCATCATCTTAGTTCGTTCTATCCCTGTGAAATAATCATAAATGAGGGATTCTGATAAAGGCATCAGGATGCCAACACCAGCTCCTAAAACTAAACGAAATAAGACAAGCAATTCGATTGTGGGCATAAATTGCGGCCCAATACCGCCGATTAGGTAAATGAGTAATCCAAATAAGACAATTGTACGTTTAGAGAATTTAGTTGTTAAATAGCTTGTTAAAAATGTAAAAGGAATAATCGTGAGTGCGGGTGCCGTTAAAATCAGTTTAATCATCGTCGAACTTGCTTCGGGAAAAGCTTTAGCAATTACCCCTAGAGCAGGTGAAATAGCAGCACCAGCCATAACCGTTGCCATTGAAATAGAGATAATGGTCGGTTTAAGCATTTTGTTTTTAATGAAAATCACTTCCGTTCAATAGTACAAGATTTGCTTCATATAATAAGGATTATAACCAATAAGCAATGTTAGATGATTTGGGCAAAAGAATCAAGCGTCCAATGTTACACAGTCTGACGGTCTTCTTGTAACACAACAAAACTAAAAAATTGAACAAACGGATCCGCTTTTCTATATGAGCCTCTAAAAAGGGTAGGGGAATAGGGGAGGACCCTTAAACAATATAAAACGTGTTTTAGAGGCTTATTGTTAATTCTCAAATTAATCCAGCCAGAATTCTCAAATTAAAAACATCACAT
>ERZ764778.4261-NODE-4261-length-10576-cov-3.995058_pt1 | contig 10576 bp, 9 predicted proteins | sample MGYA00374951_ERZ764778 | MGnify/ENA primary metagenome ERZ764778 (study PRJEB28918, sample SAMN05720193) | bioreactor metagenome | isolation source: Anaerobic biogas reactor | place: USA:Washington, USA | collected 2015-08-08 ...
TACGGCGCCTTCCTCTACCTGTGCACCTTCGCCGGCGGCTGGATCGGCGACCGCGCCCTCGGCGCCGAGCGCACCCTCCTCGTCGGCGGACACGTCGCACTCTCCGGCCTGCTCAAGACCGCGGCCGTCACCGTCCTCGGCCAGGCCTACCCCGCCGCGTCCCCGCGTCGCGACGCCGCCTTCCAGATCTTCTACCTCGGCATCAACGTCGGCGCCCTGCTCGGCCCCCTCCTCACCGGCTGGCTCGCCGAGCGTCACGGATTCCACGCCGGCTTCGCGGCCGCCGCCGCCCTCATGGTCCTCGGGCTGGTCGTCTACCTGGCGATGCGTCCCCGGCTCATGGCGTCCCTCGGCGCCGAGACCGCCCGCCTGCTCACCCGCCCCACCCAGCCGCTGGCCCCCGCCCGCGCCCGGCTCATCATCATCGCCGCGGTCGCGGCCGTCGCCCTCGTCGTGGCCCTGCTCGCCGTCGGCGTGATCACCCCGGCCCGCCTGGCCGCCACCTTCCTCGTCATCACCGTCGCCGCGGCCCTGCTCCTCTTCGGCCAGATGTTCCTCTCCCCCGCCGTCACCCCGGGCGAACGACGCCGCGTCCTCGCCTTCGTCCCCTCTTCCTCGCCTCCACCACCTACTGGGCGCTGCAGTCTCAGATCTACGGCGTCCTGGCCGTCTACTCCGACGTCCGCCTCGACCGCACCGTCGCCGGCCACGAGATCCCCGCCACCTGGACCCAGTCCCTCAACCCCTTCTACATCCTCGCCTTCTCCCTCCCCCTGGCCTGGCTGTGGGTCCGCCTCGGCTCCCGCGGCCCCGCCTCCTCCACGAAGATGGGCGTCGGCGTCATCATCGCCGGATCGAGCATGCTCATCATGCTGCCGTTTGTCGGCGGCGGCGAGAACTCCACGCCCTTCCTCGTCCTCGCGGCCGCGATCGGCACGCTCTCCCTCGGCGAGATGCTCATCGGCCCCATCGGCATGGCCTCCACGGCCATCCACGCCCCGCGGGCCTTCGCCACCCGCTTCTCCGCTCTCTACTTCCTCACCCTGGCGATCGGCACCTCCCTGGCCGGCACGCTGTCCACCTTCTACGACTCCACCTCCGCCGACAGCGAGCGGACCTACTTCCTCTCGGTCGCGGCCGCCGCGATCCTCATCGGCGTCGTCTGCCTCGCGGCCTCGCGGGCGCTGCGCCGCCATCTCACCGCCGAGGGATCCGGGGAGGCCTAGTCCCAGTTGGTCGCGGCCACCACCGTCGGATCCACCTCCAGGCCCGTCCAGCTGACCGACAGCTCCCCCAGGGCCTCCTCCTGCATGGCCTCCACGGCCTGCGCCTTGTAGAGCTCCAGCAGGGCGAGGAAGCGGCCGACCACCTCCATGGACACCGTGCAGTCACGGGTCAGCGCCTGGAAGGTCAGCCAGTGCCCGGCCCCCATGAGCCGCAGGGTGTCGAGGATGCGCCCCGCCTGCTCCGGCACCGACACCGCCACCTGGTGCAGGTGTGCGGTGCCCACCTCCTCCGGCGGGCGGGGGCGGAACACCCCCGCGGCCATCTCCGCGAAACCGGCGGGCGTGAGCCCCAGAACCACCGGCGGCATGAGGTCCGCGAACTGCGGCTCCATGCCCACCGCCCGCGGATAGCGGCGCTGCGCCTTCTTCTGCCAGGTGGCGAACAGGTCGGCCACCTGCTTGTACGCCCGGTACTGGAGGAGGCGCGCGAAGAGCAGGTCCCGGGTCTCCAGGAGGGCGAGGTCCTCAAGATCCTCGACGTCGCCGCGGGGCAGGAGCCGGGCGGCCTTGAGTTCCAGCAGGGTGGCGGCGACGACCAGGAACTCGGTGGTCTCGTCGAGGTCCGCGGTCTCCCCCAGCGCGCGGGTGTAGGCGATGAACTCGTCGGTCACCGCAGAGAGGGCCACCTCGGTGACGTCGAGACGCCGGGAGCCGATGAGCTGCAGCAGCAGGTCAAACGGCCCCTCGAAGTTGGTGAGCGCGACCCGGAACCCCGGGACCTCCGCCTGCTCCCCCGTCACCGGAGCGCGGTCCGCTCCAGGACCTCGAGGGCCAGGTTGCGGTACTGTTCCGCGCCCTGGGAGGACGGCGCCCACGTGATGATTGGCTCGCCGGCGACGGAGGTCTCCGGGAACCGGACCGTGCGGGTGATCACCGAGTCGAAGACCCGGTCGCCGAACACCTCCACCACGCGCGACATGACCTCGCGGGCGTGGGAGGTGCGCCGGTCGAACATGGTGACCAGGATGCCGAGGATCTCCAGGTCGAAGTTGAGGCGGTCGCTGACCTTCTCCACGGTGTCGGTGAGCAACGCCAGGCCACGCAGGGAGAAGTACTCGCACTCCATGGGGATGATGACACCGTGGGAGCAGGCGAGCGCGTTGACGGTGAGCAGGCCGAGGGAGGGCTGGCAGTCGAGGATGATGAAGTCGTACTCCTTCATCACCGGGCGCAGGGCACGGGCCAGGGTCTGCTCGCGGCCCACCTCGTTGACGAGCTGGATCTCCGCCGCCGAGAGGTCGATGTTGGCGGGCACCAGGTCCATGCCGGGCACGGCCGTCTGGTGGATCGCCGAGTGGATGGAGGTCTGGTTGTCGAGCAGCAGGTCGTAGACCGTGATGTCGAGCTCGTCGTGGGGGACGCCGAGGCCCGCCGAGAGGGCGCCCTGCGGATCCAGGTCGACGAGGAGGACCTTGCGGCCGATCTCCGCGAGGCAGGCGCCCAGGTTGATGGTCGACGTCGTCTTGCCGACGCCGCCCTTCTGGTTGCACATCGAGATGATCGTCGCGGGCCCGTGCCGGTCCAGGGGAGCAGGCTGCGGCAGCTCGCGCACCGGGCGGCCGGTCAGGCCGACCTCGACACCGGGCTCCTGGGACAGTCCCTCTCCGCTCACAGTCATACCCTCTTCCTTGACTGAATCGACTACAGGCTAATTACGCCGTTGTCACACAGGGTACATCGTGATTCCCGCGGGTTTCGGCGACACGACGCAACGTCGAAAAGTCAATGCCAAGGACTTGACGTAGACAACTCATGCTGAATCGTTTATTATCTGCGTCATGCATCTGTACTTCCTGTAGGAACACCCCCGCACACGCCCTCCGGCCCAGCCGTGACGTCGGCGTGTGCGTCGCCGTTCGTGCACATCCCCGTACAGAAAGCACCCCGATGCCCGCTCATCTCCGCGCGGAATCAGTCTCCGCCACCCGTGGCACACGCACCGTGTTCACCGACCTCTCGTTCACCCTCTCCCGGGGTGACCGCCTCTTCGTCGTCGGCGAGAACGGCCGTGGCAAGACCACGCTCATCCACCTCCTCACCGGACGCCTACTCCCCGACTCCGGACACGTCACCTGCCACGGCAGCCTCGCGGTCGCCGAACAGCAGATGGACGTCTCCGGCACCGTCGGCGACGCCGTCCGCGAGATCATCCGCCCGGCGGAACTCGCCCTCGCGCGTCTCGACGCCGCCCTCCCCACCATCGAGTCCGACCCCGGGGAGTACGAGGCGGCACTCGCCGAGGCCGAGCGTCTCGACGCCTGGGACGCCCACCGCCGCGTCCGCTCCGCCCTCGCGTCCCTCGACGCGGACTTCCCGGATGAGGTGGCCCTCGCCGACCTGTCCGTCGGACAGCGCTACCGCGTCCGTCTGGCGTGCCTGCTCGCCGGCCACCACGACCACCTGCTCCTCGACGAACCCACCAACCACCTCGACCACGCCGGGCTCGCCTTCCTCACGGAACAGCTCCGCGGTCGGGCCGGTTCGGTGCTCGTCGTCACCCATGACAGGGCACTGCTGGCCGACCTGGCCACCACCGTCCTCGACCTCGACCCCACCCCCGACGGCCTGCCGCGTGTGTGGGGCACCGGCTACGAGGGCTACCGGGCCGGACGCGCCGCCCTCGAGCAGGCGTGGGCGGACGACTACGCCGCCCAGACCGCCCGCCAGGCCCGGCTGCAGTCCGACCTGCAGCAGGCGCAGTCCCGGCTGAGCACCGGCTGGCGTCCCCCGAAGGGAACCGGCAAGCACGCCCGCCAGTCACGCGCCCCCGGCGTGGTGCAGGCGGTCCGGCGTCGGCAGGAGGCACTCGCGGCCCACGCCGTGACCCTGCCCCCGCCACCGCCGGTGCTCACCTTCCCGCGTCTCCACGCGAAGTCCACGCGCACCTACCTGCGTGCCGAGGGTCTCTCGCGGGAGGGACGGCTCCGCGGCCCCGTCGACCTGGCGGTCCGCGGCGGCGACCGGCTGGTGATCACCGGCCCCAACGGGGCCGGCAAGTCGACCCTCATCGACATCCTCACCGGCCGGCTCGCGCCCACCACCGGCACGGTCCACGTGCCCGACCCCTCCGCCCTCGGGTTCCTCCCCCAGGAGTCCGCGGACACGGATCAGCCGCTGTCCATGGGGCAGCAGCGACGCCGCGACATCGCCCGCGTGCTCGGCGCCGGTCCGTCCGTCCTGCTTCTCGACGAACCCACCAACCACCTCTCCATCAACGCCGTCACCCAACTGACTCAGGCGCTGGAGGAGACGGAGGCCGCGGTCGTCCTGGTCACGCACGACCGGCAGCTGCTGGCGGACACGGCCCACTGGCCGCGCCTGGAGCTCAGGCCCGCGGATGCGCCTCCCGCCACACCTGGCGGAGGTTCTCCGCGGTGACGTGGGTGTAGATCTGCGTCGTCGTCACGGAGGAGTGGCCGAGCAGCTCCTGCACGACGCGGACGTCGGCCCCACCCTCCAGCAGGTGGGTGGCGTAGGAGTGCCGCAGCGTGTGCGGGGAGATGTCCATGTCCAGCCCCGCCCGCTCGGCGGCCTTCTTCAGCACCGCCCACGCGCTCTGCCGCGACAGGGCTCCCCCGCGGGTGTTGAGCAGCAGGGCGTGCGACTTGCCCTGCGCGAGGACCGGGCGGGCGCGCACGAGGTACGCCTCAACCGCCTCGAGTGCCTTGGAACCCACGGGGACGAGCCGCTGTTTGCCGCCCTTGCCGGAGATCCGCAGGATGCCGTCGGTGTCGGTGACGTCGTCGACAAGCAGCCCGGTGACCTCCGAGATGCGGGCCCCCGTGCCGTAGAGCAGCTCGAGGAGCGCGCGGTCGCGCAGGTCCAGCGGGGTGGCCAGGTCATCGGTGGGCACGGACTCGATGAGCGTGGCCACCTCGTCGACGGAGAGGGTGTCGGGCAGGTGACGGCCGGTGCTCGGGGGTGAGACCTCGGCGGCGACGTCGACGCCGAGCACGCCCTCCCGGACGGCGAACTTGTGCAGCCCCCGGGCGACCACCAGGGCGCGGCCCGCGGAACTCGCCGCCAGGCCGGATCGCCGCAGGTCGGCGACGTAGGCCTCGACGTCCGTGGTGGAGACGTCCGCCAGGTCGGTGCGCCCCGCCTCCTCGAGCCAGTCGAGGTAGCGGTTGAGGTCGCGGCGGTAGTTGGTGAGGGTGTTCTCGGAGAGGCCCCGTTCCACGGCGAGGTGGTCGAGCCAGGTGTCCGCGATGCCGCGGGCCCTCACGGCATCTTCTTCAGGTCCGGTCCGACGCCCGCCGCACGCCGCCGCGCGGCCAGGGCCTGCGGCCGCCACGGGTTGGGCGTGTCGACGGGCCGGGCCTCCCCCCGCCCGGCGAGCACCTCGGCGGCCGTCATGATGCCGGCGATGGCGATGGAGTTGATGATCTCGCCGCGCAGCACCATCGCGCGGGCCTCCTCCAGGGGCGTCCACGAGAAGGTCATGTCGGCCTCCTCGTGCTCCGCCTCGCCGCGGTCCACCTCGTGCAGGTCCCGGGCGAGGTAGACGCGGACGGTCTCCTCGCAGAAACCGGGCGAGGTCACCAGGTCGCAGAGGACCTCCCACCGGTCGGCGGCCAGGCCCGCCTCCTCGGCGAGCTCGCGGCGGGCGGTGACGTGCTCGTCCTCGCCGTCGATGTCGAGGATGCCGGCGGGCAGTTCCCACAGCCGGTCCTGCACGCTGTGGCGGTACTGGCGGACCAGGGCGATCTCCCCGTCCCGCTCGGCGACGACGGCCACGGCCCCGAAATGCTCGACGATCTCCCGCCTCCCGGTGCCTCCGCCAGGCATCGCGAGGGTGTCGCGGCGCAGGGCGAGGATGGGCGACTCGTGCAGGAGCTCCGAGTCGAGGACGTCGAACTGGTGGGTTCCGGGTGTGGTCATGCCCACTAATCTACCTAGGGCGCCGGGCTGGCCGCCTCGGCGGACTCCGCGGAGCCGTAGGCGCCGGTCTCCCCCGCCAGCTGCTCCCGCACGGCGAGCACCGTGGCCATCCGGCCGACGGCCCGGTCGACGGAGTCGACGGTGGACACGCCGTTGTCGGCCGTCGCGCGCACGAGGCCGACGGCGCCGGTGTCGGAGGCGGTGTGGATGCGTCCGGCCAGGACGGCCCCGTTGCCGCGGGCGTCGAGGGCCCCGACGAAGTCGGCGAGCGTGCGGGCGGCGATGCCCTGCGTGCCGTCGGAGTCGCCGGTGATCACCACGGCGACCTGGGCCGGCAGGATCGTCCCGTCCTCGTAGTCGAGGAAACCGGCGTCCCGTAGGGCACGCAGCAGCAGGCCGCGTTCCTCGGAGCTGGCCTGCTCCTCACCCGATTCCGGGGCGAGCAGGAGCGCCGAACCGAGTGCCTCCCCGGCGTGCAGGCCCGGGTCGAGGCGGTCCTCGGAGAGCTGCGCACCGGCCGGCAGGGTGTTGGCCACGATGGATTTCAGCTGGTCCGCGCCCTCGGCGGTGAGGAACTGCTCCGCCAGGGTGATCGTGCCGGCGTCGACGGCGCCGGCCTCGGCGAGCAGCGTCGCGACGCCCGCCACGTCCTCCTCCGCCGCGTCCGCGGTGCGCAGGACCAGGACCGGGCGGTCGCCGAGGGTGTCGCGGACCGCGCCTGCGGCGAGGTCGCCGACGACGCTGTCCGCGGAGGACGCCTGGGCCTCGGCGATGTCGGCGCGCTCCTCGGCGGCCGCGAGCTCGGCGGTGTTCCGCCCGGAGCCCTCCGGCATGTTCGGGGCGAGCACGAGTGTGCCCAGTGCGACGCCGGCGGCGACGCCGAAACCGAGGCCGCCGATGAGCCAGCCTGCGCGGCCGGTGGTGGAACCCATGATCTGCTCCCCTACTTGAACCAGCCCTGGAAGGTCAGCGCGATGCTGTTCCAGGTGTCGATGAGATTGTCGCTGAAGGTCCCCGAGCCGGACAGTCCCACGATGAGCACGATCGCGGCGGCGGCCACGAGGATGCCGAGGACCGCCCACAGCCAGGCCGTGCCGCGGCCGGAGTTGACGGTGTACAGGTCTGAGATGGCGGAGGCGTCGACGAGGCGGGCCCCCAGCTTGGAGCGGGTGAGCATCGCGGTCGGCGTGGCCGCCGGGTCGTTGGCGAAGACCGCGTCCAGGTCGAAGGGGCTGCCCGCGTTCACGATGATCTGCGCCCCGTGGTAGTCGGCGAGCAGCAGTGCCAGGTCGGTGGCCGAGTCGGTCGCCGCCGGGAAGGTCATGGCGCCGACGCCGAGGTCCTGGATGCGTTCCAGGCCGGCGGCGTGGCCGTCGGGGTCGGCCGGCAGGATGACGCGGCCGCCGCTGCGCAGCGTGTCCGCCCCGATGCCCGCCGGGTTGCCCACGATGAGGTCCGGCTTGTAGCCGAGCTCCAGCAGCGTGTCCGCGGCGGCGTCGACGCCGATGATGACGGGGTCGTACTCGCGGATGAAGTTGCGCAGCAGCTTCACCTCGTTGCGGTGGTCGGGGCCGGGGCTGACCACGAGCGCCTTCCGGCCGGAGATGTCCGCGCCGGTGTCCGGGATGCCGAGGCCGTCGATGAGCAGCGGCCCCTCGGAGTGGATGAACTGGATGGTGTTGCCGAAGAAGGCCTCCATGTGGTCCACCAGGGACTGTTGCGCCTCGGTGAAGCTGGCCTCCACCTCCTCGGCGGTGACCACTCGGCCGGCACCGATCTGCCGGTCCGCGAGGTGGACGGCGCCATCCTCGGTGATGCGGCCCTTCTTGCCGTCCCGGATGCCGGCGGCCAGTTCGAGGCCGGTGTCCTCGATGAGGAGGACGTCGGCGTCGAGAAGCATGTGGGGGCCGAAGTTGGGGACCGCTCCCGTGGAGAACCGCGACATGTTCACGACGGCCGCGGGGCGCGCGTCGATGAGCAGCTGGGCGTCACGGCGCGAGATGTCGGCGGTGTTGATGACGGCGATGTCACCGGCGCGCAGGCGCTGGAGACCCTTGCCCCCGGCGGTGCAGTCGCGGAGGGTGCCCTGCAGACCGGGCAGGTCGGCGGTGCGGGAGAACAGACTCATGTGGCCATTGTGACGGTCGGGACCTACGCGGTGGTGAAGGCGCGCCGCTCGCTGCGGGCCCGTTCCAGCAGCTCCGCCGCATGGGCCCGGCCGGTGTCGGTGTCGTCCAGTCCCGCGAGCATGCGGGCGAGCTCCTCCACGCGCTCCTCCGGGCTGAGGGTGAGCACACCCGAGGTCACCGCCTCATCGCCCACGTTCTTGGCGACGTGCAGGTGCGTGTCGGCGTAGGCCGCCACCTGCGGCAGGTGCGTCACGACGATCACCTGGTTCCGCGTCGCCAGCCGCGCCAGACGCCGCCCGATCTCCACCGCCGCACGGCCGCCGACACCGGCGTCGACCTCGTCGAAGACCAGCGTCGCACCCTGCGTCCCGGCGGAGAGGATGACCTCCAGCGCCAGCATGACGCGGGAGAGCTCACCGCCCGAGGCGCTCGACGCCAGGGGACGGGGTTCGGTGGCGGCGTTGGGGGCCAGCATGAGCTCGACCTCATCCGCGCCGTCAACCCCCGGGGCGACCCGGCGGACATCGACCGTGAGCCGGGCCTTCGCCATCGCCAGTCCCTGCAGCTCGGCGGTCACCGCGTCCGCCAGCGCGGCGGCGGCCTTCCCCCGCGCCGTGCTCAGTTTCCGGGCGGCCGCCTTCATCTTCTTCTCGGCGGCGGCGACCTGCTTCTTCAGCTCGTCGAGGGCCTCGGAGGAGATGTCGATGCGTCCCAGCCGCGTGCGGGCCTTGTCCCGCCATGCGAGCACGCCGTCGATGTCGGGGGCGTACTTGCGGGTGAGCATCTTGAGCTGCTGCTGACGCTGCAGGGACTCCTCCAGCAGGGACGGGTCCGCGGGCAGGTCGGCGAGGAATCCGCCGAGCTCGACGGCGATGTCGCTGAGCTGGCTGGTGATCTCCGTGAGACGCGCCCCCAGCTCCGTGAGCTGCGTGTCCTCGGAGGCGGTGAGGGCGGCCTCCGCGCGTCCGAGCAGCGTCGAGGCGGGGTCCTCCTCGGAGTAGCCGCCCAGGGCCTCCGGTCCGTCGATCGCGGCCAGCGCGGTGGAGGCCTCCTCCCGGAGCGTGTCGACATCCTGGAGCCGCCGGATCTGCGTGAGCAGTTCCACATCCTCCCCCGGCTCCGGGTCGACGGCGACGATCTCGTCGAGGGCGAACTGCAGGCGGTCGATCTCCTGGGCCAGTTCACGGCGGGACTCCGTGCGCTGCCGCAGGTCACGGGCCAGGTCCCGCCAGGTGCGCCACGCCTCCCGGTAGTCGGAGAGCAGCGGGGCGATGGCCGGGTCGAAACGGTCCAGCGCCGCCAGCTGCTGGCCCGGGGCGAGCAGCCGGAGCTGGTCGTTCTGGCCGTGGATGGTGAGCAGCGGGGAGGTGAACTCCGCGAGGGTGGCGGCCGGGACGGAACGGCCCCCCAGGTGGGCACGGGAACGCCCGGACGCGTTGACGGTGCGGGAGGCGATGAACTCGCCGTTCTCGTCGGCGGCGCCGCCGGCGGCGTCGACCAGCTCGGTGACCTGCGCGGACACCTCGGGCGCCAGTGTCGTGGTGACGAAACGCCCCTCGACCACCGCCTGCGGTGCGCCGCCGCGCACGCGGGAGGCGTCGGCGCGGCCCCCGGCGAGCAGACGCAGGCCGGTGACGACCATCGTCTTGCCGGCGCCGGTCTCACCCGTCAGCACGGTGAGTCCCGCGGAGAGTTCGGCGGAGGCGGCCGGGATGACACCGAGGTTCTCGATGGCGATGTCTGCAAGCATGCAGACCACCCTACCCGAACAACTGTGCTAGTTCTCCTTGGGAGTCGGCGTCGTACGCGGACCCCGCCAACCGGAGACAGGGAGCCGCAGCTTGGTCACCAGACGGTCGGTGAACGTCGACTCGTCGAGACGCACCCACCGCACCGGACGGGCACCCCGCACCACCTCGACGCGCGAACCGGGCGGCATGGGGATCGGACGGAAACCGTCCATGACCGCCATCGCCGGGGAGGCGTCCGGGTTGGACTCCACCGCCACCGTCGAGTACGGCGACACGACCAGCGGCTTCGTGAACAGCGCGTGCGCGTTGTTCGGGACGACGAGGATCGCGTCGAGCTCCGGCCAGAGCACCGGCCCGCCGGCCGAGAAGGCGTAGGCGGTCGAACCGGTCGGCGTGGAGATGAGCACGCCGTCGCATCCGAAGGAGGACACCGGGCGGCCGTCCACCTCCAGGATCGCGTCGAGGACGCCACGCCGGTTGAGGTTCTCCACGCTCACCTCGTTGAGGGCCCAGCCGCGGCCGATGACCT
>ERZ764778.4264-NODE-4264-length-10569-cov-4.484877_pt1 | contig 10569 bp, 9 predicted proteins | sample MGYA00374951_ERZ764778 | MGnify/ENA primary metagenome ERZ764778 (study PRJEB28918, sample SAMN05720193) | bioreactor metagenome | isolation source: Anaerobic biogas reactor | place: USA:Washington, USA | collected 2015-08-08 ...
GCGACATGGCAAGCTGGTTCATGTTGAGGACCTCGATGCCTTGCAGTTCGGCGACCTTGTTGAGGTTGTAGTCGTTGGTGACGATCTTTCCCCCCAGTCGTTTCGCGAGGGCTATGAGCTTGGTGTCAACGTCCTTGAGCTTGGGGAAATCATAGTCCACGATCCTGACGGCGAGGAAGGTCTGTTTCTGCAATCTGTGCAGGACATCGAGGCCGCGGCGGCCGCGGGTCCTCTTCACAGGGTCCTGGTGGTCGGCGATGTGCTGTATCTCGTAGAGGACGAACTGGGGGATGACAAAGGTCCCCTGTATGAAACCGGTCTCGCATATGTCTGCTATCCGCCCGTCTATGATGGTGCTCGTGTCGAGAAGCTTGATGTCCTTGTCCTCTTCCAGGCGATCGAAGAGAGGGACCTTGGAGAGGTCGATCGTTTTCGACTTCTCTTTCCCGAGGACAAACCCGAGGTAACCCATGATGAAGTAGAAAAGGACGTAGATGGGGAGCGTGATGGGGATGTCCTTGATCAGGGCGAGAAGGAGACGGGACACGAAGAGATTGGCCACGAAAAGGCTCACGACAACCCCCGTGAGACTTCCGAGAATGATCTTCAGGGATATGTCCCGGAGCTTGAGCTCGATCTTGAGGATGGCATACCCGAGGATCAGCCCGCATGTCGCCCCGACGAGCCCCCAGACCCCGCTCGAGAGGAGTTCTTTGAGTATGAAATATCCGGTAAGGGTTGTGACGGTCAGGAGGATTATCTGAATGAATATATCCAAGGACTCAACCCTTGTGGTGATTGGCGGTATTTCCTTTTTGATTGTTGTTATTCGCCAGGAAGATCTCTTCGATCTCCTGCTCGACTACAAGCTCTTCGGTGCCGAGAGACATGGAAAGTTCCTTCGTGATGAGATTGCGTGCCATCTCGAACATCTTCTTTTCGCCGAAGGAAAGTTCCTTCCAGTATCGGAGGTTGTAGAGCTCTTTCAGAACCGTCGCGACCTCATAGATGGAACCGCTCTTGATCCTTTCCATGTATTCCTTGTACCGTCTGTTCCAGGGCGAGTTGTCGTGAACGATGTTCTTGTCCTTGAGGATATCGTAGACCTTGCACACCTCACAGGCATCGATGACGCATCTCAGGCCGGCATTCTTCGCGCCGTCGATAGGTATCATGATGGTCATGTCCGTGTCGAGGATGCGGATTATGTAGAATGACTGTTTGGTACCTGAGAACTCTTTTTCTTCGATAGACTCGATCCGACCGACACCATGCCCCGGATATACTGCGACTTCTCCTACATCAAACATTATGCCTCCGAATAGTTTTTCATCGTTTTTCGGCCAGGTTGCCATATTGTAGCATAATATTGAGAAAAATTAAATAAGTAATGGTTATTACGCGGTAATCGGCAGGAAATGCACAGGTTCTCCCCTTCCTGCGGGAGAGAAGCCGCGCACGGGGTTCAGGATACCTGCTTCTGCCTTTCCAGAAGCCTGAACTTTATGTCGTTGACGATCCTGAGAAGCCCCTTTTCGGATGCAAGGTCGAGGGCGGTCTTGTTATGCTTGTTCATTATCGTGAGGTCGGCGCCCCGGCTGATGAGAAAATTGATGATGCCCGCGGACTTGCCGTTTATTGCGCACATGACCGGCGTGTCACCCTCGTGGTCCCGGGCATTGAGGTCCGCGCCATGCTCCACGAGAAGTCTGACGATCTCCAGGTGGCCGCTCTTGCTCGCGAAGGTGAGGGCCGTGCCGCCATCCCTGTCGGGAACGTTGACATCGGCGCCGCGGGAGACAAGGAGCCTCAGAACGCCCACCTGGTTGTTCCTGCAGGCATAGGTCAGCGGGGTCACACCCTGCGTGTTCCGGGCATTGACATCGGCCCCGTTGTCGAGGAGGAAGCGCGCCGTGTCCGTGAATCCGCGCATCGACGCATACATGAGGGGGGTGTTGCCGTTGTGGTCAGCGTCGTTGACATCGGCACCCTTGCCGATGAACTGGACAACGCTTTCAAGGTCACCCTTCTCGATGGCGGTGATCAACTCGTCTGAGAATCGTTTCTCCACTTAGACCATTATATACCACCTCCTGAAAAATGGGAGTTTTTTTTCCAGAGGACGCCGGGAACGGGCGGGAGCGCCTTTTGAAAAATGGATTGATGCCGGGGGAATTTTCCTTTATAATCACTACAATCTTTATCTGGAGGACACTATAATGGTCAAGTCAAGGTTCGCGCCGAGTCCAACGGGGAACCTCCACATAGGCGGCGCCCGGACCGCTCTTTTCAACTATCTTTATACGAAACATCACGGGGGGGTCTTTGTCCTCAGGATAGAGGACACCGACGTCGAACGGTCGAAGGAAGAGTATGTGAAAGACATACTCGGCGGCCTCTCCTGGCTCGGTGTTCACTGGGACGAGGGACCATACTACCAGATGGACCGCATGGACCTGTACCGGGAGCACGCCTACAGGCTCCTCGATCAGGGATACGCGTACAAATGCTACTGCACCGCGGAAATGCTCGAGGAGAAACGAAAGAAGGCGCTCAAGGAGGGCGGCAAGCCCCACTATGACAGGACGTGCCGTGACCTTCCCGCCGGTGACACCTCCAATGAAGGCAAGCCTTTCGTCATCCGTTTCCGCAGTCCCGTAGACGGCGAGGTGAGCTTCACGGACCTCATCCGCGGCAGGATCACCTTTAAATGCGAGGAGCTCGACGACCTTATCATCTTCCGGACCGACTCCACGCCCACGTACAACTTCACCGTCGTCATCGACGACGCGCTGATGGGCATCACGCACATCGTCCGCGGCGACGACCACATCAACAACACCCCGCGGCAGATACTTATCTATGAGGCCCTCAAGTATCCCGTCCCGCAGTTCGCCCACGTGCCCCTCATCCACGGAAAGGACAAGGCCCGCCTCTCCAAGCGCCACGGCGCCACGTCCCTCCTGGAATACCGCAACGACGGATTTCTGCCCGAGGCTCTCATGAACTACCTGGCGCGTCTCGGCTGGGCGCACGGCGACCAGGAGATATTCAGCCGGCAGGAACTGATCGAGAAGTTCGATCTTCCCAATGTGGGAAGGTCGCCTTCCGTCTTCGACATGGACAAGCTGACCTGGCTCAACGGCCACTACCTGAAGACCCTTCCCGCCGAGGACATCGCCGGGAGGCTCCTGCCCTTTCTCGAAGGCATGGGGATAAAGGCCACCGCCGACAGCCGTCTCGTCAGGGTCGTCGTCAACCTCCGCGAGCGCGCGCGGACCCTCAGGGAGATGGCGCAGATGGCGGAGTATTTCTTCCGTGATGACTTCGCCTTCGATGAGGCCGCCCGCGCGAAGTTCCTCACTCCGGCAACGAAACCCATTCTCGTCGATTTTGCCGAAGGCCTCAAGAACATCGCCTCCATGGACGAAGAGGAGGGCCTCAAGGTCCTCATCGAGGGATTGACGAAGAAGTACAATGCCAAGCCCGTCGGTATCATCCAGCCCGTCAGGGTGGCCCTTTGCGGCAGGACCGTGAGCCCCGGGATATTCGAGGTCATCGCCATTCTGGGCAAAGAGGCCGTGGAGAAGAGACTGGCGCGAGCCGTCGAATCGATCCAATGAAACTGGCCAGACTCGAGATATTCGGTTTCAAATCCTTTCTCAACCGCACCGTCTTCCAGTTCGGCGAGGGGATCACGTCCATCGTCGGGCCCAACGGCTGCGGCAAGAGCAACATAGTCGACGCCATCGTCTGGGTCCTTGGCGAGAGGGGCACGAAGAGCCTGAGGGTCAAGGACATGGGCGACGTCATCTTTCACGGCAGCAACGGGAAGAGACCCGTCAACATCGCCGAGGTGACCCTCGATCTCACGGAAGGGGACAGGGAGTTCGTCGTAAAGAGACGGATATACCGGGACGGCACGAACGAATATTCCCTCAACGGCAAGATCGTCCGATTGAAGGACGTGCAGGACGCCTTCCTGGGAACGGGCCTTGGCACGAATTCCTACGCCATCATCGAGCAGGGACGCATCGAGGCCCTGATCAGCATGAAACCCGCCGAGCGGCGCATCGTCATCGAAGAGGCAAGCGGGATAACGCGGTTCGAGGAGAAGAAACGGGACGCCGTGAACCGCATGGAAGAGACGACGTCGAACCTGGAACGCATCGACGACATATACCGGGAGGTCACCGCTTCGTTCGGCAAGGCGGAGCAGGAATGGGAGCGATGGAAGGCGTACCAGGAACTGGCCGACAGACTGCACGAGATAGACAGACAGCTCCTCCTCGACGGGTACGCGAAGCTCGTCAAGCGCATGGCAAAGGTCCGCGAGCGGCAGACAGACCTCGAGGAAGAGATACTCCAGAAGGAAGCTGATAGATCGACGGTCCGGGAGGAGTTCGAGGCAAAGGAGAGCGAGTTCGCCCTCACCGACAACATCATCAGGCAGCTGGAGGTCGACCTCAAGAGTAAAGAGAAGGACATGGAGAGCCGCCTTCTCGAGATAGAGTACCTGGGCGAAGAGGTGAAACGCCTCGAGGCGTCCCTCAAGGGGCTCGCGGAAGAAGAGTCCTCCATCGCCACGGAGACGGCGCGCCACGAGAAAGAGATGGAAGCCCTCCGGGAAAGAAGCGGGGCCCTGACAGGCGAGCTGGAAGAGGAAAAGGGGAAAGAGGCGCGGACCCGGGATATCGCGCAGGGCTTCAAGACGAACATCGAGGAGCACGAGAAGGCCCTCGAGGAGGCCCGCACGAAGCTCTTCGTCTCCATGAGCGCCCTCACGGAGACACGCAACAGGATAGCGCAGATCGAGCGGCAGGCCGAGGAGAGGCGCAGGCGCATGGAGCGCCAGGCGGTTGAGGTCAAGGAACTCGAAACGCTCCTCGCGTCCCTCGACGCGAAGCGCAAGGCCCTTCACGACACCCTGCAGGGAGCGCTCAGGGAAAAGGAGTCCCTCTCCGCCAGGGAATCGGCCGCCACGGGCGAGCGTGAGGACATCCTCAAGGAGATGGAGAGGCAGAGGGCCCTCGTCGAGAGCGCGCGGAGCGAGAAACGGGTCAAGGAAGAATTCCTCAAACAGCTTGGCGGGTACATCGACGGCCCCGAGGACGCGGTACGCGCGGAAGACCGGCTCGTCAACCTTATCAGGACGGAAGAGTCGAGGATCAAGGCGCTGGAAAGGTTCTTCTCCGAAGAGCTCGAGTACGAGGTCGTGAAAAGCGGTTCCATGGAGGCCGTGGCCTCGGCCGTCCGGGACCGGGAAGGCAACCGCGTGTTCTTTCCCCCGAAAGGGATTTTCAGGAAGGCCGGGAACGATGTCGAGATGGACGTTACCTGGATAGCGGACATCGATGAGGCCCTCTCGCGGGTCGCTGCCGGCGAGGAAGGGATATTCATCAATGACGATGTCTATGTCGACTCCCGGGGCATCGTCCTCACCGGTGGGGCATCGAAGAAGATCGACGTGAGACAGTTCAGGGAGAAATTGAAGCTCGAGAAGGAGCTGCAGACCCTCACGGCCGACGTGGAACGCCACGGCAGCGCCCTTGCGGGTTTGAAGCCCCGTCTCGAGGCCTGTGACGCAAAGTGCCGCTCCGCCCGCGCGGCCCGCGAGGGAGAGGAAGGAAGGGCACGGACGCTCGAGAAGGACCTCCTCATGGCGGAAGCGCAATGGAAAAATACCGCCGACAGGCTCACGGCACTTCAGGCGATGACCGAATCTCCCGACGACACGGGCCCCGAAATGCTCGAACCCCTCATCTCCGACCGCAGACGCCGGGAGGAGGAAAAGACCGCCATAGAGGCCTCCATGACCCGGCTCAGGGAGACGCTGGCAGGGCTGAAGAAAGAGCATGAGGCGGCGCAGTCGGCATGGCACGCGGTCACGATCGAGATCGAGAGAAAGATGAACATGCTCAAATCCATCAGCGACAACCGGGAACGCTCCGAGGCAGCCATTCGGTCACTTGCCCAGAAGGCACAGGGGCTCACGGAAAAATACGCGGCCATCAACAGGGACATCGAGGGACGCACGCAGAAGATACGATACATGGAGCGGTCATACGAGGAGCTTGAGGCGGACCTGCAAAAGCATGTCGCGAGGTTCGAGGATCTCAAGACGATGCTTGGCAACCTTCACGCCCAGAAACAGACGCTCCAGGAATCCATCGACACCCTTGGCAAGGAGATCGAACGGGTCCGTGCCAGGAAAGAGAATGCCGAGAAAGACCTCGCCGTCCTCGAAGAGAAGCGCCTCACCATCGTCGAGCACCTCGCCGGCACATATGGCATCGAGCAGCCCGACGAGATAACGGTGCAGCTGCCCTCCGATATAGAAAAGGAACGGGAATCGCTCACCGCGAGGATAGCCGAAATGGGCGAGATCAATTTCAGGGCCGAGAAGGAATACCTTGAACTGAAGGAGAGGATCTCCTTTCTGGACAAGCAGAAGGAAGACCTCCTTGCAGCGATGGAATCCCTCAGGAAAACGATAACGAAGATCGACCAGTTCACGAAGGAACTCTTCTCGGAGACCTTCGACAAGGTGAACAGCGCCTTCTCGCGGTTCACCGACCTCCTCTTCAAGGGCGGCAAAGGACACCTCGCGATCAACGCGGAACAGGCCGGCGTCGACCTCTTCGTCCAGCCTCCGGGCAAGAAGGTTACCAGGATGGAGCTTCTCTCGGGCGGCGAAAAGGCCCTCATATCGCTCGCGTTCCTTCTTGCCCTCATGGACACGAAGCCAAGCCCCTTCGCCCTCATGGACGAGATAGACGCGCCGCTCGACGACGCGAACCTCGCGGGCCTCCTCGACATCATACGGGGGATGAGCCTCAAGTCCCAGATCATCTTCATCACCCACAACAGGATAACCATGGAGTACTCGGACATGATATACGGTATCACCATGGAAGAGCAGGGCATATCGAAAACGGTGTCCGTGAGACTCTGAGACTTAAGGGCGCCGGGCGCCAATCCACTCCAAATGCTTTTTTGTACAATGTCGCCACATCCCGTTGATATACTGTATACTTCCTTTTCTAGTAGCGTTCCGCGCCCGGCGGGGACGGGATTTTTTTCTTGACATTTATCCTTAGAACACTATGATTTATTATTATAAAGGGGAAGGGGGCGTTTGGAATATCAAGTCTATCACTATATCCATACCGTTGTAGCGACAACAACGGTTTCATTTTTTCACGTGTCCTCTTTTTTTGATAACAGTTTGCTGAAAGGAGGTGGGACTTACCTTCAGTAGGGGAAATGTGTTTTTAAAAACGCAAAGGGGGTTATTATGCAGCCAACAGCACCAGTAGTACCTCCCGTCACACTTCCCGATGCATCGGTATTGATGGCATCCTGGTATGTGTGGTGGGTTCTCATCATCGGACTCTTTCTCATGACCTTTATCGGCACCTGGCTCATAACAAGGGGGTGGAAGGAATGAATCCGATAACGTATCTCGACTTTCAAAAACCATCAGCGGAAATGGCGATATGGGGCAGCATCGGCGTTGGGTTGATGCTTCTTGTCTCCATCGTCCTCGGAATTTTGAGCAAGAGGAAGGTGGCAAAAGGCTCCTTCGAGGAATATCTTGTCGGTAAACGGGACATCGGACCTGTCGTGACGGGCTGCGCCCTGTCGGCGTCCTACCTCTCGGGCTGGGCCTTCGCCGGAAGCACGGGTGTCGTATACGCCGTCGGTTTCTCGGGGATGTGGTTCGCGGGCATCTGGAGCCTTCTCGGCCTCATCCCGTGCTGCTGGCTCGCCGCCGTCAAGACGGCCTCCTTTTCGAAGAAACTCGGCGCGGCCACGCTGCCTGAGACGATCGGCCGAAGGTTTGAGAGCAAGATGCTCCAGACCGTCGTCGCCATCTGCATGCTCTACTTCCTCTTCATGTACTCCGTGGGTCAGCTCAAGGCGGCAGGCGGCGTGTGGTACGCCACCACGGGTCTTCCCGCGGTGTGGTGTTTGCTCCTGTCCATCTTCATCGCCTGGCTCTACATGGTGCTCGGCGGCTACGTCGGCACCCAGTGATCCATGGCCTTCCAGGGCGCATTCCTCGGCTTTGTCGGGGCGCTTCTCGGCATATGGGCGATCATCTGGGCCGGCGGCTTCTATGAAATATCCTCAAAGCTCTACATGGAACCGAAGGTGGGCCCCGCGCTCATCAAGCTCATACGACCGGAATTGCCGCAGGTTGGTCCGACACAGCTCTTCTCGAGCCTCGTCGGCATACTTGCCTGCCCGGTCATCTTCTTCACCATGGCGATCGGCTTTCCCCATAACGTGAGCCGTTTCCTCGGCATGGGCACCCTGAACAAGAAAGGCTACTGGACACTGATCATCATGGTCTACCTCATCGCCGGCGTCCCCATCATGCTCGACTGTTCGAGCAACGGTCTTGTCGCCAGGATGATCTACGGGCCAAACCTCCTCAAGGTCAAGCCCTGGGCGGCGGACCTCGCTGCACCTGAGCTTGCCTTCGCCGTCGGCGGCATTCCCCTGATGACGCTTTACGTCATGGGTCTTTTCGCGGCGGCACTTTCCACGCTCGCCGGCATGGTCTTTATCATGAGCGCCAACATAACCCGCGACGTCATCAAGCTGTGGTGGCCGCAGGTATCGGACAAGTCCATGCTGTACCTTGGTTACTTCCTCATCGCGCTGTTCCTCTTCCTGCCCTTCTACTGGACGCTCGTCAACCCGCCGCCGCTTTTGTCCATCTTCATGGGCCTCGCGGCAATGGGTCTCGGTGCGATCTTCTTCTTCGTGACGGCGGTCTCCTATTACTGGAAGGGCGCCACGAAGTGGGGCGCTTTCTGCTGTGTCGTCTACGGGACGGGCATGAGCATCTACGGCGGATGGAAGGTCCTCTTCAAGAAGGAGGTCGGCCTCGGGACCTTCGAGTGGTGGCTCGTTATCGGCTGCGGCATAATCTATTTCGTCGTCAGCGCCATCACGAAGAAACCCTCCCAGGAGCTGCTGGACCGGCTTTTCCCGGCAAAGAACTGATATCGTGTGGAACGAACACCAAGAGGGGCTTTCACGAGCCCCTCTTTTCTTTCAACCTGTACGAGGGGTTGGGACCGGAAACACCATAGAGACCTGAAACGGAGGGAACGTGGAGATATACACCGTCGCGTGGCTGGCTGCAGGAGTGGGACTCCTCGCGTATTTCATCTACAGCAAGTTCAGGAAGAAATAGGGACTACCAGGACATTCCCTTCGACGTCAGATATTTCCGCGCCTCACCATTGCCCATCCGCGCAGCCGTTCTGTAATCGCTGTACGCCTTTTCGTTCTCCCGCATGATCTCGTGCACCTCCCCCCGGCTTGCGTACGCCGAGGAGTTTTTCGGGTCGATGGCAATGGCCTTCGAGAAATCATCGACGGCCTTCTGATAATCCTTGAGGAGATAGAAGACAACGCCGCGGTTGTAGTATGCCTCGTAGTAGTTGGGGTCCTTCTTGATGGCGAGGTTGAGAAGATCAATGGCCTCCCTGGGATGCCCCGCGTCGATGAACTGGTACGCCTGCCTGTAGTAATCGCCGGCCGTTGTCCCGTTGTCCTCGCCCTTCGAACAACCGGTACAGGCGGCAAGCACGCACACAAGCAAGACGGCAAGAAAATATCTCATGGGACCTCGCATGACATTACACATCGAATGGAGACCCCATTATTCTAACCCGATGCGCCCCCAAAGTCCAAGCCTATATTACCGGGGCCGCTCCGTGCGTGTCACCCGACCTCTTTGCGCTGCTTACTTGCACCTTCCTATCTGTCCCGACTTGCACTTCGAGCCATCCATCCAGACAGCCTCGGAGAGCTTGGCCCCGGAAAAACTCGTCTCCTTGTCCGTGGACGCGCCCTTGAGATTCGCACCCCTGAGGTCCGCGTCATTGAAGAGAGTCCCCTTCAGGTTGGCGCCCGACAGGTTGGCCCCGTCCAGCCTTGCCCCGTAGAGATCGATCCCCTCGAGGTTCGCCCCGGACAGGTCACACTTGCTGCACTTGTTCGTCGTGTTGAGCTTCTGCACATCCTGGGCGTTGAAGGCCGACACACCGGCGGGAATGCACAGCAACGAAACAGCGGCCAAGACCATTGCGCAGATCACTATCTTTCTCATAAAACCCTCCTTTGTGAGAATGAAAAGGGCCGCCGTCTCCCGTGGGAGATGGCGGCCCGACCATCCTGTAACCCTTCAAAAACGGCCATGCCGTCTTTGAACCCGAGTTATTTCATACGCTACACTCTATTTTACCCCTGCTGTCGGGCATGTCAACCCCTTGTGGCACATTATTGCTTGACAGTCAAAAAAAACCCGTGCTAATCATTAGCATGATGCTCGGTTTTCTGGACCCCTGGGTATTTGCCGGTTTCGCCCTCACGATCCTCTCCGCCCTCTTCTGTATCCTCTACGGCATCCGCAACTGGAACAGGGGCGGCGTCGAGAAGGAAGGGGACTGGCGGGAAGAGATCCAGTGGGAACGGGAAGAGATAGAGCTTATCGAGAAGCTCCCCTAGGGCCCCATGTTCTACCTCATAACATTCACCCTCATCTAT
>ERZ764778.4277-NODE-4277-length-10543-cov-4.473207_pt1 | contig 10543 bp, 13 predicted proteins | sample MGYA00374951_ERZ764778 | MGnify/ENA primary metagenome ERZ764778 (study PRJEB28918, sample SAMN05720193) | bioreactor metagenome | isolation source: Anaerobic biogas reactor | place: USA:Washington, USA | collected 2015-08-08 ...
ACATGTACGTGAAGGACCTCTTCTCGGCCTCGCGCAGGATGGGGGGGGACATCCTCTTCAGGAGCATCGATCTCGGGAAGGTGACGGAGACGATCAAGGTCGGCAGGATAACGGGCATCATCGAGGGCTCCGTGAAGGATCTGGTCGTCGAATACGGTCAACCATCGAGGTTTGTGTTTGACCTTGACACGGTCAAGAAATGGGGACAATCCCAGAAGGTGTCCGTCGATGCCATCGAGAACATATCCATCCTCGGCACCGGTTCCGGCGGCATCGGAGCGGTCCTCAAGAGCGGCCTCAACAAGTTCTTCAAGGAATACCCGTACAGCCGCATCGGCATACGGTGCACGCTCAGGAACGACAATTTCAACATCAGGGGGAAGATCGTCGAAGGGGGCACGGAATATCTCATACGGCGGGCCTTCCTGAGGGGGATAGATGTGGTGAACAGGGACCCCCAGAATATGGTAAGCTTCAAGGACATGCAGGAACGCGTCGGAAGAGTGTTCCAGAAGGACGAGGGCGGCGCGGGTCCGACGATAAAGGTGAACTAGAGAGATCAAGGAGGATACAATGATCAGGAAATTGCGTCATATCACGTTGGGTTTTGCGATTTTCTTCGCTGCCTGTGTCACCGTCAACATCTATTTCCCGGCCGCCGCCATCCAGAAGGCCGCCGACGAGATCGTGGATGACGTGCGGGGCACAAAGGACCAGAAGCAGCCCGAGGAGAAGAAGAACGACAAGCAGAGCAGCGTTATCGATTCCCTGCGCAGTCTCGTGGGGCCGAAAGAGGCTGAGGCCCAGATCAACGCGGATGTTTCCACCCCTGCCATCAGGAGCCTCAAACAGGCCATGGCCGCCAGTTTTCCCCAGCTCAAGCCCTTCTATGACAGGGGAGCCATCGGGGAGAACAACATGGGCTTCGTGGAGCCGCGCGACACGGGTGCTTTAAACCTTAAGGACAAGGCGGACCTCAACCGGGTCGTCAGCCAGGAGAACGGCAATCGCAATGCCCTGTACAACGAGATCATGAAGGCGAACAACCTGGGCGCGGACTCTCTGCCGAAGATCCAGAGGATCTTTGCCAACAGCTGGCGCGGGAAATCCCAGCCCGGTTGGTGGATACAGAACGACGGTGGAGGATGGGAAAAGAAGAGATAGTCCCGGCTCCGGCGAAAAAGGGAGGAATGTTCAGATGCGGAAGACGATGTTCATGAAGGTTCTCATCCCGGTCGTGCTGGCCGCCCATCTCTTCGCCTGCGCGGGAGCTTTCGTGAGCCCGGCGGCGCGCGCCGATTTCGAGGCCGGTCTTGCCCTCTTTAACCAGGGGAAGTTCGCCGAGGCCCTCCCTTTCTTCGAGAAGGCGGCGGCGGCCGAACCGGACTACTATGAGGCCCACCTCTATCTCGGCAGGACCTATCTCAGCATGAAGAGCTTCACGAAGGCGGTCCCTTCCTTGCGGACCGCTTACCGCCTCTCGCCGCAGGACTTCAAGGGCCAGATCGTCGATATCCTCATAGACGCCCTTCTCGGGGCGGCCTTCTCGGAGGTCAGGACGGGCAATTACGAAGGCTCCCTGTTGTACCTGAAGGAGCTCATGTCCGTGGAGCCGAAGGCGAAGAAGGTCAAGGAGGATATCTCGAACGCGCTTGTCGCGGTGGCGACGTCCCTGTTCATGAAGGGCGACGTCCGGGACGCGGTGAAGCTCTTTGGTGACGCCGTTACGGAGAACCCGAACAACGCGAAGGCGTATCTCGGACTCGCGCGGGCGCTCCTGAAGACGGGCGCCATCCCCGACGCCATAGACGCGGCCCGAAAGGCCCTCTCCCTCGACCCTGCGAGCAGCGAGGCCTTCAACCTGATGAAAGAGATGGTAAGATAGAGACGGCAGCCGCTTGAGCGTGAAGAGACAATGCAAGCGGCTTTGCCGTCAACAGGTGTCTTATCGGGGGTCAGGAAGCATTCTCGTTCTGTTTCTCCGGGAGAGAAGAAACGTCATCGACAAGTCTCTGTAAATAAATGGCTGTAAGTATAGCTATACTGGATATTGGTGCATATGTTTACATAACATCCTTGACTCATCTGTAATAAAATGACATAATGTCTATTATGACTGGACAAAGGGGCACAAAATTACAGCACCTGATGAGCTCTTTCCCCAGGGGGCTGGTTCTTACCAGCAGGTTTCTGGCAGCCAATGGTTTCAACAACAGGCTGGTTTCATGCTACAAGCATTCGCACTGGCTCGATTCTCTGGGAGATGGTGCTTATCGTCGTCGCGGAGAAGGCGTTGATTGGAAGGGAGCGCTGGCTGCGCTGCAGATACAACTGCAACTCCCTGTCCATTGCGGGGCAAGGACCGCGCTGGTGCTTCAGGGTTTCGGACATTACGTGGAGTTTGACGAGCACGCGGTCTATCTTTTCGGCCCTCCGGGACTCAGACTTCCCAGATGGTTCGAGAGGCGGGACTGGAGTGTCCCGATAGTGTACAAGATGACGAGACTCTTTCCGTCCGGAATATCGGAAAGCCTGGTCGACCTTCCGGTCGGGGAGTATTCGATACGCGTTTCCTCGCCGGAGCGGGCAGCAATGGAAATGCTGTACCATGTCCCCGCGAAGCAAGGCTTTGATGAAGCCGAGCGTATCATGGAATCGCTTCTGACGCTCAGCGCTCCTCTCGTGCAAGAACTCCTTGAGGCATGCACATCCGTGAAGGTCAAACGATTGTTCCTGAGCATGGCCGAAGCTGAACGCCTGCCATGTCTTGAGGAGATCGATCTAGACAGGATCGATCTGGGAAAGGGAGACCGCACCATAGTCAAGGGCGGCCGCCTTGACCCGAAGTATCGTGTAACCCTTCCGCGCAAACAGGCAGGTTGATATGAATGATTCCCCGTACTACCGGCAGGCAAGACTGCTCCTCAGGATTCTGCCCATTATCTCCCGTTATCCCGTGTTCGCTCTGAAGGGTGGTACGGCGATCAATTTCTTCGTTCGCGATCTACCCCGGCTTTCAGTCGATATCGACCTGACCTACACGCCGGTCGATGACAGAGAGACAGCTCTTGCGGCGATCAGCAACGCCCTCGGTGACATTGAGAGAGATATTGAACGTATGATCGGGTCCGCGGCGATCGCGCGAAAGACAATTGAAGGAAAGACCCTTGGTCTTGTGGTCCGCGTGGAGGGGATTCTCGTGAAGATCGAGCCTAACCCGGTATTGCGGGGAACGATCTACGAACCGCAGGCGCTGTCGGCAACGCCCCGGGTACAGGATGAATTTGGGATGTCAGTGAGAGCCAAAGTCCTGGCCATGGAAGACCTGTACGGAGGAAAGATCTGCGCGGCTCTCGATCGCCAGCATCCGCGAGACCTCTTTGATGCCAAACTTCTCCTTGAAAATGAAGGCGTGACCGATTCGATAAGGGCATCTTTCATTGTCCACCTGGTTAGCCATGACCGCCCCATGTCAGAACTGCTTGAGCCCACCTTTCAGGACCTGCGACAGATCTATGAGAATGAATTTGAAGGCATGACATTTGTGAAGATCTCGATTGACGAACTCGAAGAGGCAAGGATCCGCCTTGTGGGGACGATCAGAGAGAGCCTGACCGGCAAGGATAAGGATTTCATCCTGTCGGTAAAGAGAGGAGAACCACGATGGGAGTGCCTTGGAATCAGAGGCATCGACCATCTGCCGGCGGTGAAATGGAAACTGCTCAACATCTCCAGGATGGACGGGAAGAAACACAGGTCGGCGATCCTCAAATTGGAGAGGTGTCTGGATCTTTGAGGCCAGCAATCCGGGAAATTGGCCTGTCCATTGTTTTCGCGTCGTCGGGAGGCAAAGAGCAAATAATACTGCATTCGACATCGGATGAATCCCGGTCCCCGGTTATCTAGGCATGAGGGTCTTGATTTTTCTGATCTCCTCTATTCTCTTGTTCCTGTCGCTTATGTAAGGGATGATCATTTCGACCTTGCCGGTCTTCGGGTTGACGGCGACGGTCTTCGGGATGAACTTGCCTGCCGCGGGGGAATTCATGGCCTTGATGACGTTCTGGGGAATGCCTGCCGAATCATTCTTTGAGACATAGACGACAAGGGCACTGCCCTTGAGTTCGCCCATCACGTCCAGCGTGGCCGTCCGGGCAAGGCCGCATCTCGTGTTCTCATCGGAATAAACGAAGACGATGGGCACGTTCGTTGAGGTGGCCCTCGCCTCAGCCTCCTTCAGCGAACCTATCCTGTATACCTCGGGAGGCAGGGAAAACCCCGCGACCGAAATCCCGACCCACCACGCCAGGACGCAACCCATCACACAGGCGATACGCAACACATGCTTCATCGCAAACATCCTTTCAGATGACAATCAGTCGCTTCAATAGAACAGGCGTCTGAGCCACAAAGCGTTCAGCGGACGTCGAGAACGGTCCGGATTGACGACAAGCCTCTAACCCTCAAGCCATTCAAGCGGTTCAAGCCGTCTTCACTTCACCTGCGCCGCTTCGGTCTTCGCCAGTGCGATCTTCGCGAGCGCCAGCTTCTTGTATTCTTTCTTTACCTTCTTCATGTCGCCAGCAACGATCGCCTTATGGAGGTCGCCCTCCAGCTCGGCCACCTCGAGGAGCTTGTAGTAGTCGAGAGACTCCTTGAGATGGGCGATGACGATCTTGCCGGTGACGAGGGGATGGTTGTTCGTCACGTTCGCGTCCTTGAAGGTGAGCCCGTGTTCCAGTTCCACCTCGAGACCCTTGCGGAATTCCTCGGGATCGATCTTCATCTTCGTGTCATTGACGGCCGCGAGAACGGTCTTCGCTTCCTTCGGCAATATCTTCGCCGTCTTCAGCATCGTCCAGTCCCTGATCTTGAGGGCCTTGCAGAACTTCTGAACCTCCGCTTTGGTGATATACTCCGGGATCTTCATGCTAACCCCCTCCTTGAGGATGTGGTGATACAGGCATTGTAACAACGTTCGCGCGATTCCACAAGCAGCGAAGACCAAAGACCCTATCTCTCGCCCGTTCCTTACTTCGTTCGTCTCTCAAGCTCACAGAGGTCGCAGAGAGAGACCAAAAGAGAGAAAAGACCGCCGCCGGATCCTGGAGCCTCCCAAGATCCGGCGGCCTTCTCGTCCCGCCGTGCCGGCGGGAGAGAAAGAATATAGTGTTTTTTATCCTGAAGGAGTAATCCCCCCTCATCTCCCCTGTAGTCATAGGTCCTATAACCATCCTCCAGACCCCTATACTACCTTACTCCCTTAAGACTCCCATCCCCTCCCCATAACTCCCACCTGAAAAGAATCCTTTTCTTTTGCCTCCCGTCGCAGACGGGATGCAAAGACGGCCGGATCTTGGAAGGCTTCGAAATCCGGCCGAATCTTCTCTCTCCGTACTCTGCGGGCTTGAGAGACGAACGAAGTGAGGAACGGGCGAGAGGCAAGGTCTTTGCCTTCAGGGATAGACCTGACCCGTGGGGCGGATGGCTATTTCGTTTATGTTGACATGCGGTGGGAGGGCGAGGAGCCAGCGGATGGCTTCGGCTACGTCCGAGGGGTCGAGGAGTTTGCCGAAGGGGGCGACGGCGTCGCCGAAGTTCTCGGCGTTGTATCCGGCGACCTCCTGGAAACCGGTGAGTACTATGCCGGGCATAACGGTGGTGACGCGAACGCCGGACGGGGCGACGTCGCGGCGGAGCGCCTCGGCGATGACGCTGACGGCGGCCTTGCTGGAGCCATAGAAAGCGCCGAAGGGAGAAAGGTTCCTCGCCACGACGGAGGCGATGGCGACGATGTCCCCGCGATTTCTTTCGACCATGTACTGTCCGGCGCGGCGCATGATGTAGGTGGCACCGATGACGTTCACCTGGTAGAGGTCCTGCCACTGACCGGGGTCGCTCGTGAGGATGCCGCCCACGAGCCCGCGGCCGGCGTTGACGACGACGATGTCGTACCCGCGGCCCCCGTCCTCCCAGGCGAGGGTCTCGTCGAGGAGACGGTCGATATCCGCTTCCAGCCCGGCGTCTCCGATCACAGGGAGAACCTTTCCGCCGTGGTCGGATATCTCCCGGGCCACGCTTTCGAGCCTGTCCGCCCGGCGGGCCTCAATGACGACGGCGGCGCCCGCTGCCGCCAGTGTCAGGGCTGCGGCGCGCCCGATGCCCGAGCTTGCGCCCGTTATGACGGCAGTTCTTCCGGAAAGGGTCTGTCCTGATGACGTCCGCGCGGTTGTATCCATTATCCTGCCTCCGTATTCGGTCTTCGGGAGTGACGCGCTGCCCGCGCGTTGTCCCCGGGGGAAACGACTATAGTCTATCGTGCCGGGAGGGGAATGGCAACAGGAGACCGCGCTGAAGGACGTCTCCGGCTCCCGTCGGTTGCGGGGGGTTGCCTTCTCCGACAGGATGCTTATAGTGTCGAAAGGTTGTTTATGGGACATTCAGTGAAGACAGCGGCCCTGTTGTTTGTGACGGTTGGTTTGACCATCGTTGCGTGGGCGTGCAGTCCCGGCAGTGAGGCCGCGAGGAAGGAAAGCATGAAGAGTGAAGCGGCGGCGCGACAGGATGTGGCGAGGCCGCCCATCGACCGCGAGCAGCCGGCGCGGTTCGAGACGGCGACCTTCGCCCTCGGGTGATTCTGGGGACCCGATGCCCGGTTCGGGCTCGCAAGGGGCGTCATACGAACGCGGGTCGGTTATGCCGGCGGCGCGAAAGAGAACCCCACCTATCATAGCCTCGGAGGCCACGCGGAGACGATCGAAGTCGACTTCGACCCCTCCGTTATATCCTACGAGGAGCTTCTTCGCATGTTCTGGAAGATGAACGATGCCCGGATGCAGGCGCCGTCGATGCAATACCGGTCCATCGTCTTCTATCACAACGGCGACCAGAGACAGATCGCCGAGAAGATGAAGGCGCAGGAAGAGGCCCGCGCGGGAGCCAGGGTGTTCACAGAGATAACCCCCTTCACCCGGTTCCACCTCGCCGAGGGCTATCATCAAAAGTACTATCTCAGGGGGGCCGGCGATATTGCCGCGGAGTACCTTGCCATCTACCCCGATCTCAAGGACCTCATTGGTTCCACGGCGACCGCCCGGGTCAACGGATACCTCGGCCGCTACGGCACGAAGGCACAGCTCGAAGAAGAGCTGGACTCGCTGGGCCTCACGGAGGAAGGCCGGAAGAGACTCCTTGGCATTGTTGCGCCGTGAGGATGCACTGTCCTTTCACCTGAAGATCTTGTCGACCCTTATGTCTCCTACTGCTGCGCCGGTATCGTGACCGTGGGGAGGGGTTCGGTCTTTCCCGTATCCGTGAGGGTAAAGATGAGCATGATAAAGGATATCACCCGCTTTGATGCAATGTCCCGGTCGTCGACCCAGAACCAGCGGCCGCGGTACTCGACGGACACGAAGGCATCCCGGGGTTTTGCGTCGGAACACTTGACGGTGAAGCTGCCTTTTTCGATCGCATCCGCCATGGCATCTCTGACACCGGGGAGCGCCCTTCCTTCCTTCACATCTATTTCAGGTATCTCGACCCGGGCCGCCATGAAGCCCAGAACGAACATGAGCGGGAAGGACTGCAGCGCTATCTCCCGGTTGTTATCGGGCTCGATGCCCTCGACCAGGGTGTACTGGCCCGCGGACGGGTCAAGCCCCAGAAGGCCGCACAGTTCGCGGACCCGGGAGGAGATCTCCGGCGGAGCACCTTTTGACCAGAAAGAGACGGTCATCTTCTTTTTCCCGTCTTTGTCGTTTGTGGTCTTTACGCGGATGGCGTTGGAGAGTTGAAGGTCGCGCAGGATTGTGACGACACGAAGGAATTTCTCGTCGGCGGGGCGAAACCCCGAAACAGGTGCCGACATGTTCCTCAGACCGTTGATCGCGGCGACCCCCATTCTGAAGATCATGTCCGCCGGTATGCCGGACTGAATGGTGGACATTATCCTGTCCGGAGGAAAGGGGGTAAGCAGGGTTCCGGCGAAGGAGCTTCCCGCCATCGGCACGTAGGTGATGGTCGGGCGGTCGGTGTACTTTCCCTGCAGGCTGCTGTCGATGGCGGTCGTGTTAAAGTTGGAGACGGTGGCGGAGCCCCCCAGGTTGATGCCCGTCTCCAGGGTGTAAGCGGCGACGATCTGTCCCACATCCACGAAGGAGACAGGTTCGACGTAGCGCATCTTGACAATATTGAGAAGGATCTGGCGTTTCCAGGACTCGCCAAGGGAGGCGTTGTAGTCGAACCGGTCGCGGGTGACCGAGCCGGGGCCTATGGACGCGCACCCCGCAAGGCCGGCTATTAGGATTCCGATAAACAACACTTTCAGTCGTCCCGTCATCATAAAGTTCCCTCCTTGGGCCTTGGCTTTGGTCCCTTTACCGGGGTCGGTCTACTTGAATACGTCGTCGAGCCAGTCGAAAAGCACCTGGCCCACGATGCTGCGGTTCTCCATCACGCAGTGGTTCGTCGCGCCTTCATCAAATGGGGTGATGACCATCTTCTTCTTCGGGTTGGTGAAGCCGTCCTGGCAACCTTCTGGTGGCGCTGCACCTCGGCGCTCCTGTACTCGCCCTCCCCGACAATGATGAGCGCGGGGACCGTCACCTTCGCGGGGGTCTTCCCGGCGGCGGCCTTGCGGAAGTATCCCGGAAGCACCGTTCCCTCGAAGGGGATCTCAAGATACTCGAGGGGCGGGTCGAAAAGGGGCCCTGTTTTTTTCATGATGCCCCTTAGCTTGATGCCCCTCTCCTTGAAGCGAGCATCCGTGGGGAGCATGGAAATGAGGGATATCCTTCTCTCTCTGTCCCACGCTCTGTCGGCCTTCTCTCCCCGCCGTCCCAGAGCCACCGGGCGGGACCCTCAGGATGGACCGGGTGGGGTCCCTCTTCTTCTCCTTCCGCGCCTGCCGGCGCGCCGCGTGAGCGCGAGACCAAGCTCGTCGAGACCCACGAAAGGCTCGGGTTCTCCCGAGCCGTCGACGGACTCGAGGACCCCCGTCACCCTTGCGGGGTCCTTCGTGTCGATCCGGTAGACGCGGATGATGAAGCTCTCCAGAATTGACTGCTCGGTCATGACGGATAGATTATACCCCGTCGACACCCACAGATTGCTTACAGATTGCAAAAAAGCGGTGGCCCATGGCCACACTATTGTCTTTGAAGCATTGATGCGTAGAGTTCTTCGGTTTGGCCGGAAGGCCTGACGCCAAGGTTCTCCCCGAGTACCTCCCGGCAGCGGCGGTAGGTCTTTGCGGCCTCGGCGTTGTTGCCGAGGTGGCGGTGGCAGACCATGAGGCGCTGGTAGAACACCTCCGCGAGCTGGTCCATTTCCACGCCTTTCCTGTAATGCTCAACCGCTTTTTCCCATTGGCCGGCCTCTTCGAGAGAACGGCCCGTTGTGACGATGGCACGGAGAAGGCCGTTCTTGAGCATCTCCCTCCTGTGGGTGGTGAAGGCGAGGCCGGTGTCCGACGGAAGAAAGGGTCCTTTGTAGAGGCTGGTGGCCGTCTCGCAGAGCACCGCTGCCTCCCGTTGTCCCGAGCTTCTGATCCTCTCCAGCACATTTTCCAGTACCAGGCTGTCAACGCGGCAGAAGAGGGGATCGATGCTGATCTGTCCGCCGCTGTATCTGATATGGTTCCCCGGGCCAAGGAGCTGGCGCAGACGGCTCAATGTCACCTCGAAGGACTTCCGGGCGAGGTCGCCTTCCGTGTCGGGCCAGAGCATGTCCGTGACCTCTTCCGCGGACACGTTGGTTCCCCCGAAGGCGATGACGGCCTTGAGCATTTCGAGAGGTTTTTTTTGGACCTTCCCCGAGAAGACCACCGCCTCGTCGTTCTTGCGTATCTCGAAACGCCCGAGGGTGTATACCTTGACCGGATAGGGCCAATTTTCGGTCGAAAGGGCCGGATCGCCAGGAGAGACAGGGGGTACGAGGCCAAGCCTCCTGATAAGCCCCTGCACGTATTCGGGCTCCAGTTCATGCTCCAGCGCCTTGGCGCAGAGAGTGCTCATGAGGTCGGGTTGATAGAATTCGAGATGGGCGTACCCGTTCTTCCTGCCAAGTTCAAGGGCACGGCGAAGGAGCGGCAACCCTTTCCTGTTGTCACCTTCCCTGAAAAGGAAGTACGCCTCCACGAGAAGGCTGTACCACTCGATGGCCTGGCTTTTCATCTTTTGGCCTATCCGGTGGGCCGTGCGGACATGGGTCCCGGCGTCGGCGGTGTTGCCCGCAAGGAATCGGGCCTGCGCCATGCCGATATGCCACAGGGCCTGATAATAAGGATTGCCCATCCTGTCCGCCCTTGCCGTTATCGCCTCGAGGTTCTCGATGGCAAGGGACGGGTTTCCATCGAGGATCGCCAGCCACGCCGCATTAACGTGGTAGAAGAAGATGTCCAGCGATCTCCCCCCGGCAAAGGCGGTCTTCATCTGGTTCTGAAGCGAGACGGAGGCACTCTCGAGATTGCCGGCGGCCATCTCGGCCGCCGCCCGGAAGCTCCACAGCAGGGAATCGAAAATGTGCACCCCGCTTTCCCCGGATA
>ERZ764778.4287-NODE-4287-length-10526-cov-15.838506_pt1 | contig 10526 bp, 10 predicted proteins | sample MGYA00374951_ERZ764778 | MGnify/ENA primary metagenome ERZ764778 (study PRJEB28918, sample SAMN05720193) | bioreactor metagenome | isolation source: Anaerobic biogas reactor | place: USA:Washington, USA | collected 2015-08-08 ...
GTGAGATAGAAGCTATACTAGGAGAGAAGGATTATGATGAGGTAATTCATCGCAACAATCTCTGGGTAAGGGGATAAAGAGACAGGGGGACGTGAGACAAGGGGACGTGAGACAAGGGGACGTTTCGTTTGTCTTGTAAGCAACCTTATTCTAGAAAGCGTGAAAAATAACGCAAACATAAATAGGATTAATACAGAAGTTTTTCAGACATGGATTTTGGTAGCTTTATTATGACTCGAGGGATAGAATCAGCGTATATCTGCGCCCGAAGGGTCAGCGAACTTCAGCGACTCAATCCTATGTTCGTACTACCACTGTATTTCTGAGATAAAGGAGAAATGAAAAATGGATAAAAGCTTGGAAGAAAAACTTATAGAGCAGGGTAAGAAAGCCAAAGCAGCTTCACGCTTCCTGGCTACAGCCTCTACCACCTTAAAGAACGAAGCCTTGCTGAAAACGGCGGACGCTCTGGAAGCACATGGGGCGGAAATAGTCGCCGCCAATGCCATTGACCTGGAGTTGGGGGAAAAACAAGGTTTAACTCCCGCCCTGCTGGAGCGCCTGGCCTTAAATGAGAGCCGGATAAAGGATATGGCTCAGGGACTGCGGGAAATTGCCGCTCTTCCAGACCCAGTAGGGGAGGTTCTGGGGATGTGGAGAAGGCCCAATGGTCTGGAAGTGGGAAGGATTAGAACCCCTATTGGAGTTATAGGTATTATTTATGAATCCCGGCCTAATGTAACAGCTGATGCCGCAGGACTTTGCCTCAAAGCAGGCAATGCTATACTCCTGCGCGGAGGTGAAGAAGCCTTAAATTCCAACCGGATAATTGCCCGGATTATTGCACAGACCGCTAAAGATTGCGGGATTCCCGAGGGTGCCGTGCAGCTGGTCGACAGCGAGGATCGGCAGGCGGCGGTCTATATGATGAAAATGAATGATTACCTGGATGTTCTGATTCCCCGAGGAGGGAAGGGCTTGAAACAAGCGGTGCTGGAGCATGCCAGTGTTCCGGTAATTATGACCGGAATGGGTAATTGCCATGTCTATGTGGATGCTCTGGCAGATTTGAGCAAGGCGCGAAAAATTGTCTTCAACGCCAAAGTGCAAAGACCCTCGGTATGCAATGCCGCTGAAACCTTGCTGGTGAATGCGAAAATTGCCGGAGACTTCCTCCCGGCCATGATTGCCGAGCTTAAGGGTGCCGGGGTAGAAATTCGGGGTTGTGAAAGAAGCCGGGAGATAGTGCCGGATATTCTCCCCGCCCGGGAAGAAGACTGGGATGAGGAATACCTGGATTTAATCCTGGCGGTAAAGGTGCTGGATAGCGTGGAAGATGCAATAGAGCATATTAACTGTCATGGAACCGGTCACAGTGAAGCCATAATAAGCGAGGACTACAGCAGTGTCCGGCGCTTCATATCTGCAGTTGATGCGGCAGCTGTCTATGCCAACGCTTCCACTCGCTTTACTGATGGCAATGTTTTCGGCTTTGGAGCCGAGATGGGGATAAGCACCCAGAAGCTGCATGCCCGGGGACCTATGGGTTTGCAGGAATTGACTACCACCAAGTTCATTATTTATGGGGACGGACAGATTCGTTAATTTCTAAGGATTGTACGAGAGCGAAATGCTAGCACATTTATTGCCTGTTTTACAGGCCTATGGTGTCTGGGGCTTGCTGATTCTGGCTTTTGCCGAATCATCTTTCTTCCCGGTTTTTCCTGATTTTATTTTAATACCACTTTGCCTGGCGAATCCGGAACAGGCCGTTTTCTATGCCCTCCTGGCTACTGTGGGTTCAGCTACGGGTGCCTATTTTGGCTATGTGCTGGGTAATGTTGTGGGGCAACCCCTCTTGCGCCGCCTGGCCTCGGGAGAGAAAATAGCCCTGATCGAAAAGACTTATCAAAAGTACGGGGCCTGGGCGGTATGTATTGCAGGACTGGCTCCTCTTCCTTACAAGCTTTTCACCATATCATCAGGGATATTCCGCTTGTCCTTGCCCGGATTCTTAACCGCAACACTGCTAGGTCGCGGGTTGCGCTTTTTTGCAGAAGCGATTCTTATAATGAGCGTGGGTGAGCAGGCAATAGTTTTTATCAGAACGAATTCAGGCTGGCTTAGCACCATAATTATATCTGGGATAATTATTCTGCTCATGCTTTTCTTCAAACGACAAAGTGTAAGCAACTTCCTGCTGGGTTTAAGGGATAAAGCTGGGCTGGCCCGTATAAGCAAAGGGAGAATAATGCGGTCCAGGTTGCAATTACTGGGGGAATGGCTGGTGGCATTGGGGAGCGGGGCCTTTCTAAGCTTTTTCCTGGCGGGTTCCATTAAAGATATTCTGAACAATCGTTTATTCAATACCGACCAGGTTCTTAATCAATTATTTGCACCGGTAATCGGACCGGCCTGGAAAACAGTGGATTGGCTTTTCAATGGCTGGGTGTTGTTTCTTCTGGTGATACTGAGCAGCTATTTATTTTTGCGGAAGGAAAAATGGGAAAGTGTGGTTTGCCTATTCTTGTCTCTGATTGGTTCCAGTACGGTACTCTGGGGATTTTACCGCATAATAATGGAAAACTACAGTCTTAATCCCTTCAGTTCCCAGCTTTTTACCCACCCCACCCGGGTCTTGATAAACACCCTTTGGGCTTGCTATATTATCTGGCTGTCGGCCAGCAGAAAAACCCTGTGGCGGAAAGAAAAACTGGTGAAATTTTTAAGTGGGCTCCTCGTTTTGTTATTGCTGGGAATCAGCCGGGTATCGGCTGGCTTTAGACCCTCAGAAGTGGTAGTAACCCTGGCCATAGCTGGATTGTGGTCGGTGGTAGTCTGGATAATCTTCCTCTACCGTCACTCCTTGCGGGAAAATTAAGACATCTAGCCGGGGACGGTCCTTTTATCAGATGCCCCCGGCTAGAGATGAAGTTTGATGTCACTGCAAAAAAGTATAGATATTATTATGCTTGTATTTTATACAACCCTTTTGCATCAAAAGGGGATTTGGCAGCAGAGCCAAGTTTAAATAATCTCAAAGTTATAGCGGGCGAGCTTATCCAGGTCCTCCTGGCTCAGCCGGTATTCCCGGTCTAAAAGCTGTCGCTCGGGCATGGTGCCGCAGAGTTCGGTAGAGAGGTAACGCAGGCCGTTGTCATTGATTATAGTAACTATACATTTCTTTTCCGGATATTTTTTGGCTACTTTTATGGCAGCAGCCACATTAATACCAGAAGAAGAACCACAGAAAATCCCTTCTTTTCGGGCCATCTGCCGAGCGGTTTCCAGAGCCTCATCGGAGCTGACCAGTATGATACCATCTATATACTGCAGGTCGAGAATTTCCGGGATCAAGCCGTCAGCTGTGCCCTGAATCTTATGCTGTCCAATACGGCCGCAGGCCAGAATAGGAGAGTCTTCCGGCTCGGATACATATACTTTGATGGCGGGGTTCTTCTCTTTCAGGTATTTGGCGGTTCCGGTTACCGTGCCACCGGTTCCCTGGCACATAATAAAAACATCCATTTCTCCGGCTGTCTGCTCCCAAATTTCCGGGGCGGTATTGTCGATGTGGGCCAAAAGATTATCCTCGCGGTAGAATTGTCCTACTTCAAAAATCTGCTCGCCATATTCCTGCTTTATACGCTTTACTTCTTCCAGTACCAGGTCAACATCGGTTTCGGCTCCTGGGGTCAGTACCAGTTCAGCACCGTAGGCAGCAATAGTTTTCTTCCTTTCTTCGCTCATTCCTTCGGGCATTACTATTATTACCCGGTAGCCTTTGGCGGCTCCTACCATAGCAGCGGCAATTCCTGTATTGCCGGTGGTGCCCTCCAGCAGAATCATACCGGGTTTCAAATCTCCCCGCTTTTCTGCTTCTTCTACAATCTTATGCACCACTCTGTCCTTCAGGCTGCCACTGGGATTCACATATTCCAGCTTGGCACAGATATCCGGTTTTAAGCCCTCCCCTATTTTATTTAATCTTATCATGGGTGTTCTGCCGATAACTTCCAGTACATTGTCAAATATCTTATTGTTTGCATCCCATTCCATTAAACTTCCTCCCCTGTTTATTTTTCCTGATAATTATCCTGTAGAATTAATATTATTTCTTGTGATTATATTATAGCTTAGAGGGGCCAGTCAGTTCCATACTGGAGTTCCCGAAACAAAGAATACTTCTCCAATGGAGGACATTTAGCCAGGAAAGGAGCTGTAGTTGCGGTTTCCTGTTCAAAAAGAATCAATAGCTCGGCCATAAACTCATCTCTCCTTTTTTCCTCCCTCAAGCTCAGCCCTTTTTCTTTCAGAATGCCGGCTATTCGGTTATTCAATTCTATCTCATAATCGGTAAGTGCAGCAAAAAAGTCTTTCCAATGAGCCAGCTTATCCTCCTTTTCCCAGGCTACGCCCGGGCAGACAAAATGACGGCAGACCGATTCCCGCAAAGCCTGGGGGAGTAGGCAACCGCCGGTTTTGGAGTGAAAGTTGCAGCGATAGCTCTGTCCTTCCGGGCGGTTATTAACGGTTACCGAAGCGTCAAGTATGGTGAGATTATCCAGGCTGAATATATAATCCAAAACCTCGGGTTTATGCTGGAGAAGATAAGCGAAATCACAGGGATAAAAGACCGGGGAATAGTAGCCGCAACAGCCTTTGTCATCCTGGCGCGGACACTCGGCGCAGAGATCCAGTTCTATATAACTACGCAGGCCCTGGTTGTGAAAAGTTAGTTCCAATTTTTTAAGCATACTTTCCCTCTCCATCTATCCGTTGGCAAACACAATCATTTCTATTATAAAGTTTTTGCCGCTCCAGGGAAAGATGTATTACTGTGTCAGGCACTTAAGTTATTATTGTAAGGATTTGCATTTTCTAAAGGGCGCGGTTATTATGAATTGGGATAATATTTGGCAGGTGGTAAAAGTGGGGAAAATTAAATCCTGGGGAATACTGGGAGGTACTTTTGATCCTGTTCATTATGGGCATCTTATTGCTGCTGAATATGCCTGTCACAATTTTAAATTGGACAAAGTTCTGCTAATACCGGCGGCCAGTCCCCCACACAAGGAACTGGAACAGGTTCAACCTGCTATGCATCGTTACCAGATGGTGCAGTTGGCGGTAAAGTCTAATCCCTGTTTGGAAGTATCCCCGGTGGAGATGGAGAGAAAGGGGCTTTCTTATACGGTTGATACCTTGGCTTATTTGCAGGGAAAATTCCCCGAGGTGGAATTTTTCTTTATAGTTGGGGCCGACTCGCTGTTTTTTATGCATAGCTGGAAAGAACCGGGGCGATTGGCGGAACTCTGTCGTTTCATAGTGGTCACCCGTCCCGGATATAAGATTGAGCGCAATGCACCGTCTCTGGGCAGGCTGCCGGATATTATTTGGGATAGAATGCTGCAGATGGAGATTCCCGGGCTAGATATTTCCTCCAGTGATATTAGGCAACGGGTAGCTGCCGGGAAACCCATAAAATACCTGTTGCCGCCTGAGGTGGAGGAATACATTTTTGAGCAGGGATTATACCGGGGGGATAAATATCTTGAGAGATAGACAGCAACTTATAGATATTATAAAGCACAGGCTATCACCCAATCGCTGGCAGCATTCGCTGCAAGTAGCGGAAACTGCAGTACAGATGGCTGGACAGTATGAACTGAAATTGGAACAGGTATATCTGACGGCCTTATTGCATGACTATGCCAAGGGCTTATCGGGTCAGGAACTCTTACAGCTGGCGGAGGAGAATAATTTGATTGAGGATGAAGTTGACCGCGAAGTTCCGGATCTGCTGCATGCACCGGTAGGGGCTTTTCTGGTAAAAAGGGATTTAGGTATTGAAGATGAGGAGGTCCTAACAGCCATCAGCCGGCATACTCTAGGTTCTACAAAGATGAGTGACTTGGACAAGATTATCTATTTGGCCGATATGATTGAGCCGGGACGGGACTTTCCTGGCCTGGAGAGGCTAAAATGCCTTAGCTTCCGTGACCTTGACGAAGCTATGTTGTTTGGGCTAGAATCAACAATAAAATATTGTCTGGATCGGGGGCGGATTTTACACCCCCGTACCATTGAGGCCAGAAATTATTTTTTAAGAATAATCAAGCGCTGATTTTTTGATTAGGGAGGTTTGTTTTTGTTAAAAGAAGAGGAATTGGCACAAGCAATTGCTGTGTACTGTTTGGATGAGAAGGCTGTTGATGTAGTTATTTTGGATGTGAGCGAGCTTACCATAATTGCCGACTATTTTGTAATTGCCACGGCCCGGAGCCGGGTGCAGGTACAAAGTATTGTAGAAATGGTACAAGAAAGACTAAAGGAATTTGATATATTGCCCTCTCGCGTGGAAGGTGTGGAGCAAGGCAGCTGGGCGGTGATGGACTACAGTTCCACTATTCTGCATGTTTTTCAACCGGAGGACAGGGAGTATTATGACCTGGAGAATCTCTGGGGAGATGCCAAAGAGGTCGATATAAACGAGAGTTATGCTTAAATGCTTGTACGCGAAAAGATTCAAGGGGACAGTATTTTGGAAGCTTCTAGAGCCTTCCAAAATACTGTCCCCTTTAGTTTGCGGCCATTAGGGGTTAGTATCATATCTTATCACCGTCCCTGACTTGCCTCGGTCCAATTTAATCATGTATAATAATAATTACAAAGATTGGAATGGATTCGGTCGTTGCCCGGAAGGAGGAATCATTCATGTCCATGTCCGCCCCAAAACCAGACCGAGAATATACTTACGGCGACTACCTGCAATGGCCGGATGAGAAAAGGTGGGAAATTATTGGCGGCGTACCCTATGATATGAGTCCAGCGCCTTCCAGGAAACACCAGGAAATCTCCGGCGAGTTGTTCTTTCAGCTTCGCTCATTTTTCAAGGATAGAAGCTGCCGGGTCTTTGCTGCTCCCTTTGATGTGCGCCTGCCGCAAGGGGATGAGCAGGACGAAGATATAACAAATGTCGTACAACCTGACCTCAGCATAATCTGTGACCTGGATAAATTGGATGAAAGGGGCTGCAAAGGTACCCCCGCCGTGGTTATAGAGATCATTTCCCCTTCCACCGCCAAGAAGGAACTTAACGAGAAATTCAACCTTTATGAAAGGAGTGCTATTCCCGAATATTGGGTGGTTTTTCCCGGTCTAAATGTAATAGTGGTTTATAGCCTGGATGATGAGGGCAAATATCAAAAAATCGGCGAGTATGCTGCCAACCAGGTTCTAACCAGCCCCCTCTTCCCCGGCCTGGAAGTCAAACTGGAGGAGGTTTTTTAGATAAAATCAGACTCATAAAGCAGTTAAGGTTGCACCCTGCGGGCGCTATTGTGGTAGCTTATAACTCCATTTTCCAAGGCCAGGAGGGCTTTTTTTGTTTCCACTCCACCCGGAGCCGTAAATCCACCCAGTCCGCCGTTTTGGGCCAGCACCCGGTGGCAGGGTATAAGCAGCGGGAGGGGATTCAGGCTCAAAGCCCGGCCTACTGCCCGGGCGGCACGGGGCTTTTCTAATTCACGTGCTACTTCTCCGTAGGTTTTGGTCATCCCGTAGGGGATATTTGATACATGCTTGAGAACCTTTTGGGTAAAAACGGGCAAGGAGTTGATGTCCCACTGTGCCTCCCAGTTCTCTATCAACTGCCCTTGAAAATAGCGGCGGATATTATTTATCAGCGGCAGGGTAACATCGTTTTCTCCAATTAGGCGGCTTTCAATTCCGTTGCTTTCCAAACCGGCCTTGAATTCGTTTAAACCAACAGCAGACGGCAGGATTGTTTGCTTTATCAACCTATTGTCACTCAAAACAGCAGCCCATCCCCAGGAGGTATCAAAAACCAGCCATTTCATTATACCCACCCCGCTTCTTATCTTATGCCTGCTATTATTTTGCCACAACATTGACCAGCTTTCCAGGAACTACGATAAGCTTTACTATCTCTTTACCCCTGGTCAATTCTCTAATTTTAGGATTATCCAGGGCTATTTTCTCCAATTCCTCCTGGCCGGCATCAACCGGCACCATTATCCGGTCTCGTACTTTACCGCTAATCTGCAGGACGATTTCAATTTCTTCCTGAAGCAATGCTTCAGGATCATATTTCGGCCATTTCTGCAGGTAAACACTCTCTGCGTGCCCGGTTAACTGCCACAGCTCTTCACAGATATGGGGTGAAAACGGGCTTAAGAGAATCAGCAGATTATCCACCGCTTCTTTTACTACCAGCCAGTTCGGTTTCTTGACCCCCTTGTAGGCTCCCAGAGTGTTGGACAACTCCATAATAGCACTTATAGCGGTATTGAAGTTGAAGCGTTCTCCAATATCCTCAGTAACCTTCTTTATGGTTGCGTGAGTTTTGAAGCGCAAATTCTTGGCCTCACTATCCAGTTCTGCAAAATGCTCAGCTGCGGGTAAATTCTTTATTTCCTCAGCTAATTCCAATACCAGGCGCCAGACTCGGTTCAAGAAGCGAAAAGCACCTTCTACACCCTGCTCACTCCATTCCAGGTCTCTCTCGGGAGGAGAGGCGAAAAGAATGAAGAGTCGTGCAGTGTCAGCTCCATAAGTGTCGATTATCTCTTCCGGGCTAACCACATTTCCTTTGGACTTGGACATCTTGGCATTATCCTTTAAAACCATACCCTGGGTGAGCAAGCGGGTAAAGGGTTCCTGGCAGGATAGGACTTTAATATCAAAAAGGAATTTGGTGAAAAAACGGGCATACATGAGATGTAAAATAGCATGTTCCACACCGCCTATATACTGGTCAACCGGCATCCAGTAATCCACGGCTTCCCGGCTAAAAGGCTGCTTGCTCTCATGAGGACTGCAAAAACGGTCAAAGTACCAGGAGGAACAGACAAAGGTATCCATGGTATCAGTTTCCCGCTGGGCATCTTTGCCGCAGGAAGGGCATGTAGTTTTGTAAAACCTCTCAAGATGCTTTAAAGGCGATTCTGCGTAAGGTTTAAAATCTATATCCTCGGGCAGGTATACGGGCAGTTCTTCTTCGGGAACTGCTACGAGACCGCATTCAGGGCAATAAACAATAGGAATGGGGGCTCCCCAGTAGCGTTGCCGTGAAATCAGCCAGTCGCGCAAGCGGTAATTGACCGTACCCTGGCCGATTCCCTTCTCTTCCATGAATTTGATTACTGCTTTTTGGCCTTCCTCTACAGTTAAACCATCAAAGTCTCCGGAATTTACCATATGGCCGTCACCAGGGTAGGATTCCTGCAGGAGATTTCCATCCAGGGGAGTATCCTCACCTTTTATTACCACTTTAACCGGAATATCATATTTGCGGGCAAATTCAAAATCCCTCTGGTCATGGGCAGGAACGGCCATTATAGCCCCGGTACCATAGTCCATTAAAACATAGTTGGCTATCCAGATGGGGATTCGTGACCCATCCATCGGGTTGATGGCATAGGCTCCGGTGAAAACACCTTCCTTTTCCGCTTCATTAGAGGTGCGGGCCATTTCATTAAGATATTTCATTTTATTGACAAAAGCCTTGACTTCTTTTTCCTGCTCCGGGTGGCAGATTTTTTCCACCAGGGGGTGTTCCGGGGCCAAAACCATGTAGGTGACCCCAAAAACCGTATCCGGGCGCGTGGTAAAAACAGTGAGGACTTCATCACTGTCTTCAATATGCAGGGAAAATTCACAGCCTTCGCTGCGGCCGATCCAGTTTTTTTGCATGGTCTTAACTTTTTCCGGCCACCCCGGCAGCAGGGCTAAATCATCCAAAAGCCGCTGGGCATAGTCCGTTATTTTGAAAAACCACTGTTCCAGTTGTTTTTTTTCAATAACCGCTTCACAGCGTTCGCACGCCCCATCTACCACCTGTTCATTGGCCAAAACCGTTTGGCAGGAAGGGCACCAGTTTACGGCGGATTTCTTTTTATAGGCCAGCTTATTCTCGTAGAGCTTTAAAAACATCCACTGGGTAAATTTGTAATAATCTGGTTTGCAGGTAGCCAGCTCCCGATCCCAATCATAGCTGATACCCATGGTTTTGAGCTGTCTTTTCATGTTTTCAATATTGGAGTAGGTCCAGGTGGCAGGGTGAATAGCATTTTTAATAGCCGCATTTTCAGCGGGAAGGCCAAAAGCATCCCAGCCCATGGGATGAAGGACATTGAAACCGTTCATGCTTTTAAAACGCGCCACCACATCACCGATGGCATAGTTGCGTACATGGCCCATGTGCAGGTGGCCGGAAGGGTAGGGGAACATCTCCAGATTATAATATTTGGGCTTTTCGGGGTCTTCTTCTACCTTAAAGAGCTGCTTATTCTCCCAGTAAGCCTGCCATTTGGCTTCAATGGATTTGAAATCATACTTTCTATCCATAACAACTTCCTCCTATAGAATTTTTATCAGAAATAGCAAAAGCTCTCATCCGAATAGGGACGAGAGCGATAATTACCCGCGGTACCACCCTTATTGACAGATAATAATGGTGGAGCTAGTGGGATTCGAACCCACGACCTCTTGAATGCCATTCA
>ERZ764778.4292-NODE-4292-length-10507-cov-14.471584_pt1 | contig 10507 bp, 10 predicted proteins | sample MGYA00374951_ERZ764778 | MGnify/ENA primary metagenome ERZ764778 (study PRJEB28918, sample SAMN05720193) | bioreactor metagenome | isolation source: Anaerobic biogas reactor | place: USA:Washington, USA | collected 2015-08-08 ...
CAAGCCACGCCTTCGAAGTAAACCGCGAAGGGTTGTGGGCTATGTGAATTAAAAAATTGCCAGGCTAACCAGTCACTTTCAAGGGTGATGCCTGGAAAGACCTCCACCTCGTCGCAATTTGCCCAAACCTTCAGGTCGGGCTCAGGATGGAGAGTAGACGAAAGTGAACCGAATTGTTCTTTTTGCGAAAGAAAGCCGCAAAGTAACCCGGCTTTCGCGTTGTGGTCCAGCAGGGCAGCGAACATATCGGAAGAAAAACTTGACTCCTGTCTGGGGATTGGTGTGCCTGTGTTATAGAGCATGGGGTGGGAGAATGCCCCCAGACGGCTGGTTTTCTGACGCTGACCGTATTGGTATGTGCCGGAGGGCGACCAGCTTTGCCAACCGTTGCTGTAGAAAGCGGTTTCTTTGGCTTTTTCATTTGAAAAGTGGATCTCACCAGCCTGCAGATTTGAAAACAAGAAACGAACAGGTCGTATGGTTTCGCTGGAATTGTTCAGCATCCTCATCCGCTGCAACAATAATGGTTTGTTGGCTGGCATCCCAAACTCAACCACCAACAGGAGACCAGTATTGGGTTCAACGTATGTTAAGCCTATCAACTGCAGATTACCAATACTGCTCTCAGTTTGCTGATCCTCGTGTACCGACTGCAGAAGAAAATTTGTGGTGCGTGAGCTCGAAAGTTCCATGCCAAATCTGGCGTTTTCAATCCTGGCACCAGGAATTTGGAGAGAGATTAGACTAAATGTGTACTGTTCAGGATATATGTTGAGTTGCAGGAATGAGTTGGAAAGGGAAATCATGCCTTTCTCCAATCCTTCAGGATATCCTGGAAGGGGATGGGCCCTTCCCGTAATAACAGCGCTTCGTCCGATTGACAGTCAACAATAGTTGAAGCTTGTCCACCCGGGTGTTTCCCACCATCAAGGATCAATGCCACGCGACCATTCAGCTGCGCGTAGACTTCTTCAGCCTTGCTGGGGTTTGAACCACCGGAGATGTTGGCACTGGTGACTGCCAACGCTCCGCTTTGCTGCAAGAGACGCAAAGCAAAAAAATGGTCGGGCATGCGCACAGCCAGCCCCGGATAAGGGCTGAGCGAGGGAGGAAGCCCTTCTTTTTTAGGTAACACCAAGGTTAGGGGACCAGGCCAATATGCCTGTATCAATGCCTTGACTTCAGGCTTGACCTGAGAAGCAATTTGGTCAAGTTGGTCCAGATCGCCAACTAAAACAGGGATGGCTTTTTCTTCCGGTCGCTGCTTGGCGGCGTAAATTTTTTGCAGGCTGATCTCGTTGATTCTTCCAGCCAGACCATAGAGTGTATCAGTAGGAAAGACGATCAGTTCGTCTGCTTCCAGGGCTGTCAGTGCTGTAGGAATGGCAAGGGGGTGGTCAATATGGAGTATTCTTGTTGGAAGGCTGTTCATTTCAACTCAATTTTAATTAGGCGATCGCGATCGAACAGGTCTTTTATCAAACTGACCTCTGCAACTGGAAAATGACTTTTCGCTAACTGCAGGATCAGTAGCCCGAGCGTGGCTTCCGTTTCCAGCAGAATCAAGGCTGGGTGGTTCAGGAACGGTGGTAGTTTTCCGAGTAGTTTACTAATGAGGTCCAGACCGCTTCCGCCCCCGTCCAGTGCCAGGCTGGGCTCCCAGGGCAGGCTGTTGACCTCAGCTAAGTTTTTTGTAGGGATGTAGGGCAAGTTAGCGCACACCAGGTCGACCGACTGTAGATCTTCTGGCAATAAATCGCACATGGCAAAGCAAAGCCGATCGATCATACTGTGGCTTTGGGCGTTTCTTATCGCTACTTCAAGTGCAGCAGCAGAACTATCTGTCGCGACTATGTTGAGATCCGGGCAGCGATTAACCAGGCTGATGGCAATGCAGCCTGAGCCGGTACCTACATCGATGCCATTTCTCGCTGAAGGGTGTGCCTGAAGCCATTCCAAGGCGGTTTCAACCAGCAATTCCGTTTCAGGTCGGGGGATCAGGACCGAGGGGTCGACCTCAAACTCAAGCCCAAAAAACTCCTGCTTGCCCAAAAGGTAGGGCAGTGGTTCGCCGGTTTCCAGGCGCTTGAGCAGTTCTTCCAACTGGTCAGCCTGAGCTTTGCTCAGGTAAGTTTCCGGATGTGCCAGCAACCAGGTTTTAGAACGATCCATTACGTGCGCCAAAAGGGCGAGCGCGATTTGGTGCGGTTGTTCAATCTCTCTCAGTTGAGCATTAATGCTGCGCTCAGATCGGAGGTCATCTTCCATTGCTCTCAAAATTGGCCAGGCGTTCCGCCTCTTCGGCGTGCTGAAGCTCTTCTATGAAGGTGTCCAGCTCGTAGCCATCCATCACCCCCGCCATGTTGTAGGAAGAGACATTGATGCGGTGGTCGGTCACGCGGGACTGCGGGTAGTTGTAGGTGCGGATTTTTTCAGAGCGTTCGCCGGTACCAATCTGAGAGCGGCGGGTGGCATCCAGTTCACTCTGGCGCTTCTCTTCTTCCATTTCGTAGAGACGGGCTTTGAGAACACTCATGGCACGCAGTTTGTTCTGTAATTGAGAGCGCTCGTCCTGGCAAGCAACGATGATGCCGGTCGGCTTATGGTGGATGCGAACGGCGGTCATATTCTTCTGAACGTTCTGTCCACCTGCACCTGCTGACTTGAAGACGTCAATTTCTATATCGCTTTCTGGAATATCGATCTCAAAATCGTCGACTTCTGCCAGCACGGCTACCGTGACAGTTGAGGTATGAATACGTCCCTGCGATTCAGTTTCGGGCACGCGCTGAACGCGGTGAACGCCGGATTCAAACTTAAAACGGGAATAAGCACCCTTGCCTTTGATGGTGAAGGTGACTTCCTTGTAACCACCAATGCCAGTCTCGTTGGCAGATATGATCTCAGTTTTGTAGCGGTGGATTTCGGCATATTTCAGGTACATCCTCAGCAGATCCGAAACGAACAAGCCGGCTTCATCACCGCCTGTACCAGCACGGATCTCGACGATAACGTTGCGGTCGTCCCGAGGGTCTTTAGGCACCAATTTGGATTTCAGCAGGTCTTCCAACTCAACCTTACGGGTCTCCAATTCAGCCAATTCCATTTTTGCCAGTTCGAGCAGCTCGCCATCGGAAACCTCGATCAGTTCGCGAGTCTCGTCAGTTTTTCCCAGGTTTTCTTTATATTCTCTGGCAAGCGTGACGATAGGCTCCAGGTCCGAGCGTTCCTTGGAGAGCTCAGCCGCCAACTGGTAGTCCTGTCCGACTTCGGCAAGGCGTTGATCCAATTCAGCAAAGTGTTCAAGTATTGATTCAAGTTTGTCAAGCATAATCTTTATTTTTAATCCTATTAAATTCGGATTGAGATTATATCATCTCGCAACCGCTCTGTCAGTTCCAATTAAGAATGCCAGTTTTCCCAATTATGGATTATTCCGGGATAGGCATTGTTCGCCATGGCAGGTAAACCGAATGGATATACAGGCAGTTCAACGTGTATAATCAAGCCTCGGAGGCAGCATGCAGGTATATTTTATTCGTCATGGACAATCAACCAACAATGTCAGTTGGGAACTCAGGGATGCAGAGGGTTACGATCGTGTTTCTGACCCGCCTTTGACCCCATTAGGAATGCTTCAAGCGCAAACCCTGGCAAACTTCATCGCTTCAACCCATTCGAATTCAGCAGATAGCCTGAGCGTTGGTGCCTATCGTCACCAGGTAAACATCACGCACCTCTATTCCAGCCTGATGATCCGTGCCATTCACACCGGCACAATCCTCTCTGAGAAACTGGGTATCCCGCTTTATGGTCTGCCAGAGGGGCACGAGATTGGCGGTATTTATTTGGAGACCATGGTGGATGGAAAACCAGACATCAGCTTTGAGCACGGCGTCACGTCTGCCTATCTGCAGCAGAATTTCCCGGATTTCAACTTACACGAGCCTATTGAAGAAAGAGGTTGGTGGCAGGGCGGGATGGAACCAGAAACAAACCCCATGTTGAGGGCAAAATCGGTCCTGGCACTGATTAAGGACCGACATATGGGCACAAACGATCATGTGGCGATCGTGACTCACGGTGGATTTTTTAACACGATGGCACGAACAATATTTGACGTCAGACTGGACGAACCAAACAATACCAAACTCCCCACCTGGTTTTCGTTTTGCAATTGTGCCCTGAGCCGGATTGATTTTGTGGAAGACCGGGCAGTGTGGGTGTACCACAACCGAACTGACTTCATGGATGACGAACTGGTGACCTGTTAGATTTGTTGGTGTGATTGGGTTGTAGAGAAAAATCCAGTTTATCCTCTGGTACAATAGCCTAAAGGTTCACAGAGATAACATATGCCGATCTATATCAACATCCTTCTCATCTTAGTCTTGTTCTTTTTTAACGCGGTATTTGCCATGTACGAAATTGCAATGGTATCAGCCCGCCGAACGCGGCTGCATCAACGTGCGGATGACGGGCAAAGCGGTGCAAATCTCGCGATCAAACTGCAAAACGACCCAAACCAGGAGTATTTATCAGCAGTACAGATCATGATCACCATGATCGACACCCTGGCAGGTGGTATCGGTGGTGCGATGTTGGCTGAACCTCTGGCTGAAGTAATGAAACAGGTTAGTTTTCTTGCACCTGTAGCAGATACATTAGCCTTTGTTTTGGTTGTTATCGTCATCACTTACTTTTCCATCGTGCTGGGCGAACTTATCCCCAAACGAATTGCTGTCAGCAAACCGGAAAATGTGGTTATCGCTCTCTCCCCGATCATTAACGGCTTGACAAAAGCTTTGAGACCACTGATCAAGCTCCTGAGTGCTTCCACCAGGTTTGGCATTAGACTGTTTAACATTGACATCCAGAAAGAGCCCTACATTACTGAAGAAGAACTAAAGGGTTTCATCCAGGAAGGTCGCCAAACTGGTGTTTTTGATGAAGCGGAAGAAGTGATGGTCGATGGCGTTTTCCGCCTGACTGAGCGTCGCGTGGATGCCATCATGACTCCCCACACTGAACTGGATTGGCTGGACACAAACGACGGGCGTGAGGTGATGGTCAGGGAGATGCTGGATAGTCTGTATTCCCGCCTGCCGGTAGCGGATGGCGACCTTGACCGGATCATTGGTATCGTCAGCGCCAAGGACCTGATGGGGGTTGATCTGTTTTCTGAGGATTTCGATATCCGCGACTATGTCAAGGAGCCCATCTTTTTCCCTGGGAATATGAAGGCGATTAAAGCCTTTGAACAGTTTCAATCCACCGGCATCCACCAGGCTATCGTGATGGATGAATTTGGCGGCGTGGAAGGTATGGTCACGCTTTATGATGTGCTCGAATCAATTGTCGGTGATATTCCCCAGGATGAGTACGACACGGATGTAGAGATCCAGGAACAGATAGATGGTTCCCTGCTAATGGATGGTCTGGTACCGATCGATGTCTTAAAGGAGAAATTAGGCGTTGAAGAACTACCTGAAGAGTATAAGGCGGGTTACCAGACGCTCAGCGGTTTCATCATGAACCAAATGGGCAAAATCCCGAAAGTTGGACAGGGTTTTGATTGGGATGGATTCACCTTTAAAGTCATCGAGATGGACGGACACCGCGTAGAACGCGTGGAAATCTCAAAGACAAGCGAATAAGTTTTGGCTCAGGAAGCTGACCAGCGGGAGTAGATGGCATGCGAAAGCACATGCCCCGCGCTTTGCTCGATGCTGACTAATTCGCCGCTTTCGATATTCCCCTTCCTGCCAACCATCTGCTCAACTGCCTGGTGGGTTACCACGGCAGATGCTGTGATGGCGTAGGCGGTCATCACCAGGAATACCGCGTCCTTCGCCAGGATGCTCTGACAGGCTTCTATTAATTCCGGCGTTCGCTTAAAGAAATCCCATACCTCTCCGCTGGAGCCACGACCAAACTTGGGCGGATCCATCACGATGCCGTGATAGGTGCTGCCGCGTCTTGCTTCACGCTTGACGAATTTGAGCGCGTCTTCTGCGATCCAGCGTACAGGTTTTTCCGCCAATCTGGAGAGTTTGATGTTCTGATTTGCCCAGGTAATGGCATGCTTGGAAGAATCCACGTGGGTGACCTCTGCGCCTGCGGCAGCACCGGCTGCAGTGGCTGCACCGGAGTAACCAAACAGATTCAGCATTCGGAACGGCTTTTTGCTGGATTCGATTTGGGATCTGATCCAATCCCAATGGGTGGCTTGTTCGGGGAAGATTCCCACATGCCTGGACGATGTGAGTTGGAGCTGGAATTTGAGATCTTTGTAATCGATCATCCAGGATTTATCCATCGGGTTAAGGATGTTCCACTTACCGCCGTATTCCTGTTTTTCTTCCACTAAGATGGCATTTGCTTTTTTCCACTCGCTGGAGGGCAAGCTGGTGGCCCAGATCGCCTGTGGGCGAGGGCGAACAAGCAGGTATTTGCCGAAACGTTCCAGCGTTTTTCCATCGCCGCTATCCAGAAGCTGGTAATCTTTCCAGTCAGGGGAAGAGGTCAGAGTGATATTGTTGGGAAGACTCATAATTTCTCGCTAACTCATTACGGATTGAATATAAACGAAGGTCAAATATACCAGAAAAGAAACCACACCAGAGATCTCAAATACTCTAAACAAGTAGAGACGCTGAGGGTGTCCTGGTTCTTGATGGGATGTGAGATTGATACTTAGCTGGACCGCAGACAGAAATACCCAAAGTGCGATCGTCCAAAATGGGACAGGCTTTTGTAGAATGAAAGTGACCGCCGCAGCAATCGCCGTGATCGAGGCATATGATATCCGCCATAAAGCGCCACTTTGATTCTGAGGGTATTCAAGTTTAATTTCTTCTGATCGGAAGAGAAGATAGAAACTGGCTGTAAACAGCAAAGGAAAGAAAATATCGATCAGTGCCGGGCGAAACTGGTTGGCAACAATGCTGTTGAGCAAGAAGATTGAAGCATAAAGAAAATGACGTTGGTTGAAACCAAGAATGGGGTGATTGCAGAAGCGAGTGTTCGGGTGAAAGAGGGCCAAGGTTAGTACGATTGAGCTGAAAATAAGTACGATGTTAAGACTATTCAACAAAAAAGCATTTACCATGGAAATTAGTGAGGCAGAGAACATCACAATGCGCGCTGTGCGCATGCTGATCTGTCCGTTGGAGATCGGATTTGGATCGGCAGGGGAAGGAGAACAGGCATCCTCGGGAGCATTGCTGATATGTTTGTAGCTCTGGACGAAACAATAAATTGCCAGGTTGGCTGTGAAGCTCAGGGCGATGGTGGATAACGGAAAAGTTTGGCTTACCAGGCTCCCCAGCAGACTGCAAAACAGGACAAATGGCAGCCCTTCGGGCAAACCAAGCAAATAGAAAAAGGCGAAATTTGTATTTTGTTTCATTGCTGGAATTGAGTATACCAATGTTTTTCCCGTTGCAATCGCGTCAGCAGTGTTGAAAATCTCGCACGATCGTACCCGCATTAACAAGACCATATCTGTTGCTGTTTCTGGTGAAATCGAGCCAAAAATGCTGATCTGGCGGTAGAATTGCCGTATTGAAAAGGAGAGCTCATGGATTTTGACCTGTTTATTGACCGAAAACCCACCGAAAGTTTGAAATGGAACTGTTATCCTGACGATGTGTTGCCCCTGTGGGTGGCAGATACGGATTTCCTGTGCCCGACAGCGGTAGTAGAAGCCCTGCACAAACGGATTGACCATGGCATCTTTGGTTATGGGAAAACTCCGGAAGGGCTCGACCGGGTTGTGATCGATAGATTTAGACGTCTTTATAATTGGGCAGTCAGCGATGAGCAGATTTGTTATGTTCCTGGTATTGTGACCGGCTTCACCATCGTCCTGCGTGCGCTTTGTCAGACAGGCGATGCTGTTATTTTTCAGACGCCGGCTTACCCGCCGTTTATTGGCTCACCCAAGGCATCCGGTCTGATCGGTGTTCAAAATCCAATGTACCTGGATGAGCAGGGAATTTATCGCATCGATTTTGACCTGTTCGAAAAACAGGTTATCGAAAACAAAGTCAAGGTTTTTATTTTATGCAATCCCCAAAACCCGACCGGAAGAGTGTTTACCCGAGAAGAACTATTCAAATTAGGTGAGATCTGTATCCGTCATCATGTGATCATCTGCTCCGATGAAATCCATGGCGATATCCTGTACGACGGACATAAGCACACACCGATCGCCTCCCTCAGCCCTGAAATCTCGAAGATCACTGCCACATTTATGGCACCCAGCAAGACCTACAACATCGCTGGTCTGCATGCGTCGGTGGCAGTCATCCAGGATGAAGAACTACGCAATACGGTTCGAGGATATATGCAGTACCTCATCAGTAGTCCGAGCATTCTTTCACTGGTGGCAGCCAAGGCAGCCTACGAGCACGGTGATGACTGGCTGCGCGAGCAGACCGCCTACCTGCAAAAAAATCGAGACATGATTGGCGATGCCATTAGCAATGGGATGCTTCCGGGTGTGCGATGGAGCAAGCCTGAAGGGACGTTTCTTGCCTGGTTGGATTGCCGGGAGCTGGGCGTTGAAGACGACCTCCAAGAATTTTTCATGGAAAACGCCAAAGTGTGCATGAATGATGGATGTACCTTTGGCGATGCTGGCGAGGGCTTTTTACGGTTGAATTTCGGCTGCACCCGGGCTGTCCTGAAACAAGCGTTGGAAAAAATGGCTGAGGCGATCAACAGGCTATAAACATTTCGAATTGTTGAAAATCGATCAAACCGGAACACCGGAGAAAACGATCAAAAAAAAGCCAGCTCTAAAGCTGGCTTTTTTTGATAGAGAGGGAAACCCCTTATTCTTCCACGATCACGACGTCGGCGGCTTGTTTACCACGCGGACCGTCTTCAATGGTGAACTCCACCTTCTGTCCTTCTTTCAGGCGTTTGTAGCCTTCCATTTTGATCGCAGAAAAATGGACGAAAACATCATCGCCATTTTCCAAACCAATAAAACCGTACCCTTTGGGCGCGCTGAACCATTTGATGGTTCCTTTTGTTCTTTCAGACATTTCTTGCTCTACTTTCTTAAAACTATAACTTACCTCAATTCAAGCCAATTTAATGTATCACTTCACTTCCCATCCGTCAAGGAACTTATTGTTAACTTTCCACAAACTCACCAGCGAGTACGACGAGACAATATACATAAAATGGTCACATTTGCTCAAGTACTGATACCTTATTGAAGCGGAAGGTATAATTAGATTGAAAACAGGTCACAATGCAAGATTCCATAAGCTATCGCAACGATTCACACTACCTGAGTACCAGACAATACCACGACTCAGGTAACTTGTCATCCCGGATCCAGATTCATCAAAAATTCAGTACCGGGCAGCAAGGCTGGTATGACTTTGTCTTTGAATTAGCCGCGATCAAACCGGAAATGAGAGTCCTGGAACTTGGCTGTGGTGCCGCATCACTCTGGCGGGCTGTTATGAATCGCCTGAGTGAGAGTACCCGAGTTACCCTCAGTGATTTTTCACCTGGTATGGTCCGGGATGCTGCCAATAACCTGCAACGAGACAGGCGTTTTCATTTCGTCTGCATGGACAGTATGAATGTTACTTTTCCATACCCGGCTTTTGACCTGGTGGTAGCGAATCACATGCTTTATCATGTTCCCTCCGTAGCCCAGGTACTTGGGCAGGTATCCGGATTGCTCAATCCGGGTGGAAGGTTTATGGCTGCCACCAACGGACCGGAACACATGGTTGACCTGGATATCTTGCTCGAGAAATTCTCACGTAAACTTGATAAGGGACACGGGATGTCCGGTGGATTCAACCTGTTGAACGGAGAAAAACAACTCCGGGAGTTCTTTTCGACGATTGAACTGCACTTGTATTCCAGTGATCTGTGGGTCACAAACGCTCAGTTATTGACCAACTATGCCTATTCCACCCCTCTGGTAAAAGAGAAACTGGGTGATGAAGGCAAACCGGAGATGACCACGTTCTTCCAACGCCGGATCGACCACTACGGCGGGATCGTTATTCGTAAACAAACCGGAGTTTACCTGGCAAAAGACCCCAGGTAAATATCAGCGCAACACCGAGACGATCAGCGTCACGGCAGAGATCACAACGCAGTAAACCGCAAAACCATAGAAACTGTTCTTCTTTAGATAGTTCAACAACCAACGTATGGAGAGATAGCCAATCACACCGGCAATCACAAAACCAAGGATCAGCACTGGCAAAAAGTCGAGAAAAAATTCAGCCTGCACCAGATCCAATACTGAAAGCAAACCGGCAGCCAGCATGATCGGGATGGAGAGCAAGAAAGAGAAGCGGGCAGCGGCTTCGCGGGTATAGCCCTTGAAAAGTCCACCGGAGATGGTTGCGCCTGAACGCGAAATCCCGGGGAAGATCGCCAAAGCCTGGAAAACCCCAACCAAAAGTGAGTCCTGCCAGGTCAGTTTTTCAAATCCATTTTCTTTTTTTGATAAAAGCTCAGC
>ERZ764778.4304-NODE-4304-length-10470-cov-10.266731_pt1 | contig 10470 bp, 10 predicted proteins | sample MGYA00374951_ERZ764778 | MGnify/ENA primary metagenome ERZ764778 (study PRJEB28918, sample SAMN05720193) | bioreactor metagenome | isolation source: Anaerobic biogas reactor | place: USA:Washington, USA | collected 2015-08-08 ...
TCTGGGGGATCGACTGCGAGGTGACCACCAGGACCGTAGACCAGCACGTGGTACGGCTTCGCCAGAAAATAGAGGATGACCCTTCCCGGCCTTTTTTTCTGCAGACAGCCCACGGTGCCGGGTACCGTTTTGTCTGCTCTCCTGCTGATTTATGACAGCCTTTTCAATGAACGGCACGGGATCGGCAAAAATTTTCTTGACACTTCCGAAACTGAAACGTACAATTTAACTTGTCTGATGAGCAGATATCTTCAAATTTTCTCCCGCAGCGGGAGGACGCAATGGACCCCATACGGAAGACGCGGTTATCGGAACAGGCGGTTGAGGCTATTGAAACCATGATCGCCCAGGGGAATTATGTACCGGGCGACAGGTTCCTTTCAGAAAATGAACTGGGGAAGGAACTGCAGGTAAGCCGTTCCTCCGTCAGGGAGGCGGTCCGCATCCTTGAAGTGCGGGGCAGGGTCTCAGTCCTTCACGGAAAGGGGATCTTTGTCGCAGAACCCCCTGAGGGGAACTCATTTGCGGAATGGATCAGGGATAACCGGGCTTCCATCTTCGATCATTTCGAGGTCCGCATGATCATCGAGCCGAAAGCGGCGTGGTATTCCGCTTCAAAGGCCGACCAGGATTCGCTGAAAGCCATGGAGAAGGCCTGCCAACTGTTTGAAGAGAATGCCGGAAAAGAAGATATGGCAGCCCTGGTCAAGGCTGACGGCGATTTTCATCGCCTCATTGCACGGTCGACAAACAACAGGACTCTTTATTTCCTTATGAAAACCATGACAAGATCCCTGTCGGAGGGATGGATCACCAGCCTCCACATCCCCGGCCGGATCAAAAAGACCATTCGTGAACATGGTGCCATCCTTGACGCCATAAGGGACAGGGACCCGGAGCGTGCCGAAGGGGAGATGATGCGTCACCTGTCGAACGCTCTCTCGGACATCAGGGACTCCATGACCCGCTGAACCGACTTTCAGGGGAGGGATGTACATGCTGCGCATCACCACGCTGATAGAAAATTCTCCCGGGGAGCACCACGGACTGAAAAGCGAGCACGGCATATCGTTTTTTATCGAGAAGGACGGGCACAAGGTCCTTTTCGATTCCGGGCAGTCCGGCGCTTTTCTCTCAAATGCCGCGAAGATGAACATAGACCTTTCTGATCTTGAGCACGTGGTGCTGAGTCACGGTCACTACGATCACTCGGGCGGATTCCGCTCACTTTGCGGGATCGCCCGGGACTTCACCCTCTGGACCGGCGAGGGGTTCTTTACCCCCAAGTATGCTTTCAGGAACGGTGCGTACGATTATCTCGGCAACGACTTTGACGAATCCTTCCTCTCCGGGGAGAGGATCAGTCACTCCACCCTGTCTGTCCCTCTCAGGGAAATTCTTCCCGGGGTGTTTCTTCTCACGAATTTTCCCCGGATCCATCCGGAAGAAAAAATCAATCCCAGGTTTTTCCTGCTGAGGGACGGGGAGTTCGTTCAGGATTCCTTCGACGACGAGGTGCTCCTTGCCGTGGAGACCGGTGAGGGGCTGGCCGTACTCCTGGGCTGCTCTCACCCGGGAATGCGAACCATGCTCGATGCCGTCAGGGAGAGGCTCAGAAGGCCTGTTTTCGCGGTACTCGGCGGTTCCCATCTCGTGGAGGTCCGGGGAAGCGGACTTGAAAAATCTTTTGAATACCTTCAGAATAGTGATATTCATTTCGTGGGAGTATCCCACTGTACTGGAAACGACGCAATGGAACGGCTGAGCCTTTCATGCCCCAATTTTTTCCGCAATGTGACAGGCAGTTCCCTGTTTTTCGGGCAGCCTTCCGCACAGTCCGGCGCAGCAGGGCCGGGGAAATGATCAGTCCCCGGCCTGGAGAGACACCAATATAAAGGAGGTTACAAGTATGTGGACTCTGAGAAAAGTGTTGTTTGCGCTCCTGGTTTCCGTTCTTGTCGTAGGGGCATTTATGCCCGCAGTGGTCGAGGGTGCCGACGCCCCGAAGAAGATCGTCTGGAAATCCTCCGGACACGGCCCCGCTTCCGATCCTTCCCAGATTTATCATGATATGCTCTGCAAGGCTATTACCGAGGCATCAGGCGGCCGCCTGGAGATCAAGCCCTTTGTCGGCGGATCCATCGTTCCCGCCTACAAGGAGGTCGACGCTGTCCACGAGAACGTGCTGCAGCTCTGCTACACCTGCCCCATGTACAACCTTGACAAGTGGTCGGCGGCAGGCCTGATCAGCTCCCGCCCGGGCGCTCTCGCAGGCGAAGCGCTCCGCACGTGGTTCAACTACGGCGGCGGTGCGGACCTGATGAACAAGATGATGGAAGGCTATAATGTGATGACCTTCCCCGGCGCTCTCTCACCCCTTCCTGAAGAGGTTTTCTTCCATTCCAAGAAGAAGATCGAGACTGTTGAAGACCTGAAGACCATCAAGGCCCGCTGCATGGGAGACGCAGGGGAGATCCTCAAGAGGATGGGCATGGCCACGGTCATCCTTCCCGGCGGCGAACTCTACGAGGCCATGAAGCGCGGCACTATCGACGCCTTCGAATACTCCACCCTCGCTTCCAACTGGAACATGCATTTCAATGAAGTGGCGGAATACGTCTATCTTTCCCCCGTCCGCGCCCCGAGCGATCCCCAGGTGTTCTTCGTGAACAAGGATGCCTGGAACGCCCTGCCGAAAGACCTGCAGCTTCTCGTCCAGACCTTTGTTGACCGCTTCGCCCAGGCCCAGCACGAGTACCTCGTCTATGAGTCCATCGTTGCCCTGGAAAAGTTCAAGAAGGCCGGCAACCAGGTACTGAAGGTCCCCGCCGAGGTCAATGCGGCTCTTGCAGCTGAAGCCGACAAGTTTTACGCGGAGAAAGTTGCCAAGGAACCCCCGATCTTCGGAGAGATCTACAACTCGATGAAGGCCTTCGGCGAAGCCTACGAAACGATGAAATAGCCGCGTCCCCGCGGTATTTCACAAGGAGAAGGGGCATATGTCGTCCTTAAGGAAAATATTGAAATTCATCGATACCGTCAGCGAAGCATCCGGCTGGGTGGCGAAGTGGTTTGCCCTGGTCCTTGTGTTTGCGGGAACCTACGAGGCTGTCTCACGCCATTTTTTCAACGCTCCCACCGAATGGGCCTATGACGTTCTGTGCATGGCCGGAGGCACCCTGTACCTGCTGGGTGCCTCCTATGACTATCTTCACGAGGCCCACACGAGGGTGGACATGTTCTATAACATGCTCTCCCCAAGGCTGAAGGCATTCATGAACGTGATCTGCACCCTGTTCCTTTTCTTTCCCCTCATGCTGGTCATGTTCAAGCTCGCCTTTACGTGGGCCGTTCGTGCAGTGACGATCAAGGAAGTGTTCTTCAACAGCTTCTGGTATCCTCCGGCATGGCCCTACCGGACAGTGTTTGCAGTGGGTCTTTTCCTTTTGATCCTTCAGGCGGCTGCAAATTTTGTGCGGGATGTTTATTTCATGGTGAGGGGTGAGACTCTTGATTGAACTCAGTGCTGAAGCTGTCACTGCCATTATGCTGGGAGGAGTCTTCGTTCTTGTGATGACGGGATTCCCTATCGCTTTCGTCATCGGGAGCGTGGCTTTTTTCACCGGCCTCGCCGTTTTTGGCCCCACCACCACATTTCATATCCTCTACAGCCGGTTCTATGACCTGTCGCTGAACTACCCCTATCTTGCGGTTCCCCTGTTCACATTCATGGGCGTCATCCTGCAGCACTCAGGGGTAACGAAGGACCTCTACCAGAGCCTCTACGAGGCCATGGGAAGGCTTCGGGGCGGACTTGCGGTGGTGACAATACTGTTCGGCACGATCCTCGCCGCGTGCCTCGGTGTCATCGCGGCGTCCGTGACGATCCTGACTCTCATCGCCCTTGCCCCCATGATAACCAGGGGGTACGACAAGTCCCTGGCAGCAGGGTCCATCGTTGCTGCGGGTACTCTCGGCATCCTTATCCCGCCGAGCATCATGCTCGTAGTCTACGCACCCCAGGCAGGGCTCTCGGTTGGGCAGATGTTCATGGGGGCCGTCTTTCCCGGCCTGCTGCTTTCTGCCTTTTACATGTTGTACGTCGTCATCCGCTGCCGCATGAACCCGGCTCTCGGCCCTGCCATCCCCGAGGACCAGATCACACCCTTCGATTTGGCGAAGCTTTTCCGTCTTCTCAAATCACTGGTACCGCCGATCCTGTTGATCGCTGCCGTGCTTGGTACGATTTTCGCCGGTATCGCACCTCCCACCGAGGCGGCAGCTGTCGGGTGCTTTGCGTCCATCCTCCTCGCCATGGTCTACAGAAAATTCAGCTGGGGTCTCATGAAGCGGGCCTCCCTGGAAACCATGAAGGTGAGTGCCTTCGTGGTGATGATCGCCGCCATGTGCTACGCCTACGTGGGCATCTTCATGAACGCGGGGGCAGGAGACGTGGTGGCGGAGTTCATCCTCTCGGTGCCGGGAGGGAAATGGATGTCCTTCTTCGTGATCATGGCCATCGTCTTTATGCTGGGCATGTTCATCGAGTGGATTGGCATCGTGTTTATCGTAGTTCCCATCTTCTCGCCCATACTGACGGCTCTGGGCTTCAACCCTCTCTGGGCGGGTATGATGATCTGCATCAACATGCAGATGGCCTTCCAAACGCCGCCCATGGCCATGTCCATCTTCGTCCTGAAGGGGACGGCACCTAAGGAGTTGGGCGTGACTATCGGGGATATTATACGGGGAGTCATCCCCTTTATCCTGATCATCATGGTGGTGCTGGTGCTCTGCTCCATCTTCCCGGAGATCATCCTCTGGCTTCCGGAAAAGATGATAGGCACGGCGTGATCCAAAGGTCCTTGCGAAGCAGTGCAAAAAGCATCCCGGATTTCCGGGATGCTTTTTTGTATCTTCAGGATCTCCCCGGATATTCCACGTCGCCGGGAACCCCGGCGACGTGCTCAATGGGGGTGTCGGGAAAAGGGACCCGGCCGCTCCCGATCCATTGCCGCACTTCTTCCGCAGCGAGGGAGGCCTTCTCACTGTCGAGCCCGCTGTCCCGGGCAATGTATGCCGTGGTGGACGGGAAAGCAAAACCGGAGCCCGATTTTTCCACTATATCCCCTATACGGAAGAGGATATCCTCCTGGACGGCAAGGAATTCAGCCCATTTTTTCGTACTGATATAGGCGAATACCAGGATGTCCAGGGATGAAGCACCATATGACTCGAACCGTGCTAAGGGCGCCGGGTCGACGGAAACCTTTGGATGAGCTTGAAGCACGTCCCGAATGGATGTGAGGATCCACCGGAGCTGGTCCCGGGTGGTCTCGTACCTGAGGTTGAGAGTCTGCTGCATCAGGGAGCGGTTTCTCCGGGTGACGTTTACGATCTGCATCTGGGAGAACTCCGCGTTGGGGATGGAGATCACCGTCTGGTCAAGGGCCTCGATCTTCGTTGACCGGAGCCCGATATGCAGCACTGTGCCGGACGTGGAGCCGAAACGGCAGAATTCACCAACTTTCACCGACCGGTCCGCGAAGAGGGTCAGCCCGCCGATGATGTTCTCTACCGTAGGCTTGGCGGCCAGGGAGATTGCCAGTCCCACGACCCCGAGCCCGGTGAGGAGATGGAAAACGGACAGTCCGAGCTGGGAGAGCCCGTAAAGAAGGATCCACGAGGCCGCGGTGATGCAGACGAGCCTGCTTACCGTGCGGACGAGGCTTGCGTCGATGCTTTCCGGTTCCACCCTCGGCGACAGGATGATCAGCTCTGCGATCACTTCGCCCACCCGGATGGTGCACCACGCCCATCCGAACCATCGTACCGCCGAGAAAAACTGGATGAGCAGGATGCACAGTGAACCGGAAATGTTTATAGAGTCGTCCACTAGCAGAATTGCCTGTGTTGAGGTGATGGACAGGGTCACCGGGGGAAGGATCCTCAGGATGTTCCCCGCGAAAAGGCTCATATTTCCGGATAGTCTCCTGAACAGCCGCCAGATGCCGATATTCAGGGCAAGAAACGCCAGTATGGTGAGCAGCAGCCCGGTCCACTGCCAGAGTGCCTGGTCATATAATTCGGCGGTTGACCATAGGGGAAGATATTCGGTCCACTTCGGAGGGAAAAACCTGCCGGGCGTGAGGATATAGTCGCGGTATGCTCCTTCCGTTGATCCCGGAAGATAGGGCAGGTGCTGTACCCTGTGAAAATCATTTTCGAGGCGGTCAAGGGAAGATGGAGTGAGGAGCCATTTCCCATCCTTCTCTCCTGAGTCGGTCCGGCGGAGCTGTAGTTCTGTGCGGGGAATGGTCCACCCGGTGACCTTCCTGTCGGCCCTATCGTCCCGGTCTTCCCCTCCGGGTATGCTCTCCAGGGGCGGAAGGCCGATGCGGTCAAGGATTTCTTTGAGGAGCAGCGCCCTTTCCCTGGCTAGCTCCTCCCTGAGGACGAGGGGAACTTCCGAGAGATCAAGGATTTGCATTGCCCGCTCGAAGTGATACCGGGCAATGTCTCCTTTTTCTCCGGCCTCGGGTGGATGAACGAAGAAACCTGGAGTACCCCTCGAGATCATCCTGGCCTGCTGCAGGTAGTGGTCTCCTGCGTTCATATGGGTGATGAACGATGTAAGGGCAGCACGGGGAGACGACATGTCGGCCGGCGTCAGGGGATCAGGCACCGATCCGGAAGCACTCCCGGACACGAGAAGGAGAAAAATCATGGCAGCGATAAAGAAAGGAACAGGACGGCGGATATCCATGGTGCATCATCTCCCTTTTTTTGTTCGTCAGGCATCTATTCAAGGCTGAAACAGCAGCGGTGGCGGCATTCCGTTGCAACGATCCTGTAAATTTTCGTCTCCCCGGAGCTGGAGTATACTCTTTTTGTATGAAAAAGTCCCCGGTGAAGGAGGATGCAGAAGATGAGTTTTTTCCCGTGGCGTAAGCTGTTTCCCCGGCTGTGGTCGGAATCGGGGCTTCCCGGCATGGCCGCCGCAGGGGTGATTTTTGTGGGGTGCGGAAAACAGGCAGCGTCTTCCTCACCATGATCCCTGGTATGGGGACCGTGGCTCTCCTAAGGGCGGTTGCCGGTAACTGACCTCATCCCGGGAAGCTGTGGAAAAATGACCATCCCGGTTGGCCGGTTGTGAAGTGTCATGTTCGGGAAACAACTAAAAAAGGAGATGGAGCAGGAATGCAGGATTATTCACACGGTCTGCGGATAGTGGAAAATATCCCGCTGGATACTGTTGTGCTGGAGCGGATGATAGCGGATCCGGACGATCTTCATCTCGTCTGGCCCCAGGCGGAATTTCCTTTCAGCCACCAACAGTGGCGGGCGGAGCTGGATCCCGCAAACGGCACGGTCTCATTTCTCGTGTATACGGAAGATGAATGTCCCGTCGGCCATGGAGCCCTCGCTCCTGTTTGCGGGGACAGGGATTCCGTTATGGTGCGGTTTCTGTATATCTCCCCCGAATTGCGCAGCAGGGGAGCGGGAAGGGAATTGCTTTCCCTGCTGGAAAAGCGCGCGAAAGAAACGATGGGAGTGAGCCGCCTTATCCTGAAAGTCAGAACGTACAATGAGCGGGCAATGAACTGCTACGGGAAGTTCGGTTTCCGCGAGTACTCCCGGGAAGGTACCCTTGTGATGATGGAAAAGGAAGTTCTTTGACCGGTGCCTTCGGGCGGTGACGCCCTGTCGGGTTTTCCCGCGGCAGGGGGATTTTTTGTTTTTTCGGTATCCTGCCTTCCATGGGATGATGGCAGGGGAGGCAATCCGGAAAGGAGGCGCCATGGAGGATACTATCCACCGTCCCGGCGAGGGACAGGAGTATTTCACTGAAGAACGGTGCTTTATCCTGGAATCGTGGAACGACCCCTGGGATCCCCATGTCTCCATCGCCCGGGCCAGGGTGGAACCGGGAGTGACCACCAGGTGGCACAGGCTCTCCGGGGTGACCGAGCGCTACTACATTCTTGCCGGCAGGGGGCGGGTCGAGATCGGTGATCTCCCGTCCCGGGACGTTCTGCCCGGAGACGTGGCGGTCATCCCGCCCCTGGTGCGGCAGCGCATAGCCAATACCGGTACGGACGACCTGGTCTTCCTCTGCGTCTGTTCTCCCCGGTTCCTTCCGGAACTTTATGAGGACCTGGGGGACGACGGGCTGCCTGCCATTTCCGGCGTATGATCTCTTTTCCTGAAAAAGCGCAACGATGGGCAGGCGGGAACGCAATGCATGGGGTATCCTCAATCCCGCAGGAGGGAAAGAAATGAAGGAAACCACGCGAGCGGCGTACGAGGAAACCGTTCTCCGGGTTCAGATGCTCATACAGAGGACGCTGGACGCTCCATTCGACCCGAACGGGATCGCCCTGGCCGCCGGATTCTCCAGGTTCCACCTCTCGCGCCTCTTCTCGGCGATGACGGGTGAATCCCTGCTGGAGTACCGGAGGCGGCTGCTGCTGGAGCGGGCGGCCCACGGCATGCTCTACGGGAGGCATTCCGTGACCGAGCTGGCCTTTCGGGCGGGATATGAAACTCCGGAGGCATTTACGAGGGCGTTCTCGAAACTCTACGGCGTTCCTCCGGGAGAGTATCGGCGGAAACTGAGGACGGCCGCGAAGCATCGTCTGGAAACGATCCAGGCCCGGTCGAAACTGTACACCCTTTCCCTCTCCTTAAACGAAGGAGGAAGAAAAAACATGGAAGTGAGGATCGAACGGCACGACCCGATGAAAGTTGCGTTTATCCGTCACGTGGGGCCCTATGCAGACTGTATGGAGGCGTGGAACAGGCTCTGCGGAACTCCTGAAGTGGCGTCCCGGCTCGGGCCCCATACACTGGCTCTTTCGCTCTGCTACGACGACCCGGACGTGACTGAGGCGGGCAAGATCCGGATGGATGTCTGCGTCACTATAGACGACAGTTTCACTCCGGGAGGCGGTGTAGAGGTTCAGACCATTCCTGGGGGAGAGTTTGCCGTCTTACTCTACAGGGGGGCCTACACAGGGCTGCATGACGCGTACCGTGCCATGTACGGCGAGTGGCTTCCGAAAAGCGGAAGGGAGTTCGGAGGCTCCTATTCCATGGAAATCTACAGGACGGATCCCGGCGCGACACCCCCGGAGGAAAATATCACGGAGATACGGATACCTCTGCTGTAGCATCTCCGCCCTTAACCCGTCAAAAAGGACAAAGAACCGGACCTTTTTCCTATGCCGGAGGTCCGGTTTTTTTACCCTTTTTAAGTGCTTTCCCTCTCCCGTTTTTCCTGAATCCGTGATATCGTTGCCCCGTTCGGCACTTGCGATGAAATGGTGGTGTCCTATGAATCTCTGGACTTTTCTCGGAATCCTTTTTCTGGCCCTCGGCTTCATCGGTGCCCTGTTGCCGATCATGCCCACCGTTCCCTTCGTGCTGCTTGCGGCGGCCTGTTTCGCCAGGTCATCGCCGAAGATGCACCGGTGGATGCGGCAGCACCGGAAGTATGGGCCGACAATACGAAATTGGGAGAGAAACCGCTGTGTCTCCCGGAAAATGAAGATATGGTCGATATTCATGATGACCGCCGGCGGCGGCACGTCCACCTGGCTCTTCGTTCCTCCTGGCTGGATGTCATGGGCTGTTTTCGGGGTGTTTCTGCTCGGGGATATCGTGGTCCTTCTGCTCAGGGAATGCCCGCCGGAAAAAGAGAACGGACCTGAGGAGGGAGAAACGCAATGTCCCTGAAGTACTGTACCGTTTCTGTGTTCGGGCTCGGCCTCATGGGAGGGTCGCTGGCGTGGAAGCTTCGGAGGGACGGGCTTGTACAGGATGTCGCAGGATGGAGCCGGAGACCCGAAACGGTCCGGCTGGCCGTGGATAGCGGCATTATAGGTACTGGGTGCGTCTCGGCGGAGGAGTGCGCCGCCCTGGGAGACGTTCTTGTCCTGGCCGTTCCCATCCGCTCCATGGAGGAAGTGAGCCTGAAGATCCGCTCCGCAGCCCGTCCCGATATCCGGGCTGTCTTCGATCTTGCGAGCACGAAAACTGACGTGGGGAGGAAGCTTGCACCGATATGGGGGCGCTGCTATGCGGGCTTCCACCCCATGGCGGGAAAGGAGCGGGGCGGTCTGGAGAACGCGGACCCTGACCTTTTCAGGGAAGCAGTCTGTGCCGTTGTTCCCTTCGAAACCACCGATCCTTCCGTGACCTCCCTTGCGAAGGAACTTGCGGAAGCCCTCGGGGGAAAGGCTCTCCTCACAGACGCAGCCGCCCATGACGCTGCAGCGGCATGCGTCAGCCATTTGCCTGTTCTCCTGGCGGCATCGCTGGCCCTTCTCGCAGGGAAGGAGCAGGAGAAGAATCCCCTCGTTACCCTGCTTGCCGCCGGAGGGTTCAGGGATACTACCCGGGTCGCGGGAGGGCCGCCGTGGCTCGGTGCCGACATGGCGGTCACGAACGGGGAACAGGTGAAGCGCC
>ERZ764778.4315-NODE-4315-length-10453-cov-4.891710_pt1 | contig 10453 bp, 9 predicted proteins | sample MGYA00374951_ERZ764778 | MGnify/ENA primary metagenome ERZ764778 (study PRJEB28918, sample SAMN05720193) | bioreactor metagenome | isolation source: Anaerobic biogas reactor | place: USA:Washington, USA | collected 2015-08-08 ...
TGGACCATCCGTACGCTCCCCGTATCATTGATCAGATCATGCAGGAAGTGGATACGGCTGCCCGCAAAACCGAATCAACGCATCAGATCCGCGCCGCACACTGGATTCGCCATTTCGTGATCCTGGTGGCCCTTGCGGCTCTGATTTCAGGCCTAGCGTGGGGATTCGTGAATTCGCCCCTCAAAGGATGGATCACCGCAATGTCGGTTCTGCTGGTTGCCTGCCCGTGCGCACTTGGCATAGCCACCCCACTGGCGGTTTGGTCGGGTATCTGGAGGCTTTCCGAAATTGGACTCATCAGCCGCACGCCGCGTATCATCGATGCACTTGCACACACCCGACACCTGTTTTTTGACAAGACCGGAACCCTCACGGAAGCGGGCGTGCGCATCCGGACGATCCGGATTCACCCTGCAGAGGGTTGGAATCGGGAACAGGTGCTTGCATTGGCAAAAGCGCTGGAATCGGGCATTGATCACCCGGTTGCCCGGGCCATTGCGACCATACCTGAATCAGTAGAAATGGCCATCCGTTCACAGGCTTCGAGAATCCGCAATCGCCGCTGGATTCCAGGCGCTGGCATCGAGGCTCAATACCTCAAAGATGCGGAAAAAAGCGTTGATCCTCTGATCGTCCGTCTTGGACCGCCGGACTGGGTAGGTGCAAACGGACGAGCGAAGCTGCCCACGCAAGATGCACCCGGCCATCTCCACACACTCGCGATCGGAGATACCCTGCTCGCGGAATTCGAGACATCCGAGTCTCTCCGGCCCGACATTGATGCCCTCTTCCATGAACTCAACGGGATGGGCATCCAATCCACCATACTTACCGGAGATCCAAACCCCAGAATCCCCGCATTCAAAGGAGTCTCGATCCGTTTCGGACTGAAACCACACGATAAAGGCGAAATTCTCGGCATTGCCGCCGACCGGGGAGAAGAGCCTATGTTCGTCGGTGACGGAATCAACGACCTCCCCGCCATGACCCGCGCCCCGGCCTCCATCGCAATCCAAGACAGTTCGGCACCGCTCACCCTGTCCAATGCGACCGCGATCCTGCGTGGAGCATCCCCCCTCCCACTGGCACAAGCGATCCGGATCTCCAGGCGCATTCACCGGACCCTCCAATCCAATCTGGTTTTTGCGGCATGCTATAACACGGTCGGAATCGGGATCGCCGCAGCAGGTCACCTCCATCCGGTGGCCGCTGCCCTGGTCATGGTCATTTCGAGCCTGACCGTCACTTGGAGAGCAGCCCGTTCAACTGCCCGATAAGATCGCATCAACAAATGAAGCATCCAGTCACTCCCTGATTGACCGGAATCCTCCATAATAATACTCATGCAATTGTGTGCATGATCAAAAGCGTATAAAAACGAGAATCGGTTGTTAGGAGGCAATCGATTCGGCCGTTTACGGGTTAAATCTATGGAAGCTCCTAACGGATCACCATATCAAGACACAGTATGCATAAACTCCTTATTCTGTCCATGAGCGCAAGTCTCGCTCTCAATGCAATTGCCAGCGCGGCTCCAAACGCTCCGGCCACGCTGAAAGACGCCTATGCTCCGTTTTTCACGGTTGGCGTCGCCGTGAAAGAAACACACTTTGAAGGACGGGAAGCCGACCTGATCCTCAGCCAATTCAATTCCATCACACCCGAAAACCTTCTCAAGTGGGAAAAGGTGCATCCCGTTGAAAACGAGTTTTTCTGGGAGCATGCGGATGCTCTCGTCGAATTCGGCACACGCAATGGCCTCGAGATTTTCGGGCACACCCTGATCTGGCACAACCAAACCCCGGAATGGGTCTTCAAAGATGCGGAAGGAAACGATGCTTCTCCGGAGCTTCTCCTCGAGCGGATGCGCAACCACATCCACACCGTGGTAGGCCGCTACAAAGGACGAATCCATGGCTGGGACGTCGTGAACGAAGCGCTCAATGAGGACGGTTCGATGCGCGAGTCCGCATTCTACCGGATACTCGGAGAAGACTACATCGCCAAAGCATTCATCTTTGCCCGGGAAGCCGATCCGGATGCGCAGCTCATCTACAACGATTTCAACATTGAAAACCCCGCGAAGCGCGCTGGCACCGTTCGTCTGGTTAAGAAACTCCTCGATCAGGGAATTCCCATCGACGGAGTGGGCATTCAGGAGCATGTAAGGCTCGATTGGCCCAGCCGGGAGCTCCTTTCTGAAGCCATTCAGGACTACGCCGCCCTTGGAGTCAAAGTCATGATTACCGAACTCGATGTGGATGTTCTCCCCTCCGCCTTTGACAACCAAGGTGCTGAGCTCTCGATGACGGTGGAACTGCGTGACGAGCTCAATCCCTACGCAAATGGCCTTCCCGACGAAGTCCAGCAAGCACTGGCGGATCGCTATGCTGAACTCTTTTCGGTCTATCTGGACCATGCGGACTCGATTGTACGTGTGACGCTTTGGGGACTCCATGATGGAGGCTCCTGGCTGAACTACTGGCCAGTGAGGGGCAGGACCACCTATCCTCTGCTTTACGACCGCAACATGGATCCGAAGCCTGCCTTCTTCAGGGTCTTGGAAACCGGAGCCAGTCATCCACGTTGACAGGCGGTTTCATGGTGGCCGTAACAAAAAACCGGGTTAATAGCAGCCTCTGCGCAGCATTTGTGTGCCTGTTTGTTGGAATCAGCCTTCCCGTGAGGCCCTTGAGATCCAATAGTCGAGATGAGATTCCAGTTGTGGCCATGGATCAAAGTCCAAGCCAAAATCCGTCCGCATCGGAGAAACATCCCAGAAAAGCCCACCCGTACTCCGCAATCCCTCTTCGATCAATTCACTCGACGATCCGGTCTTTTCGATCATCCGGCGTGTGAGCGATGCCCATGTTATGAACGGAGCTGACAATCCGTAGTAGGTTTTGCGATTGAAGTCGCTTTCGATGAGCGCGGCATAGAGAGACGCCAAATGTCCGGCCCAAATGAACTGGGTTCCATCATTGCAGTCCAAGCGAATCCTGCGGCCTGCAACCACATCTTCCGCAAGTGTGGCAAAGCGCTGGTCAGCTTGAGCCGGAGCACCTTCCAGCACTGGATTGCCAAACGTATATCCGGGACGGATCACATTCACCCGCATCGACGACTGGAAAGAGAATGCACGCAGATACTGCTCACATGCCGCCTTGGTCGCACCATAAAACGTTGCCGGCAATGGTGCCATGGACGGATCGACCATCACTCTGAGATCCGGAGCGCGGCTGGATCCATCATATAGTTCATCGTGCACGGAGGTGGAAGAAGTGTAGACAAAACGCCCTACCCCTGCATCCACAGCAGCCTGCGCGAGAGCGACCGTCTGGGCGGTGTCATCCAATACGGTAGCCGAACCGCGCGATTCGACGTAATTCAGGGCAATGTGCACACAAGCATCCGCCCCCGCCAATCCGCGCCGGAGCACATCGGCATCACCCATGGTTCCCCTGAACATCTCGACTCCGGGGATGGCTGCCAACGCCGGAATCTTATCGGGATTCCGCGCCAGAATCCTGACCTGATGCTTGCGTCGAAGCAACTCAACCGCCACATGGGAACCGATGAAGCCGGTTCCTCCCGTAAGAAATACCTTCATAAATGACAGTTTCGGGGTTATTGTGATTCCCTATCCATCGCTTGGATAAGAAGAGGAAGATCGGTTGGGTCATCCACCCCGATCGTCCGTTCATGAGTAATCCCCACGGCGATGCGGTGTCCGTTTTCAAGCGCGCGCAACTGCTCAAGGCGCTCCAGACGCTCGATGAGCGCGGGCTGCATCAACGTGAATGCCTCAAGAAAGGCGCTGCGATAGGCATAAAGCCCAAGGTGCCGATAGCATGGATTCGTCCCGTGCCACTCGGCGGAAAAAACACCGCCCGTATCCCGGTTAAAGGGAATGCGGGCTCTGGAAAAGTAGAGGGCTTCGCCGTCCAGATTCAGGACTACCTTTACCTGATTGGGATTCGCAAAATCCTCGGGCCGTTCAAAAGGATGAGCAAGCGTAGCCAAAGATACCCCATCACGACGGATCAACTCAGAAAGCTGGAGGATCTGAGCTCGACTGACCAGTGGTTCATCCGCCTGGACGTTGATCACCGGGTCAGCCCGCACGATGCGGTTGGCTTCAGCGATCCGGTCGGTCCCACTCGCATGGTCACCCACGGTCACAATCGCAGAAAACCCGTCGTCCTCCAACACGCGCTGCAAATCCACATGGTCCACCGCAAAATACAGCGGATATTCGGGCACCTGCGCGCGAATCCGCCGCGCCGTCTGAACAATCAGAGGCACCCCCTTGACAGGATGGAGCAGCTTTCCGGGAAAACGGGTGGAAGCGAGACGGCCGGGCACGATGATGGCGGTATTCATGGCTGGGGAAGAATCGCTCAGGGTTCTCCTCTCATGTTTCCTAACCTTATCACAGGGGCAGGCTTCCCTGTTGTCCACCTGAACTTGCCGGATTGAGACCCAACACCTCCCACGCCTTTGCAGCCAACACGCGCCCTTGGGCAGTGCGCTGCAAAAAGCCCTCCTGAATCAGGTAAGGCTCATGCACATCCTCAATGGTCTGGGCATCTTCACCCACTGCCACTGCCACGGTGCCCAAGCCGACAGGTCCGCCGCGATAATGATCTGCGATCAGGCGAAGGATCCGCTTATCCATCTCATCCAAGCCATGCCGGTCAATTTCAAGCAATTCCAGAGCATCATGGGCAGTCTGGCGTGTAATCACCCCATTTGCCCGCTGCTGGGCAAAGTCGCGGATGAACAATAGCAGGTTGTTCGCGATACGCGGGGTTCCGCGTGCCCGACGAGCCACCTCGAGGGCACCGTCGGGATCAATGGCGATGTCAAGAATCGAGCAGGAACGGACCACAATCCTGCGCAATTCTTCAGGAGAATAGTGATCCAAACGCGTTTGCAGCGTGAAGCGATTGCGCAACGGAGCCGTCAACAGACCCATACGGGTGGTCGCACCGATAAGGGTAAAACGGGGAAGGTTCAGACGGATACTGCGGGCATTGGGCCCCTGATCGATGAGGATATCGATCACAAAATCCTCCATCGCCGAATAGAGGTATTCCTCCACCACCTTCGATATCCGGTGGATTTCATCGATAAACAGGATGTCACCCCGCTCGAGATTTGTAAGCATGCCCGCGAGATCGCTCGGTTTCTCGATGACTGGACCCGAGGTGATGCGAACATTCCGTCCAAGCTCGTGGCCGATGATGGAAGCCAGAGTGGTTTTGCCGAGCCCCGGAGGCCCACTCAGCAATACGTGATTGAGGATATCATCCCGGGCCTTGGCAGACCCGACCATGATCTTCAACCGTTCGATGGTCTTTGCCTGCCCTGTGAAATCATCGAAACTTGGAGGCCTCAAACGGTTCTCGAGATTCGGAGACACAGGAGTGACCGCAGAACTCTTGGGACTAAAGGCGACCAACTGTGACTTATCTTCCATTACTGCGGTGGATCCACCGGATCCGGATCATCCGGACTTAGGCAATTTCCTTGATTGAAGCAGGCATTTCACTGTCTGGCAATCGCTCAATCGTAACCGAAAGCATTCTGAGTTTTTCGTCAATCCGCTCATAGCCGCGATCGATGTGATAGACGCGCTGGATCCAAGTCTCACCTCTGGCAGCCAAGGCGGCAATCACAAGCGCAGCGCTGGCGCGCAGATCGGACGCCATCACCGGCGCTCCCGAAAGGGACGACGTGCCCTTAATGATCGCACTGGACCCCTCGATCGAAATGTCCGCGCCCATGCGCTGAAGCTCAGGCACATGCATAAAGCGGTTGGGATAAATCCTCTCAGTGATGATACTGATACCATCCACCACCGTCATCAGCGAACACATCTGTGCCTGCAAATCAGTTGGAAAACCGGGATACGGCATCGTGATAATATCCACGGGTCGCAACTTTCCAGGATCCGTGCAGAGCCGGATACTGTCCACTCCTACATCGGGGCGGGCTCCCGCCGCTTCCAATCGATCCAGCAAGGCACTATTGTGCGATGGGATGATGCCATTGAGCTGAATATCGCCGCCCGTCATTGCAGCAGCCAAAAGAAACGTGCCAGCCTCAATGCGATCGGGAATAATCGAATGAGTGGTTCCTGAAAGGGAACTCACCCCTTCGATCCGGATGGAGTGGCTTCCGCCACCTTGAATCCGGGCACCCATGCGCACCAGCATGTCACACAAATCCGACACCTCCGGTTCAGCTGCGGCATTCTCAATCACCGTGACTCCCGGAGCCAGGACAGCCGCCATGATCATATTGGCAGTGCCCGTGACCGTGCTGCCGTTGCGTCCGCCAAGAAAGACCGGACTCCCGCGCAATTCAGAAGCATCCACAACAATGAAACCACCTTCAATCTCCACCTGACATCCAAGCTTGCGGAGTCCCTTTATGTGAAGATCAATCGGGCGTGGACCAATCACGCATCCCCCGGGAAAGGATACCCGCGCCTTGCGCATACGGCCAACCAATGGACCCAGGAGACAGATAGAAGCACGCATCTGCCGCACCAACTCATAGGGAGCCACACACTTCAATTCGCGTGCGCAGATCCGCCATGAGTTTGCATCCAAACGCGTGACTTCAGCACCCAGATGCTCGAGAATCTCCGCCATAAAGCGGATATCACTCAAATCCGGGACATTGGTGATCGTGCAAGGCTGATCCGTAAGAAGACAGGCCGCAAATATGGGCAAAGCCGCATTTTTCGCACCCGAAATGGGTACGGAACCATGCAAAGCCTGCCCTCCGACGATTCGAAATACCTTCATATCGTAAGAAGGAAAACCTTCACATCACTCTTCAGCAGGAGCAGCTTTGGGTTCTGGTTTTGCAGCTTCCTGGGCAGCTGGAGCCGCAGCAGGGATCTCAGACTTCACTACCGAAGGAATCTCGGATGGATCGAGCGGCCTCGGAACAAACTCACCTGCCTTCGCTGCTGCCGGAGCAGAAGCCCCACGGGCAGGAGCGCCGCGCCTGTTGCGCTTTCCGGCACGGGCTTGAGCCGTGCTTTGTTCTGCAGCACCTTCCTGATCGGCATCCTTTGGCTTCAATTCGATAGGCCCGAGCGTGATCTCTTTGTCATCAGACCTTGGAACAGCAATCGTGCGTTCCACCCTCTTGAATTCTCCGTCATCCTGAGCACCACCCATTTCCTCAGGAGAACCGTCGCCAAATGATTCAGGACGGGGTTCACGACGCTGCCTCTCTGGGCGCGGGCCTCTTTCCTGACGGTCCGGTCGCGGACCACGGCGATCACCTTCGCGGCGCGGACGATCCTCACGCCCTTCTCCTGCACTACGATTCTGTCCTTCCTGACCACCACGGTCACGTCCGTCCCGCGGACCATTGCTCCGGCGACCACGTCCATCGTTGTCGCGGCGAGGACGATCTTCTCCCTGCTCAGCACCTGCTACGGAAGGAGCGCCCTCTCTTTGGGGGCGATCAGCGCGATCCGGACGTTCCGCACGGTCCGGACGATCTCCTCTGGGTGGGCGATTCTGCTGCCCTTGGGGGCGACCACCCGACGATCCGTCCCGCGGCTGGCGGCTACGGTCGCCCCGGTTACCGTCTCCGGAACGCTGCCTGTCGGGGCGACTCTGCTGGCGTCCATCCTGACGATTCGGGCCTTTTGACTTGGGCTTGATCCCAAACAAGGCGAGAATCTTCTGCCACAGCGTCAACTTGCGTGGCCCACGCCCGCGGTTATCACGGCGGCGGTTATCGCGAGGCCCATCTTTTTTTGCGCGTGGCTGCTTGGTCTTCCAAGCGGCGGAATCTTCGTGCGGAGTAGCGGTAGCCGCCTCCACCCAAAGGCTTCTTTCGCCCTCGCGGCTTGGATTTGGACGACGGCGACGCCTATCCGATCCGGATCCTTCTCCGTCGCGGTTTCTTCCGGCGTTCCTACCCGGCTCGTACGTCATCGGCGTGGAACGACGCTTTTTCTGAGTATCCTCATCAAATTCTGGCATGTGATTACAGTTGGTTGGTGTATTACTTTTTGAACAATGGCGGCTGTGCCGCGCGTATGGATATTGGTGTGTTTCCCCGATGGATCTTCTGATTTCCCAATTCGAGGGAGCTCAGAACAGACCGGTCAGCCCATTCTCCCGGTTGAGTAGAGCAACCGGGTTTGGTATTTTCCCAAAGTGGGACCGGCGGCAATCCAGGACTTGAATTCTCCTTAAGTTGGTTTTATTGAGTTGGCTTTTCAAAGGAAACGACAACAAAGTCGGAATTATGGACAAGCTGGACGAGATATTTCAACTACAAAAACAGCTCAATGAGCGTATCGGGGTAAAGCTGGACGGTCTCTCTCAGGAAGATCAAACCACTTGGCTGCTCAATTACACCCGTGCCATGCAGCAGGAACTCGCTGAACTGGTGGACTCCGTGCCATGGAAATGGTGGGCCAAATATCAGACCTTTGATGCACAGAATGCCAAAGTGGAAATTGTGGATCTCTTCCATTTCCTTGTGTCGGCAGCACAGGTAATGGGCCTCAGCGCACAGGATGTGTATGAGTCCTACCTCAAAAAGAACAAGGTCAACCTTGAACGCCAGGAATCCGGATACACCAAGAAGGAATCCGACGATTCCAAACACATCTGATGCCCGTCTCAATGAATAGTAAGGAACTGGAGGGTAAACGCATTGTCTTCACAAGGCACCTGCGAGAGGATGACGCGTTGGGTAACATCCTCCGGGATCATGGTGCGGAGCTTCTGCCGTTGCCGCTGATCGAGGTCAAATCCAAAGTCGACCCGGAGGTAGAGGAGGATGTGTTGTCTACGATCCAGACCTATGAATGGATCGTATTCAGTAGTCCAAATGGAGTCCGTGGATTTTTCGAAGCATTTTTCCGCCGATTCAGGGACCTCCGCTGTTTCGGGCCTGCCAAGATCGCATGCGTGGGAAAACAAACGGCCCACGAAGTCAACCGCCTCCACCTCGAAGTCGACCTGATTCCAGCGACATCCACCGGACTTGCTATGGCGAAAGCCATGGTGGAGACCGGAACACTCCCGAGCGCATGTGTGCTTTGGGTATCCGGAGACAAAATCAACCGGGCTGCTATCGCAGAACTGGCGACAAAAGGAGAAGCTATCGTGGATACCTTTGTTGTTTATGAGTCCAGCCAAACGGACCTGACCAAAAACGCGCATGCACGCCGGTTCAGGGAAAATGGAGCCGATCTCGTGTTTTTCGCCAGCCCATCCGCCGTCCAGAGTTTTGTCGATCAATCGGCGGACCTTCAACTCAACCCCAAGGCATCCATTCCGAGGACGCTCAGCATCGGACCCACAACGTCCGAGGCCATGCTGCGTCTGAATGTTCCGAGGGACGGCGAAGCTGAAAGCCCCGAACCGGAAGCGGTCCTCAAAGCGTCTATCCGATTGCTCTCCTGAATCACCAGAACAACCTGCACGCAATGCCCATGTCCCGGACTCCGATCCACATCAAAATCTGCGGAATACGGAGAGCCGAGGATGCAGCACTCGCATTGGAGCTTGGAGCAAGCTACATCGGGTGCATTCATCATCCGGCTTCACCACGTCACGTGTCGGTCGATGAAATCAAGGAGGTGTCACGGACCGTTCCCCGCGGGAAGCGGGTGCTCGTTATTGTGGAACCGGATCCTGATCAACTGCGGGAATTATCGTCGATCGGATTCGCGGCATTTCAGGTGCATGTGAAAGACCTGAACAACAGAGCAAAAATGGAGGGGTGGATTGAAGCTGCCGGGTCGACCGAACTCTGGCTCGCACCCCGGCTTCCGCCCGAAGCTCCGTTCCCGGAACATCTGCTGGATGTCGCCAGCACTTGGGTCATCGATACCTACAGTCCAACCCAAACCGGAGGCACTGGCAAAACCGGAGACTGGCCGGCCTTTCGCCAATGGAAAGCATCCTACCCCGGCCACCTTTTCCTGCTTGCCGGAGGGATCTCGCCCACCAATGTCCTTGAAGCCGCCAGAATCAGTACGGCGGATTGGATCGATGTGAGCAGCGGTGTCGAGCAGTTCCCCGGGAAAAAAGACCCGGAAAAACTGAAAGCACTCTTTTCCGCCATTCGTAGATTGGAGGCCTGACCCGGTCGAGACGCCCCGTCACTCAGGATCAACGGTCTCCTCCATGTCCCCGCCTGAATCTTCTGTTTCTTGAACACCCCACAAGGTGAGGCCATCGGCCGACATGACCGAGAACACCACCGTGAAGCACTCCATCCATTCATTCCACTGAACAGAGATGACTCCTTTGCTTTCGACACCCAAAGCGTCTGTCAACGTGATAGTCCCGGGATAAGCGTAGGTCCACCCCCCCTCCCATGCACCGTCTACGGTTCCATCTTCATGGAATTGGACCGCAGCTGAAACCGGGATGTCCGCACGAATTTCCCTGCCGAG
>ERZ764778.4316-NODE-4316-length-10451-cov-16.322143_pt1 | contig 10451 bp, 8 predicted proteins | sample MGYA00374951_ERZ764778 | MGnify/ENA primary metagenome ERZ764778 (study PRJEB28918, sample SAMN05720193) | bioreactor metagenome | isolation source: Anaerobic biogas reactor | place: USA:Washington, USA | collected 2015-08-08 ...
TTGATGGAGGTGAGAACTTGAATAAAAGCGATTGCTTGTTCTGCAAAATTGTAAACCGCGAGATTCCCGCTGAGCTTGTTTATGAAGACGAGAGAATAGTGGCGATTAAGGATATCAATCCGGCTGCTCCGGTACATATTTTGCTAATCCCCCGTGAGCACATCGTTTCTCTGGATCAGGCTTCCAATGAAAATGTAGAGTTGTTGGGTTGCATTCAGACGACTGCGGCTAAACTGGCTCGGGAGCTGGGCATAGCTGACAAGGGTTATCGCCTGGTAAACAACTGCGGAGAATGGGGAGGTCAGTCGGTTTTACACCTGCACTATCATTTGCTGGGTGGTAGGCAACTGGCTTGGCCGCCAGGCTAATCTTGACTACCAAGCATATTAAATAGTAAAATAGAGTGGTATTTACTTAAAGCTGGTCGGTTGAGGGGAGGGAAATAATGAGCGAAGTAAAAGTCGGGAAAAACGAATCCCTTGACAGTGCCTTAAAGAGATTTAAACGTTCCTGTCAGAAGGCAGGTGTTTTACAAGATATTAGGAAACACGAGCACTATGAAAAACCGAGTATTAAGAAAAAGAAAAAATCAGAAGCGGCCCGCAAAAAGAAAAGATTCTAATACCGCTCAATAGCTGAAATTCAGCAACTACGGTGCTTCCAGTACCAGAACGATAATAGAATAAAGTGTTTTAAGAGTCTGGTAAGTAAAGCTTTACCAGACTCTTTGATATTTTGGCTGATTAAGCTGTTAAATGGAATTGGCGCTGATTAATTTGACGCGCAAACACAGATTGTTTATGATATGATTTTGGCATAAAGTAATAAAGATAATGCAAAGCATTTATAAAATTAAAATGAGGGATGATTTAAAGATGGGTTTTATGAACAAAGGTATGCGTAATCCCCGGCAAAAAAAGCTGGTTTATATCCTGGTTGGACTGGTAATCCTATCCTTCCTGGTTAGTATCGTGGCAGTAGGGTTCTATTAGAAAAGAGCCATATAATAGCCTCCCCCGGGCGATGCTGTTTTCCATAGCCTCCAGCTTGACCATAACCAACTCACCGGTCAGCTCATCAATCAGTTCCCGGGGGGAAGAAAACTCCAGTTCTAAATAGTTATCGCTAAGACTCCGGAAAGAGTCTTCTCCTACCCTCTGCTCTACCAACACCTCTAGTTCCTGTCCCAGTCGCCGGTTTATGAAACTCCGCTTTTTTGCTTCAGCCAGTTGTATTAGTTCGGCACTTCTCATTTCTTTTTCCCCATCACTGACCTGAGGCTCCATTTTAGCGGCGGCCGTTCCCGGTCGTTTTGAGTATTTGAATACATGCAAGTCCAAAAGGGGTAAATCCTGTAACAAAGCCAGGGTATCCTGATAATCCTTTTTTTCTTCACCGGGGAAGCCCACCATTACATCGGCGGTTATGGCCACTCCCTTCACCCTCTGCACTATATCCTGAACCAGTTTGTAATAGAATTCCCGGTCATAACGGCGGTTCATGGCTCGCAATATGCGGCTGCTTCCGCTCTGCAAGGGGATGTGAAAGTGACGGCAAAGTCTTTCTCCACCGGCTGCCATCTCCAGCAACTCCTCGTCTATCTCCACAGGCTCCAGGGAACTCAGCCTGATACGGTAATCACCTTCCACCCGGGCGAAAAGCAATCGCAGCAATCTACTAAGGTTCCAATCTTCCAGGTCATTTCCATAAAGCCCGGTATGAATACCGGTCAATACTATTTCGTGATAACCCAGATCCACCAGTTGCTGCAACTCGGCTGCCACATCCTCCGGCAGTTTGCTCCGGGAAGGACCGCGGGCAAAAGGAACGATGCAGTAAGAACAATAACTCTGGCATCCATCCTGAATCTTGACAAAAGCCCGGGATCTTTCATGCCGCTTAGAATAGATAACCGGGGGCAGTTTCTTTTCCGCCACCAGCGGTGGGCATACAACAAGGGGCTCCGACTCGCTCCTGCTGATGACCTGTCCTTCAATTAAATCGAGAATATCTTCTTTTTGCTGGCTGCCTGCTATTAGATTCAGTCCGGGTATGGCCGCCAGTTGCGCGGCATCTACCTGGGCCAGGCAACCCGTAGCAACGACCAGCGCTCCTGGATTCCTCCTGGCGGCCCGGCGCAGCATAGCCCTGGATTTGCGGTCACTGCTGTGGGTCACGGTGCAGGTGTTGACGATGTACAAATCCGCACTTTCATTGAAGTCTACCAGTTGATAGCCTCTTTGTATGAACTTTTCCTTCAGTTGTTCTGTTTCCACCTGGTTTACTTTGCATCCCAGGGTATGAAAAGCTACTTTTTTCATAATTGACTCCCGTCTCATGCACTCAAAACGACCCTTTGCTTCATCCGAGTTCACCATATTCGTACATGATGATGCCGCAAGCGAGCAGGCTGGCGGTTTCCGTTCGCAAAGTCCTGGGGCCCAGGCCCGCAATGAACCAACCCTGTCTTCTGGCTGTTTCGACTTCTGCCGGGGAAAAGCCCCCTTCCGGCCCTATCATGAGAAAAAGACCCCGGGTGCAAAAATTTTCCCGCTGCTCCCTTAATAGCGTACGAAAATAGGCTTCCCGCTCCTGTTCATAGCAGAGCAGGGCCGGTTTATCCCCTATTTGAGCCATAAGAGCGGGAAAATCCAAGATAGGCTTAACTTCTGGAATATGGTTGCGGCCACACTGCTTGCAGGCTTCCTGTGCAATCTTCTGCCAGCGTTTTACCTTCTTCCCTTCTTTTTCCTTGTCGAAGCGAGCCACACTATGCTCACTTTGCAGGGGAATAATGCTTCTTACTCCCAGTTCTACCGCTTTCTGAATAATAAAATCCATCTTCTCGCTCCGGGCTATACCTTGAACCAGAGTAAGATTAATGGCCAGGTCCTCCGCTGTTGTCTCCTGGGCAAGTATCTCGGCCTGCAAGATCTTCTGCTTTTTTTCCTGCAAGCGCACCTGGTATTCATTCCCGTTTCCATCAAAAACCTTGACTATATCACCGGACTTGAGACGCAAGACCTTTTCTATATGCCGGGTCTGCTCCTCATCAATCAAGACACTATTACCCTTGATATTATCAGCAGAAACAAAAAAACGAGGCAAAGACTAGCACCCCATTCCCGGTTTATTCTTTCCGCGCCGCTACTCCTATCCAATCAACATCCTGGAGAACCTGCTCAATAACAAAGCCATGGGTTTTTAATTGCTTCTCCACTCCCGGCCAGCGGCTGTCGACAATTCCAGAACCAAAAAAATAGCCCCCGCTCTTTAAGACTTTGGCGGCTTCCGGAATTAAGCAAGTGACCACCTCGGCCGTAATATTGGCCGCAACCATATCTGCCTCGAATGTTTGAATTTCCTCCACAATATTCCCGAGCTTGACTGTAATAATGTCGCTCAGTCCGTTTAACTCAACATTTTCCCGGGCGATTTTTACCGACAATTCCTCAACATCCATGGCCAAGACCCGGGCCGCTCCCAATTTGGCCGCGGCGATGGACAGGATACCGGAACCACAACCGGCGTCAATAAGCTTTTCTCCCCCTTTTACATAATGGTCAATAAACTTCATGCAAAAGCGGGTGGACGCATGGATACCGGTGCCAAAAGCCATACCCGGGTCTATATCTATAACTACTTCCCCGTTTTGGGGTTGGTATTCTTCCCAGGAGGGCTTGATTACCAGGCGCTCGCCTATTTTGAAACGGTGATAATATTTTTTCCAGGAGCTCTCCCAGTCTTCATCTCTAACCTCATCAATAAAGACTTTACACTCAACATTAAAGTTCTCTTTGACTGTCTCCAGGCAGCTTTGCAACTCCTCCATAACTTCCCGTTCTTCCATAAAATAAGCTTTAATGAGCACAAACTCGTGATCGAGAAAGTCCGGCGAAACCAAATTGGGGTTCCATTCCTCCTGGTTTTCATATTTCCTGGCCGCCTGCGGGTCTTCTATAACTACCCCACCGGAACCAAGCCGGTGGAAGATTCCAGCTATTGCTTCAATACAAATTCCTTCGGTCAGAACAGCGATCTCTTTCCATTTCATTCCACTACACCCTCTATCCCATAGCATCTTTGAATTTTTCGAACAGGCCTTTCTTTCCTCCTTTTTCATCACTTTCCTCCGCAAACTGCAGGAGAATTTCCCTTTGCCTGCGGCTTAGCTTGCGAGGAATTTTGACCTCAATTTGCACCTTGAGGTCCCCGTTACGATGACTATGCAGGTGGGGAATACCTTTTCCTTTTACCGTTATAATATCCCCCGGCTGGGTCCCTTCCGGAATATGCAGCAAATGATCCGCGCCACCCAGTAGAGGAACTTCAACTTCGGTTCCCAGGGCCGCCTGTACAAAATCGATGGGCAGCTTGCATAGCAGGTTATAACCCTCTCTTTTAAAGGAAGCATGAGGCCGAACCAGTATTGTAATATAAAGGTCGCCTGAGGGTCCGCCTCTTATACCTTGCTCGCCTTCGCCCTGAACGCGAAGACGCGAACCACTGTCAATACCGGCTGGAATCCTAATATCAATTCTTCTGTTTTTCCTTTGTTCTCCGTTGCCCTTGCAGGCTGAACAGGCCTTCTCAATAATCTTGCCTTCACCCCGGCACTGGCTGCACGGCCGTGAAGTTTCAAAACGGCCAAAAGGGGTGTTCTGTACAGTCCGCTGCTGCCCCGTACCCCGGCAAGTAGGACAGGTCTTAACCTCGGAGCCAGGTTCCGCCCCACTGCCTTTGCACTTTTCACAGCGTTCCATCCGGGATATTTCGATCTCCTTTTCTATACCAAAAACGGCATCTTCAAAGTTAATTTCCAAGCGTACCTCACGGTCGGCACCCCGTTGTGGACCAGTTCTCCTGCGGGTACCGGCACCACCAAAGAATATATCAAATATATCTCCAAAGCCGCCACCCAGGTCATCGAAACCTCCAAAACCTCCGAAGCCGCCTGCTCCGTTGCGCGAAGGGTCAAAAGCATCATGCCCGAAGCGATCATACAGTTCCCTTTTTTGGGGGTCACTCAAGACTTCATAGGCATCGGAGACCTCTTTGAATTTCTCTTCTGCCTGGGGATCATCCCGGTTAACATCGGGATGCAGTTTCCGGGCTTTCTGCCGGTAAGCTTTCTTTATTTCTTCGGCACTGGCATTTTGAGAAATGTCTAAAACTTCATAGTAATCACGCTTTGCGGACATCCTTTCCCACCTTCCTGAAAAACAGGCCTACCCGGACGACTGGAATCGCCGGGTATCACCCTCTCCCCCTAGTAAAATATGCCCTGGCAGCAGAAAACTAGTCTTCCTTTTTGTCGTCATCTGCTACATTGTAGTCGGCATCAAAAACTTCACCATCGCCAGCATCAGTAGGACCTGTACCGGCTTCCGCATTCTTGGCGGCTTCTTCATACATTTTGGTCGTAAACTTAAAAATTGCCTCGGTCAAAGACTCGGTTTTCTTCTTTATATCCTCGATATCGTCGCCCTCTAGAGCCGTTTTCAGCTCATCGCGGGCCGCTTCAATCTCTTTTTTGGATTCCTCATCTATTTTTTCGCTGTATTCCTTAACGGTCTTTTCCGCTTGGTATATCATACTATCCGCCGCATTGCGGGCTTCGATTTCCTCCAGCCGTTTCTCATCTTCCTCGGCAAACTTTTCAGCATCTTTTACCATACGATCGATTTCCTCATCACTCAGGCCGCTGGAAGAGGTTATGGTGATTCTCTGCTCTTTGCCGGTGGCGGTATCTTTGGCGGTCACATTTACTATTCCATTGACATCTATATCAAATTTTACTTCAATTTGCGGTATTCCGCGAGGGGCTGAAGGTATCCCGCTTAATTGGAATCTCCCCAGGGTAACATTGTTGCCAGCCATCTTTCTTTCCCCCTGCAGCACATGAATATCCACCGAAGTCTGGTTATCCGCTGCAGTAGTAAATACCTGGCTCTTGGCCGTTGGAATAGTGGAATTACGGTCAATTATTCGGGTAAATACCCCCCCCAGAGTCTCGATTCCCAGGGAGAGAGGAGTAACATCAAGCAACACCACATCGGTAACTTCGCCGGTTAAAACCCCGGCCTGAATAGCGGCCCCAACCGCCACAACTTCATCCGGGTTTATTCCTTTAAAGGGTTCCCGACCGGTAATGTTCTTTATTGCTTCCTGTACCGCGGGTATTCTGGTGGAGCCCCCCACCAGTATCACCTTATCCAACTCGTTGGTCTTCAGGCCGGCATCTTTCATAGCCTGGCGAGCAGGCCCCATGGTCTTTTCCACCAGGTCGGCGGTCATTTCTTCGAACCGGGCCCGGGTCAAGGATTTTTCCAGATGCAACGGTCCTTCCTGAGTGGCCGTTATATAAGGAATGTTGATATCGGTGCTCATCACCCCGGAAAGCTCATGTTTAGCTTTTTCCGCCGCTTCCTTGAGACGATGCATGGCCATCTTGTCATTTCTAAGATCTACTCCCTGTTCTTTTTTGAATTCCTCTACCAGCCAGTTAATAATCCTCTCGTCAAAATCATCGCCCCCCAGGCGATTGTTACCGCTGGTGGCCTTGACCTCAAAAACCCCATCGCCGATTTCCAGTATGGATACATCAAAAGTACCTCCACCCAGGTCAAATACCAGGATGGTCTGGTTCTCATCCTTATCCAGCCCATAAGCCAGTGCTGCAGCGGTAGGTTCATTGATAATCCTCAAAACTTCCAGCCCGGCTATTTTCCCCGCATCTTTGGTTGCCTGCCGCTGGGAATCGGTAAAATAAGCGGGAACGGTGATTACCGCCTGGGTAATCTTTTCACCCAGATATGCTTCTGCATCAGTTTTTAACTTCTGCAAAACCATAGCCGATATTTCCTGGGGAGTATATTTTTTATTATCTATTTCAACTTTATAATCGGTACCCATTTTTCTTTTAATAGATAGTACCGTTCTGTCCGGATTGGTTACGGCCTGGCGTTTAGCTATCCTCCCCACCAGTCTTTCATTACTTTTGGAAAATCCCACCACCGAGGGGGTAATTCTTTCCCCTTCGGCATTGCTTATTACTTTGGCTTCATTTCCTTCCATTACGGCTATTACTGAGTTAGTTGTACCAAGGTCTATTCCTACAACCTTGCCCATTTGCCACACCTCCAATAATAATCTAAGCTAGTAACTCCCATAAAGGAGAGATTTGGATGTCAAAGATTATTTTGCATATCTATGCACTCATTCCCCCTTTCTCCCGGTTTCTTCAGGGGGAACTAGCTGTTGCTAACTTTAACCAGGCTGGGGCGAATAACCCGGCCATGCATTATGTAGCCCTTCTGAAACTCCTCAATTACCATGTTCTCCTGCTCTTCACTGCTGCCTTCCACCATCAGCGGCTGGTGATACATGGGATCGAAGGCTTTACCCACCGCTTCAATCGCCTCTACACCTTCGTTTTTTATTAATTCATGCAATTTCCGGGCTATCATTTCCACTCCTTTGTTCAAGGCTTCCAAATCCTGATTGGCATGGGAAACATCCAAAGCCCGGTCCAGGTCATCTATAACCAGCAGTAAATTTTTAATCAAGGGTAAGGTAGCAAATTTTATATATTCCTCTCGTTCCCGACCGGCCCGCTTTTTAATGTTCTCTTGCTCAGCCAGAGCCCGCAAATATAGGTCATAGTTCTCTTGTTTTTCTTCCTGTAGCCTGGCTAATTCTTCCTTAAGAGCCTGGATTTCTCCACCTTCCACAGTTGCGGATGGTTCAGCGCTTTCGATTATCCCTTGCCCATGTTCTTTTTCCAGTTCAAGTTCTTCCTTAGTCATAATTTATCACCTCTAATCCCAGTTCTCTGTGTTTTCCGAATGTTCCGGATCATTTTTCATTTTAATAATGGTATTTATCCTTAGGATAGCTACTGCCACCTCACCTGCTGCTTTAATAGCATGAATCTTTACCGTGGTGGGATCAACTATACCCTGCCGCATCATATCCATCAATTTGCCCTTTTCACAATCAATCCCGATGGAATCACTGCCGTTCTTTCTCTGGGCCACCACCACATCCCCCAGCTTTTCCAGCGGGTTGAAACCAGCATTGCTTATCAAACAGGAAAACGGCTTGAGCAAGGCTTCTTTTACACAGTTCACACCGAAGGAGGCCATGCCTTCAAGCTCCCGGGCCACTTCTTCCATATGCGCTGCCAGCCAAACCTCTGTGGCCCCTCCTCCGGGAACCACCCCTCCCTGCACTGCAGCCTGGACGGCGGCGGCGGCATCTTTGGCCATGCGTTCGCGCTCTTCGACTACTTCTTCCGTAGCCGCACCGATAAGAACGGTGGTCCAACTCTCTCCCTTGCCATCATATATATATATATGCTGCAGCTTCTCATCTACTTTAACCATCCGGGCTTTGCCTAAATATCCCTTAAGGCTATCCAAATCCCGGTTAAGAGCATTTCTTTTTATCTTCCTGGCAGCGGTATGCTGGCAAAGTTTCTCGATTTCCCGTGAAGATACCCTCTGTACCGCCATTATTCCTGCATCAGTCAGAAACTCTTCCGCCATATCATCAATACCGCGGTCGACCACTACCATTTTTACGCCCAGTTCGGGAATTTTACGCAGGTTTTCTTCGTAGTTGGCCCGGGCCTGCAGATAATACTGGAAACCGCTCTCACTCTTCATAGCTTCCCGTTCGATTTCTTCGGGCCCCAGGGCATCATCTATAACCAATATCAGCGGATTTTCCAAAACTGCCGGCATATCCTTATTCACGGGTTCCTTGTTAAGCAAAACCCCACGGAAAACCTGGCTGGGAGCCAATTCCCGGGCCACTACCGCATCGGCAAACTTGTAGTCCCGATCCAAAAGCTTCTTTTTCCCTACCAGCTGCGCTCCCTTGATAACCAGGCGAGCTAGATCCCGCTTGCCCCTTCCGGCTACTTCGGCAATACTAAACAATACTTTATCGTCCAGGGATTCCACTGCCCGGCTTTGCTTTCTCACCAGGTTCAGAGCAGCAGCTATCCCCTGTTCTATACCTTCAATCACTCGGGTAACCGGTACCCCTTTCAGTACCTGTTCCACTCCCTCAGCTACCAGCGCAGCGGCAATAATGGTAGCCGTGGTGGTCCCATCCCCTACCTCTGATTGCTGGGCCCGAGCGGTGTTTATTATCATACGGGCCGCAGGGTGATTGACTTCCATCAGCTTTAATATGGTTACCCCATCGTTGCTGATAACTACATCACCAAATCTATCCACCATCATAATATCCAGGCCCTTGGGACCAATGGTGCCTTCCACCGCCTGCGAGATGGCCCGGGAAGCATTAGCATTGCTCAAAAGAGCCTGGAATCGGTCATCTGATTTCTCTTGTCTGGCCAGCTTGTTTTCCGACATATTTCCCTCCTTTGTTTGAAGGGGATAATACATCCCCCTAGCCTAAGCCCTTAAGATAGTCTTCTATAATATCCCGCACCGTTTCCACCGTACCTACGGCTTTCCAGTATTCCATACGCACCGGGCCTATCACTCCTATCTTACCCAGCTCGCCAAAAGACTTATACCCTGCTACCACCAGACTCATTTCCTTGATTTCTTCCAACGGGTTCTCCCGGCCAATCTTAATGTCAACTGCCTCTCCCAGTTCCCCGGGAATAATCTGTCGCAGCGAATCGTCTTCTTCCAAAACATTCAGTATTCGTTTTAGTTTATCCATATCTTTAAACTCAGGTTCATTAAGTATATTGAGGGCTCCGCTGACCATTACTTTTTCATCGCGGGAGTTTTGCAACAGGTTATCTATAGCTTCCAGGGCATTATCAATAATTTGACGGCGCTGGCTGAGGTTCTCCCTTATGAGTTGCAAATCGCTTCTTTTTACTTCCTCCAGTCGCTTGCCTATGAAGGCCTGGTTAAACAAGCCGGTAATAGCCTGCAAATCCTGGGATGATATGAATTCAGGGATACTAATTATACGATGCATTATTACCCCCATATCACACACCAACAAGAGCAGGGCTTTTCCTTGATCCAGAGGAAGCAGTTGCAGGTTGCGAAATTCAGTGAATCTTACCGATGGTACAATAACAAAGGAAGCATAGCGGGTCATCTGGGATAGGAAATGAGCAATCCCTATAATTACCTGCTCCCAGTCTTCTATATTCTGTTCAAATAATTGCTGCAATAAAGCGTATTCCCTCTCTCCGGGAGGCTCTTTTTCCATCATGCAATCCACATAATAACGAAAGCCGCTTTCGGAAGGGATGCGACCGGCGGAGGTGTGCGGCTGCTCCAGGTAGCCCATATCTTCAAGATCTGCCATTTCATTTCTTACTGTCGCTGCGCTTATTTTTAAATCATGTTTTTTTACCATAGCCCGGGAACCTACCGGTTCAGCCGTTTCCACATAGTCACGGATAATGGATTCCAGTATCTTCTTTTTTCTTTCATCCAGGGTCATAA
>ERZ764778.4320-NODE-4320-length-10446-cov-14.157829_pt1 | contig 10446 bp, 8 predicted proteins | sample MGYA00374951_ERZ764778 | MGnify/ENA primary metagenome ERZ764778 (study PRJEB28918, sample SAMN05720193) | bioreactor metagenome | isolation source: Anaerobic biogas reactor | place: USA:Washington, USA | collected 2015-08-08 ...
AGCAGTTTCTGGCGCTATCCTTTCCCAACTGGGGTTAGCATACATAGAAGAAAGCCAGATTGGTCTGGAAGGAGCTTTGGAGGTGCTGGTCAGAAACGGCATACTTAAATCCCCCGAATATTGGTTGGGAAACGCCCGGGAAGGCAAAACCATCAAGGGCGAATACGGCGCGTTGCTTATTGAGAGAATGGGTGAATTTATTCTATCCAATCTGTCTGAAACTTGACATTGGTTGATTGACAAGTGACTAACAGCCAAGAACCCGCAGAGCGACATCTGCGGGTTTTCGTTTTCCCAAAGGAGTGATCCTATGACCTCTTTTCAAAAGGAACAGATACACCGTATGCGTAGCGCCGGCATGGGCTATGCCAAGATAGCGGCCAGCCTCGGCATATCGGAAAACACCATAAAATCATACTGTAGAAGAAACAACCTCGGCGGTATCATGGCTGCCTCGCAACCAGCACAGCGGGACGATGAAAAAGAAACCTGGGCGTTTTGCCAAAACTGCGGGCAGCCTTTAAAACAGCGCCCTGGCGTGAAGCCGCGTAAATTCTGCTCTGACGCGTGCCGCGCGGCCTGGTGGAAAAACCACCCGGATAAAGTGGCAAAGAAGGCTATTTATCAATTGGAGTGCGCGGGCTGCCAGAAACCTTTTGCCAGCTACGGCAACCAACACCGCAAATACTGCAGTCATGCCTGCTATATAAAGGAAAGGTTCGGCAACCATCAAGCGGGAGGTGATAGGCAGCTATGACCCAGGAGCAGTTCGAGCGTGAGAAAGCCTATCACATTACCTTGTGTATCGCCAGAGCCATGTTTCAATGCGGGCTGATAAACGAGCGAGAGTACAAGAAAATTGACACCATGATGCTTAATAAATATCGCCCTATATTGGGTAGCTTACTACGCTGATTAACTTGATAAGTCCGAAAAACCAGAGTTAACATGTGGTCTGAAAGGAGGGGTTATATGGAGCGGGTTGTAAGGAAAATAGAACCGCTTGCGCCGGTAATCCCTAAGAAAAAGCTGGTGGCCGCTTACGCCAGGGTATCCAGCGGCAAGGATGCCATGCTTCATTCACTCTCTGCTCAGGTCAGCTATTACAGCGATTATATTCAAAAACATCGGGAGTGGCAATTCGCGGGGGTTTACGCCGATGAGGCGCTGACCGGCACCAAGGATGACCGGGCCGAGTTTCAGCGGCTATTAAACGACTGCCGGGACGGTAAGATAGATATGGTGATTACCAAGTCCATATCACGGTTTGCCCGAAACACCGTAACCATGCTGGAAACCCTGCGAGAGCTGAAACTGATCAATGTGGATGTGTATTTTGAGAAAGAGAATATTCATTCCCTAAGCGGGGATGGCGAGTTAATGCTTACCATCCTCGCTTCTTTCGCCCAGGCGGAAAGCCTTTCAGTGAGCGAAAACTGTAAGTGGCGCATCCGCAAGCGCTTTCAGGCTGGTGAAATTGCCAATCTGCGGTTCATGTACGGCTATAACATAAAAAAGGGTGAAATAACCGTCGACCATAAAGAGGCGGAAATCGTCCGCATGATTTTTGCCGATTACATAAGCGGCATGGGGTGTGAAAAGATAGCCAGCAAGTTAAATCAATTAGGCCTCAGAACAATCAGGAACAATGCTTGGAATGACAAACGGGTGGCGGATATCATCAAGAACGAAAAATATACCGGCAACGCGCTGCTGCAAAAAAAATATGTCACCGATCACTTATCGAAGAAGCTGGTTTTAAATGAAGGCAGGCTGCCCAAGTATTATGCCTATGGAACTCATGAACCGATAATCGATCTGGCAACCTTCCAAAAAGCCCAGGAAGTTATGGCCGCGCGCCGAGGAAGAAACAATAACGGGCCAAAAACCATTAACAACTATCCGTTTACCGGTATGATAAAATGCCTCCGCTGCGGGCAAAACTACAGAAGGATCATTAATAAGGGACGAGCTGCCTGGAACTGCCCCACTTTTGTCAAGCATGGCAAGGCGGCATGCCATGGCAAGCAGATTCCGGAAGATATTCTACTGGAATTGACCGCGGAAGTATTGGGATTGGCCGAATTTAATGAGGGTGTTTACCGGGAAAAAATCAAACAGATGATTATTCCGGCCCCAGGTCGGGTTTTGTATATATTCAATGATGGGCGTGAAAAAGAGGCTTACTGGCAAAACCGGTCACGTAAATTTAGCTGGACCGAACAAGCCAAGCTTGAGGCGCGGGAAAGGGCGCTCGCCTATCGGAGGGGGTTTAAGAGTTGAACACCGCAAGAGCAGTAAAAGTTATTCCGCCCAAAGTCAGCCAAATTTCTCCGCTTGCTGTCAACAGCATAGCGAAGAAACGTGTCGCGGCTTACGCGAGGGTATCGACCGACAGTGAGGAGCAGCTTTCCAGCTACGAAGCCCAGGTCGATTATTATACCAGGTACATAAAATCCAATCCGGAGTGGGAATTCGTTGACGTCTATACCGATGAGGGAATATCGGCAACCAGCACCAAGAAGCGGGACGGATTCAAGCGCATGGTGGCCGACGCGCTGGATGGCAAAATAGACCTGATTATTACCAAGTCGGTGTCCAGGTTCGCCCGCAACACGGTGGATACTCTGACCAATGTGCGGAAGCTCAAAGATAAAGGCGTGGAAATATATTTTGAGAAAGAGAATATTTACACCTTCGACAGTAAAGGAGAGTTAATGCTGACAATTTTATCCAGTTTAGCTCAGGAAGAAAGCCGGTCTTTGAGCCTCAACGTTACCTGGGGCCAGCGCAAGCGTATGGCTGATGGCAAAGTCAGCCTACCCTACAAGCGGTTTCTGGGCTATGAAAAGGGCGAGGACGGCCTGCCTAAGATCGTGGAAGCGGAAGCCAAAATTGTGCGCCTGATTTACAAGATGTTCTTGGAAGGCAAGACCCCGTCAGGCATTGCCAGCTACCTTACCAATAAGGGCATACCCACACCATCCGGCAAGCAAAAATGGCAGCACAGCACGGTTAAAAGTATCCTGACCAACGAAAAATACAAGGGCGACGCTATCCTGCAGAAAAGATTCACAGTGGACTTTCTAACCAAGAAGATGAAAATCAACGAGGGTGAGGTTCCCCAATACTATGTGGAAAACAGCCACCCCGCCATCATACCGCCGGAGACATTTGAACTGGTGCAGGAAGAATTCCGAAGACGAGAAGCCGGAGGACACTACACCAGCGGCATAAGCTGTTTTGCCAGCCGAATCGTATGCGGCGATTGCGGGAGTTTCTACGGCAGGAAGGTGTGGCACTCCGGCAGCAAATATGAAAATATAATCTGGCGGTGCAATAAAAAGTTCAGCAAGAAAGAATTCTGCACCACTCCGCATTTGAAAGAGGAGCAGATTAAAAAAGCGTTTGTTGATGCTTTCAACAGCCTGATAGAAAACAAAGCCGAGATTTTGGAAAACTACGATGACATCATAGCCCAGATAACCGACTGCAAGAGGCAGGAAAAAGAAATCGCCAAGATCGATGAAGACTGCGCGTCCATCGAAGTGTTAATAAAAAAGCTCATTGCCGAAAACGCCCGCTTGAGTCTGGAGCAAGGAGAGTACAACCGCAGGTACAGCGGATATGTGGCCAGGTATAACGAACTGCAGGCCAGGCGTCAGGAATTAAACAATGACATAACCATGCGCCAGGCGCGGCGCAGCCAGATGAAAGCCTTTATTAAGGAACTATCCAAACAGGAGAAGCTGTTGACGGAATTTGACGAGAGCCTGTGGGCGGCCACTCTTAACGCCATGGTGGTGAAATCAGATAAGGAAGCTGTCTTTCAGTTTAAAGACGGAACCGAACTGCCCTGGAGACTGGAATCAAAATGAGAAACATCACCGAAATCACCCGCCGGCAACCTCTCCTCCTCATTCCCGCCAGGCTCAAGGTCTGCGCTTATGTCAGGGTATCGACCGACCACCGGGAGCAGATGAATTCTCTCGAAAACCAAACCCAATATTACGAACGCTTGATATCATCCAACCCAGACTACGAATACCGCGGCATATTCTCCGATGCCGGCATATCCGGGGCCAAAGAAAACCGCCCCGGATTTATAGCCATGATGGAGAAGGCTAGAAGCGGTGAAGTAGATCTTATCATAACCAAATCCATCTCCCGTTTTGCCAGGAATACCTTACTGCTGCTCAAATATGTGCGGGAGTTAAGAGACATCGGAGTGGGGGTCATATTCGAAGAAGAAATGGTCAATACCTTGAAGTCTGAAGGAGAGCTCCTCCTTACGGTCCTGGCCGCGGTCGCCGAAGAAGAGCGGAAGTCAGTGCGCGGCAATGTGCGGTGGGCGATGGAGAATAAGTGCAAGCGCGGCGAGGTCATGGTGGATGCCAACCGTCTGTTGGGCTATGACAAAGACGCCCAAGGCAATTTGGTAATAAATGAAGGACAGGCAGCAATTGTACGCCAGATTTACCGGCTGTACCTCAAGGGGATCTCCGGGTATAAAATTGCGCGGATACTTAATGACCAGAACATCCCCACCTATACCAAAAAGCCCTGGAGCTCACAGCGAATATTAAGAATCATATCTAACGAAAAGTATACCGGGGATTGTATGATGCAGAAGTCCTTTGTAAATGACAACGGCCGACAGATCATAAACCGGGGACAGAGAGCCAAGTACCTCATAGAAAACAACCATCCCGCCATTATAGACCGTAAGGACTGGGAAGCAGCCCAGCAAATCAGGGAGAGCAGGCGCAAGAAGGCCTATCCCTTGAGAAGCATGCTGCGCTGCCCCTTTTGCGGCGCTTCCTTAACCAGGGTGGTCCATGAGCGCAGGTGGGTGAGCTGGATCTGTGCCACTTTTCTGCGTAAAGGAAAGGCCAAGTGCCCGGGGATGCGGATAGCGGATGGAGTTTTGCAGGAAATAGTAAAGGATACACCTTTAACTGAACCGATGGTGGTAGAGGGGGTTATTTATGGCAAGGGTCGAAAAAAGAGGTCCCAAGCGGATTTCCATCTTATACCCGCTGCCCAGTATAGCGGGTTTAAACCCAATCGGGAATGACCAGGATAAAAAACGAGTAGCCGCCTACTGCCGGGTATCCTCGGGCAGCGAAGAACAGATGGGCAGCTTAAATGCCCAAACCAGTTATTATGAAAAATATATTAAAGACCGTCCCGAATACATATTTGCCGGTATCTATGCTGATGAAGGCATCTCCGGCACCGATCTAAAAAAGCGGGAAGCGTTTAACCGACTGATGCAAGACGCCAGAGACGGTCATTTAGATATGATTATCACCAAGAGCCTGTCCCGCTTTGGCAGGAATACCCTGGACTGTCTAAAATGCCTTCGGGAACTCAAATCATTAAATGTAGACGTATTTTTTGAGAAGGAAAACATACACAGTTTGACCAGCCAGGGAGAGCTGTTGATAACCTTGCTTTCGGCGGTGGCTCAAACCGAGAGCCAGGCGTTGTCCGAAAATATTAAATGGGGCATACGCCGCAAGTATGAGCGGGGCCATGTTCAAAGCATTCCCAGCGGCAAATTCCTGGGCTATGACAAGGATGAAGATGGCAGTCTGATTATTAACGAGGAGCAGGCGGCTATAGTCAGAAGGATTTATCAGGAGTTTTTAGACGGATACGGTACCTTCCAAATCGCCAGAAGGTTAACCGCTGAAAACGTACCCATGTCCCATGGAGGCAAGGAATGGTGTGCAAGTCACATCTTAAAGGTTCTAACCAACGAAAAGATGAAGGGCGATACCAAATGCCAGAAAACCTATAACGCCGATTATCTCACCAAGCGAAGGGTTAAGAACAAAGGGGAGCTGCCACAATATTATTATGAAGATACCCACCCTGGCATTATCGACAAGGAAACCTGGGAGCTAGTGCAGCTGGAACTTAAAAGGCAGAAGCGATACTGCCGGGATCATCACATATCCACATACCACAGAAATAGTGAACAGCACCCGCTGTCAGCCAGGATAATCTGCTCGACCTGCGGGTGTACTTATATGCTCTTGGAATCAAAGAAAATTGGTGAGGAGGGACAGAAGTACTGGCGCTGCAGCAGCTTTAGGGGGAAGCGGGGAGCGGAGATTGAAGGGTGCACGTTTACCCCTTCGCCGCGTTATACCAAGCCGGTGACCGACAGACACTCCCGTTACAGAGCTAAGCACCGCAAGCTGCCGCAGGAACGGCAGATGCTATGCACCGATATCCGGATTCCAGCTGGTGAACCGGAGCGGGCTTTCATTAAAGCTTGGAACCGGCTGGTTGATAATAAAGAAATCTATTTGCCGGAGTGGCAGCGGGCTATCAACGGCAGCGATGTGCTGAAAGCTTATCGGGCTGAGGAAATGATACGTCTTATTGAGGAAACCGGGCATATTGAAATGATGGCTTATGAATTGATGCTTAAGACACTGGATTATTTAGAGATTGGAGCAGACTACGAAGTGAAGGTCATCTTTTTGGATGGCACAAAGGTATAGGGATTAGGCGTATAGTATCAAAAAGCAGTAATAACATTCCTTACTATACTGCTAAGGCAGGACGCTGTTTTGACAGAGTTTGACGAGAGCTTATGGATGACAGTTATTGATAGAGTCATAATCAAGGGTGCTGATGACATCCAGTTTATTTTTAGAGATGGGACGATGATTACAGTTTAATATTTCTAGATAGTTCACCCGCGGGGCAGCGATACCGGCGCTTGTGGATTTGTAGGGATTTATATGGGAAAACACACAAAATTATGGTATAATCAAAAGATTAAATTGTGGAGCACGGAGTATCTTAAATTAGAAATTATAGCTCACGAGAGGTGGTTAGTATGGCTACGGCAGATCAAATAAAAAGTCTAATTAGAGCGCATTTTGATCGTGACGATGAAAAATTTAAGACAACTGTTCTGCAAATTGCTGCGTATGAAGCAAAACATGGCCATACAAATTTAGCTCGTGAACTAAAAACAATTCTCGAAAAGGCAAAATCCACAAAAGCAAAAGTTGTACAAATTAATAATCAGAATCAGATGTTGTTAATGTCCAACCCGGATGATAGGCTATCAGATTTGGTTGTTTCTGAAGAAGTATATAATAGAATTATTCGCATCTTAAATGAGTTCACCAAACGAGATAAATTGAAAAAATACGGTTTGGCCAATAGAAGAAAATTATTGCTTGAAGGGAATCCGGGAACAGGGAAAACATTGACTGCATCTGTGATTGCTTCAGAATTACATCTTCCCTTGTTTGTTGTACAAATGGATAAACTAGTGACCAAATTTATGGGTGAGACCAGCGTGAAACTTCGACAGATTTTTGACTCAATTGAGAGCATGACTGGAGTCTATTTATTTGATGAGTTTGATGCTATCGGGGCTGATAGAAGCATAGACAACGAAGTTGGAGAAATGCGTAGAATCTTAAATTCTTTCTTGCAATTTATAGAACAAGATTCCTCAGAAAGCATTATAATTGCTGCTACTAACAATCAAAAAATGCTAGATCATGCGTTATTCCGACGTTTTGATGATGTTTTGCATTATTCTATGCCCTCATCTGATGATGTGCGAAAACTATTCGAAAAAAGATTAGGCGGATTTTCTCCTAATTTTATACCATCGGAACAATTAGTAAATAAGGCGCTTATTTTAAGTCATGCAGAGATTGCGCGGGTATGTGATGATGCAATTAAGCATGCTGTTCTGAATGATATTAATCTTACCCAAAAGGATTTGATGAATTTAATAAATGAGAGGCTCGCGGTTTATTCAAATAAGGAGGCATAAGGATGGCTGTCGAAAAAAAGAACATTTTTCTTTCCAATACAATAGAGCTATTGCCTTATGCCTCAAGAAGCAAACCTGGCTCTAGGAAGATTCCTATGAGAGGCGACGTCGATGCTCATGCAAGTTATTTAAAACGTAAACTCGAAGAAGCTTATACTCAATCAAGGAACCAGAAACAAGTTGCGGCAGTCCGGTACAAGGAAGGTACATATCTCGAATTTTCCAGCATGCAGCAATATGATTTGAACGTGAAAAGTCTGGAGAACCTTTCGGCGGGGATTCGTTTACTTAATGTTAAAACCGATGAAGAAACAAACATAATTCGTGCAACCGTTTATGTCCCTGATGGAAAAGAGTCTTTCTTCATAAACAGGGTAGAAAAATATTTATCCTCTTATAAAGAAACTGGAAAGCCACGATACAATGATCTTATTAGCAGTATTGAAGATGTAAAGTTGGCATTTCTGGATGCTTTTTGGATTGGGAGAAAGGAAGATATGCCTACAGACGGTTCAGTATGGTGCGAAATATGGTTAAGAGTTGAAGATGGACAATTTGATGAAGTCGAATCTTCTTTCTCCGTAAAATGTGAAAAAATTGGTATTCGATGCGATGAAAAGTCGATAAAATTCCCCGAACGGTTGATCAAATTAATTTATGCGAGTGCCCATCAACTTGGAGAGTTGATTAGTTGTTATGAATATATTGCTGAGATTCGCAGAGCTCCTGAAATTACAAGTTTTTTTGATAAATTAGATATTAAAGAACAACGAGAATGGGCAGATGACTTGCTATCGCGAATAGATTACGATTTTTCAAATGCTTCGGTTTGTATCCTTGATACCGGAGTTTCTTATGGTCATCCTTTACTCTCTGGTGTATTTGAAGAAGAAACAGTCCAATCAGTTGAAAATCATTGGGGTAAAAACGATCATGATGGCCATGGCACTGAGATGGCGGGTATTGCCTTATTCCATAATTTACAGGAAAAACTTCTCTCTTCTAATCGCGAGAGAATTGTTCATCATTTGGAGTCGGTAAAGATTCTTCCCCCGAAGGGTGAAAATGATCCTAAACTCTATGGGGCTATTACGCAAAGAGCCGTATATTTAGCAGAAGTAAGTCGCCCCAAAAGTGAACGCACATTGTGCATGGCCGTTACATCTGAAAAATATAATACTAATGATGGAAGTCCCACATCTTGGTCAGGTGCTATTGATAGTATTACCTCGGGTGTCAATGATGAAGAAAAACGGTTGTTTTTTGTTAGCGCAGGAAATGTTTATCCATATGAATTATTAGATTCGGAATATCCAAACGCAAATATAATTCACTCTGTTGAAAGCCCCGGACAGGCTTGGAATGCTATTACCGTTGGGGCATACAGCCAAGACATTAGAATTGAGGAAGAATTATTAAATAGCTATCGGGCTGTTGCAAACTGCGGAGAATTATCTCCATATAGTTCAACTTCTGTTATGTGGGATAAAAAATGGCCAATAAAACCTGAAATACTATGTGACGGTGGCAATATCGCGACTAATGGTAATGATTATACTGAATGCTCGGATCTATCATTATTAACGACTCACTTTAAACCAATGTCACGACTATTCAGTACTATATGTGGGACAAGTTCAGCAACTGCTCAGGCTGCATGGATGGCAGCACAAATAATTGCTGAATATCCTGGTATATGGCCGGAAACAGTTCGTGCTTTATTGATTCATTCGGCCAGATGGACTGATTCCATGATAGCTCAGTTTTGTAATCAAGATAAGAAAACGACAGGAAGGCGTAATTTGCTACGTTCATGTGGGTATGGTATCCCGGATTTGGATAGAGCGATTCAATGCATGAACAATAGTGTGAATTTAGTTATTGAGGCAGAATTACAGCCTTTTGTTAAAAACGGAATGAATGAAATGCACATTCACCATATCCCGTGGCCCAAAGATGTATTGCAAGAATTAGGAGAAGTTCCAGCAATTATGCGTGTAACGCTTTCATATTTTATCGAACCAGGTCCTGGAGAGATAGGCTGGAGAGATAAATACCGTTATCAGTCATGCGGTTTAAGATTTGATGTAATTAATAAAAATGAAACTAAAACTGACTTTATTAAGCGTATCAATATTAAAATGCGTGGTGAAGACAAAAAGGATTCGGGAGAAGGTACCAGTGGAAGCGAGAATTGGTATTTAGGTGCTGATAATCGCGATGTTGGGTCAATTCATTCGGATTTTCGCCAACAAAACGCGGCAGACCTATGTGATGCTAATTATATAGCCGTTTATCCTGTCATTGGCTGGTGGAGGGAGCGAGTAAACCTTGGATGCTATAATAAGAAAGTTCGTTACTCTCTAGTGGTTTCGATTTCAACACCAGAGGTTGACGTCAATCTTTATACACCGATCATAACACAGATTGAATCCCATATTAGGAGTGCAGTAGAGATTGAAGTATCATAACAGTAAATTCACCTTTATTTTGCACCCCCCATTTCAAAATGCACCCCCCTGACAAGCAACGCTGACAAATCGTTAAATTGTATCAAACATTGAGTCATTAGACATAATTTTTGTCGAAAGAAGTCGAACGCTGTTGCAGTTGGCTTCTTTTTTATT
>ERZ764778.4332-NODE-4332-length-10416-cov-6.460380_pt1 | contig 10416 bp, 9 predicted proteins | sample MGYA00374951_ERZ764778 | MGnify/ENA primary metagenome ERZ764778 (study PRJEB28918, sample SAMN05720193) | bioreactor metagenome | isolation source: Anaerobic biogas reactor | place: USA:Washington, USA | collected 2015-08-08 ...
CTGATTATACGAAAACCGCCTTGTACAGGGTGTTTGAAATGGTCAGGTTTGAAGCCCGCCGCTACGGGGTGGAAATCGTCGGCAGTGAGATCATCGGTCTTGCTCCCATGGCAGCGCTGGTTGATGCAGCAGTTTACTATATGCGCCTCGAAGATTTTAAAATGGAGCAAATCATCGAACAGCGCATGCTGGAGTAGGAGGGGGTTAGTAATGACAGCGGATATTATTATCAGATCAAATCATATTTACAGCTGTGCAGAGGAGCAACCGGATACGTTCATTGATGGATATGTGGCAATTGTTAAGGAGAGAATTCAAACGGTTGCTGCTGGAGAAATACCAGCTGAATTATGCGGTCCCAACACTAAAATGATCGATGCTCGCGGACAAACGGTGGTTCCGGGCCTGGTAGATCCACATACACATTTAATCCACGGCGGTTCCAGAGAAAATGAATTAGCGTTGAAGCTTAAAGGTGCTTCGTATTTGGATATACTAAATATGGGTGGAGGAATACTCAGTACGGTTACAGCCACCCGCACCGCTTCCCCTGATGCATTAAAAGCCAAAGCCCGGCAGAGTCTTGATCAGATGTTGCTGCACGGAACGACTACCGTCGAGGCGAAAAGCGGCTATGGGCTTGATTTTAATAATGAAATCAAATGTTTGCAGCTGGCCTGGGAACTAAATATGGGGCATCCGGTGGATATCGTCAGTACGTATATGGGAGCCCATGCCATTCCGGTTGAATACAAGCACAATCCGCAGGGATATATTGATTTTATAATCAACGAAGTTATGCCCCCCATAGCTGCTGACGGGCTGGCGGAATTTTTAGATGTCTTCTGTGAAGAAGGAGTATTTTCACCGGATCAGGCCAGAATAATAATGGGAGCCGGACAGATGTTGGGATTTAAACTGAAAATTCATGCCGATGAAATTATTCCTCTCCAGGGTGCCGAACTGGCGGCAGAAATGCAGGCGGTATCGGCCGATCATTTATTGGCTGCTTCGGATGAAGGACTGCAGGCCATGAAGGAAGCCGATGTTACAGCCGTACTGCTGCCCGGGACTTCATTTTACCTGATGCTGGGTAAATATGCCCAGGCTCGTAAAATGCTCGACATGGGCATACGAGTTGCCCTGGCCAGTGATTACAATCCGGGCACGTGTCCCTGTGAAAACCTGCAGACGATCATGACTTTCGCCTGCTTTGGCATGCATATGACCCCGGCGGAAATTCTGCAGGCCATGACCATCAATGCCGCTTATGCTGTGGACAGAGCTGCTCAAATCGGTAGTCTGGAGCCGGGCAAGCGTGCTGATGTGGTGATTATGAATGCCCCCAACTGGGATTACGTGATTTATCATTTTGGTATCAACCACGTTGATAAAGTTATAAAAAATGGTTGTGTTGTTGTTGATGGCGCGCAGCTGGTATATGAAGGAGGAGATCTATGAGTCATCTAATGGATATGAGTATTCGCGAATTCAACCAGGTGCTGGCCAGCAAGGCTCCGGCCCCGGGAGGAGGAAGCGCGGCAGCCCTTGCCGGGATGCTGGGAGCAGCACTGACTATGATGGTGGTGAATCTGACTATCGGCAAAAAATCCTGGGAAGCACTGGAAGATAATATCAAGCAGCAAATAAATTCCGACTTTGCAGCCATTACATCTTTAAATGAAGAACTTGCGCTGCTGGTCGATGAAGATACCAAAGCTTTCACCAAATTCATGGCAGCCATGCAAATGCCGAAAGAAACTGAAACGGAAAAATCCTGCCGGGCTGAACAGATGCAGAAAGCCAGTCTTTTTGCCCTGGATGTGCCGCTGCAAACTGCGGAAAAATGTCTGCAGATTTTGCGGCACCAGAAGGAAATTGCGTTGTATGGGAACAAGAATGCCATCTCCGATATCGGGGTTGGCGCAGAGTTGGCTGCAGCAGGCATAAAAAGCGCTGCGCTGAACGTACAGATCAATTTGCCTTCTATTGAAGACCAGACTGTCAAAGCAGATGCTATCCATAAAATTGATCGCATAACCAGAGAAGGAGAACTTCTACGGGCTGAAATTATGGCGGTAGTTGAACGCCGTATCGGATAGTGATTTTCGGGGACAGTCCCCGAAAATCAAAATAAAAGCAAAATGATTTTCGGGGACTGTCCCCGAAAATCATTTGGGGCGTTTTAATTTTGCGTAGAGCAAATATTAAAACGCCCTTTTTGCTGAAGGATTTCACTTGATTTTATGGAATATTATAAATATAACGATATGTAATATAAAATTACAGGAGGAGATAGTATGGTTTTGAAGGCACCGGATTCCTATGTTTACAGCGGCCCTCGCAATGATTTGCTGGCCAATTTTATGCGTGATGTGCCCAGTACAGTGCATATGTTTTACAATACGGTAAAATACTGCGGCCATCGCCCGGCGCAGAAGTACACCAACGGCAGCTGCTACCTGACGTTGACCTACAATGAATTTGCGGAACGGGTTGAGAATTTCGGGCAGGGATTTATGGCGCTGGGATTACAAAAAGGTGATCGGCTAACCATTATGGCGCCAACTAATCCTATCTGGGACTGGGCTGATTACGGCGGACGTGCGGCAGGCTGTTCAGTCAATACTATTTATCCGGACGACTCCAGTGAAACAATTATTTTCACCACCAATCACAGTGAGAGCAGCTGTATATGTGTTCATGACGAAGTGTTGCTGCAAAAGATATTAAATGTCTGGGACCAACTGCCCACCGTCAAACATATTGTGGTTATGAACTCCACCTATAAAAGCGAAATAAAAAATGTTATGAATATGCAGGAACTATGGGATTTGGGGCAGGAATTCCGCACCCAAAATCCTAATGCTTATAAAGAACGCTGGCAGTCCCTTACCCAGGATGACCTCTGTACAATTCTCTACACGTCAGGAACAACCGGCAAACAAAAGGGATGCCCGTTGACTCATAAAAATATTTTAAGTTCAACTTTGGGTGTCAGTCAGGTCGGATATTACGGCAATACTCCATTTAGTGCAGATGATACGGTATTTTCAATATTACCTTTAAGTCATAACTGGAATCGCATCGACAACCATAGTGCCTGTATTTCTTACGGGGGATTGATTGGTTATGCCCAGAGCCCCAGGACTATTTTGCAGGACTTCCAGGAGATCAAGCCCACCTTCGTTATGCTGGTGGCGCGGCTCTGGTCACGCATCTGGAACGGTGTGGCGGGTGCTTTATGCTCCACCCCGGAAGGGAAAAACAAATATGAATGGGCGGTCAATATCGGCCGCAAGGTACTCGAAACCAGAATGGATGAAAACGGTGTCATTGACCTGACCACTGATCCCACCCTTTATCTGGACAGTGCCCTGAAAGCAGAATTTTTGCAGGCGGATCGGGAAGTGTTTGCCTTTTTCCGGGGCGTTTTCGGCGGCCGCATCAATAAAGCCTACTCAGGCGGTGCTCTGCTTCCGGCGGATCTGCAGAAGAATTATTGGGGGATGAATTTCCCGCTGCTGGATGGGTGGGGATTGACAGAGACCGCATCGGGCATTAATATGGTACAGGCGCGCTGTGTCCGCATTGGCTGGGAAGCGCCACAAATGGCAGGCTCAAACATGGAAGTGATGCTTGATCCTGATGATAATGAGGTTCTGGTACGCGGGGACAGCGTCATCAAGGAGTATTTAAATAACCCGGAAGAAACTGCTTTGAATTTTACCCCTGACGGCTGGTTTAGAACCGGTGATATTGGCGAAATTGACCATGGTTTTCTGCGCATAAAAGATCGCAAAAAAGCCATCATCGTGCTGGATACCGGTAAAAACGTTTCTCCCGCCTATATCGAAATGAAGTTCACCAACAATCCCTACGTCGATCAGATTCTGGTTATAGGGGACAACCGCAAATATATCAGCGCCCTGGTGGTACCGATGTATGATAATATTGTTAACATTTTCCGTGAAAAAGGTATTGCCTTCGATGAGTCCGGTTTGGTTTACGCTACCGTCAATGGCATGAATACCTGTGTTGAAGTCGGCGAAGATCTGGCCGGGCATCCGGAGCTTTATAAACTGGTTGATGGCGCTATCAGCAAGGTCAATGATGATCTGGCTGAATTTGAAAGAATCAAAAGGTTTAAAATCATTCCCCGCAAATTCACCGAGGATCGTGATGAGCTGACCCCTACTCTGAAAATCAAGAACCGGGTGGTTTTCGCCCATTATCCCAAAGAAATAGAGGAATTGTATTCCTAAACCGCAAGTGAAAGCAAGGCGAGCAATTGTAGGACAGTTCTCGCCTTGCTTTTTGTCTGCAATCAGTGATTACTCAAGATGTTAGTAACGTTGATTAGATTGTCATGATAATTATTATAAGCTTTGACTCAGTTTTATACTTTAGTCGGCGTTCATTTGTTTCCTATTGAGATTTAATAACGGTGCTAGCTTAAGGCCGGTCTTTTGAGTTTCAAGTTTGGGATTATTTTTTCAATTCTACAATCACTCTTTGTATCGTTACGTGATATCGGGATATTAAATCCTTAATGCTGCGGAGCTTTTCTTTGTATAAATATATGTTATATAATGATGACAATAAATTTGAAAGGATGATCAACCATGGCAAAAGCGCTGGATTTTTACTGTGTAACTTCCTGAAGCACCTGCAGAAAGGCCAAGTCTTGGCTGGAAGAAAATAATCTATCCTTTACCTATCACGATTTGTTAAAAGAGCCCCCTTCCTTAACTGAATTAAAAAAACTGGCCAAACAGGCGGATTTAACCATCAAGGAACTCGTAAATACCAAAAGCCAGGCATATAAACAAAGCAAGCCCGATCTGGAGGCCATGACGGAACAGGAGATATACGAGCTTATTTCCGCCAATCCGCGCATTCTGATCCGTCCAATGCTCAGTAATGGGAAGAAATTGCTTACCGGGTTTAAGGAAGAGCAATACCGGGAATATATAAAATAAGTACTTGCCAAAAGTATAGTAAAAATCACCCTGAAGAAAATCCGAAGCGAAGATGCCGAAGGGCATCCAGTACCGAATGCGATAAAGAAGTAGGCGCAGCGATCCCGTGCATTGCTGGATCTTTAAAGCTCAGCCATGACATAAGGAGAGATCAACAAAGCAAAATGAAAGAAAACGCAGAGGAAAGAAATACGGGCACAAAACTGGCAACCCTGGCGGGAGGATGTTTCTGGTGCATGGTTCCTCCGTTTGCCAATTTATCTGGTGTCCTGGAGGTTGTAGTCGGATATACCGGAGGAAAAAGCGAAAATCCTACCTATGAAGAAGTATGTTACGGCACCACCGGCCATATCGAAGCGGTACAGATTCTGTTTGACCCGCAAAGAATATCTTATGAAGAGCTGCTGGAGGTCTTCTGGCGCCAAATCGATCCAACCGATGCCGGCGGACAGTTTGCCGATCGCGGTGTTTCTTACCGGACCGCGATCTTTTATCATGATGAAAACCAGCTCCAAATAGCCCGGGATTCGATAAAAAAATTGAATCAGAGCCGACGTTTTAATGCTCCCGTGGCTACCATGCTGCTACCGGCACAGCCATTTTACCCGGCGGAGGAATACCACCAGGACTATTATAAAAAGAGCCCTGCCCATTACAGCCGTTATAAAGCCGGATCCGGAAGGGAAGCTTTTATTAAGACATTTTGGACCGAAGCCGGATCGATTCCTGATCCGGAACATATGGCGGAACTGGCCAAAAGACTGACCAAACTTCAGTTCGATGTCACCCAGAACAATGCTACCGAACCGCCTTTCCGTAATGAATATTGGGATAACCATCGTGCCGGGATCTACGTGGACATCGTATCCGGCGAGGTCTTGTTCAGTTCTCTGGACAAATTTGATTCCGGTTGTGGCTGGCCCAGTTTTATGAAACCAGTACGGGTGGAAGCCTTGACGGAGAAAAGCGATTCGAGCCATGGTATGCGCCGCACGGAAGTACGCAGTCAGCAAGCCGATTCCCATCTGGGCCATGTATTCAATGACGGACCTGTACCCACCGGCCTGCGCTACTGCATCAATTCGGCGGCATTGCGTTTCATTCCGGTGGAGGAGATGGAAGCGGCGGGATACGGTGAATATTTGAGCTTGTTCAAAATAAAAAACTAAAACTGGAAGGTTATCTGAAGTTTATGCATTAGCCCGCTTGGGGCCGGTCTTTTAACTGATCAGATTTGCGGTATTATTTCTCGACTGAAGCCTCGGGATTCTTATTTTAAGCTGCATCTCTTCGTTTTTGGGTAACGGAATATTTTCTATGCTGTAAGTTTTCTTATCCCGTTATGTACTGTCGCTCGGCTGCCGCCTTACCCCCTGCGCTTTTCCTTAATAGTGAGCGGTAGCGAACATATGTAATACCCGGAGGGTGCTACTAAAGCATAAACCTCAACGCAAGTTGGGATAGTTCTTAATAACTTGGTGCCAGGCACCAAGTTATTAAGTTATTTGGCTCTGGAACATACAAAATCAGCGAAGAAACGGCCCCTGTCATTACAACAAGGGCCGCCAGAACGTTCAGAAATGTTTCACGTGAAACATTTCTGCAACTCTAATGAGACTAATTATTATATATCATCCTATTTAAATACCACCGGAACGATTACTTTGTTGCGGTCGGAGCCATCCTTCATGCTTACTTCAAAGACTTCCAGCTGTCCTTTCTGGCCCGCGCCGGGCGACTTAAATTGGAGCTCGGTCGCATAATCACCCCGCTCCGGGGCACCAACAGCAGCATTAGTAAATCCTGAGGCGAGGATATTACCTTGCGCATCTTTTAAACGGTAACTGACGGTTGCCTCAAAAACCATGGCACTGCCGGCAATTTTTAACGGACTGCTGATCACCTGATTGTCAACCGGAGATGTTACCCATATCAAAGGTTCCTGTACCAATGACATATTACGGCTGAAGGGCTGTTCATACAAACCCACATGTCCCCACCAGTCCATGGCATTTTCTGCTTTGCCGTTAACGGTAAAGGAGACTTTAATAATATTGGGAAATTCGGTCAGGGTGTTAACAATACTGGCAATTCCCAATGCTTCACCGCTGGAGCCGACATTGGCATTCAGCACCTCGGGAGAAAAATCAACCGTTGCTAATCCCTGGTCATCGATTTTAACCCCCAAAACCTTGGTCGCAGCGGGCAATACCTTGTGAGCTCCGCTGGTTGTCGGGGTTCCCTTGATCAGTTCTTCCACGGCTGTCTTGGGCATGTCAGTCGTCTTTTTGAGCGTATGAATCTCGCGTACCAGGAAACTATTGTACTGGGTATCCTTCGGATAATATACAACTACACTGATATTTTTGGCGGCCGGTACCGGGTTTTTGTCTTTATCCTTATCTTTGCTGAATAAATCACAGCCAGCCGCCAGAAATAATACTGTCAGCAACAGTAAAAGTCCGATAACCTTGCCATACCGGTTCATATAAAATACCCCCTATGAATTATCCTTATAGACATAATATAAACGATTTGGGCAAAATCTTTCATCCTGCTTGTAAATAATAATGGTACCTTATACAATTTCATTAACATAATGATGAAAATAGTACAGTTTTGGAGCAGGAGAGAATTTCATACCCTGCTTTCCAAACGGAGTATTATATCAAGGAAATGGAAATTATTTAATTTACTTTGGAAAAGAGGCGGCTTGGACGAAGACAGCAAGATCCGAAGAAAAGACAGCTTTATTCACCGTCATGACAACTTCATTTATGACTACTTTTATGGGCAGTTCGATCAATTTGGCCCTGCCCGCCATGGGCAATGATTTGGGCAGCAATGCCATAATAACCAGTTGGATCATTACGGCCTATATTTTATCCTCGGCAATTTTCTTGCTGCCTTTTGGGCGTTTGGCAGATATCAAGGGCCGGCGCAAAGTATATCTGACCGGTACCATTTTATATTCCTTGTTTACTTTGTTGGTACCGTTTGCAAATTCCGTGCAAATGATCATTGCTCTGCGTGCCCTTCAGGGTCTGAGTGCAGCCATGATATTTGGTACCGGTATGGCTATTTTAAGTGCAGTGTATCCTCCTCAAAGAAGGGGGAAAGCGCTTGGATATAGCGTTTCCGTAACCTATCTGGGATTATCCGTAGGCCCGGTAGTGGGTGGAATGATGAATCAACATCTGGGCTGGGAAAGTATTTTTTACGTTTCGGCTGTCATGGGATTGGCTGCTGTGTACGGTGCTTATGCCAGACTTAAAGGAGAATGGGTAGGCGCACCGGGAGAAAGATTTGATGTAACCGGGGCATTGCTTTATATCCTGGGTTTAATGGCATTTTTATATGGTCTATCATCAGTGGAAAGTTCGCATTGGGCGGTTTATTTGGCAGCGGCGGGACTGGTCTTGCTGGCTCTTTTTATTAAATGGGAGTTAAAAACCCCGGAACCGATTTTAAAAATTCATATGTTTAAAAACAACTTGACCTTTACCATGTCCAATCTGGCTGCTTTAATCAATTACAGCGCGACATTTGCAGTGACTTTCCTGCTATCAGTTTATTTACAGGTGGTACGGGGATACACTTCCCAAACTGCCGGTTTGATTTTGCTGGCGCAGCCACTGATGATGGCCCTGCTGTCGCCGCTGGCAGGGGCGCTTTCGGATCGGATGGAACCGAGGAAAGTAGCATCAATTGGCATGGCCTGCTCGGCTCTGAGTCTATTCCTCTTCTCTTTCCTGCAGATGGATACTTCACCGCTGCTGCTGGTTGCTATTTTAATTTTGGCGGGGATAGGTTTTGCATTATTCTCCTCGCCCAATAATAATGCAATTATGGGCTCGGTACATATGAAATTCTATGGCATAGCTTCTTCTATTCTTGGTACAATGCGTCTGGTGGGGCAGGCTGCCAGCATGTCCATAGTAACTTTGCTGGTGGCAATATTTGTTGGTCGGGTTGCACTGACTGCGGCTGAGCCTGCTGATCTTATGGTTATGTTACGGGTAGCCTTTGTCATTTTTACGGTATTATGCCTTTTAGGCATTGCTGCCTCTTTGGCCCGCGGACGCGTACATGAAACAAGGGCAGGAGAGACTAATGCATAGCTGGATTTTTGATATATTCCTATTCCTGTGATTCAACCAGCTGAATTATACTGATGCCATTTTCCAGCATGGCCTGTTCTGCCAGGATTATCAAATTATTTGAGAAAAGGGGAATACCATGAATTTTATCGGCAACACTCCTGCCCGTCTCACATCTTCATACTGAGCGAAATGATTATGTATCAAAACATATCTGTTAAAATGATATAAAAAGGGAGGTATGTATATGTGTTTCTTTAAACAAGATGTATACATTGGATATTCCATGGGGGATCTGGCGAAAGTAAGGCAGGCTTTAGCCAATGAAGGCATCAAATATTCTTATAAAGTTCTGGATCATTCGGGACAATGGCGGGGCCGTGGTACAATAAGGGGTAATGCTGGAAGCATGGGAATGAATATGGACTATGCAAAACAATATACAGTAGCGGTTAAGAGAAAGGATTTTGAACGGGCAAGTTATCTGGTTAATAGAGCTTTGCATTCATAATTAAATCTGCAAGATATTTTATTTAAAGAAGCATGATCGGGGAACAGGGTAATGAAATCATTTTTACAAAAGCATAAAAAAGCTGTTTGGGTTATGATTGTTTTTATGGCAGCGCTGGGGGCAGTCTTTTTAGCGATTAACAATTATGTTGAACGGATGGGAGCAAAATACATATATTCGGCACAAGATGTTCCCGCCGCTGATACCGTTCTTATTTTGGGGGCATACGTGTTTCCGGACGGAACCTTGTCAACCATGCTTAAAGACCGGGTAACGACCGGTTATGAGTTATACTTAAACGGCAAAGCCCCCAAGATCATCGTGAGCGGGGATCATGGACGCCAAGATTATGATGAAGTAAATACGATGAAGAACTACATTAAAAACCAGGGGGTAGACGGACAGGATATATTTATGGATCATGCCGGGTTCAGTACCTATGAAAGTTTATATCGGGCGCGGGATATTTTCCAGGTGGAGAAGGTTATTATTGTGACCCAGAGATATCATCTCTTGCGGGCACTGTTCATAGCCAGAGAACTGGGGCTTGAAGCCTACGGAGTGGCCTCTGATCATCATGATTACGGGCCGGTAATGACTACCTATGAAGCAAGAGAAATGGCAGCCCGGAATAAGGATTTTTGGTCGGCAAAAGTATTTAAACCCCTGCCTACTTTTTTAGGGGATGCGATACCGGTATTTGGCGACGGCGGAGCTACGGATGATAAACCTTTATAGTGGGTTTAAGAATACAGTTGCCTTGATAATTGAATATAGCTTTAGCGGTTCTTTTTTATTCCCAGCCGCTCTTTCAACCTTTCAA
>ERZ764778.4339-NODE-4339-length-10405-cov-3.479420_pt1 | contig 10405 bp, 10 predicted proteins | sample MGYA00374951_ERZ764778 | MGnify/ENA primary metagenome ERZ764778 (study PRJEB28918, sample SAMN05720193) | bioreactor metagenome | isolation source: Anaerobic biogas reactor | place: USA:Washington, USA | collected 2015-08-08 ...
GCCAGGCGATTTTCAGCAGCAGGGTGTTGCTTCCCTTACTCACCGGATCGCGGAAGATGTTTTTATGCCTTAAACCCACCCCGATGGCCACAATAACCAGCAGCATCACGATCTGCAAAATGACCGCGTGTAAATACATTAGCCCGATGTCTCCTTAGTTTTTTGGCTTATAGGTATACCTGGCGATCAGCCGGGGAAGGCTGCCGTACATGCCATAGGCGTCGCCATACAGCTCGTAACGCTCCCCTAAAACCCACTCGGTTTTGGTTTGGTTTTCCACCATCACCATCCGTTGGGCCCCCTTGCCATCAGAGGCGTCAATGAGGACCAGCTGAGGCTTGGTGCTGATAATTTCCTTCACAGGCCCTGTGAAGACATAGATCTGGGTGTTGGCAACGCGTGTGCTGATATTGGCCAGCAGATCCGGGTAGCCCCAGTCGTCCAGCGCCCAGGCCTTTTTCGTATAGCTGTCCGGGGGCGGCAAATAGTAGATATCATATTTGACCACCGTGGGCTTCTTGTCCGGAAAGTCAGCTCGGATTTCCACGGTGTTGATGCCGATTTTGCTGAAAACAGCCTCAAAGGTGAAAGCGCCGGTGCTGCCCAGCAGGCTGGTATCCAGATAGCGGTGCGGGCTTAGCACGGTTACCGTGGCCCCTGCCCGGGTGGTTGCGCTGATCTTCATGGTGGGGTTTGAGCTCTCATCATCCAGGGTGCTGGCCAGATCCAGGGGTATATCCTGAACCGCCCGGTGGATGACGATGGTCACCTCATTTTCACGGTAATACTGGCTGCGCACCACGATATTGATGCTGTTGTCCCCAATGGGCTGGATGGCGGCGTTATAGCTGATATAGCCGCTTTGGGTATTCACATAGGAGGAGTAATCCTCGCCATTGATATATACCTTGCTGTTTTGCATCACATGAAAGCGGATGTTGTAAATAGGGGTGCTCACCTCAAGATAGGTGACATCCGGGTTAATTAATGCAATGGGCGAAAGCGGGATTTCAATGGTGTAGTGTACCAGGTCCATCTGCTTTTGCTCGCCGGAGCTGGTTCTGATATAGGGGGTGAGGGTCACGTCCATGGTGGGTTGAATCAGGCGCTCCTCCAGCTCATACCAAATATAGTCGGCCACCTGAACGGTGGCATAGCCGCCGGTGGCGATATAGGACTTGCGCAGCTCCTTGATATATATCTGGGCGCCTTCCGGGGCTGGAATGGCAATGGTGTGCGCCGCCATATCATCCAGAATAGAGGCGGATATCTGCACTTGTTCTGCCTCCGGCTCCTCCACCGCCCGGGACACCAGCCAGGGGCCAATCACAAACTGGTTAAGGACAATGCCTCCGGCAGCCAAAAGCAGCAGCAGCGCCACCACAAAAACCGCCCGACGCCTGCCCACATAGCCCCCCCGTTTCCTGCCTGCCTTGGGCAGGGGAATGCCTCCGCCGGGCCGGTTTCGGGCGACGGATTGGGAATAGGCGGTAAAATCCTCCGAGATGCTCTGGTAAGTGGGGGTCTCAACATAGCCGTCATAGTCAATCCCCACCGCAGTATCCTCAAGCGCAGCGCGGCGCTGACGGGCGGCCTCAGGGCTTGAAAACAGGCGGCTGCGACGGGAGGAATAGGTCAACTGCCCCTGGGTGGGCGCAAAGCCCCGCTCAGCCCCCCGTTCACGCAGCTGCTTTTGCTTTTGCTCCCCTCTCTTTTTGCGCTCATGCAGGCTGAGCATCTCAATGGCCAGGCGGTCCTTCCGGTCCGCGGCCACCCGCTCATTGCCTTCCTCATCGTAGCGGATTTCGGTCGGCACTTCCTCAGGAAGCGGGGCGGTCTTCTGCAGCTCCTCCGCAGGCAGCGTGGCCGCCATGCGGTCAATGGCCTTCAGCGGCTCACCGCAGCGAAAACAATGGGGATAGGAAGCGCGGTTCCAATACCCGCAGGCCGGACATTTCATTGCTTTGCCTCAATCAGGGCTTTATTAATCATCACCCATCTTCAAGACAGCGATAAACGCCTCGCTGGGCAGCTCCACGCTGCCAAACTTGCGCATGCGCTTCTTGCCTTCCTTCTGCTTTTCAAGCAGCTTCTTCTTGCGGCTGATGTCGCCGCCATAGCACTTGGCCAGCACATCCTTACGCACCGCCTTCACGGTCTCCCGGGCGATCACCTTGCCGCCAATGGCCCCCTGAATGGGAATTTCAAACTGCTGACGTGGAATAACTTCCTTAAGCTTCTCTGCGATGTTCCGCGCCCGGGCATAGGCTTTATCCTTGTGGACAATCATGGTGAAGGCGTCGCAGATCTCGCCGTTTAGCAGGAAATCCAGCTTGACCAGCTCGCTATCCTGATAGCCTGTCACCTCATAATCCAAAGAGGCGTAGCCCCGGCTGCGGCTTTTCAACTGGTCAAAGAAGTCGTAGATCACTTCATTTAACGGCATGTCATAGGTGAGCTTCACCCGGTCGCCCTCATACTGCATGTCCTTAAAAACGCCCCGCTTATCCAGGCAAAGCTCCATCAGCGTTCCCACATAGTCCTGGGGAGTGTAGATGGTGGCCAGCACAAAGGGCTCCCGCATCAAGGCGATATCGTTGGGCTGGGGCATGTTGCTGGGGTTGTCGATGTGCAGCATCTCGCCGTTGTTTTTTTCAATCTCGTAGATAACGTTGGGCACGGTGGTGATCAGCCCCAGGTCAAACTCACGCTCCAAACGCTCCTGGACGATTTCCATGTGCAAAAGCCCCAGGAAGCCGCAGCGGAAGCCATAGCCCAGGGCAGCGCTGGTCTCCGGTTCAAAGGTGAGGGCCGCGTCGTTCATCCGCAGCTTCTCCAGCGCGTCCCGAAGCGCCGCATAGTCCGCCCCGTCCGCCGGATAGATGCCGCAATACACCATGGACACCACCTGCTTATACCCTGGCAAGGGGGAGGCGGCGGGGCGCTGGGCGTCCGTGATGGTGTCACCCACCCGGGTGTCCCTGATTTCCTTGATGGAAGCGGCCACATAGCCCACCTCCCCGGCGCAGATCTTCTCACAGGGGGAGAAGCCGGGCGTGAGTCTCCCCACCTCCACCACCTCAAACTCCGCCCCGGTCTGCATCAGGCGCATGCGCATGCCGGGGGCCATGGTGCCCTGCATCACCCGCACAAAACAAATGGCGCCGCGGTAGTTGTCATACACCGCGTCAAACACCAGGGCCTGCAGCGGCGCCTCCTCATCCCCTATAGGCGGTGGGATAACCCGGACGATGGCCTCCAGCACCTCCTCGATGCCCGTGCCCATCTTGGCGCTGACCAGGGGCGCTTCCTCCGCTGAAAGGCCGATCAGATCCTCGATCTCTTTTTTTGCCACATCCGGCTGGGCGCTGGGGAGGTCAATCTTGTTGATCACCGGAATGATCTCCAGATCGTGCTCCAGCGCCAGATACACATTGGCCAGGGTCTGGGCCTCCACTCCCTGGGTGGCGTCCACCACCAAAAGCGCGCCCTCGCAGGCAGCCAGCGCCCGGCTGACCTCATAGGTGAAGTCGACATGGCCCGGGGTGTCGATGAGGTTCAAGGTGTAAACCTCACCGTCCCGCGCCTGATAGCGCATGTTCACGGCCTTTGACTTGATGGTGATGCCGCGTTCCTTTTCCAGCTCCATGGAGTCCAGCACCTGGCTTGTCATCTCACGCTGGCTGAACACGCCCGCCTTTTCCAGAATGCGGTCCGCCAGGGTGCTCTTGCCATGGTCAATGTGGGCGATAATGCAAAAATTGCGGATTTTATTCAGTCGATCAGTTCCCATTCTTCCTCCGGCCGCCGGCCACAGTTCTTTCATTTTCATGCTGCTGCATCTGGCTGTTGAGCAGGTTGATGTTGCCGCAGCCCATGGTAAGCACCACATCACCCGGTGCGCCGTTTTCAAGCAGCCAGGCCTCCGTGTCCTCAAAGGTGGGCGTTAGGTGGGCGGTGAGGCCATGAGCGCGCATGCCTTCAACCAGGGCGCTGCTGTGGATATCCCCCGGATCCTTCTCCCTGGCGGCATAGATGTCTGTCACCAGGGTGATGTCCGCCGCCTGGGTGCAGGTCAGATAGTCCTCAAAGAGGGACTTCACCCGGCTGAAGGTGTGCGGCTGCATCACGGCGATCACCCGCTTGCCGGGCAAAGCCGCCATGCTCACCGCCGCCCTCATCTCCGCCGGGTTATGGCCATAATCGTGGTACATGGCCATGCCCTGCACCACGCCCGTATGCTCAAAGCGGCGCTGCACGCCGACAAAGCCAGCAAGCGCCTCCGCCCCCTGGCCCACATCAAGCCCCAGCTGGTGGATGGCCGCCAGGGCGGCCGCGGCGTGCAGGGCGTTGTACTTCCCCCGCACCTGAAGCGCCGCCTCACAAAGGGGCGCGCCCCTGAACAGAAGGGAAAAACTGGCCCGCCCATGCGGATCACAGGCCAGCTCCCTCACTTGATAATCCCTCTCAGCCAAAAGGCCAAAGGTGAAAAGCTCCCTGCCCGCCGCTTGCGCCACGCGCAGGGCCCGTGGGTCATCCCCAAACACGATGATCCGGCCCTCAGGCGGTAGCTGTGCCAAAAACTGGCTGTAGGCTTCCTCCACATGATCCATATCGCCGTAGGTATCCAGATGGTCTTCCTCAATGTTTAAAAGCAGCGCCAGGGTGAGCGGCATATGCAGAAAACTGCGGTTAAACTCACAGGCCTCCGCCACAAACAAGCCCTTGTCCCCCAGCAGGACGCTTCCCCCGATGGCCTCAAGATGGCCCCCGATATGCACCGTAGGGCTGGCGCCCAGGGTGGATAGCGCCTGGGCCAGCATGCCCGCGGTGGTGGTTTTGCCATGGGTGCCGGCAACGCAGATTTGCTGCTCATAGCCCGCCATCAGCTGGCCCAAAAGCACCGCCCGCTCCATCTGGGGAAGCCCCAGGGAAAAGGCCCGCTGACGCTCCGGATCCTCCGGAGGGATGGCGGCGGAATAGATTAAAAGCTGACAAGCGTCCACCATCTCCGGGTGATGTCCGGCCCGGGCCTCAATCCCCAGTCCGCGCAGGCGCGCAAGCGCCTGGCTGTCGCTTCGGTCAGTGCCCTGAACGGTAAACCCTTCGCGCAAAAGCATCTCAGCCAGCCCGGACATGCTGGAACCGCCGATGCCCACCATATGAACCCGCTTGCCGCGATAATAAAAAATATCAGGCTGCTGCATGAATTTCCTTTCAAATTCCTGACGCCTTATGGCGTGATGGTATTATACCTGTGTGACTATTTTTTTACAAGTTTGTTACTGCCCCCGGAGCGGGCATAGCAGAATAAATGCTGCTGCAGGACGCCGGAAACCCCGGGGAAGCGTTCAAAGGGAAACCCGCCCGGAAACTCGCTGGCAAGCACCCGGTCAATCCAGACATCCACCGGGAAGGCATCCATGCGATGATAGGCAAAGAGCATCACGCAGTTGGCCACCTTGACCCCCACCCCGGGCAGGGGAAGAAGCGCGTCCAAAAGCGCCTGGTCATCAAGCGGATGCAGCGCGTCAAGATCAGGCCTTCCCTCATGAATCATGCGGGCCGCCCCCTTTATGTACTTGGCCCGGTAGCCCAGCGAACAGGCTAAAAGCTGGTCCAAAGAGGCCTCTGCCAGGGCCTTGGGCGTGGGAAAAGCGTAAAGCCCGAGAGCAAATTCCGCCCCAAAAGCCTGGCATAGCCGTTCCACAGAAAAGCGGATCGCGCCTACACTTTTGCGCTGGGAGATGATGAAGGAAATCAGGGTTTCAAAAGGCTCCTGCCTTAAGATGCGAAGACCCCGGGCAAAACAGGCCGCCTCATAGAGATAGCCGTCCTCCGGGCCCACCAAGGAGCAGATCTGATGATAGTCTGTCTCAAGGTCAAAATAGTCCCGCCATAGCGCATCAAATTCCTGAGGGGAACAGTCAAATAAAAAGACATTTTCCCCCAGATCAACGATTTCCAGCGCCCGCCCAAAGGCGATCACCCGCCAGCGGTTTTCCCCAAGCGACCGCATCCGGAAGCATTGGCCGCTTTCCGCTGTCAGCGCCAGATCAAACCCGGGGATGGATAAACGCATCGCTCTCTTTTTTCTTGGCTTTGCCCGCAAAATAGCGAACCAGCGCCAGGCTTGAAGCCATGATGGGCACGCCAATGATCATGCCCAAAACCCCCAGCAAGGCGCCAAAGAACATCACGGAAAACATCACCAAAAGCGGGTGCATCCCCACCTCGGTCGCCAGAATCTTGGGCGAGAGAATGCTTGATTCAATCTGCTGCACCACCACAATCCACGCGATCATCCAGACCGCGTTAAAGGGCGTGTCGCTGATCAGCGCCAGCACCACCGGCAGCACCCCGCCAAACCACGGGCCAAAATAAGGGATCAAGTCCAGCACCCCGGCTAAGATGCCGATGGTGATGGTGTTGGGAATGCCCAGCACCGCGGCCCCTGTGCCGGTGGCCAGGCCCACAAAAACCGTCAGAATCAGCCGGCCGCGCACAAAGCCGCTTAAGACGTGGTTGATGTCCCGCCACATCTCCTGCATGGATTTCCACTGCCCCACCTTCACCCAGGAACGCATTTCAGCGATGAAGAAATCCTTGTCCTTAAGCATATAGAACATGATGATGGGAACCAGCAGGATATCCACCAGGCCGCCCAGGGAGGAAATAAGCCCGGTAAGCATGCTCATCAGCACCTGATACGCCCGGCTGGTAAAGTTATCCACTGTGCCCTTGGCGTCAATGCCGCTTGGCAGCGCCGCGCTCAGGCGCTCAAGAAGCTCCATCATATCCTCCCGCAAGCCCGCCACCACAGCAGGCAGGCGCCGGATCAGCTCCATCGCATCCCGCACAATGGAGGGAACCAGCACCAGGGCAAACAAAAGCAGCAGCAGGAAGATAATCAACACCAAAAGCAAAGAGGGTATCCAGCGCTTAACCCCCTTTGACTGGGCAAAGTTCACTATGGGATTAAAGAGGTAGGCAAGAAGAATCGCATACAAAAAAGGCTTGATGGTGGACCATAGCGCCTGCCGGGCGAAGATCGCCATCAAAACCAAACCGGCAACCAGGAGAAACTGAATGATCTTCCTGCGGTTGTTCCCAAACCAATTCGCTGCCATGAGCCCTCCTGAAAATCGCTTGCCCCATTGTAGCACATCGGGCCTTCCCCTCACAAGAAAAGGGCTGATATCTTGATAAAACGATTCGCTCTGACATATAATCCAGGCAAGGAAGGGAGCGAAGTATGCGCAAAAATCTGCCCATCGGGATGTTTGACAGCGGGTCAGGCGGTATCAGCGTGTTAAAGGCCTTTCGCCAGGTGCTGCCTCAAGAGAATTATTTCTATTTCGGAGATCATCAAAACCTGCCCTACGGGGAAAAAACGCCCGAAGAAATCCGGGCCTTAACCACAAGCGCTTGTGATGCCATGGCAGAAAAGGGGCTTAAGGCCCTGGTAATCGCCTGCAATTCCGCCTCCACCGCCTCCCTGCCCGCCCTGATGGGGCGATATCCTTTTCTGGTTCTGGGCATTGAGCCGCCTGTGGCGCAGGCGATGGCGCTGCCGGGCACCGGAAGCCTTCTGGTGATGGCCACCACCGCCACCTTAAGCTCCAGCCGTTTTATCGCGCTGGCCGCGCCCTTTGGAAAGCGCATCCGTCCCCTCCCCTGCCCGGGGCTGGCGGATTTGGTGGAGGCGGAGGACAGCGCGGCTCAAAAGGAATATCTTGGGCGTCTCTTTGCCCCAATCAACAGCTCAGAGGTGGACGCCTTGGTACTGGCCTGCACCCATTACCCCTTAATTAAAGATCTTATCGCCCAGGCATTTCAAAAGGCAGTGCCCCTGATTGAGGGCTACGAACAGGCGGCGCATCAATTGGCCGCACAACTAAAAAGCGCCGGGCTCTTGGCAGAGCCCAGGCACAGGGGACAGGTCAGTTTAAACAGCTCCGGCGGCAAGGAATTAACAGCCCGTCTTGAGCGCTTTTTCTTCGATTGATCAGCGCTTATTCAGCCAAATAATCCGGGTGATCCTTAAACCATTGCCGGGCATCTGCAATATCCTGTTGCATCTGCACCCGCATCAGCTCCCGGGAGGGAAAGGCGATTTCATCCCGGAGAAAATGCCAATACCGGATGCGCACGCATTGCCCATAAAGCAGGCCCTGAAAATCAAACAGATGGATTTCCACCGCAGGCTGCCCCTGGGGCACGGTGGGGTGGCTGCCCTGGTTCAACACCCCCTGATAGACCTGATGGCCCTGCTCCATCAGCACGATATCCGCCACATACACACCGTCGGGCAGGCATTTTTTCTCCGGGTCATAGGCGATGTTCGCCGTGGGCACCCCCAAGGTTCTGCCCACCCGGTTGCCCACAATCACCCTGCCTTCCAGTTCAGCCAATGCCCTGCTATTCTTCATCGCTCATCCCTTGCCTTCAATGTTTTCACCGCATATGATAAGTCAGGCACAGGAATTGTCAAGCAAAGCAGAATATAGCCGCCTGAAAGGCTTGCCTTCCCTTCTTCGTGGTACATTATGAAAAGACCTTAGGGTCCCGATTGCTTCTTGCGGCCCTCAGATCACGGAGGTATAAAAAAGATGGAGAAAAAAACCCTCCCCTTAAATGAATCCGTCCATGCGCTGTGCAGCCGTTATCCGGAGCTGACGGACATTCTGGTTGAGATCGGCTTTCCGGATATCGTAAAGCCAGGCATGCTCAACACCGTTGGCCGCCTGATGACCCTGCCCAAGGGCGCCATGCTTAAAAAGCTGGATTTGGAGCAGATCAAGGAGCATCTGCGCGCAAAAGGGTTTGACCCTGTGGAACCAATTAATCCTTAAAATCCTCCCCCTCCACAAACCACTGCCCCTGGGAGCACCACAGCTCCCGCTGCTGCCCTGAAATCCGGCAGAGATAGCGCATTCCTTCGCCCCCCGCCTTTCTGGCAACGCCCGGCCGCACATCCAAAACCCGGTCAATCTCCCACTGGCGGCCATCCGGCCAGATCAATTGCAGGGGGATGACGCTGCCGTCCGGCCGGGTGAGGGCCACTACGCTTACATAGATTTTATCAGAATAACGTTCCCTCATTTTTCGCTCACTTCATAAAACCATCCGGATGCACCAGATGGTCCGCCCGGGGAATGATGGTGTTGTAAATCGGGTTGGCCAAAGCCAATCCCCGTTCAATCGCCCGGACGCCAAAGCGCAGGTGGATTTCGTCCACAGCCTGGCTTAAGCGTTCCAGCTTTTCAAGCCGCGAAGAGCGGCCCAGCATATCCGTCTGCACAGGTTGACGGTCTGTCTGCAGCATTTCCATGCTAAGCCCCAGGGAGCGGTAGGGCAGGTGCCGTTCAAGCCCCTTGGCCTTGATCAGCTCCATGGCGACCGGGACCATTTCCTCCGCCTGCGCGGTGTAATGGTCCAGGGTTTTTTGCGCTGAAAAGCAGCGCATCTCCGCGTCCCTCACCATAAGGGAAACGCATTTTCCCCGCATCTCCATCTCCCGAAGCCTTGAGGCCACAGAGTCAGCCACGGCGTAAAGCACACAATGGGCGTCTTTTAGGGTGTGCATGTCCTGGGGTGAGGTGATGGAATTACCCACGCTCTTGACCTCCGCCTCCTCCGTGGCCCGGCTTACGGGGCTTGTGTCCTCCCCGGCCGCAAAGCGCTGAAGCGTGATTCCCATTTTCCCGATCCAAGCCTCCATCTGCTGGGGGGACTGAATCGCCAGGTCGCCAATGGTTCTGATGTTTCGCTTGGCCAGATTATGCCTGACCCGCTCCCCCACGCCCAGCAGTTTCCCCACCGGCAAGGGCCAGACTTTTTGCCGGAAATTGCCTCTGGAAATCAGGGTGCTGGCATCCGGCTTGCGCAGGTCGGAGCCCAGCTTGGCAAAGACTTTGTTGAAGGAAATGCCAACGGAAATCGTCAGCCCCAGCTCCTCCCTCACCCGGCCGCGCAGCTGATCCGCAAGCCTCAGCCCCTCCCGGGGGCCCACGCCGGGCTTGGTGATATCCAGCCAGCATTCATCCAGACCAAAGGGCTCCACCCGGTCTGTGTATTGTTCATACAGGGCGCGCAGACGCTTTGAAAAATAGATATAACGCTGATAATTGGGGGGAACGGTGATCAGCTCCGGGCACCACTGCCTGGCTTCCCAGTTGACCATGGCCGTTTTGACGCCTTTTGCTTTGGCCTCTTTGGTGGCGGCCAGCACAATGCCATGCCTTTCCTCGGTGCTGCCGCATACCGCAAAGGGCAGGCCGCGCAGGGCGGGGCGCTCCACCAGCTCACAATTGGCGTAAAAGCTGTTGGCGTCACAGTGCAAAACCACCCTTTCCATTTTCTCTTTCCGCCTTTCTAAAATAAGAACATTTGTTCTCTTTAA
>ERZ764778.4349-NODE-4349-length-10381-cov-3.911001_pt1 | contig 10381 bp, 6 predicted proteins | sample MGYA00374951_ERZ764778 | MGnify/ENA primary metagenome ERZ764778 (study PRJEB28918, sample SAMN05720193) | bioreactor metagenome | isolation source: Anaerobic biogas reactor | place: USA:Washington, USA | collected 2015-08-08 ...
GCCACGCTGTGGTAAAGCGCCAGCGTCTCTTCGGCGGCCTTGTCCCAAGAGAAGCAGGCAGCGCGCCTGAGCCCCTTGTCCGATAGGCTGGCCCACATGGCCTCGTCGCTGAGCAGCCGCCAGGTGGCTGCTGCGATGGCGTCAGGATCGTCGGGTGGGGCGGTAAGGCCCGCATCGGCCACGATCTCGGGGAGCGACGAGACGTCCGAGACGACCACGGGGGTGCCGCAGGCCATGGCCTCCAGGGGCGTGAGCCCAAAGCCCTCGTAGAACGAGGGCGCCACCAGCGCTCGGGCGCCATTGTACAGCCAGAGTAGCTCCTCAGTGGAGACGCGCCCCAAGAAGTGAACCTTGTCGGCCAGATCCAGCTCCTCCACCAGGTGAAAGACGTCCTCAAAGAGCCACCCCTTGGCCCCCGCCAGGACGAGGGAGGTGTCGGTGTGGTACTCGTCCAGGAGCAGCCGAAAGGCGCGCAGCAGGTTGGGGATGTTCTTGCGCGGCTCGATGGTGCTGACAAACAGGAGGAAATCGCGGTCTACGCCAAAGCGGTGCGTGATCCGTCGCTTGGCCTCGCGGCGATCCATGGGCTGAAAGTAAGAGCTGGCGGCCTCATAGATGACCGTGATGCGCTTTTCGTCCACGCCAAGCAGGCGCACGGTGTCGCGCTTGGTGGCGTTAGAGACGGCAATGATGGCATCGGCGCGCCGCACGGCCTGGTCGATCTGCCCATAGTAACGCGCAGACTCTTTGGTCATAAAGTGAGGATACAGCATAAAGTTCAGGTCATGCACGGTGATGACCGACTTGCACTTGGCTCGCAGCGGCGGAATGAAATCGGGGCTGTGCAAGAGGTCCAGCTTGAGGAACGAGACCTCGAGCGGCAGGGTAAGCTGCTCCAGACGGTGATGCGACGGCGTGAGAATGCGCCGCGTGTCGAACCCTTCCTCGGTGACCAGGGGCTGGCGGCTATGGTAGCTCTGGAGGACGGTAAACTCGTCCCCGCTGCGGAGCTTGGCCAGCGCCTTGATGAGCTGCAAGGTGTAACGACTGATCCCCGCTGATCGATAGTGCGTCAGGCGGGCATCAATGCCGATTCGCATGCCCTCGGCTCCTTTCAGAGCGCAAGCCCTGCCACAAAAAAGAGGCCCCCAACCCGCCGCCACACGGCTGGATATGGGGGCATCCATGCATCCCACGTTCGCGCGATAGATTACCAGAAACGGCGCAAAAGGTCAAAATCACCTCTCGGCTGCGCGCCAGGCGCGGCTGGGCATGATCATTCGGCCGCGGCCTGTACCGCGGTGACATAGGGGGCCAGCTCGCTTGGCAGCCCCAAGGCCGCCAGTTCCTGGGCCAGCCGTCTAGGATCGCTCCGCTCGGCCGCGAGTGCCTGCCAGGTCTTTGCCTCCAGCGGGACCAGGCGCCCCAACCCCGCCGACTCGGGCGCGATAATACAGCCGCCTCCGCCTTGCCAGTAGCGTAAAGTGCTGCCATCGGGCAGGGCGGTCTCGAGGGTGCGTGGCCGCCGATGGGGCTTGAGCCGCTGCATGAGCAGCCAACGATACAGGGCAGGGTTGTTGTACGTCTCCGTCCAGCTATCGTGGTCGGCGTGGGGGTAGAGCGTCAATCGCGCTGGCCCTCCCAACGCCTGAAGCAGTGCCACCAGCTCTTGCGAGCCGCTGGGCGGCACAACCTGGTCGCGAGCGCCATGGAACGCCCACACGGGCATCTCCCAGAGGTTGAGCACCCGAGCGGGAAAGCCGCGGAACCAATCGCCGCCCCCACAGATGGGGGCGATGGCCGCCACGAGATCGGGGCGGTCGGCCGCCAGCGCCCAGGTGCCAAAGCCGCCCATGCTCAGCCCCGTCACATAGACCCGATCGGGATCCACGCGGTAGCGCTGTAGGGCGTCCTCCAGCAGGGCAGCGAGCGCACGCAGCAGGCCCAACCAGGTGGTCTCGGCGGGGCACTGGGGCGAGAGGATGACAAAGGGAAGGGCGCGCTCTTCCGCCAGTTTCGGCGGGCCATGTTTGCATACCTGCGACAGGTCGTTCCCCCGTTCGCCAGCCCCATGCAGAAACAGCATCAGGGGCCAGCGCAGGTGTGGCCGCTCGTGGTAACGAGGAGGCAGATAGACCAGATGCCTCAGTCGCACCGTCTCGGTGATGGTCGCCTCGAACAAGGACTCGCGTTGTGGCACGTTCACCCCCGTCGACGTCAGCAGGTTGGACGCGGTCCGTCGCCAGCGGTGGCGGGGGCTGTACGCTTCAGGGCACAGCCCCCGCCTGCCGCACGCTACTCGTTCTGAGGTTGTAGAGGCTTGTTCTTGAGCTCAAACAGGTGGTCGCCTGGCAAGAGGCTATGGATGGTCTCGGCGGATACATCCAGCAACGCCGCGGCGTCCATGGGCTCGGCCACAAACTCGGGAAAGACCTTGCCCTTGGTGCTGAACTCTTCCTTCAGGGCATCAAAGACCAGCGTGCCCTCACGGTCCTTGGAGATCCAGCGGAAGGTAAAGCCATAGATGGGGCGGAAGTAGAGGTCCATCCGCTCGACTTCTAGCGTCTCGTCCAAGATGGTGTCGGCGTCCACGGTGCCCGTGGTGCCAGCGATGGCGCGCTTGACCATGGTCGAGGCCGAGACGGTGGGCGGCAGCACCAAGGCGCTCTCGGGGGCAAAGCTGTTGATGGCCTCGGGGGAGACCTCCTGGTAAGGGTTATTCAGGTAGGCTGCCAGCGCCTTGTCGGTCTGGCCGTCGAGCGCGTTGACAGTCACGTCGACGCGACCGCCGCTCTGGCAATGCTCCATGCCCTCTAGCGTGATCTGCCCGCCGATCACGTCGTAATCGACCTCATTGATGGTGATTGCCTTGACCTCGGCCGAGGGGACCGATACAGCATAGCTGCGCAGCCGATCATAGATCGCCTCAGCCCTGACGACGACGTGCCAGAACGGCTCGTAGCGCACTTCGCGGTACGCTAGCTCATAGTCGTCCTCGCTGGGCCGCTGAAAGAGTCGCGCCAGGGTGCCAAAGGCCGAGTCCTTTTTGCCCCACGCCAACCCTTCGGCCTTGTCCAACGTCGCCCGTTCCTGAAAGACCAACACGCGGGGATCAGCAACCCGAATCTCCATGTGAGCAGCTCCTCTCTTGCACCTACGGCCAACCGTTGATCGATCCCGTTCCTCAACGCCACTATAAGCGACGCTACACACAAGGTCAAGGGCTAGCGCTGATACTCGAGCGGGCAGTGGAAACCATCATCTGCAACAGCACGTCCAACTCGTCAGCCGTGATGGAGGGCACGACGCGATCGTAGCGGCCGATGATGCCATAGACGTGACGCCCCTCCTCCAGGGGCAGCCAAACGTACACCACCTGGCTCAACAGGTATCGGCGTTGCGGGTCACGCGAATAGAGCGAGACCGACGCGGCCAGAAGGGGATCGTCATGCAGGCGGCGCTGCACTTGGATCACCTCGTTGCGGCGCGCCTCCAGAGCTCGCACCTCCTCGGCCAGTGCGTCCAGCCCTTGCCCATCGAGAGTCACGTCCACGGGTTCGTCCACCAGGCGCACCTTGGCCCAGGCCTGGCGCGGCGGCATGAACGAGAGCTCGTTCATGCCCTGTTCGCTGACCGTCCACTCGACGGGGTGTGTCACCGTGACCGCGCCTGTGAGATCGACCGATGCGACCCACGATGACGGGATCTCGATGCTGCTCAGCGCGTCGAGGTCGTTCGCCCAGATGGGCGTCACGTCAGGCTCGGGGGTGCGGGTGGGCGCGCGGGTAGCCGTGTGGGTGGGGCGTGGCGTTCGTGACGCCCTGGGGGTAGCGGTCAGCACTCGCGGCGCAATATCGGTTGCCTCGGGGGGCACCGTCACGGCGGCATGAGGCCGCTCGTCCTCGGTCTCGATGATCGTCACGGGGCGCACGGGCGTGGCGGTGGGGCCCTGACAGGCCGCCAGGGCGGATCCCATCAACGCCAAGCCGCCCGCCAGCGCAAGGCTGGCCAGGCGGGTCGCAAACCAGGATCGGGGGCAGTGTCGTCTAGTTGGCATCATATAGGTGACGGCCAGCGGGCGCCCAGGGTTCCGACGGGTATGCCGAGCCCCTGGACGCCCTCGCTGACCCTAGCGGCCAAATCCTTTCTCTGCGGAGGCGATCTCGTCCGCCGTGACCTCGCGACTGAGGTGCGACGAGAGATAGACGCCCTCGGTGATAAAGGCGGTGTTTAGCGCGATGCCCGCCGTATCCAGCAAGGGCACGCGCCCCAATTGCGCCCACACCCAGTGACGCTGGCTGTGGTCATAGCCCGCGGTGGTGGGGTCGCAGCGGTGCCAGCGCGTGTCGGCTCCCTGAAGATCAAAGGTGCCGTCCATCTCGATGTCGGCGAGCGTGGTGAAATAGGAGAACGGCTCCAGGCGCAGGCCGCCCTTGGCGCCATAGATGTGGTCGCCCTGAGGCTGGTCCGAGTGAATCGCCCAGGCCTCTTCCATCAAAAAGGTGATGCCGCCAGCCATGCGAATGACGGCCATGCCCAGCTCCTCGACGTCGTATCCCGCCTCGTCGCGGCGATCCTCGTACATGGGCAGTTGCTGGAAGGTGCTGCCCGAGACCGTCAGCACGTCGGGGTTGCCCAGGAGGTACAGGATGCGCGAGATGTGGTAGACGGCCATATCCAGCATGGCGCCGCCACCAGCGGCCTTGCGCTGGACAAAGGCGGGCGTGGCATAGCCATCGACCCACGGGCGCCCTCGGCGACGATAGTGCGACGCCTTGGCATAGTAGATATCGCCCAGTAGGCCCTCGTCGATGATCCGCTTGGCGGCGCGGCACTCGGTCTGGTAGAGGGTCGAGAGCTGGATATGCAGCTTCTGGCCCGTTTCGACGGCCTTGTCATACATGGCCTTGGCATCCTGGTAGCACCACGACATGGGCTTTTCGCAGTAGACGTTCTTGCCAGCCTCCAGCGCCGCGATGGTGACGGGGGCGTGCAGGCGGTTGTGCAGGGCCACGTCCACCGCGTCGATGTCGTCGCGTTTCAGCAGCTCGGCATAGTCGGCATAGACGTGGGGGATGCCGTATTCCTGCGCCACGCGCTGGGCCTCGTCCTGACGCAGGTCGCAAACGGCCACGATCTCGGCCTCGGGAACCTCGGCATAGTTGCGGATATGCGACTTGCCGATGATGCCCGTCCCAATGATTCCGATCCGTACCTTGTCCTTCATGGTGCTCCTTTGCTGCAACCATCCATCTCATACCGTCCGAGGCCCAAAGAGGGGCCAGTCAGCCCACTAGAGCGGGAAAGCGGGGCCCGCTTGGACGCGCTCGACCCCCGCGGGCAGTTCGATCTCGCAGGTGATGCTGCCGTCGTCGTGGCGCTCGTGGGCCACGCGGATCAGCCCATGAGGCGTTGGGAAAGTGCCCCGCGCCCATGCCAGGTCGCCCAGATGCGGCGCGATGCGTACCTGGCGGAATCCTGGCGCGACGGGTCTCACGCCCAGCACGTGCTCCGAAAGCCAGGCAGTGGGACCGCCAGCCCAGCCGTGGCACAGGCTATGGCGCAGCCCCTGGTAGCAGTAGCGCCCAAAGTCCGCGTGGATGTCGACGCGACCAGGCGGCACCACCTGGTCGATGCCCACGGCGCCTTCCGTCCAGGCCAGGTCGAAATCCTCCCAGAAGGTGGTGGCGCCCATGTCCAGCATGGCGCCCCAGTAGCTACGAATGGCGTCGAGGGCGCCCTGATAGTCGCCGGCCAGCGCCTTTGCCTGGAGCATATAGTAGCCGTAGAACGTGCTCATACCCTGGGCGCCACCCACGGCCAGCACCTGCTCGTTCATGGTGCGGGCATCCTCAAGGCCGGCCAGCGCCAGCAAAGCCGCGGCTTGCTTGGTCTCACCGATGGCGGGGCGGTGGCTCCCTAGGGAGGCCTGATACCGCTCACACTGCTGGCTCATCTCGGGCTCGTCCAACGCCGAGCAGATCTCGGCGCCGGCGCGCATGACCAGCACCATCAGCGCCTGCAGCCCGGCGTGCCGTGCCACGTCGTTATCGGCCGTGGGCCAATCGAGAAAGCGCATCCCATCCAGCCGCTCGGCGCCGTCGGCCCCGATCCGCGCAAAGAGCTGCTCCAGTAGGGCCAGCACATAGTCGCGCTGCTGCTGCAGGTAGGCCAGGTCGCCGTGGTAGAGGTACCAGTGATGGTGGATCAGCAGCCACCAGAGCGAGTAGGAGCTGATGCCATTCATCCAGCCGGGCAGGGGAGTGCCATCGCGCACAAAATCCAGGCTGCGCGGCACCACATCCTGCGCCCCGAACACCGTGCTGATGACCCGCGTCTCCGGATGCATGTCGCCGATCCAAACCAGCCGGTCGCGCTTGATGCCGTCCCATAGGTACTCTTGCATGTTCAGCTGTACGGTGTAGGCGCCAGTCTGCCAGATGCGGTTGAGGCGGTCGTCGCTGCAGGAAAAGGTTCCCAGGTGGGGCAGATCGCGGTAGATGGCGATGGCGCGCACGGCGGTGAGCTTGATCTCTACGCCCGGGTCCACCAGGTCGATGCGCACAAAGCGAAATCCGGTGTTGCCGATCTCGTGCGAGCCGATGGCGGGAACCAGCGTCACCTGGTCGCGGATGGCGTGGTCGTTGCGATAGCTCTGGCCTGGGATGCCATCGGGATCCACGTCGGACATGGCTTCGCTGACAGACTCGCCAAAGCGCACCCGCAGCTTCACAGGCTTGGTGTCCGTCGCCGCGATAGCCGTGATCTGGACGCCGCCCTGGAGCTCGCGGCCGAAATCCAACAGGATGCCTGGTGCCTGACCCTTGTGGGCCAGCGTGCAGATCTCTTGCGGAAACAGCGACGCCTGCCCCCCCTGCTCGACCAGCAGCGCCTCTGGGTTCCGCGGAGCGGCGTCGCCCTCGGTCTGCCACACGATGCGGGTGGGCATCACATAGCGCCGCACGCGGGGATCAACGGACAGGTCGGGCGTCGTGTAGGCCATGGTCACTGGCTCCCTGTTTTCTGAGTGGACGTATCGTCCGGGGGTTGGGCGAACGCCGCTGGCTGACCGAACCGCCCCGCAAAAACGACCTCTGCCAGCGGATGTCGCTTGCGCGGGCCCAGCTGACGGTCGCGGTGCGCTTCCGAGAGAGCGTCGGGGTCGCCAGGGTAGCCCAGCGCCACCATGGTCATCGGTCGGTAGCCCTCGGGCACCTGCAGCAGCTCGGCGGCCGCCGTCTTGTCAAAGCCCCCCATGGGATGCGAGGCCAACCCCAGCGCGGTCGCCTTGATGAGCAAGTTCTGCAACGCCAACCCCAGGTCGTGCAGAGCATAGTTGTTGGGCTTGCCGTTGCGGGTGAGCTCCAGCTTGGCCAGGGCCAGGATCAGCACGGGCGCCTCGCGGGCCCAGGCGTTTCCCTTTGAGAGACAGCTCGCCAGCCGCTCGTACCCCTCGTCATCCTTCTTGGTAGCGACGACAAAACGCCAGGGCTGCTCGTTGAACGATGAAGGCGCCCAGCGCGCGGCCTCAAACACCAGGCGTAGGCTCTCTGGCGGAACGGGGCGCGACGCGAACGCCATGGCGGCATGGCGTCGTGCGATGGCACCTAGCAATTTGGGATCGGGACCGCTCATGGTCTTCCCTCGCTAGAGCACGCGCTGGACACGGAGATCGTCACCACGGGCAGCGTTGGCGGCGGCGATGGCCTCGGGCGAGCCGAGCACCACCACATCGCCCGCAGCCGCCACCTGGTCGAGCACGTCCGCAAAGGCGCGGAAATGATCGGCGGTGGTGGTCAGCACCTCCTCGCGGATCTGCTGGCGCAGCTCGTCGGTCTCTTCCAGCAGATAGCGCACCATCGAGGCGTGGCCCTTGGCGTCGGGCAGCATAAAGCCGTCCATCCCGCCGATGACGCCGATGATGCTCTTTTCCAGCTCGTCACGGTCGATCTCGGCGCGCCGCAGGAACGCCCCCGCCCCGTCATAGGCCTGGAGCGTCTGCTCTAGGTTGGGATCACGGTAGGAAAGCAGCGCCAGGGTGCCCGAGCGCGGGTTGAAGGAGCAAAAAGCCCCATAGGCTCCGCCCTTGATGCGCAACTGCTCCCAGAGCCACGTAGTCCCCAGATAGTTGCTGATCACCGCGGCCGAGCCGTGGTACTGGTACCCAAGTTCGTACAGGTTGGCGCCCTTGCCCACAAAGTTGACCTGGGCGGGCGCCGTCAGCCCCTCCGAGCCGCGTGGCAGCGTCGCGTCCCAGTCGGTGAGGGTCATCTCGCGAGCGGGCAGGGCCTGGCAAAAATCGCCGAGCGCCGTGCGGATCGTCGGCCAGGCCTCGGCGTCCACGGTGGCATTCAGCAGGCACGTCGAGCGATTGACCAGGTAATCGCGAACTTGCTCCAGCGTGGAGACCACCGCAGGCCAGTCGTCTGCGATCTGGCGTTCGAGCTGGCGCAAGAACAGCAGGTGGCTCACGCCGCCCATCTGCTCGTTGGCCCAGTCGGCCACGGTATAGTGGGCGCGCAGGCGTCCATTGACCACCGCATGCCCCGATGGCACCAGCGAGGCCTCGCCGCTGGCGCGCTGCTCGGCGACCATCTGGCGGAATCGCTCTTGGTCATCCAGCCGTGCGGTGAGGAGCACATCGCGCATGATGCTGAGCAGGTCGTCCACGTGGCGCAGCATGGCCTTGCCCCGCAAAAAGAACCAAGCCTGTGTCTCGGGGCTATGGCGCATGGACGAGATCATGCTGCCAAACCCAACGCCGCCCGTGGTGCGGCCGATGCGCTGGGTCAGGGTGACCATGTCCTCGGTCTCGGTGCCCATCTCGGTGAGGCAGCGGCCGAACAGGCTGACCCAGGGCAGCAGCTCGGGCGGCAAGGCCCGCATGTCGAACCCGACATCCAGGTAAAGGATGCCGTTGGTAAAGAGGTCATGGTAGAGGGCGGGGCGGTCCGCGATGGTGGTCTGCTCCATCGGGATGAGCTGGTTCTCGCGCTCCAGGTCATCGAGCGTCAGGTGCGGCACGGTGGCGCGCGCCTCGGCAGAGTCGGGCGTCTCCTGCCAGCGCTTGAGGGCCGCAGTGAGATCGACCAGCTCGGCCACCTCCTCGCGGGGCAGGCTGGCCCGACGCTCGGACAGGGCGGCGGCTACGGCCTCCTCGCGGCGCCGCAGGGCGCCCACCTCGGGCTCGAGCTTGATCGTCACGCGATGCGGGTTCTCCAGCATCAGATCCTGGATCAGGCCCTCAAAGTAGCGCTCTCCTGAGGACCAGCGCCCTCGGATCGACGCCAACGGCTCCTCATAGGCCAGCGGCGCAAATGGATCGCCGTCATACAGCCAGGCCGAGAGCGACCGCAGCATGACAACCAGGCCGCGGGGATAGCGCCCGCTGTTGTTCTCGCGCAGGGCGAACTCGACGCTATTGATCGCGGCTTCCATGGCCCCTGGGGGGATGCCCTCGTCGGCGAGCCGGGCCAACGTTTCCAGGATCAGCGTCTCTACCTTGTCCAGATTCTCGACCAACACGCCGCGCATGCCCGTGGAGAACGTCTGCTCGAACATGTCTTCGACGAACTCTTCGCCCGCCAGATCCTCGCCCAGCCCCGAGTCGATGAGGGCCTTGCGCAGCGGCGAGCCTGGCGTCCCCAGCAGGGCGTGGCTGAGGATATTCAGCGCCAAGGTCTGCTCCACGTCGCCGTTCTGCTGGAGCAGCCAGTTGATGGCGATCATCCCCTTGCCTTGGTTCTCCCCGTCGCCAGGATCATAGGGCAGAGCCAGCGTGCGCGGTTCCTCAAAGCGGGCTTGCGGGTCGATCTGCGAGGGCACGTCGATCTTGGCATAGCCCTCCAGGTACTGGTCCATGAGACGCAGACGCTCATCGGCGTCGTCATCGCCATAGAAAAAGATGCGGGCGTTGGACGGGTGATAGTAGGTCTGGTGAAACGTGCGGAACTGCTCATAGGTCAGCGTCGGGATAGCGTCGGGATCGCCGCCCGAGTCCTGGCCATAGGTCGTGTCTGGGAACAGCGCCCGGCGCCCAAATCGCCCCAGCAGCGAATCGGGGCTCGAATAGACGCCCTTCATCTCGTTGTAGACCACGCCCACGATCTGGAGCGGGTCCTCGGGGGCATCCATGGCATAGTGCCAGCCCTCCTGGCGGAACACGTCCTCTGTGAGGCGGGGGTGCAGCACGGCGTCCATATAGACATCGATCAAGTTGTAGAAATCCTGCAGGTTCTGGCTGGCCACGGGATAGACCGTCTTGTCCGGAAATGTCATCGCGTTGAGGAAGGTGTGGAGCGAGCCCTTGAGCATCTCCACGAACGGCTTTTTGACCGGGAACTTCTCCGATCCGCACAGCACCGAATGCTCGAGAATATGC
>ERZ764778.4356-NODE-4356-length-10374-cov-4.375133_pt1 | contig 10374 bp, 10 predicted proteins | sample MGYA00374951_ERZ764778 | MGnify/ENA primary metagenome ERZ764778 (study PRJEB28918, sample SAMN05720193) | bioreactor metagenome | isolation source: Anaerobic biogas reactor | place: USA:Washington, USA | collected 2015-08-08 ...
GAGCGCAACAAAATAGTTCGGGAATACATCATATTTGTCATAGCTAAGATCAAACACGGCATCCGCCGGCCAGTGATCATTGTACAGGTCTACGACCGGTCTCCCGTCGATCATATCGAGTGCCGGTGTCGGCTCGGGCGTCGGTTCCGGCGTGGCCGCGGGCTCCGGCGTCGGACTGGGCCCGGGCTCCTGCTGTTGTGCCGATACAGGCGCGGGCGTGGCTTCCGCCTCCATTGAGACCGGCGCAGCCGTCGGATCGGTGTCTGTTCCGGCAGCAAGCGACGGCAGCAGGCAGCTTTCAACGCAGCCCCATATGGAAAGGCCGATGATCAGTATTACGGACAGAACCAGAGTAAATAGCCGGATGCAATGCATCATTTATATAATCCCCTCTATATCCATGTAAATGATATTTACTGTTATGACAGTTACTATTCTATCGAAAAACTGCGGATTGTCAAAGCCGTCGGGCTGAAGATTGCATATTAATATATTATATTTCTGGCAATCTCCGGCTATTATTATATGCAACAGCTGCGCCGGCCCATACAATGGCCGCGGTATGAAATGTCTGCATGTTTTTATTGCTTCCGTCAGGCATCGGCCGGCCACTCTTCCCTCAGCATGGCATAGGTATAGGTATCATTCCAGATCGGATTGCCCTGCTTATCGAACTTAAAATATACGCTTTGCTTCAGGTGCGCCTCGCGGCGCATTCCGAGGCGCTCAAGCAGGCGCCAGGAGTTCTCGTTTTCCGGGTTGCACATCGCAATGATGCGCCGGGCGCCGTACTGCGTAAAACCATGCTCTATGATACGCCGGCAGCTTTCCGCGGCGTAGCCGTTTCCCCAGTATTTCCTGTTGAATACATAGCCAAGCTCCCAGGTCAGGAATTGCTCGGGCCGCTGCTGTTCAAAATAGATGTTTCCGATCAGCTTGCCCGTGTCTTTCAGGCAAACCGCCCAGAAGGCCTGATCGCCCGCGCGCCTTGCCGCTTCATTTTGGCTGGCTTGCTCGTCAAATACGTCATAGGGCTCGAATTGAACGACGGCCTCGTCCGACAGGTATTCGAACAGATCCTTCCAGTCATCGGATTGAAACCTGCGTATGGATAGCCTGTTTGTAGTGAATGTGCACATAGAATCTCCGAATGATTAATTGATATGACGATTATACTATAGCAAAGCATCATTAATAAAATGAAAATAAATTATAAACAAATGAGCTGTTTTGGGTTTTCTGCCGTCACAGGAGTGACAGCTGTTCCCTGCGGTGCCCGGATTTGAAACCGGACACGATGTCATTCATATGATAGCGGATTCCAAGCCTTTGGCACTCGGCAGTAAACAGTGCGCGAAGCTCGCGTGCGGCGGGGCTTTGGCATGTGTATGCGCCGTCATAGAATTTTCCGTACCTGCTTTTTAAACCGGGAAATGCTTCATCCAGCCTTGCAAAATAATAATCGCGCTGGTTTGCGCGCAGCGTGACCCCGAACCAGGGGTATATGTGCGCTGCGCCCGCCTCGCGGGCCAGACGCACGACAGCCAGTATATTTTCGGCAGAATCTGTGACAAGCGGCAGTATCGGCATCAGCAGTACGCCGCAGGTTATGCCGCGCTTTGACAATTCGGCGATTGCGGCAAAGCGCTTCGAGGATGGCGGCGCATATGGCTCGATGATGCGGCAAAGCGCGTCGTCCGCCGCGGTAATGGTCAGATTGCACAGCACCGGCGAATGGGACTTTATTTTCTGGAGCAGATTGGCGTCCCTTACTACCAGATCGCTTTTTGTGGACAGCACGACACCGAAACCATAGATGTCGAGAAGACCCAGCGCTCCCCGCGTCAGCCCGAGCTCCTGCTCGTACGGATTGTACGGATCGCTCATCGCGCCTGTTCCGACCACGCCCTTTCTGGTTTTTGAAACAAGGTCGCGGCGGATGATATCAAGCGCGTTCGCCTTGGCCCGCACTGTGTCGAAGTCTTCGACATGGTAGCACTCGCTGCGGCTGTCGCAGTAGATGCAGCCGTGGCAGCAGCCCTTGTAGATGTTCATGTTGTAGTCCGTACCGAACCAGGAATCGTTCCTGGTCCGGGTGACGATCGTTTTTGCGGGTATGTAGTCCATGAATGCCCTTTCATCAATTGAGGACATAGTGTTTTATCGGTTTGGAATATGCAGGGGCCGATGCGGGCAGCAGCCCCTGCCGGCTGCACAGCCGGTTTCGGCGATGAAGGTAAAACCCTACTCCTTCCAACGCTTCAATGTCGGCATAAAGCCGTTCATCATTTGTCTTGCGGCTTCCTCGGTCATTCCGGGATTGCCGGATACCACATGCGGCACGCAGAAGTCGATCATTTCCTGCAGGGTCATTTCCGAAGTGAATTGCCCGTCCTTGTAGCAGTAGATGCAATAGTCCTCGTTTTTTGTACTGTCGGCGTTTGTGGCATAGAGCTCCGGGCTGCCTTCCATAGGCATGCCGCAGCTTTGGCAGAATTTTGTGCTTGCATTCATAGTGAGACCTCCAAATGATTCGATGTAATGCAATTGTAAGGCCCGTAATATGACAGCGGCACGGCAGGTTAACAATATTTCCCCAATGCTTTTTCGAGCCTTGCCTTTATGTTGTTCCTGACGCTTTCGGGCGAAAGCACCTCGGCGCAGCTGCCGAAGGACAACAGGTAGCCGTAGACCCATTCGTCCTCGGGGAATGAGACATTGGCGACGAAGTCCCCGTTTTCGAGCGGCTCGATGCGGTCCTCGTCAAATTCGTCGTACACCCTGTAACTCAGCGACGCATCGATTTTGAGCCTGATGTCGACAATGTCCGGGGCCGGGGTCTGGGCGGCCGTTTGCAGTGGATCCGCAAGGTGCCCGGGTTTTTGCTCAAATGTTTCGTCGAGGACTTCGATATTGCGCATGCGCGTGAGCTTGAATATGCGGACATCCTGCTTCTGACGGCAGTATGCGCGCAGATACCAGGTGTTTGATTTGAACCACATCTGGAGCGGCTCGGCGATGCGGCTCGTTTTCTGGCCGTAGCTGCTGTAATAATCAAAACGCAGCGGGTGCCTGCCCGTCACGGCATCGCGTATGCTTATAAACTTTTGCTGCTGTGTGTTGCTCCAGTCCGAAAAATCAATTTCGATCCAGTTTGTGTGCTCGGTACCGAAAAGCGCGCCGAGCTTTGACAATACATGATCGGCGCCGGGGTAGCTTGTCGCGTTCAAGCCCTGCAGCGCGGCGATGATATCCCGCCGGTCTTCCTCGGAAAGCACGGATTTATTGAGTACAAAGCCGTCGACCAGGCTGATGCCCCCGCCTTTGCCCTTGCTTGCATAGATCGGTATCCCGGCTTCGCACAGCGCTTCGATATCGCGGTAGATCGTGCGCTGCGACACCTCGAAGTGCCCGGCCAGCTCCCCGGCGGTCGTCCTCTTTTTATTGAGCAGTATGTATACGATTCCAAACAGGCGATTGATCTGCATATGCATCTCCGGCCATCATTATAGTATAATAATGAGACATATGCATGTCATATTATGAGTATTTGTTGCAGGGGATCCTGCTGCAATTAACTAGCTATGTGTTATTAAGAAGAGCTTATTTGATCCTCGCCTTGTATGATACGACCTTGCCGGCGATGTAGAGCTTGTTCGGCGATTCAACCTGTATGATATCGTACTGGTTGTTTTCCGGCACAAGAAGGATCAGACTGCCGCTTTTCTGGTATCTTCGGACCTGATACCTCGGTTCCCCAGAGTACGCAAACAGTATGATATCGCGGTTTTCGGGCTCCAATGCCCGGCTGTCAGTCTGTTCCGGGAATTTTCGAAAGGATTTTATTTCAAGCAGCGCGCTTCTCGGTATCAGCGGCTCCATGGAAGTGTCGGGCATAAAGTAAAGTTCGTTGCTGTACAGGTAGCTGAATACTTCCTTTGTCCCCAGGTTGTAGAATTCCTGCGCGCCGTCCGTGTCCGGCGCCTTTTTGTTCGAAAGCTCGATTCCGGCGTATACCGCGTAGTTCAGCGCCGACAGCCGCGTCATGCGGTCCCTGTCAACAAAGGAAGCCGCCTTCAGGCCAAGCTTGTCCAGCAGCCCGGTTAATTTCATGGCGGTTTTGCTGCATACCTCGAAATAATCCCGGACGACTGCCGGAGCCTTTTCGATGTAGCCCTCCAGTATCAGGTCGTCGCTCGGGGAGCTGCATGCGGTGCATATTGCCCTTGTCACCTCTTCGGATGCGGGCGGGAGCTTGCCCGAGGACAGCTGGCTGATGTAGGAGTGGGAGATCGGCGCACCCTGCGCGCTGCAGCGCAAGGCTATGTCGCGCAGCGACAGGCGGCTCTTTTTGATCATGTCGGATAATAATTCATGATACGGCATATAAAAATTATTATATACCCGTGCAATGGCGGTTGTAAACAGAAGCAGGCTGCATCATACCAATATATTGCAGCATAGAGATATCCGTTAAGGGCTTCGGGGCAACTCATATTTTTGCCCGGATTCTTGAAAATAATATTGAACTTGCACCTAAATTATAGTATCATATGATATAGGTCAAAGAAAGTCAAAGCCATGCCGGAAGGAGGGATGCATCACTTGAAATACAAGGATTATTACAGCGTTCTGGGTGTGGATAAGAGCGCATCGCAGGACGAGATCAAGAGAAAATACCGGACGCTTGCAAAAAAGTACCATCCGGATGCCAATAAGGGCAATAAAGGCGCCGAAGAGAAATTCAAGGAAATCAGCGAAGCCTACGAGGTGCTGGGCGACGCGGAAAAGCGAAAGAAGTACGACAACTTCGGCAGCGAATACAATTTCCAGAACGGGTCCGACTTTGACCCGTCGCAGTTCGGATTCGGCAGCGGCGGCCGATATGAGTTCAGGACTTCCGGGGCCGGAAACCACAGCGATTTTTTCAACATGTTCTTTTCCGAAGGCGGCATCAATCTGGATGACCTGTTCGGGTATTCGGCGGGCGGAAGAAGCGCCGCAGGCGGCAGGGGCGCGATGCGGTTTCCCGGCGAGGACATCGACGCTGAGATCGAGATCACGCCTGAGGAAGGCGCAAAGGGCTTAAAGAAGCAGATCGCGCTTCAGACGCAGCAGGGTGTGAGAAACATCACCTTCCAAATACCCAAAGGCGTGCGCGAGGGCGAGAAGATCCGGCTGAAGGGCCAGGGCTATCCCGGGCATAACGGCGGCGCACCGGGCGATTTGCACCTGATCGTCAGATTCAGGCCGGACGGCCGGTTCGAGTTGGACGGCAACGATTTGAAGACCGAAATCGAGCTGTTTCCGTGGGATGCCGCGCTCGGGGCCAAGGTGCCGGTCGATACCCTGGGCGGCAGGATCATGGTCAATGTGCCGCCCGGCATGCAGTCCGGCGGCAGGATCAGGGTCGCGGGCAAGGGTTATCCGCGGCGCGACGGCAGCGCCGGGGATCTGTACATCCATACCCGCATCGTCAACCCAAGGCACATGAACGGTGAGATGAAAGCGTTATATCAAAAACTGAAGGATTTATACAGGGCTTAAGGCAGGGAGTGATACATAGATGGATTTGGAGAAATTTACGCAGAAAGCAGTGGCGGCGCTGTCGAACGCCAGAGAAATTGCTGTCAGGATGGGCCATCAGCAGCTGGACGGAGAGCATGTGCATTTGGCGCTTGTCCGGCAGCAGGACGGGCTCATTCCAAAGCTGCTCGGATATATGGGAATCGATGTAAACCGGTATGCGGACGAAGTCGAGGCCGAGCTTGAAAAGCTGCCGGCCATACACGGCAGCGCGGCATCCGATGTTTATGCCAGCCGCAGGTTCAACCAGCTTCTGGTGCATGCGAATGACGAAGCCGCGCGCTTTAAGGACGATTATACGAGCGTCGAGCATCTGTTTCTGGCGCTTTTCAAGGAGCGGAACACGCCGTCGCAGGCGGTATTGAAGCGCCACGGCGTCACCGATGAAAGCTTTATGGCGGCTTTGGGCAAGGTGCGCAGCAACCAGCGGGTGACATCGCAGAACCCCGAGGAAACCTATGATACATTAAATCGCTTCGGGCGCGATCTGGTCGAGCTTGCGCGCCAGGGCAAAATCGACCCGGTGGTCGGCAGGGATTCGGAGATCCGCCGCGCGATCCGGATTTTGTCCAGAAGGACCAAGAACAACCCGGTCTTAATCGGCGAGCCCGGCGTCGGAAAGACGGCGGTCGTCGAGGGATTGGCGCAGCGCATACTGCAGGGCGACGTGCCCGAGGGCATGAAGGATAAGACGATCTTCGCGCTGGATCTGGGCGCGCTGATCGCGGGCGCGAAGTACAGGGGCGAGTTTGAGGAGCGCTTAAAGGCCGTATTGAATGATGTGAACAAGTCCGAAGGCCGCATCATACTGTTCATCGACGAGCTGCACAACATTGTCGGCGCGGGCAAAGCCGAGGGCGCGATGGACGCGGGCAACATCCTAAAGCCGATGCTTGCGCGCGGCGAACTGCACTGTATCGGCGCGACGACGCTCGACGAGTACCGGCAGTACATCGAAAAGGACGCGGCGCTCGAGCGCCGTTTCCAGCCGATCATCGTCGACCAGCCGACCGTCGAGGACACGATCTCGATCCTGCGCGGCTTAAAGGAGCGCTTTGAAATCCACCACGGCGTCAAAATCACCGACAATGCGCTGATCGCGTGCGCGGTGCTTTCGGACCGCTACATATCCGACCGCTTCCTGCCGGACAAGGCCATCGACCTGATGGACGAGGCCGCCGCGATGATACGGACCGAGATCGACAGCATGCCGACCGAGCTTGACGATATTTCCCGCCGCATCATGCAGCTTGAAATCGAGCGCCAGGCCTTGAAGAAAGAGGACGACACGGCTTCGCAGGCGCGCCTTGCGGGTCTTGAAAAGGAGCTTGCGGGGCTAAAGGAAGAGTCCGACAAGATGATGGCGCAGTGGGAGCTTGAAAAAGTCAACATACAGCGTGAAAAGGGCCTGAAGCAGCAGATCGAGGATGTCAGGCGGCAGATCGACGAAGCCAAGCGCCGGTACAATCTTGAAGAAGCGGCCAAGCTCGAATACGGGCGGCTGCCGGAGCTCATCAAACAACTGGAGAATGAAAAGCAGCGCAACAAGGCCAACCCCGGCGCACTCTTAAAGGAAGAAGTCACCGAGGAGGAGGTTGCCGAGATCGTCTCCCGGTGGACCGGTATACCGGTGTCAAGGCTGGTCGAAAAAGAAAAGGATAAACTCCTGAACCTCGAAGGCATACTTCACAGGCGTGTGATCGGGCAGGATGAGGCGGTCGAAGCGGTCAGCGACGCGGTGCTGCGCGCGCGTTCGGGATTAAAGGACTTAAAGCGCCCGATCGGGTCGTTCATATTTCTGGGGCCGACCGGCGTCGGCAAAACGGAGCTGGCGCGAACGCTGTCCGAAGCGCTGTTTGACAGCGAGGAGAACATGGTGCGCATCGATATGTCCGAGTATATGGAAAAGCATGCGGTGGCAAGATTGATCGGCGCGCCTCCCGGTTATGTCGGCTACGAGGAAGGCGGGCAGCTGACCGAGGCCGTCAGGCGCAAGCCTTACTGCGTGATACTCTTTGACGAGATCGAAAAGGCGCACCACGATGTGTTCAATGTGCTGCTGCAGATACTCGACGAGGGCCGCCTGACCGACAGCCAGGGCAGGACGGTCAACTTTAAAAACACGGTCATCATCATGACCTCGAACATAGGCAGCGAGTATTTATTAAACGGCATCAACGCCGAGGGCGAGATCGACGAACGGGCGCGCGAGACCGCCATGGCCGAGCTCAACCGCCACTTCAGGCCCGAGTTTTTAAACCGTGTGGATGATATCGTGCTGTTTAAGCCGCTGAAGAAGCAGGACATCATCAAAATCATCGACCTTGCACTGCGGGCCGTGCAAAATCGTCTCGACGAGCGGCGCATCAGGCTGGTCGTAACCGAAGGAGCCAAGGGCTATATTGCGGACAAATCCTATACGCCGGTTTACGGCGCGCGCCCGGTCAAACGGTACCTGCAGAAGTTTGTCGAGACCGAGATCGGAAAGCTGATTATCAGGGGCGAGCTGGCCGACGGCATGGATGTCAGGATCGATGCGGCGGGGGACGGGCTGAATATCAGCGTGGCGCGGCAGTAACCGCCCCTCCGGTTGCAATGTCTCCGCCAAAAAGGTAGAATAACATTATCAATCTGAAAGGATGCATCATGGCCGAATTTATAAGCATAAAAGGAACGGACAAAGGCGATATCAAGCTGTATGCGCTGAGCACCTGCGTGTGGTGCGGCAAGACGAAAAAGTTCCTGAACGACAGCAAGGTCGCTTACTCGTACATCGACGTCGACCTGTTGTCGGAAGAGGAATACGAGCCGATTGAACGGGAGATTGCCAGGTTCAATCCGGCGGGCTCGTTCCCGACCATCATCATCGATTCCAGCAGGTGCATCATAGGCTACGATCCCGACCGCCTGACGGAGCTCGTACAAAAATGACAGCGCAAAATGATGCGGTGAATGCCCGTGTGCAAAAGCTCAGGGAAGACGCACAGGCGGGCGGCTACACACTGAATCCCGATGACGGCGTGGTGCGGGCGCTGGCCGAAGGGCTGCTGCGAAACCGTGAGCGCTACGGCATCGAAAGCTGCCCTTGCAGACTGTTCCGCGGCAGTGCGGCAGATAATGCCGACATCATCTGCCCGTGCAATTACAGGGATGACGACCTTGCCGAATACGGCGCGTGCTTTTGCGGGCTGTATGTGGCCGATGCATCAAAAACGCAAGCCATGCAGGTTCCCGAGCGCAGGCCCCCGCTTTCGGAGCGGCAGAGAAAAGCACAGACACAGCAGGCGGCAAAACCTGCCGGGGAACTTACGTACCCGGTGTACCGGTGCAGCGTGTGCGGTTACCTGTGCGCCAGGGACAACCCGCCGCAGGTATGCCCGATCTGCAAGGCCGGCAGGGAGCGCTTCGAGCGGTTCCTGTAACATCACCGGACGAAATCAGAAAAGAGCTCCGTTTACGCGGAGCTCTTCTTGTAATCGTGTTATTGCTTTTCACAGATCTCAGTCATCATGGCAACTTCATCGCTGAAAAACAGGTTTTTGCTGTCAAGCAGCAGTATGACCCGGCCTTCCGATTTCCCGATGCCCGCCAGGTATTTTGATTTGACGCCGATCCTGATATCCGGCGGCGGCGCGATATCGCCGTCGTCTATGGTAAGCACTTCGTATACCTCATCGACAATCAGCCCGACCGACACCTCGCCGGTGTCAACAACAATGATGCACGTCCTGTCGGTGTACTCGGCTTCGGGCTTTTTGAACTTCAGCCTGACATCGATCACGGGTATGATCATGCCGCGGAGGTTGATGATCCCCTTGATATACGCGGGGGCCTCGGGAATGCCCGATATCTCCTGCATGCCTATGATTTCCGTCACATAACGTATTTCCAGGCCGTAGCATTCATTGCCGAGCGTGAATGCCAGGAACCGCCCGTGCTGCGTGTCCTCGTTTTCCAGTTCCGTCTGCGAATAATCCACCATACACCGTCCCCCTGTGCGCCGAATCATCAATCCTTTACCGGTATCTATTGACCGTAAAGGCTGCGGGCTTAACCGCAAATAACGGGCCTTATCGTTTCATACCCCGGGAAAACCCGTTCCTATAGATTATAAGGCATATTTATGGTTATGAAACATGGATTCCAAAAGCCTTAGCATCGGCAGGCGCATTGCAATACCGGTGAATCATATATTTGGTGCGCACAAAGCTAAGTGAAAATTTTATGTTCGATTGTTATAATGATAAATATATGTCAAATACATCTGTCCATGATGAAAAGGAATATATGCAGTACGGTTTTGTATCCGTCGGCCGGTACATCGGCAATGTGATACTCGAGGTGCGCTACTATACCGACTACAATTTTGTCGGCGAGCGCATCGACGGCTACCATGCGCCGGTTGCATTGCTGACCAGGGAGGCGGCCGACGCGCTGAAGACAGCTTCGGACCTGTTGGCCGAACAGGGCTGGATCATCAAGGTCTACGACGCATACCGGCCGCAGCGGGCGGTCGACCACTTCGTGCGGTGGGGAGCGGATTTGGGCGACCAGCGCATGAAAAGCATCTTCTATCCCGATATGGAAAAGAGCAGGCTGTTCGACGGCTATATCGCCAGAAAATCAAGCCACAGCCGCGGAAGCACGGTCGACCTGACCATCGTCGATGCGGCGACCGGCAGGGATGCGGACATGGGCAGTCCGTTTGATTTGCTGGGTGAGATCTCAAACCACGGCACCGGCCTCATAACACCCGCGCAGGCCGCGAACCGCAGCATATTGCGCCGC
>ERZ764778.4365-NODE-4365-length-10354-cov-14.993883_pt1 | contig 10354 bp, 7 predicted proteins | sample MGYA00374951_ERZ764778 | MGnify/ENA primary metagenome ERZ764778 (study PRJEB28918, sample SAMN05720193) | bioreactor metagenome | isolation source: Anaerobic biogas reactor | place: USA:Washington, USA | collected 2015-08-08 ...
GGCTTCGAAGACCCGCCGCGTCTGGCCAAAGACGCCAAAACCAAAGAAGAAGCACTGGACGGCTACCGCCGAGTCCGCGACGAGATTCGCACCTTTATCGAAGGACTGCCCACAACGCTCGTCAAGAAGGAATCTGACCATGGCTGAAAAGACCAACCCGCAAGGCAAGCGTCTGAACGTCTTTGAGAAGTACCTGACGATCTGGGTAGCGCTGTGCATCGTCGGAGGGATTGTGCTGGGCAAGGTCGCGCCGGGCGTGGCCCAGTCGCTCGACAGCATGGCCATCTACGTCGGCGGAGCGCCCGTGGTGTCGATCCCCATCGCGATCTGCCTGTTCTTCATGATGTACCCGATCATGGTGAAGATCGACTTCGCCGAGGTCGTCAAGGCGGGCAAGAGCCCCCGGCCGGTCCTGCTGACGCTGATCGTCAACTGGGCCATCAAGCCCTTCACCATGTTCGCCATCGCCACGTTCTTTCTGGGCTACGTTTTTCGCGGGATGATCCCCGGCACGGAAATCGTCAAGGACGGCACCGAGGTCGAGTTGTGGCGTTCGTACATCTCCGGGGCCATTCTGCTCGGCATCGCGCCCTGCACGGCGATGGTGCTGATGTGGGGCTATCTGGCCCGGGGCAATCAGGGCCACACGCTGGTGATGGTCGCGATCAACTCGCTGACCATGCTGGTGCTCTACGGCCTCTTGGGCGGCTGGCTGCTGGGCGTCAACAAGATGCCCGTTCCGTGGCAGGCGCTGCTGCTGTCCATCGCGATCTATGTGGCCCTGCCGCTGGTGGCAGGGTACTTCTCACGCAAGTGGATCATCCAGGCCAAGGGCCAGGCTTGGTTCCAGGCGAAGTTTCTGCACGTGCTGACGCCCGTCTCGATCCTCGCCCTGCTGGCGACGCTGGTATTGCTGTTCAGTTTCAAAGGCGAGACGATCGTCGCCAACCCGCTTACGATCCTGTGGATCGCGATCCCTCTGTTCATCCAGACGGTGCTGATCTTCGCCATCACCTACGCCCTGGCCCGAATGCTGAAGTTCAGCTATGAAGACGCCGCCCCTTCGGCGATGATCGGCGCGTCGAACCACTTCGAGGTCGCCATCGCCACGGCGACCATGCTCTATGGCCTGTCCAGCGGCGCGGCCCTGGCCACCGTCGTCGGCGTCCTGATCGAAGTCCCTGTCATGCTCATGCTGGTGCGAATCTGCCTGCGAACCAAGGGATGGTTCGTCGCCGAGGGGGTCGGCAACGACGAGTGCGCCTCATCCGTCGCCGTATGCGGCGGACCCCACACGATTAGCACGGTTCTCGATCCATGACCCTATGATTCCGATTCGTCTTCCGGCTTCGTTTCAAGAAGCCTTTCGAGGACGCGAAGATCCTTGGGGATGTGCACGGTGACGTACTCCCCGGATTCGACCTGGGTATACGAGTGGTCGAGAAGGCCGTCGAAAAGGATGGTGTCATCCGGGCCGAGTCGATAGGTTTTGTCCTCAATTCGCAGCTCGACGCGGCCGCTGAGCACGTAGCAGAACTCCTGAACGTCCTCGTGCAGGCCCATCACGTGAACGTGGTCGCCCTCTTCCGCTATCACGCGAATGAGCTTGCCCTTGTCGTAGCGGGCAACTCGACACTTCTCGAGGCCCTTGTCCTTGTTCGACAGATGTCCCCGAGGTTCCTCCTTGGCCTTCCTTCGCTGCACGAAGCGGCGTTCGGCCAGACCGATCAGCGCGCTGGTGGAGATCTGCAGGGCCCCGGCCAGCGCGTCCAGGGTCTTGAGCGAGGGCAGCGTCTTGTTCGTCTCGACCGATTCCACGGTCGGATAGGTCAGTCCCGACCGGGCGGCCAGCGCCTGCAAGGTCAGATTCAACCGACGACGCAGGACCCGAATGATGCGAAAATCATAAGCGCTGTTCACATCGTGCTCCTTCTCTACTCGACAGCAGGACTTGCGGCTGTTCCGGGACGGCCGCATGTCCGCCCCCAGCCGAATCGACTTATCGGACGACCGCCGAATGCACCTCTAATAAACACCCGCAAGCCAACTTAGTAAAGAGGTTTCTGCCCTACCCCTTGAACGCGTCCCAGCGGCCATTTGGCCGCATTCCTTATCAAACCCGTTTTATATTCGCTGGGAAGACAAGTCACACAATCAACAAGCGCCGAGTGCAACAGACCGCCCACAAAGCACGATAGAAAGACCGCCTTACCTGCATGGGGGTTCGATAGGAACCAAGTCAGGCTTCGGAAGGCAGGAGATGCCGCATCTTGGGGGGCATCGCCACAGTGGAACGACAAGGGAACGCTGTTTGCCCGGCTCCGTCCGGCTCTGCACGCGTGTCGGACCGATGCGCCGGCAGATGGAAACCACACGGGTTCTTAAGTGAAAGGCAACACGCATGGACACCGCCATCGAGACACGGGCCAAGCCGGGCAAGTACCTTACCTTCGCCCTTGGACCGGAGGAATTCGGACTGGAGATCCTCAAGGTCCGCGAGATCATCGGCTACATGGACATCACGGCCGTCCCGCAGACCCCCGAATACATCCGGGGGGTCATCAACCTGCGGGGCCAGGTCATCCCGGTGGTCGACCTGCGCGCCAAGTTTGCCATGCAGAGCGAGGAGAGAACGCCACAGACGTGCATCATCGTCGTCGAAACCCGCCACGGCGCACAGAAATTCAACACCGGCATCGTCGTCGATCGCGTGCGAGACGTGCTGGATATCACCGCCGGTCAGATCGAGGATGCGCCAAGCTTCGGCGCCAGCGTGGAAACGGACTTCATTCTGAGCATGGCCAAGATCGCCGAATCCGTCAAGATCCTGCTCGACATCGATCGGGTCCTCGGCTCGACGGACCTGACGGCCCTGCGCAAGACGGCGGCGTGACATGGATAGCAGACGGATCTCACACAGGGAGGTCTGAGCGAATTCACATAGGGAAACGGGGCGTCGGGTATCCGGCGCGAACGAGCCAAATCGTGTGTAGTGCTTCAGGAGAATGCAAATGTTCAAGAACATGAAACTGGCAACGAAGATGGGAGTGGGCTTCGGCTTCCTGGTCGTGATCTCGGGGATTCTCGGATACGTCGGGTGGAACGGCCTGAGCAATGTGGCAAGGAACGCCGAGTTGAACCGCGGGGGCAACGAGTGCTTGGAGGGACTCAACCAGTGCGCCTCGCTCCGCAAGGACTTCGCGGTCTACGGCTTCGACAAGTTCGGGAAGAACGAGAAGAACGCCGCCGAGATGTGGCAGGACGCATACAACACGCTGACCGCGCAGCTCAAGCAAATGGAAAGTGAAAAAGGCCTCTCGGCGGCCGACAAGGCTCGCGTCACCGAGGCAATCAACGGGATGCCTGCCTACCTGACCGCCTTTGAACATCAGAAGGACTCGCGACAGACAAGGGACTCGGCGTTCGCGGTGTGGGCCAAGGTCGGCTGGGATATCACCCAGGAGGTCGCCAACGTGATCCGGGACGTCATCCAGCCGGCCCGCGCGGCCGCTGAAGAAGCCAAGGACGTGGAAGAGATGGCCAAATGGGCGCAAATCGCCCTTCAGCTCGACGAGACCGTCTTCCAGGAGTTTCTGGTTCTTCGCATCAACGGCGTCTTCCTGGTCGCCACCAACAAGGACGAGCAATGGAATGCCCTGCAACAGCAGCTTCCCAAGGTCCAGGCGAATGTTGAGACGTGGGCCAATCTGGTCAAGGGCAACGCGCAACTCGAGGCCGTGGCGAGGAACATCGCCGGCTACGTGGACAGCTACGCGCAGGCCGGCCAGCAGTACTACAGCGGCGTCCTGGCCGGTCGGCAGGCCGATACGGACATGGCGACCGCCGCCAAGGCCATTGTCGATACGATCGTGGGCTTGCAGACCTCTCTGAAAGACGGCATGGAGACGACTACGGCCCGCACGAACATGCTCATGACCGTCATGGCGGTCTCCGGCATCATCATGGGCACCCTTCTGGCCGTTGTGATCACGCTGAGCATCGTCAAGCCGATCAAGAGGATCATCGATGCACTGACGGCCGGTTCCGAGCAGGTGGCGGCAGCGTCGGGGCAGGTTTCCGCCGCGTCGCAGTCGCTGGCCGAAGGCGCGACCGAGCAGGCTGCCGGTCTCGAAGAAACCTCCTCCAGCCTCGAAGAGATGGCATCGATGACCAAGCAGAACGCCGACAACGCCCAGCAGGCCAACACGCTGGCCAGCGAGGCCCGCAAGGCCGCCGACACCGGCGCCGAGTCCATGGGGCGGATGAACCAGGCGATCCGAGAGATCCAGAAGAGTTCCGACGAAACCTCCAAGATCATCAAGGTCATCGATGAGATCGCGTTCCAGACCAACCTGCTGGCGCTGAACGCGGCGGTCGAGGCCGCCCGGGCCGGCGAGGCGGGCAAGGGCTTTGCCGTGGTGGCCGAAGAGGTGCGCAATCTGGCCATGCGATCGGCCGAGGCCGCCAAGAACACCGCCAACATGATCGAGGAGTCCGTCAAGAACGCCAACAACGGCGTAGACATCGCCACGGAAGTCGGCAAGGTCCTCGACGAGATCGTCCAGAGCGTCGGCAAGACCACCGATCTGGTCAGCGAAATCGCCGCGGCCAGCCAGGAACAGGCCCAGGGCATCGATCAGGTCAACACCGCGATCGCCCAGATGGACAAGGTGACCCAGCAGAACGCCGCGAACGCCGAGGAGAGCGCCAGCGCTTCGGAGGAACTCAGCTCTCAGGCCGAATCGATGAACGACATCGTCGGCGATCTGATCGCCCTGGTCGGTGGAGCCGCGGGAACCAAGAGCCCGCCGGCGCAGCAGCACAACACCGGCAACCGCAAACTGTCCCGTACCGATCAGATGTACCACAAGATCGCCGGGGCCAAACCCAAGAAGACCCATACGCCGTCGGCCAAGTCGGTCCAGGAGAAAGCAATTCCTCTTGGCGATGACGACGGATTGGACGACTTCAACTCCTGATGGTATCGCTCGTCCACGAGACGCTTCCGGATGGCCTGTCCGTCCGGAAGCGTCGAATGGGCGACATCCGCATGAACGCGCTACGACACCAACCCACCTTTGGCGCCAAGCACGACAGAGCGTGCCGAATCCAGCGCTCCAGCCAACAGGTCCGGGCTCGCACGAGTTGTTTATCGGACCCCACCCGAGCCCGTGGTAGAGAAATACTGAGCCTGCATACCCGGGGGTCACGCCCCGCACAGACGCCATCAAGACCGATAGGCCTGCTGCGCGAACAGCACTTATCGGACCTCCGATGCCGCTATTGCGGATCTCGGCGTTTATATGCAGACAATAGGCTCAACCTCAGCGTCCTTTACTGCCGAAAACCTGGGACGTCCTGCCGGCGTGCCTGGGGACATGGGACCGTGGGTTGGCTTAGGCGCCCCGAATCCACAGTTGGCACGTTTGCATTGCATCGTACGTGCAGGAACAGCACAATACCCGCCTGAGGGACCGGCCCGCAGGCACGTTAAAAGGAGTCCTGTCATGGCAGCAACTGCGTCGAAAGCTCAGAGTTCCAGTGCCACAGCCCAGCACAAGGAAGGCAAGTATCTGACCTTCGCGCTGGCCCACGAGGAGTACGGACTGGAGATCCTCAAGGTCCGTGAGATCATCGGCTACATCGACGTGACCGCCGTCCCGCAGACGCCGCACTACGTCAAGGGCGTCATCAATCTGCGCGGACAGGTGATCCCGGTCGTCGATCTGCGTGCCAAGTTCGGCATGGAGACCACCGATGTGACTGAGGAGACCTGTATTATCGTCGTCGAGATCGCCCATGCCGACCGCAAGTTCAGCACGGGCATCGTGGTGGACCGCGTCCAGGAAGTGCTCGACATCCCGGGCCAGAGCATCGAAGAGGCCCCGCAGTTCGACTCGTCGGTCGACACCAGCTTCATCCTCGGGATGGGCAAGGTCGGCGACGCGGTCAAGATCCTCCTCGATATCGACAAGGTGCTCGCCGGGGAGAACCTGGACGGCTTCCGGTCCGAAAGCCTCTGAGAGCCGCCCGCAAGGGCGTCTATCCCATGAACGATATGAAAGGATGGGCAATGAGAACAGGGAAATGGATTTGGATTTGTCTGACTGTACTGACGCTGGGACAGGTCTGCGGCGCCGCCGAGGACGGCTCGTCTATCGATGACCGCCTCGCCGAACTGGAGAGGGAAATCGCCGAGATCAAACAGGCCTCGGCTCCGACATCGGGGCAGACGGCGTCGAGCGACAGCAAGAAGAAGGGACTCTTCTCGAGCGTAGACGTCAAGTTGTACGGCTACCTCAAAACCGACGTATCGCGCGATTCGTCCCGGACGAATAACGGCAACTACGTCCTCTGGGTCGACTCGGAGGCCACACGGAGAAATGACGCCGAATCCAATCTGACGGCCGGCGAAAGCCGCCTGGGGCTGGACTTCAGCGGACCGTCGAGCGAGACGCTGAAGACCTCAGCCAAGCTCGAATTCGACTTCTTCGGCGCCCCCGCCGACGAGAACAAGGCCAAGATCCAGATGCGCCACGCCTATATGAAGCTCGATTGGCCCGAGGCCCAGCTCAGTCTTCTGGCCGGGCAGACGTGGGACGTGATCTCGCCGTTGAATCCGAGCACCCTGAACTACAGCGTGCTCTGGGTCGGCGGCAACATCGGGTACCGTCGTCCCCAGGTCCGCCTGACCAAGGAGCTGTCGGTGACGGATCAGGTCAAGCTCAAGCTGGACGGTGCACTGACGCGCACGATCGGAAACGAAGACCTCACCGGTTCGGAGACCGGCGAGGACGCCGGCGTTCCCACCGTGCAGGGACGCCTCGGCGCCACGTTTCCGTTCTTCGGTCCCAAACCGACGACGATCGGCGTTTCGGGACATACGGGCAAAGAGGAGTACGATCTGGACGCCACCGGACGGAACACGGACATCAAGAGTCAGTCCATCAATCTGGATATCACGCAACCCATCTGCAAGTGGATAACGCTCAAGGCAGAACTGTTCAGCGGCAAGAACCTCAAGAGCTACCTCGGTGGAATCAGTCAGGGAATCAACACGGCCACACGGAGGCCCATCGACAGCGAAGGCGGCTGGATCGCCGCCAGTCTCGGACCTTGGGGCAAGTGGAGTTCGGCCGTCGGCTTCGGCGTCGACAACGTCGACCGCGACGATGTCGCCGCCGGTGGGCGCACGCGCAACTCGTGCCTGTTCGGCAACGTCCGCTACGACGTGAACGCCCACGCCCAGGTCGGCCTGGAACTGTCCCGCTGGGAAACCGATTATCGCGGCGCAGGCGACGCGGACGACATGCGCGTCCAGGCGTCGTTCATCTACAAATTCTGACGGTCTCCAGGGCGGGAGACACGATCCTGACGGAGCGCGGTTTGTTTCACTGTCACCACGTGAAGGGGTGTACCATGCTGAAGAATGTCAAGCTGCAAACGAAGTTGCTGACGCTCGGCATCACCATGACCGTCATACCGCTGCTGGTCGTCTCGACGGTGGTGTTCGTCCAGAACAAGCGGATGGTCAAGGTGGCCGAGCAGGGAAACACAGATCTGGCATACGCCGATCTGGACCACATCGCCATGAACATTTATGGGATGTGCAAGGCCCAGCAGGAGATGCTGCAGGACAACATCGACTCCTCGTTGAATGTGGCGCGCGAGGTCCTGCGAAACACCGGCGACATCCGCCTGGCCGAGGAAACCGTCACATGGGACGCGGTCAATCAGTTCACCAATACCAGCCAGCGCGTGACATTGCCCAAGGTGATGGTGGGCGAGACCTGGCTGGGCAAGATCAGCGACATGGCGACGCCCGCCCCGGTGGTCGACCAGACCCAGAATCTCGTCCAGGCCACGTGCACCATCTTCCAGCGGATGAACGAGGCGGGCGACATGCTGCGCGTCAGCACGAACGTCCAGAAGCTGGACGGCGCCCGCGCGATCGGCACGTACATTCCGAAGACCCGGCCGGATGGCACCGCCGACCCGGTGGTCGCCAGCGTGCTTCAGGGCCAGACGTATCAAGGCCGTGCGTTCGTGGTCAACAAATGGTATATCACCGCCTATGAACCGATCCGTGACGCCAGCCAGAACATCGTCGGCATGCTGTACGTCGGCGTGCCGCAGGAAAGCGTCGCCTCGCTGCGTCAGTCCATCATGGCCGTGGAAGTCGGCAAGACCGGATACGTCTACGTGCTCGACTCTGCGGGCAACTACGTGATCTCCGAGAAGGGCAAGCGCGACGGCGAGAACCTCTACGACGCCAGAGATGCCAATGGAGACCTCTTCATTCAGGAAATCTGCAAGAAGGCGACCGTTCTGGACGAAGGACAGATCGCCGAGCAGCGGTATCCGTGGAAGAATGCCGGCGACACTGTGGCCCGGGAGAAAGTTGCCCGGATCGTCTACTTCGAGCCGTGGGACTGGGTCATCGGCGTCGGCTCGTATACCGACGAGTTCTATGAGGCCCGCGATCAGGTCACGGCCATCGGCAATACGGCAAACCGCATTCTGGCCTTCGTCCTTATCGGGGCGTTGCTGGTCACAGGAGCCCTCTGGTATCTGATGGCCCGCGGCCTGGCGGGACGCATCTCCCGCGTAGTCTCCCAGCTTTCCGAGGGCGCCGACCAGGTGGCCTCGGCCTCGGGACAGGTCTCTTCTGCTTCGCAGTCGCTGGCCGAAGGCGCCACCGAACAGGCGGCCGGACTCCAGGAGACCTCGTCGAGTCTGGAAGAGATGGCCTCGATGACCAAGCAGAATGCCGCCAACGCGCAGCAGGCCAACCTGCTGAGCTCCGAGGCCCGCAAGTCCGCCGACACGGGCACCGAAGCCATGTCGCGGATGAACGACGCGATCAAGCAGATTCAGAAGAGCTCCGACGAGACCGCCAATATCATCAAGGTCATCGACGAGATCGCGTTCCAGACCAATCTGTTGGCGCTGAACGCCGCGGTCGAGGCCGCACGTGCCGGCGAGGCCGGCAAGGGCTTTGCGGTCGTCGCCGAAGAAGTCCGCAATCTGGCCATGCGATCGGCCGAGGCGGCCAAGAACACCGCCAATATGATCCAGGGATCGGTCAAGAACGCCAACAACGGTGTCGATATCGCCGACGAAGTCACCAAGGTACTCGGTGAGATCGTCGGCAACGTGGGCAAGGCGACCGACCTGGTCAGTGAGATCGCGGCCGCCTCGCAGGAACAGGCCCAGGGCATCGACCAGGTCAACACCGCCGTCGCTCAGATGGACAAGGTGACGCAACAGAACGCTGCAAACGCCGAGGAAAGCGCCAGCGCCTCTGAGCAACTCAGTGCCCAGGCCGAAACGATGAACGATATGGTCAATGAGCTGGCCGCGTTGGTTGGGGGTGCGGCTCGAGCCACGACCGAACGGGCACGCACGGCCAAGCCAGGGCGGGCCCTTCGTCCTTCGGACCAGGTGTATCACCATATCGCCGGGGCCACCAAACCCAAGAAGGCTCCGGCCCACACAGCCAAGCCGAGTCGAACGTCCGCCGAGCGGAGTATCCCGCTCGACGACGATGGGTTCGATCGCTTCAACGAATAGCAGAACGGAACGCTGGGTACCCAAGTGGGCTCGACGAGCCCACTTGGGGCCGGCGATCCAAGCCTCCCTCCGCACTGTTCCACCAAAGCCACAGCGCCCCACCGGCCTCGCCACGGGCACGCTCCCCACAAGACCCCATCGCACCCGACGTTGGCTCTGGAGTGTGTGTGAAGATATCCTGACATCTGTGTGGCAGGCTCAACACGAGCGCAGCGGAGGTCTGGGGACGGTGCACTTGTCTGGCGAGGCGATGGCAGAGCGTCGCCCATGCGCCGAATCTCACCCGTCGTTGCGGCACAGATTGACCAGATACTCAAGTCTAATTGGCATCAAAGGAGACGATAAGCGTGTACGCTCCATTGTTGTGGTAATCCGTGCAGCCATAGTTGTCCCGCAAGAAGGCGCCGATAGGCACCACGTCGATGGACCGTGCTGACGCCATGAGAGACTCTTGAACTCTTTGCATACTGACCCGATTCCAGTGGTAGAGGCCTTGCGGTCGGATGACATGCTCAGGGATGTCCGCCATGTTGAAGAAGGACAGGCACGCCTGCCTGCGAGTGACTCTGGAGACGTGGCTCAGCGCAAGCTCAATCGCCGCGCCGGAAAGATGCTCGAACAGATCGTGGACGAACAGATAATCGTAAGACTTGTTCTCGGCGCGAATGGCAAGGAAGTCTTCGATTCGGAAATCCACCGAGCCAAATCGCCGACGCGCATTGGCGATGTTCTTGTCACAGATGTCAAGTCCTGTGTATTCCAGGAATCTCGCGACCCCAAA
>ERZ764778.4379-NODE-4379-length-10323-cov-5.056584_pt1 | contig 10323 bp, 11 predicted proteins | sample MGYA00374951_ERZ764778 | MGnify/ENA primary metagenome ERZ764778 (study PRJEB28918, sample SAMN05720193) | bioreactor metagenome | isolation source: Anaerobic biogas reactor | place: USA:Washington, USA | collected 2015-08-08 ...
ATGGCATAGCGGGAGACGATCTCGTCAAGTGAGGGTTCGTCGTCAAGATCCTTCACGATCCCCAGCCCCGTCGGGGAGACAAGAATGGAGGTCACGGCTCCCGCCCGCTTGAAACGGTGCGAATCCTTTCCGGGAACGTCGAACTCGAGATCGTGATGGGTATGCTTGACGACGGCGACGCGAAGGCCCTGTGCCTTCAGCAGGGGAAGCAGCCTCTCGATGAGGGTCGTCTTGCCGCTGCCCGACCTGCCCGCGACGCCGAGCGCGAAGATCCCTTTCGACACCACCCTCATGGCAAACAGAGTTTTTTCATGAAGTAGAAATGGAAGGCGACGATCACGAGGGAATGGTTTATGCCGCCCCCTGCTATGATGGATGGTATGTCGTCGGCGGACATGAGCACCACCTCGATATCCTCGTTGGGGTCGAGGGCCTTCTCCGATATCTCCCGCACATTCTCTATGAGGTACGTGTGACAGCGGTTATTGAATATGGCGGGATTTGGGTTCACGAATCCGAGAAGCTCGACCCTGTCGCCGGCATATCCCGTCTCCTCGAGCAGTTCCCGCTGGGCCGCCTCGCGGGGGTCTTCCTCATCCACGAGCCCGCCCGGTATCTCGAGCGTTACCTCTTTGGATCCGTGCCGGTACTGCTTGATCATAACTATCCGGCCCTCGGGTGTGACGGGTATGACATTGACCCAATCGCGGGTATCGATGGTGTAGAACGTGCCCACCTTCTGCGTTCGCGGAGACACGGCAAGCTCCGATTGTATCCGGAACACGCGGTAATCCCTGTCGACCCTGGATTCGAGAAGTTCCCATTCCTTGATCATAATGGATAACAAAATACCACGGCGGGCAAGGCAAATGCAACAAGAGGAAGCAGGGGCCGGGTCGTTGGACCCGGCCCCTGTATGTCACATCTGCCGTATTCAGGGTTTCACGAGAATGGTGACCGTTGCCGAGGCCTCTTTGCCGTCCCGGGTCACCGCGAATTTGAGCTGTCGCATGAGTTTCTTCAGGCACTGTTCCAGGGAATCATTCTTCCCATCCTTGAACTTCACGTCCTTCACCGTCCCGTCGGCATTCACCGTCAGGGTAACAACATGGCTGACAGGGCCGGTGATGCCGGCGGAGCATGCCGCTATGCCGCCTTCGATCTTCCGTATGGTCTTGAGTACCGCCTGTTTGGCAATGCCGCCCGACACGGTCACGTCACCGATGGAGACCGTGGGGCCCGCGGCGGCCCTTTGCTTCCAGCTGTCCTTCACCGGGGCCTCTTCCTTGCGCCCCATTCCCATGTCGCCCGGGCGGGGGTATGGGGCGAGGGGAGGCGGGGCGAGGGCCATGGTCTTCGTCATACCGGACCCGCCGACCGCATAGTCAGAGACGCCCTCCGGTAGCGGCAGGGGCTGATTCACCGTATCAGGTTTTTCCCCCGCGTTCCTAACCCTGTTGTCGACGGCCACGAAGGACGTGTAGGCCGTCAGCAGGTTGTACGCGAGGCCGAGGTCGGTCACTTCCTTCACGCGCTTGTCGCTGGAATGGAGCTTGTTGTAATCGGACAGAAGGGTTACGCGATGGCGCGCCCAGAGGTACCGCAGCGCAACGTTCTCCCTGAGCGGTTTGGCGGCCGCCACGTTGATGGACTCCGTGAATCTCCCGCTCCCCGAAACACCTGTCACCGTTATGGTCCCTTTCGGTTCTCCCTTGTACTTGCCGAAGACCATGACAGGACGGTCCGCGAGGACATCGGGAATGGAGACAGGTTCCACATCATAGGTGGAGAACCCCTTGAAGCTCACCCTGACCTTCGTCAGGACAGGTGATTCTATCATCGCCCGGAAGCGGTCCGCCTGGGCCGGTGCGTCAGCGGGCTTCGTGATGACAAAGGGCTCACCCATGCCCACACGGGCCATGCCCTCGATGATGTGACGGTTCACCGAGCTGCCGATCCCGAAGGCGAACATGTTGGCATCGTTGAGGTTGGCGCGGATAAGGTCGAAGACCTCCTCTTCGACCCTGACATATCCGTCGGTGACGACGATGATGCTCCGGGAGTAGTTCTCAAGCTTCGGGAGGGCAAGCACCCGATTGAGTGCCGGAAGAAGCTCGGTGCCGCCTCCGCCGCGCTGACGGTCGATGACGCTGATGGCGTTGTTCACGTTCTCTTGTGTTGCCGGAAGGGATTTCTCGGACATGAGCCTCGACCCTCCCGAGAAGAGAAGGACGTTGAACGTGTCCGTGGGACGGAGGTTGCCGATGAGGCCCCTCAGAAGCCTTTTCGATATGTCCAGGGGAAAGCCGTGCATGGAGCCGGAGACGTCTACGACGAAGATGTATTCCCTGCCCGGTATCTGGGCGCTCTTCACCTTCTTCGGGGGCTGCAGCATGCAGAGGAAGAAATTCTCCTTTTCGCCCTCATACAGGAGAAGTCCCGACTGTATCTTGTCCCCGGCAAGGCGCCAGCGCAGTATATAGTCCTTGTTGCCACCCGACTTCTCCGACCTGTCGAGGGTCACCTTCGCGTTCGCGGGACCGTTGAAAGCGGTATTGACCTTGTGGGAAGTGGAGGCCAATTCCTTGATGGGCATACCGCCCGCGATGTTGACGGTCATGTCGAAGGTGTACGTCGGTTTCTCTCCCTCGTGGAGATAAGGGTTCCGCACCCACTTCTCGGAAGGCAACGCGCCGTCGGCGGGCTTGTTCGAATAGCGGGGGCCGACCACCGTGGGATAGACGAATTCGTATATCCTATCCGTCGGGACGAGGACCTCCGTGTATTTCAGCTCCACCCGTATCTCGTCACCGGGCATGATGTTGGCAACGTTCATCTGGAAGACGTTCGGTCTTTGCTGTTCCAGAAGGGACGCGCTCTTGCCCTGCTTCTTTGCGTCTTCGTAGTCCTTGCGGGCCTCGTCGCGCTTCTTGATCCTGGCTTCGATGACGCGTTTGCCGATGACCATCTTCATGCCGTACACGGCCGCCCGGGTGGAGGCGGGGAAGACATAGATCGCCTCGAGCGCTTTCTTGCCCTCATTCTTGTAAACCTGGGTCACGACGACGTCCGCGATGACACCGGAGATGCTCGCGACAGCGGACGTGGACTTGAGCGGCAGCCGGTCGAGCGTTGGGTCGTCGCTCTTCACGAAGAAATAGGGGGACAGTGTCTTGTCGCCGTCCTCCGGTTTCTGCGTGTGCGAAAGCCCCGGCAGGAACAGGACCGAGCAGATGACGGCAAAGAGAACAACAAAGACTGAAACGCCTTTCATGGACAACCTCCTTGGGATCGCTGTTTTCATTCTTCTCGGTGAGACACGGCGGGGCGGGAAAAAGTTCCAAATGGCGCTTGCACGTCGGCGCTTCGTGCCTAATGGGTCGGCGCTCATGCGCCTAACGAGTGGACGGGTCTGCCCTTCGGGCAAACGGGCGGACGGGGCAAAGACAAAGAAAAACATATGGACGAGGTATTCCCGCGTATGCCCGTTAGGTGCGCGAGCACCGACCCGTTAGGCACGAAGTGCCGACCCATCAGCCGCCTTGGCGGCGACTCGTCCACGGATTTACCAGGCTATCTTTCTCGCCATGAGGACCCCCTGCGCGCGGGGGTTGCCGAGACGGGCGGCGGCCTGATAGTCCTTGAGAGATTCCTCGTTGTTTCCTTTGGTCTCCCAGGCCTTTGCCCTGTTGAAATAGGCATCGCTGCTCACCGGGTCTATCTCGATGGCCTTCGAGTAATCCACTATCGCCCTGTCCTCATCCCCTTTGAGAGAATAGGCAAGACCCCGCATGAGGTAGAGTTCGTCGTCCGTGGGGTCGAGCTCGATGGCCTTCGTGTAATCGGCAATGGCTTCATCGTGCCTGCCCATTTTCTGATAGAGATACGCGCGGGCCGCCCGGGGCACGGGATCCCTCGGCGCGTAGCGGATGGCCTTCGTGAGATCCTGAACCGCCTCCTCGTAGTTCCCCTGATGTGCGTCGAACTGGGCAAACTTCTCGAGATAGGCGACATTGCAGGCACAAAGAAAAAAGAGGGCGACGAGCAGAAGAGAGCCGGCGCAGCGGATGAGGGCCTTCTGCGTTCTTCCTTTTCGGATAGCCATGGTGTCTTCTCCTGTCTGGTAGTTTTTGAGCCTCATTCTATCACGCGGTCCCGGGTATTTCACCAGCAAAAAAAGGGGGCGGTCTGGATAGGACCTATAGGAGTTATAGGACCTATTCGTCCTATCAGCTGCTCTCTGTGAGGGTCTTTAGCCTGGAACCTGGAACTTTGAACCTTGAACCTTTTTTCAGGTTGTCAGTATCTTTTCCATTTCGACGATCTCCTCGTCGACGGCTTCGAGGTCGCAAAGGAGTTTGAAGACGTCCACGTTGGCGATGGTCGGTGAGATATCGTACAGGGCCCGGAAGGCCTCTGTTTCCTCGAGGACGATGCCGCTTCTGTCACCGCCGAAACCGAAGTATCGTACCCGTGCCAGTTCGTCGGCCAGGGCGCACGCGGCGACTGTCGGCCGCGTCTCTTCGGGGCACAGGGCAACGGCGTGATGGTATCGTGCCACGTCGACGAGGGTGAAAGGGAACTTCCACCTTTCCATGATCATCCCCCCTATCGTGTCGTGTGATTCCCCGATGATCCTCTTTTCGGCCTCGATCATGGGAAGACATTCCTCGTGCGTGAGCTGGATGACGATCTTGTAAACGTCGTGGGCAAAACGGTCGAGCACCACCTTGCCGATATCATGGAGGAGACCTCCGAAATATATCGTGTTCTTGTCGCCGACGGCAAGTTCCGAGCAGATCTTCTTCGCGATCACACCCGTCGCGACGGAGTGTTTCCAGAACTCCGCGATGTCAAAGGTCTCCGTGTTCGCCGGCGGCTTGAGGGCCTGATAGGCCCCGCAGGAGACGCAGATCATTCCGAGCTCTTTCACGCCAAGCATGCTCACGGCATGCTGCACGGTGGCGACCTTGTTGGTGAGGCGGTAGAAAGCGGAATTGGCCACCTTGAGAACGTTCATGCTCATCGGCGGGTCTTTGGCGATTATCCTCGCGATATCGTTCATGCCCGCGTTCTCATCGTTGAGCGCCTTCAGCAATTCGACGATGACGCCCGGGATGGGGGGGATGAAGTTGATCACTGTTTCGAGCTTCTTCGCAAAATCCGTTATCACAGATCCCAGACCTCCAAGGGTTCCCGCAGAACCGTCGCTGCCGGTATTAGTATCATCGGACAAAAAGCGCCATCTCTTAAGGGTGCCCATGCCTTCCGTTCCGGCGGTGACCTTTTTTCTTTGCAATCGACGTCGCGGTGCTGTAAAACATCAGGAAAACTGCCTCATCGCGTTGCGGCCGAATGGAAACTATCGCACTCATATGGCACAGCATCACACGCCTGGTGATCAGGGACGGAACAAAACCACCGGCAGCACTGTCTCATACCATGGAAGGGCGGCAAGAGAACAGGGATGAAGACGCTCAGTACGTTGCCCTGTGCCAGGGAGGCGAACCGGCGGCCTTTGAGGTCCTGGTGAGGAGACATCAGAAGAGGATGTTCAACATCGCGTATCGCATGACGGGAAACTACGAAGACGCAGGCGACGTCGTGCAGGAGGCCTTTCTTTCCGCGTACAGGACGATAAAGCATTTTCGCGGTGAGGCCAGGTTCTCGACCTGGCTCTGCGGCATTGTCATAAACCATGCCAGGAACCGCATGCGTCAGGCAGGGAGCAGGGCGTACCATGAACCGCTGAGCCTCGACGATCCGCCCGTCGGGCAAGAAGGCGGTCCCGCTTTCGATCCGCCCTCGCGCGAGACCCCCGCCCTCGATGTGCTCGTGCGGAAGGAGACCCAGGAAAAGGTGCAGCGCTGCATCAACGGACTGGAAAAGGAGCAGCGGGAGATCATCGTGCTCAGGGATATAGAGGGGTTCTCCTACGAAGAGATCACCGGGATGCTCGGCATACCCGACGGCACGGTCAAGTCCCGGCTTTCGAGAGCGCGCAATGCCCTCAGGGAAAGCCTGAAGAAAGTGCTCGGTGACCTATGAGAAAATGCGCCGACATAGAGGATCGTTTCACCGCCTATCTTGACGGTTATCTTGACACAGCGGAGCGCGAGGTGATCGAGGAACATCTTTCCACATGCCCCGATTGTCTTCGCAAGTTGAGGGAGCTTGAAAGTGCGCGGGCGATACTTGCCGGACTCGATGAGGTCGATCCGCCCCCGGGACTGACAGAAAAGATAATGGCACGGATCCATGAAGAGGGGCGGGTAAAGGCGGGCTTCTTCCGCAGGCTTTTCTTTCCTCTCCACATAAAGGTCCCCGTGCAGGCGCTGGCGACGGTATTCGTCGTGGTCCTCGCCGTTTACGTTTTCAGGTCGACCCTGCCGGAAACGACAAACCTCGAAAGGCCTTCCGCGGCTCCTCCCGCCGTGGAGACCGTGCCGCATCCCCCGAAGAAGGAGGCGACGCCCGGCACCAGGAAGGAAGCGCCCGTTGAGAGAGCGCCTGAAACCTCCACTCCGAAACCCGCGCCTGCCCCGGCACAAACCCTGAAGAAGGAACAGGCCGCTCCGGCGGCGGCGTCCGTGCCTGAAACAGCCGCGCAGGCATCGCCCCCGGCTCGGGCCTACAGGGCCGCTCCGCACGATGGTGCGGCTGCGGAGAAGTCCTCGAGCCTCGAGCGACACACTGATGACGCCATGCCATCTGTGAAGGCCGCGCCTCCCCCCGCACAGGGGCGCCTCAAGACCCGGGGCACGGCGGTGATGGAAGAAAAGAAGGACTGGGCGGCGGATTCCGCACCCATGGCTCCCGCGCGCACCGCGTCGCCCGATGTCCGAAGCCGCGTCGCCATGGTATCGAAGGACCCCCGTCAGACCGCGATCCAGGCGAAGGCGATCATGCGGTCGCTGGGAGCGACGAGGATCGAGGAGAGCACGGCGGATAACGTTGCGACAGTATCGGGATGGATCGAGACGGCAGCTCTCAGGGAACTCGTGGCCCGGCTCAAGGAGATCGCCCCGGTGGATGAACCCATGAGTTCCCTCTTATCCGGTCCCAAGTCCTCCTTTGTCGAGATCACCATACGCAACGACAACACGGTGAAACCCACCGACAGGTAACATCCCTTCCCCGGCGATCCCGCACGCCTGAGGGTGTGCAGACAGACCTCACACTGCAAATGGGCAGACTCGTGTATTTCCTGTTGACAACTTTTGGAGCAGCCATGTAACGTATGGGCGAGTCGGGACGGCTCGCAGTCATTATGAGGATCACGGGGTGTCGCAAGCTTCAGGGTGCCTCGTTCGAAAGGCCGGCCCTTGTGGGCCACCCTGATGCTGAGCGCATTGAATATGTCAGGCAACCTGTCGGTTATACATAAAAAAGGTCTTCCGCCAGAGACCGATCCTCCCGAGACACCGGTGGGGCTCGGTGTAACGGCTCTTTCCATACAGGAGACCGTGCGCTCCCGGGTCCCCGTGGACGGCAGCAAATACGACAGGAATGAAGAGGTCGACGAGCTGTATCGCAGGTGGTCGCAATCGCCCGTCGGCCATCCCGAAGACCGCTACCAGACGGTCATACTCCTCTTCTGGAAACTCTACAGGCCCAGGATCATGGCGATAGCAAGAAAGTACAAGGACCTGAGCCCCGTCTTCGACAACGAGGATCTCGAGCAGACAGGACTCCTCGGGATCTTCCAGGCATTGGTGAAATACGATCATGCCGAGCACATCGACATGAGATTCTCCACCTACCTGGAGTGGTCCGTACGAAATGTCTTTCAGCGCACCATAGGTTACACGGACAAGTTCGTCGAGATCTACGACAGGGATGACAGTTTCCTGCGTGTCATCAGTTACAGGGAATTCCTGGTGAAGAAGAGATCCATCATGTCGGAGGGAAGGAAGTACATCATCAGGTCGAGACAGTGCTATCTTTCAGACATGCATCACCTTTCCGACGGCGGCCCGTACGGCATGCCTTTTCATCGGGCCTTGACCGGGCATGCCGAATGGGATGGTGAAAGTGATGATCGATCATGAGGAGCCAAGGTCCGATGGACGGAACGGAAAACACAGACATCCGTGAAGAGGCAAGGAGCACGGCCAGATCCCGAGCGGCCGGCGCGGCAGCGGCCAGCGAACTCGAGAGCATCAGGGAAAGGGCGTTGGAGGTCCTCGCGAATTACAGGAAAACGAAGGCCGTCATCCGGAAAGAGGTGAGGAAGGAATACGCAACGGAGATCCGCCATCTCGAGAACGAGCGTTCGCGGAGAGAGACGGTCATCAAGGAGAAGATGGCGGAGATCGACCGACTGCGGGACACAGTGGAATCACTTAACAACGAGGTCTTCGGGCTCCGTTCGAAAAGCAAACTGTGGGAACACGAATGCGCGAGGATATCCGACACCTATCACAGGACAGTGCTGTATTATTCAAATCCCGGGCTTGTTGAAGTGCAACTGCAGGTCATCTCAGAATACGTCGACGCGCTCGCCAGATTCGTCAGCGCGCACAAATGGGACCGGGATACCGCGGACATGGCGGAGAGATACCGCGACTCCATTCATGCAAAGCTGCACGAGGTCATCCGTGGGATCGACATGAACCCCAAAGAGGACACGTCCCTTGTCTCGGCACGGAACAACATCGACACCGTGCCGGCAGATAATGACACGAAAATATAGCTGACGAGCGCTAAAACCTTACTTCTTCAACACCTGCATCGGTTTCGAGCAGCACACAAGATCGCAGAGCTCGACACAGTCGCAGACAGTATCCACGGAGACGACGAGCCCGCATACACCGCACGAATACCTGGTCCCCTTCTTGTTGACGGCCTTCGCCGCCGCTGGTTTCGCCTTCGCGGGTTTTGTCTTTGCCGGTGCAGCTTTCTTCACTGCGGGTTTCGCCTTTGCGGCTACACCTTTTGTCGCCATGGATGGCCCCCTTTTTACTTTTTTGCGGGCGCTTTCTTTGCCGCGGGTTTCTTCGCCGCGGGTTTCTTCGTCGTCGTCGAAGCCGCCGGTTTCGCCTTTGCCGCGGTTGCCTTTTTTGCCGGTGCTTTCTTCACTGCGGGTTTCGCCTTTGCCGGTGCGGCCTTTTTTACTGCGGGTTTCGCCGCCGCTGGTTTCGCCTTCGCGGGTGCGGCTTTCTTCACTGCGGGTTTCGCCTTTGCCGGTGCGGCCTTTTTTACTGCGGGTTTCGCCGCCGCTGGTTTCGCCTTCGCGGGTGCGGCTTTCTTCGCGGGTGCGGCTTTCTTCGCCGGCGCCTTGACCGTCTTCTTTGTTTCCGCCTTTACTGCCGTTGCCGCCTTACTTTTTTTCGTCGAGCATCTTGTCGCCATGATTCCCCCTCGCTTTAGGTTTTTGTAGCGCAAATCTATTTATTTTTTATTGTATATTAATAAAACATTCTGTCAAGAAGGAATGTGAAAAAAAAGCCATTTGTTTCAAATTACTTGCGGCGAAGGAAGACGCGCGTCCTGCGCACTGCCCTGACGATCTTCCTGATCAGAAAACCTCTGGCCAGATAAAGAACGAAGGTGAGAGCAATGCTGATGAAAAGAAGAACGAAGAAGAGGCGGTATTGCTGGGAGTACACGGCTGCGCCTTGCATGGTCAGCATCAGCGTTCCGGGCAATCTTCCGAAGACGTTCATTATGATGAAGTCGAGAAGCCTCATGCGGGTCAACCCCAGGAGATAGCACAGCGAATCCTTTGGAAAGCCGGGAATGAGAAAGAGAATGAAGGACACATTCAGTCCTTTGTGAGTGACGAAGAAATTGAACTTGTCTATGTATGCCTTCTTGACGACCTTCTCCACGAACCGCAACCCGAGCATCCTCGATATCGCGAAAGCTCCGAGCGAGCCGAGGGTAAGGCCGATCGTGGAGAGGATCGCTCCCCAGGTGTTGCCGAAAATGAGGCCTCCGACGAACCCTGTTATCTCACCCGGCACCGGGGCGAAAACAACCTGGAGGGATTGAATAACGATGAAGGCGACGGCGGCGAAGGGTCCGAAGGAGAGGATGAAGAGGCGCAGTTTCTTGTAGTCGAAGAAAAAACGATAGTAGGCGACGATCTCTTTCCACGCGCCCTCCTGGTAAGAATAGAAGATGAGAAAGATGAGGAGCAGTGTGAACAACGCCAGAATGGACCGCAGAATGCGTGAGACGGTCTTTGATCTGACGAGTGGCGTTCGGATCAATTCTGGACCGCGACCGTCCGGAGGACTTCGTCAACGGTGGTCAGCCCTTCACTGAGAAGGATGAGGCAGTATTCCTTCAGGGCCTTCATGCCGCTTCTTATCGCCG
>ERZ764778.4394-NODE-4394-length-10306-cov-3.788704_pt1 | contig 10306 bp, 8 predicted proteins | sample MGYA00374951_ERZ764778 | MGnify/ENA primary metagenome ERZ764778 (study PRJEB28918, sample SAMN05720193) | bioreactor metagenome | isolation source: Anaerobic biogas reactor | place: USA:Washington, USA | collected 2015-08-08 ...
GCGCACCGCCGGATCACCGGAGAGGTACCCCCGCTTTTCGTCGGGGATCAGCGCCGCGATCCGTTCCATGATCTCGTGGCCGATGCCATCGAGCACACGCCGGCGCTCTCGCCCACGATCGGCCACCTTGAACGGGCCAAAAGCCTTGCCCACCCGAACGGTTACCCGGGCTCGGCGCCGCGCACGCAACTGCTCAAAGACCTGCGGCAGGCCGTCGAACCCAATGGGCAGCAAGGGCGCGCCCATGCGAGCCGCCAGATAGGCGGTCCCTGGTCTGGCCGGTCGTAGAACCTGGGCCCAGTTGCCGGCCTCTGGAAAGATGCCCAGGATTCCCCCCTGCTTGAGCACTCCCTCGGCCGCCCGCAGGGCTTCCCGCGAGTTGCCCCCGCGCAGCACCGGATAGTAGCCCCACAGCTTGGGGATCCACCGAACGATGGGTGGAGCGTTCGGCAACTCTAGCCCACCGAGAAACTCGAGCGGCCATGGCAGAGCACCCACCAGAGCGGCGGGATCCAGGAAGGAAAAGTGGTTGGCCACCACGATGAGAGGCCCCGATGCCGGCAGGTTCTCACGCCCCTCCACCCGAAACTCGGCCAGCGCCGACAGGGCCAACCGCGACGCCCGTCTCATGAACCCCCGCACCAGGCGGCGACGCGGATAGGTGATCTCGGAGGCGGCCATATCTACTCCTCTGCCGGACTAGGCGATCGGCTCAGCAACCGGCTGGTTGGATGACGCGTAGGCGCGATCTCGCACCGTCAAGAGCAGGCCTAGCCCTACCACGAGAAAGGCGCCAATGGCCCAGATCGCCACGCGCAAGCCTTGGGCTTCGGCAACATCGGCGGCCATGCCAGCCACCTGGTACTGCCGCGCGAGCACAGCGGCCAGCCATCCGTACACGGCCGGCCCGATGAAGGAGGACATCCGTCCCGCCACCGAAAAGAATCCAAAGAACTGCGCGCTCTTGTCGGGGGGAGCCAGGGTGCCGGCTAGGGCCCGGCTGAGCGATTGCATGCCGGCCATCGCAAAGCCAGCCAAGGCACCGATGGCATAGTAGATCGTCCCGGCCGCGCTCAGGTACATCCAGGCAATGGCGACCACCATCACGGCAATCGACACCATCAGCGCCCGCTTGCTACCCACCTTGCTCGCCAACAAGCCGAACAGGTAGGCGCCCAACACGTTCGTGACCTGCACGATGACCACAAAGATGATCAGCCCGGTCTGGTCCAGACCAAAGACGACCGAACCGATGATGGCTGCAAAGTTCAGCGCGATGATGATGCCATTCTCATACACCAGACAAGCCACCAAAAAGCTCAGGAACTCGCGATAGTTGTGCGCCTCGCGAAAGGTCGCGGCCAGCCGATGAAAGCCCAGAGTCCAGTAGGACTGCCCTTTTGGCATCGGCTGTGGCTCGGCCTGCTCGCGCAGCCCCACGAACAAGGGGATGGTGCCAGCCGCAAAATAGAGGGCCGTGAAGACGAGCGAGTAGCGAACTATCACGCCTTGGGTGAGCGAGGGGATCATGCCCGGCAGCAACTGCAACGCCGCCAGCACGATCAGCAGGCAGACCACACCGCCGGCCGAGCCGATGGCCCAACCGATACCACTGATCTTGCCCATCTCTTCCGGCGCCGCGATCTCTGGGAGAAGCGCATCATAAAACACCTGGGCGCTACGATACCCGACCTCGGCCAGCACAAAGAACACCATGCCCTTGACGACGTCGCCGGGGCCCACCAGAGCCAGCATGGCGGTAAAGATGCAGCTCATCGTGGTGAACACGAACAGAAACCGCTTCTTGTGGGCCACGTGGTCGGCGATGCCCCCCAGAATCGGCGAGGTCACCGCCACAAAGAGCATCGCGATGCCCACCGCCAGGCCCCACAGCCTCGATCCCTCGGCGCCACCCACCACCGTGCCCTGAAAATAGGTCGAAAAGACGGCCAGCAGCACAACGGCCGCATAGGCCGAGTTTCCCCAGTCATAGACATACCAAGCGCGACGCCGACGACGCAGATCCTGGGACGACATGGTCACCTCTCCCACTCCCCAGACGTCCGTCCTCGGCGTTGGCCAGCGTGGACCGACTCCTGGAATCCTATACGCCACCTCGGCAAGCGGTTCCCTTTCTGCAACACCGCCGAGCCCGTCGCGATGTGCCCTACCCCTGCCTGCAGGCCGCCATGACGCCGGGGGCCGCTGAGAGCGCCTGCTCGATATCGTCTCGGGTAATGCCATAGTGCGTGACGGCCCGGAAGCTGTGGGGACCCATGGCGTTGAGCAGCACACCCGCTCCCCGCCAGGCCATCACCATCTGCTCGGTGGAAATGGCCGGATCGTCGCACTTGAAAGCGACCAGGTTGGTCTGGACCTTGTCGAGATCCACCACCAAACCGGGTATCTCGGCCAGGCCCTCGGCCAGCAAACGTGCGTTGGCGTGATCCTCGGCCAGGCGATCCACCATCGTGTCCATGGCCACCTCGGCCGCGGCCGCGATGACACCCACCTGCCGCATCCCGCCCCCGACGATCTTGCGGCAACGTAGCGCCTTCCCGATAAAGGCCTTGGAGCCCACCACCATCGAGCCAATCGGAGCTGCGAGCCCCTTGGAAAAGCAGAACTGGATCGAATCGAAAGGCTCGGCCAACACCGAGACGTCAACCCCCAACGCCACGGCGGCGTTGAATATGCGGGCCCCGTCCAGGTGCAGGGCCAATCGGTGACGCGCCGCGACCTCTGCCACGGGAGCAACCTGCTCAGGTGAGAGCACCACGCCACCGCAGCGGTTGTGCGTGTTCTCCAAGCAGATCAGCGCGGTGCGAGGGAAATGGATGTTGCTGGCGTCGCGCACGGCCGCCTCAACATCGCCGGCGGCCAGCGTACCATCGGCATGGTTGGGAACGGTGCGGGCGTGAATGCCTCCAAGGGCCGCCGACCCGCCCGCCTCGTAGAAAAAGGTGTGTGCCTGATCACCCATGATGGCCTCATCGCCCCGCCCACAGTGGGCGAGCAATGCGACCAAGTTACCCATGGTGCCGCTGGCCACAAAGAGGGCATCCTCCTTGCCCAGGCGCTCGGCGGCTTTGCGCTGCAGGCGGTTAACGGTACTATCCTCGCCGTAGACGTCATCGCCGACCTCGGCCTCGTACATGGCCCGACGCATGGCCTCGGTCGGTTGGGTTACGGTGTCGCTGCGAAGATCGATCATGAGGCCCCTCTCTAGGCATAGTTCGTTCAGACGTCCTGTATCGTACGAAAGATGCGAATCAGCGTCAAAAGCGACGGCGTCTCCGCAGTCGCGTCACTGCTGCCCAGAAACGAGACTTGAGCACGATAGCCTGACAGCAAAGGAGAGCGTCATGCCGCGCCTGCACGAGATCCATATGCGTGACCCGTTCATCCTGGCCGTCCCCGAGCATCGGCGGCACTATCTCATCGGCACGCCCAGCTACCGCACCAGAGGAGGCGCCGTCAGCGGCCACGGCAGCGGGCTCGATCTGTTCCACTCCGTCGATCTCGAGATCTGGGATGGACCTCACACCATCTTTGAGCCGCCCGACGGGTTCTGGGGCACGCACGATTTCTGGGCGCCAGAGCTGCACCAGTATGACGGTCGCTTCTATCTCTTTTGCTCGTTCAAGGCCGCCGACGCCTGCCGCGGCACCCACATCCTGGTGGCTGATGACGTCATGGGACCGTATCGCCCCCTCGGCGAGCAGCCCCCCACCCCGCGAGACTGGGAGTGCTTGGATGGAACGCTCCACGTCGACGAGCACGGCTCCCCATGGATGGTTTTTTGCCACGAGTGGGTCCAGGTGAACGACGGCGAAATCTGCGCCATTAGGCTTTCTGGCGACCTCTCTCGTCCCGAGGACGACCCCGTCGTGCTGTTCAGGGCATCGGAGGCGCCCTGGGTCGGGGCTTACCCCAAGCCAGGCTGCTATGTCACCGACGGCCCGAGCCTCCATCGTACGTCGGATGGCGCCTTGCTGATGGCCTGGTCCAGCTTTGCCCAGGGCCGTTATGCCGTGGGCCTGGCCCGCTCCGCCAGCGGCTCAGTGCTGGGGCCATGGACACAGGAGCCAGCGCCGCTCTATAGCGACGATGGCGGGCACGGATCCATCTGCCGCACGTTGCGGGGCGACTGTGTGCTGGCGCTCCATCAACCCAATATCGCGCCCAACGAGCGCCCGCTCCTGCTGGGGCTCAAGGAGCGCGATGGAGCGCTCGTCCTGGCCTAGCCAGCGCCCTCAGGCGAGAGCTGGTCCAGGACCCGCTGAAGATCCTGTGGCAGCGGGCTCGTGAACTCGAGCGCCTCGCCCGATACCGGATGCGTGAACCCAAGCCGGTGACTGTGCAAGAACTGCCGAGGCGCCGCCCGATGGGCGCCCCGCCCCCCATAGACGCGGTCACCCACCACGGGGTGGCCGATGGCACTGAAATGCACGCGGATCTGATGGGTCCGCCCGGTGAGCAGCCTCACCTCTACAAAGGTGGCTTCCGCGAGATGCTCCAGCACGCGATACTCGGTGCGGGCAGAGCGGCCATCGGTAGAGATCGCCATGCGCGTGCGCCGATGGGGATCTCGGGCAATGGGCGCCTCGATGGCCCCCACCATCGGCTCCAGATGGCCCTGGACCAGCGCGAGATAGATCTTGCGGACCTTGCGAGCCTTGAACTGCGCCCGCAACCTGCGCTGGGCCTCGGCCGTAGCAGCCACCAGTAGCAAGCCGCTGGTGTCCCGATCCAGGCGATGCACGATGCCCGGCCGCTCGGGGTATTCGTCCGCGTTCACGATATCTGGACGATAGGCCAGGGCGGCCGCCAGCAATGATCCCTCGACCCGTCCCGCGCCTGGGTGCACAATGATCCCGGCGGCCTTGTTCACAACCAAGAGCTGCGCATCCTCGTAGACCACGTCCAACGGTGATGGCTCCGCAACCAGCTCTGCCTCTGGCGCGTCCGGCACCTGGACGACCACGCGGTCCCCCTGGGAAAGCGATGCCGCTGGTTTGACCGGCTCGCCGTTCAGCGTGACCTGACCGGACTGGATCAGGCGCTTGACCTGCGAGCGAGAGAGCTGGGGCAGCTCGTCAGCCACAAAACGGTCGACGCGCTGGCCGTCGGCTCGGGCTACCAATGTCACCTGTTCCATGCGACTATGCCACCTAGGCCTGTGGGGGTACGGCGCCAGGGCCGTCCTCGACCTCGGCAGCCTTGACGGCCGCGCCGCCCCGCTCATCTAGCTCGTCGTTGGCAGAGTGAGAGGGCTCCAGGAACAGCGCATAAATGGCCAGGAGGACCGTCCCAATCAGAATGCTGGCATCGGCAATGTTCCAGATCGGCCACCAGCGAAAGTTCACAAAGTCGGTCACATAGCCGACGGTGATACGGTCGATCAGGTTACCGGTGGCCCCGCCCAGTTGCAGGGTCAGAGCGGCACACAACAGCCCCGATTGGCCAGCCAACTGGCGATGGATCACCAGGATGGCGCCCACCACCACCAGCGCCAGCACGATGAACACGGTGTTCATGCCCCCGAACAGACCAAAGGCCGCGCCTGTGTTCCGGATGTGGGTAAAGGTAAAGATCGGATCCAGCCAGGGGATCGGCTGCCAGGAGCTATGAAGAGGGATATTCAGCCGCACCCAGTGCTTGGTGAGCTGATCCAGCCCAACCACCACCAGGGCACCCACGGGCACAATGCCGCCTTGCTTGAACCAACGTCGCATCCGCTAACGCTCCTCTATGCCGCCCGCTTGTCGGTGGACCGTCCTCCCGCCAGGCCGTTCCCTAGGATATCGATTCTAGCAGAACCCATCAGCATGGCCAACCAAGCCACGACAACTGTTTGCCGCTGCCCCGAGAGGGACTATAATCGTGTATCCGAGTGAGGAGAGTCCCGAACTCTGCCAAGAGGAGCCATCGAATGCTCAAGACACACACCTGTGGCGCCTTGCGCCCAACGGACATCGGCACCGAGGTCCAGCTTGCAGGCTGGGTCCATCGTCGGCGCGACCACGGCAACCTGATCTTTATCGATCTCCGCGACCGCTGGGGCATCACCCAGGTTGTCTTTAACTCGAGCGCTGACGTCAATGTCCACCACTTGGCCTCCTCGCTGCGTAACGAGTATGTCATCCAGGTAACAGGACAGGTGCGATCGCGTCCCGAGGGTCTCGAGAACCCTTCGCTGCCCACGGGCGAGATCGAGGTAGCAGCGGCCGAGCTGGTGGTGCTCAACGAGGCCAAGACCCCCGTCTTTTACATCAACGAAGAGTCAGACGTCGACGAGGGTCTGAGGCTCCGCTACCGCTACCTGGACCTCCGTCGGCCGCGCCTGCAGCGCAATATCATCCTGCGGCATGAGACGGTGCATTTCATCCGCAACTGGCTTTCTGCCCGCGATTTCGTCGAGATCGAGACGCCCATCCTGATCAAGAGCACCCCCGAGGGCGCTCGCGACTATGTGGTGCCAAGCCGCCTTCATCGCCACAAGTTCTATGCGCTGCCCCAATCGCCACAGCAGCTCAAGCAGCTCCTGATGGTCTCGGGATTTGAGCGCTACTTTCAGATCGCCCGCTGCTTCCGAGACGAGGACCAGCGCGCCGATCGGCAGCCCGAGTTCACCCAACTCGACCTCGAAATGTCCTTTGTGGACGCCCACGACGTGATGCAGCTCAGCGAGGATCTGCTCATCGAGCTGGTCCCCGCCGTCAGCGACAAACGCATCCTGCACACGCCCTTCCCGAGGCTGACCTACCAGGATACCATGGACCGCTTTGGCAGCGACCATCCCGACCTGCGGTTCGGCATGGAGCTAGCCGACCTGGGCGACATTGCCGCAGCAAGCGAGTTCCGCGTGCTCTCGGCGACGGTGGCCGACGGCGGCGTAGCCAAGGCCATCTGCGTGCCTGGGGGCGCAGCCTACTCGCGGCGCGAGATCGACGCGCTGGGCGAGGATGCCCAGGCCCTCGGCGCCAAGGGGCTGATCTGGATCGCCTACGGCGAGGACGAGATCCGCTCCTCAGCCAAGCGGTTCCTCAGCGATGCCGAGTTTGCAGCCATCGCCGAGCGCACGGGCGCCCACCCTGGCGACCTGGTGCTGGCCGTTGCCGACACATGGAAGACGACCTGCACCGTGCTGGGAGGCCTGCGAGCGCAGCTCGGGCGCAAGCTCAAGTTGGCCGATGAGAGCGTGCTAGCCTTTGCCTGGATCACCCACTTTCCGCTGCTGGAGTGGGATGACGAGGAGGGACGCTACTCTGCGACGCATCATCCCTTTACCTCGGCCTTGGATGAGGATCTGCACCTACTGGAGACGGACCCAGCCCGCGTCCGCGCCAAGGCTTACGACGTGATCTGCAACGGCTACGAGATCGGGGGCGGGAGCATCCGTATCCATCGCCGTGATGTGCAGTCGCGCATGTTTGCCGCTATCGGACTGAGCGACGAGGAAGCCCGCGCCCAGTTCGGGCATCTGCTGGACGCGTTCGAGTTTGGCGCACCGCCCCATGGCGGCCTGGCGTGGGGCATCGCCCGTCTGGTCATGCTGCTGGCGGGGGAGCCCAACATCCGCGAGGTGATGGCCTTTCCCAAGTCGCAAAACGCCATAGACCTAATGACCGATGCGCCCTCGCCCATCTCGGAGCGCCAGCTAAAAGAGCTGCACATCCGACTTGACGACGACGAGCGCTGAGCTATAGCCACGCCGAGTTGGCGCGGGCCAAGAGCTGTGGTAGAATCTGCCCGCGCTATCGGGTTCTGCTTGAATTAGTGGGGCTGATTCCGTTCCACGCCGTTGGCGTGCTTTCTCGAAGGGGGGTGAGGCGAGCACAAGCCCGCGCAGCATCGAACCGCGACCATCTCGGGGTGGTGGTGGAAGGCTGCATCGAGTGCCTGTGCGACGACACCGGATCAACCGTGACCCGGCCGCCGTTTACTATGGGCCCAGAGGGCCCCGCCCGCGTGCCATCGGCACGCCCTACCCTTGAGAAAGGACACGAGTAAGGTGACACAGGTGCTTCGCCGTGATGGCGAGTCGTTTGAGGGACTATTGCGTCGCTTCCGCAAAGAGGTCCAAGAGGAACGGGTCCTGTCCGAGACGCGCCGCCGGCGCTTTTACGAGAAACCGTCGCAAGAGCGCAAGCGCAAAGCCGCCAAAAAGCTCCGCAAGAGTCGTCGTACCACCTACAAGACCGAAGGCAGCACGCGCTAGATCGGCTACCTAGACCCAAACAGGGCGGGGTTACCCCCGCCCTGTTCTTGTTTCCAGTCTCTATTCGGCGCCGGCCGCCACCGCCTCCGCAAACCGCCGTCCAAAGGCCTCCCCTTCGGCCAGTTGCTCGCGGGTTGCGGCCCCGTTGAACTCGAGGGCGTCCCACCAATCCCACTTGAGCTCGTCGGCCAGCTGCTGACACTCTTTGCGGGCGCCGCCGCTCCAACCCCAACTACCAAAGTAGCCCACGAGCCTCCGCTGGATCCGCTTGGCCCCCGCAAGATGCAGCACCTCGGCCACCGGGGGGAACAGGTTGCCCTCATAGGTGGGCGCGCCGATCAGGACACCGCGGCGCGTCCACAGCGACGGCAGGACATAGCTGGCGTGGGCGCGGGCTGCATCATAGATGGCCACCGGCAAGCCCGACCTTGATGCCCCCTCGGCCACGGCGTTCATCATCGCCTCCGTGTTCCCGTACATGGAGCCGTATACCAGGGTAATGCCAGGGTCTCCCGGGCCCGTGGCGTAACCCGCCCAAGAACGGTACAGCTCCACAATCCGCAGAGGGTCATCGCGCCACACCAGCCCGTGCGAAGGCGCGATGACATCGATATTCAGTCCACCCAGCTTTTCGATGGCCATGAGCGTGGGACGGCTGTACTTGGCAACGATGTTCACATAGTATCGCAACGCCTCCCGCTCATAGAAGGCAGGATCAGTGCACTGGTCGTCAAAAATGGTCCCCCGCAGCGCCCCATAGCCGCCAAAAGCATCGCAGGAAAAGAGCACCCGCTGTGACGCTTCGTAGGTGACCATAGTCTCGGGCCAGTGCACAAAGGGCGTGTGATGAAACTGCAAGGTGTGCTGGCCCAGCGAGATGCTCTCGCCATCCTCCACCACGCGCACCCGATCGGTGATGCCATAGTAGGCGTCCAACATCGCCTTGGCTTTGGGCGACACCACAAACTCGGCCCGAGGCGCCAGGTGCTGCAACGCTCGCAATGATCCCGTGTGATCGGGCTCCATGTGGTTCATCACCACATAGTCCAGCTCCGTCGGATCCACCAGCTGCGCGAGCTGGTCAAAGAACGAGCCTTCCTGCGCCGCCTTGGCCAGATCCACCAGGGCCACCTTGTCGCTCTGCACCAAGTAGCTGTTGTACGAGACGCCCTCGCTGGTGATGGGCCAGAGCCCCTCAAAGAGGTCGGTGGTGCGGTCGTTAACGCCGATCCAGTGTATACCAGGCTTGACCTGAATGGGAGGCATGCTCGCTTGCTCCTTGCAGACTGATCACGGATGGCGCGAGCATAGCATAGGGGCGCACTTTGCGCAATTCCTAAGCGTCTCGATCATGAACCCGCTGTCAGTTTGCCCCCAGGCCCCTGCTGTCCTACCATACTCTCGATGGGCAGAAAGGAGGGACCATGCGCACACCCGTGTACCTGGACTATAACGCCACCACGCCATGGGCGCCGGAGGTGGTTGAGGCCATCACGCCCTGCTTGGGGGAGCTCTTTGGCAACCCTAGCAGCCCACATAGCTTGGGCATCGCCGCCAAGCAGGCCGTAGAGCGCGCACGAGCCCAGGTGGCTGGCATGCTGCGCTGCCGCCGCGACGAGGTCATCTTTACCAGCGGGGGCACCGAGGCCAACAACCTGGCCATCATTGGGGTGGCGCAGGCCTTGCGAGCACGTGGCCGGCACATCATTACCAGCGCCATCGAGCATACGGCGGTGATGGAGCCGTGCCGTTGGCTAGAACGCCACGGCTATGTCGTCACGGCCCTGCCCGTCGACCAGCATGGTAGCGTGTCGCCCCTGGACCTAGCGGCGGCCCTGAGCAAAGACACCGTCCTGGTCACCATCATGCACGCCAACAACGAGGTGGGCACGGTCCAGCCGATCGAAGAACTGGCCTGGCTAGCGCATGAGGCCGGGGCTCTCTTTCACACCGACGCCGCCCAAACGGCCGGCAAGCTGCCCGTAGTCGTCGACGCCTTGGGGGTGGACCTGCTCAGCATCGCCGGCCACAAGCTCTATGCACCCAAGGGCGTCGGCGCCCTCTATGTGCGCGCGGGCACTC
>ERZ764778.4396-NODE-4396-length-10304-cov-5.451751_pt1 | contig 10304 bp, 8 predicted proteins | sample MGYA00374951_ERZ764778 | MGnify/ENA primary metagenome ERZ764778 (study PRJEB28918, sample SAMN05720193) | bioreactor metagenome | isolation source: Anaerobic biogas reactor | place: USA:Washington, USA | collected 2015-08-08 ...
TGACTTTTCCCGCTACTTCTGTATCTTTAAGAAGCCAACGCATTTTACTCGCGACGACATCAGGGTCGAGCGTTTCGAAGATCCTTTCGAATGTGTCCGCATTTGGAATCCCATTGGGGAGGGATAAATAGTTTGAAAGCCATATTTCCTTTGCGCGACCGAATAGCTCCAGGTCGTGATATGTTTTTGCTCCGCAAATGACAGCGCAAAATGCTATAACCAAAATGTCTGAGAGTTTATGCAATAAATGCCCCCACTGCCGCCTGGTGTCCGGCACTGATTCTGCTGATTTTATCAGCTTTTTTACGTTTCTATTCATGTGTATATTATACCATATAGACCTAAGCTTTTGAAGGATTATCCCAAATCTACGCAGCTTTTATTGTCGAAAAAGTAAATGCGGTAGCCGTGCGGGAAATTGCTTGGGCGGTGGGTTTAGAGTGCGGCGGGGTTAATAGGCGTCCGCGGTAAATTTCAGGGAGATGTTGGCGTTGCTGGTGTGGGCGGACAGGCGGCGGCTGCCGCCCTGGTTTGAGGCGGGCAGGGTGTTTTTGCCGTTGCTGGTGCGGGAGGTGATGGTCCAGTCCGCCACCTGGCCGGACAGCGTGCCCTTGATGGCAGCGTTTGAGGTGCCAAGGGTGATGTCCCCGCTTTCAAGCTCCGCCACGGCGATGCTGGCGTTGCTGGTTTTAAGGGTGAGGCCTGGGGCAGAAAGCCCCCGGGCTGTGATCTTCCCGTTGCTGGTGGCGGCCTTCAGGTCCTGCCGGGCGCTGGCCTGGCTCAGGCTTAAGGCGGCGTTGCTGGTTTTTATGCTCAGGCTTTTGGCGCTGATGTTTTCAAGGCTTAGGGCCCCGTTGCTGGTGGCGGCGGTGAGGCTGCCCCAGCAGGTGATATCCCTTAAGGTGAGCCTGGCGTTTGAGGTGCGCAGGTCCATTTCCGCCGCCAGATCAAGGGGCACCCTGAGGGTCACCTCCCGCATCTCCCGGGGCAGGCCGTCCCAGAAAAACAGCTGCCAGGTGAGGGGCAGCTCCTCCCGGGTCAGCGAGAGGCGGCCTTCTGAGAGGGTAAAGGCATAGCGCACCTTTTCGCTCTCCGGATGGCGGATGAGGATATCCTCCCGCTTTTCCCCGATGACCGTAAGGCGCATGTTCCGGTCCCGCAGCAGGATGCGGCGCACCTGGTCCGCCTGGGCCACTGTGCTGCGCCAGCTGGGGCCCTGGGGCTCATCCTGGGGCTGTTCCGCCGTCTTCTCCGGGCCTTCCCGCAATTGGCTGGCCACCAGATCCGGGGCATCCATCAGGGCCACGGCGGCCTCCTCGTCCATGCCCTCCTCCGCCATGCGATCCTCCAGCAGGTCGTTAAAGTAGGCGATGGCCTCCTCCACCTGGGCAAAATCGTCCTGCTCCAGCTTCAGCTTTAAATCCCTCAGGTATTCCTCACGTTTCATGCCCTGCTTCCTCCTTGTCGGGGTGCTCTTGGTTTTCCGCTTCCCTCTGTTTGATAAAGGCATAGACCTTGCCCAGCGCTTCCCACTCCCTTACAAAGGCGGCCAGCTGCGCCCTGCCCTCAGGCGTGATGCGGTAATAGCGGCGCAGCCTGCCGGTGTGCTCCTGGCTGTAGACCAGAAGCGCCCCCGCCTCCTCCAGCCGGCGCAGCACCGGATAGAGCGTGGAGGCGGACAGCGGCATCAGCCCTGCCGCGTCCTTCATCAGCCTGTAGCCATAGGAGTCCCCCCGGCTTAAGAGCGCCAGTACACAGGCATCCGTCAGGCCCCTTTTCAGCTGCGGGTCCATCCCATCACCTCTTTTGGATAATAATATATGACGCATAATATATCCTGTCAAGTAGTATTGGTATGTTTCTCTCATGCGTGCTACTCTGTTAATACCAGTCGGAACAGGGATATCTGCGCCGGTCAACAGGGAGGGTGTTGAATGGGTTCTTATATTATTTCAGTTGCGTGGGACAGCGGCGTTTACCGCCATCTGCGCATTGGACAGGATGCAACGCTGCTGGCGCTGCACGAGGCCATTGTATCGGCCTGGAAACTGGGGATGGTCAAGCAGCCTTCCTTCAGCCCGCAGAAGCAGCCTAAGGGTAAGCCCCCGGTCAAATACAGCACCAACCGCACAAAAACCACCCTTCCCATGCGTGAAATTGCGCTCAAGGACACCGGTTTTGCCACGGGGAACACGTTGGTTTATCGCCTGGCTTCTCCACAGATGCAGTTTAACTGCCGCATGATTAAAGTGCTGGAGGAAGATACGTCTGAGCCGCTTGTGATCCGCGCCTCAGGGGAAATCATAGGCGCAGGTTTTGACTGGGATAGTGCTGGAGACATCGCTGCGCTAAAGGGCATGATGGAGATTATCGCGCTCCCCGAGGAGTGCTGGCCTGCTATCATCCAGTATTTTTGCAGCGCCGCCAACCTGTACGGCGTGGTGCCCATGGGGCTTGTCCACGAGCTCTACTGCCGGGATGAGCCGCAAATCAGCCGGCACGCCTTCTCCTTGCTTGGTCTTGCTTTAAGCTATGCCAAAAACTCCCGCTTCAGTATTCTGGACAAGAGGGGCCGGCTGCTGGGCAAGGAAGATTATAATGCCTTATCCGAGGACTATGTGGTGGACTATTCCCTTTTGATCGATGACGCCTTTGAGCAGGTGAGGAGCGCACAGCAGGGCAAGCCCTGGTATCTGCCGGCCAGGGAGGAACTGCTGCGCTATGATGACGACGACTATGTGGAGAAAAGCATCTACTATAATCGTCTGGCCTCCCACCTGCTGGCCAGCGGCATGGCCCGTGAGGATCTGGAAGAATTCATGATGGAAATTTCCCTGAATATCAGAGAGACGGGATATGACGACGACCTGTTTCTGGATCTTTTGAATGATTACGGGGCAAGCCCGAAAAATCTGAAAGAGGGCAACAAACTTTTGCAATTGTATGCGGACCTCAACAACAACACCCGCATGCACGAGAACTGCGGCCACACGCCCAGTGAAATGCGGGCGTTTCAAGGGAAGACCAACATGGCTTTCGGCGGGAACAATCCCCCGCCGCCCTTTGCCTCCCCGGCGCCTGAAGGCCAGCTGATTCCCTTCCCGGGCCCCTCCGTGCCTGTGCGAAAGCCCGGCCGAAATGAGCCCTGCCCCTGTGGCAGCGGGAAAAAGCATAAGCATTGCTGCGGGAAGCCGGGGGAATAAAAAGCGGCGAGACAGCGGCTTTTCAGCCGGTTTATCGGATGGTTTTAAGCGCCTCCGCCAGGCCCGCCGCCTCGCTCCCCACCCGGAAGAAAACCGGGGGCTCGCCCAGGGGCGCGGGCAGGGTGTGGCTGCCCTGGCCCAAAACCTGGCCGCTCCAGAGGTGCAGCCAGCTGTCCTCCGGCAGATAAAGGCTGCGCTGTGTGGCGCCCTCTGTGACCACCGGGGCCACCAGGATATCCCGGCCCAAAAGGTATTGGCAGGGGACGGTCTGGGCCTTTTCATCCTGTGGATAATGGAAAAACACCGGGCGCATGGCGGGGATGCCCCCTTCGCAGTTCTCCCGCGCCAGGGTTTTTAAATAGGGGGCCAGGCGCTGATGAATCCGTGAGAAGCGGGAGAAAAAGGCGACGGTCTCTTCATCCGTATCAAACTGGTGGTTGATGTCCGGCCGGTTGCCCTCATGGCTGCGCATCACCGGGGTAAAGGCCGCGAACTCACAGCCCCGAAGCAAAAGCTCCCGGCTGCGCTTATTGCCAAACAGCGCCGTGTAGCCGCCGATATCAAAGGTGAACATGCCAAAGCCCGTCATGGCCAGGGAAAGCGCCGCGTTGATGACGCTGGGCAGGCCGTCATCCTCCGACCAGTCAACGTTTTGGTCTCCCGCGAACATCATGGGGGAATAGCGCTGGGTGTGGGCGGCGCCTGAGCGGGTGAAAAAGGCCACCTCGCCCAAAAGGCCGCTGTTTGCCAGGGCGTCATAATTCACCTTTGCCCACAGCGTGGGCCAGGCGTTGTGCGCCTCAATCGGGTTCATTCCTGAATGCAGCACGCAGTCCGTGGGCAGATATTCGCCAAAGTCCGCCATCCAGCCCCGCAGGCCCAGGCGGAGCATATTCTCCCGGATGATGCCTTGATACCAGGCCGCGGCAGCCGGATTGGTGAAATCCACAAAACCGCCGAAAAACTCGCCAAAATCAAGGACATAGCTGCCGCCGTCCCGGTTTTTGACCAGATAGCCCTTTTCATCCGCCTCGCGGAACAGGTCCCCCTCCTGCCAGAGATAGGGGTTGATATAGCCCATCCAGGCGATGCCCTGGCGCCATCGGGCGGCGATATCCTCCACAAGGTCCGGGTAGCGCTCCTGATTCCAGCGCCAGTTCCAGCGGAGGCGCTTGCCAAAAGAGGTGATGTTTTGCCCCACCCAGTCCTGGGTCCAGATGGCGCTCAGGGCGGTGCCGGCCTCAAGCATGCGGTCCACCCGTTGTCTGACCACCTGGCTGCCCCCTTGCAGCCCCAGCCACAGCCCCTCAAAGGCCCAGTCCGGCATGGGGGGCTGGCGGCCTGTGATTTCCGTCAGGGAATGAAGCAGCGCCGGATAGTCCTCCGCCGCGCCCAGCAGCGCGGAGAAATCCATCTGCCACAGGTGGATGCCGTGGCGCCGGGGCTGTCTTAGGTCCACCTCCGCGTAGCCAAAGCCGTCCAGGTGGAAATAGCAGCAGTGGGAGGTGACAAAGGTGGCCTGGGGGTAATAGGTGGTCCAGTAGTCGCCGCCTCCCCCGTCCCTTTGATCGGCCAGAAAGGTGGTGAGCGTTTTTTTGTTGCGCCCCACCCCCTGCTCCATGGTGAAGACGGGGTAACGGCGCCCCCGCAGGTTAAAGGCGGAATACTGCTCGCCCAGGCCCCAGACCTTCTCGTCCGGGTCCGCGCAAAGGCCAAACCAGAGGCGGTTATAGCCCGCTTTAACAAGGCAGGCGCCCCGGACGCGCAGCCGCCCTTCCTCCTCCAGGACGGTCAGCAGATAGCCATCCCCGCCGTCCTCTGTGAGAAACTTGGCCCGTATTTCCTCGCCCGTTTTCCGCACCTCAAAGCGGCGCAGCCCGATGCGCTCCGTGATCTCATCCTGAAGATGGAAATTCCCCAGATGCCAGGAGATATCTTCCTGCCCCCGCCCCACATAGATCAGGGGGTTTTCCCCGCTGTGTTCAAAAACCCTGCGGCCTTTGTAATGAATGGAAAAACCCGCCCCCTTGATCTTTAGTTCCATGCGCGCGTCCTCCTAATATATTCCGGTGAATAAACCGATGAGATACAAAACCAGGCCCGTCAGCCCCGTGGCGGCCAGCGTCATCAGGATGCCGGGCAGGGCCATATCCCGGATGGAAAACCAGCCCGTTGAGTAGGGGATCACCCCGGTGGGGCTGCTGGTAACCAGGATGTAGGCCGCGTTCATGCTCATGGCGGCCGGGATGACCAGGCCCAGGGGCGAAAGGCCCTGCTGGCCGGCCAGGGCGATCATGATGGGGATCACCACGGTGGCGGTCACGGTGTTGCTGCTAAGCCCCAGCTTTAAGGCAGACACAATCAGAATAACCGCCAGAATCCGGCTGAAGGCGGAGAGAGAGGCGATGTTTGAAAGAAGCAGCGTGGCCAGCCACTGGGCAGCGCCGCTTTGATACATCAGCATCCCCAGGGAGATGCCGCTGCCAATCAGCAGGATGCCGCTCCAGGAGATGTCCTTTTGCACCTCATCCCATGTGACGCTGGACACCCCGGGCAGAAAAAACAGGCAGCCCCCAAGGATGGCCGGAAGGGAGGTGGGGATGCTCATCCCCAAAAGACGGCCCAGGGGCTTGCCGGTAAGCCAGAGCAGCACCGTCAGGAGGAAGATAGCAAGCGTGGATTTTTCATCACGGCTTAAGGGCGGCAGCGCCAAATAATCCCGCTTGAGGTCTTCTGAGGATTTGCCAAGCGTCTTGATTTCCGGCTTAAAAAACAAAAGCAGAATGCCCCAGGCCGGCAGGATCAGCGCCAGCATGCAGGGGATGCCGTACACCATCCAGTCGGTGAAGCTCAGCTCGATCCCCAGCATTTCCCGGATAAAGCCCAGCGCCAGGGGGTTGGCCCCGCTGCCCGCGGGCGTGGCAGGCCCCCCCAATAAAGAGCCCCAGACCACCGCGATGAACAGCGCTTTGCCAAAGGCGGATTTGCCCTTTTTAAGCCCGGCCTCCCGGGCGATGGAAAGGGCCAGGGGCACCAGCAGGGCGGCCGCGGCCAGGGTGGTGAGCCACATGCTGATGACGGCCCCCGCGATCAGCATCCCCAGAAGAATATGATGGGTTTTGTTGCCGGTCAGCCGCAGCACCAAAAGGGACAGGCGCTGCCCCAGGCCTGAACGGGTGACGCAGGCGGAGATGATGAGCACGCCGATAAAGAAAATGAGGGTGTCATTGCCAAAACCCAAGCGGATAACCTCGGGGAAACTGCCGGCCTTAAAAAGCGCCAGCAGAATCATCCCCAAAAAGCCGGTGATGTGAAAGGGGACCGGCTCGCTTATCCACAGCACCAGGCAGAACAGCATTACCCCGATGCTCACCCGGCCAGGGGCGCTCAGCTGAGCGTTGTCAAGCGTCAGGAGGCTTTCAGGCAGCGGCAGATAAACCGCCAGCATCATAATGACAAGGGCTGAAATCAGCCACAGGTATTTAGCGAAGCGGCCAGTGCTTCTTTTATCATTTGCCATCCTGGTCAGGCCCTTTTGGCCAGGGCATCCCCCAGCAGGGCCCCCACATCCCGAGGCCTTTGGGCAACCAGGGCGCCGGCCTGCTCCAAAAGGCGGGTTTTTTCCGCCACCGTGCCGGACTGCCCGCTGATGATGGCGCCCGCATGGCCCATCCGGGTGCCGGGCGGCGCGGTTCTGCCGGCTAAAAAGGCGACCAGCGGCTTGGTGAACAGGCCTTTTTCCAGGCTTTGGGCGACCTCCTCCTCCATGCTGCCCCCCAGCTCGCCCACGATGACCACGGCATCCGTCTGGCTGTCCGCCTGAAAGAGGGGCAGGAACTCCGCAAAGCGGGAGGCGGGGATGGGATCGCCGCCCACCCCGATGAGGGTGGAGGCGCCAAAGCCCTCCGCCACCACCATGGCGGCGATTTCGTTGGTCAGGGAGCCGCTGCGGGTCATGATGCCGATGCGGCCCGGCTTGTACACCCGCTCAATCCAGTGGGGGAAGCTGCCCATCATCCCGGCGCCGGGGCTGATGATGCCGGAGGTGTTGCCGCCGATGATGGTGGCGTTCGCCTTTAGACCGGCCGCCCGGATGCGCGCCTGTTCGTGCAGCGGGATGCCGTCCGCCAGGGTCACAATCAGGCGGATGCCCCCTGCCAGGGCCTCCATCACCGCGTCCATCACAAAGCGCGGCGGCACAAAGATCATGGAGGCTGTGGCGGGATGGGCCAGAAGGGCGCGCCGGACGCTGTGATAAACTGGCACGCCACAGCAGCTTTGCCCCTCCTTGTTGGGGGTTACCCCTGCCACCACCTGGGTGCCCAGGTCCAGCATGTGCCGGGACCAGAAGGAGCCCTCCTTGCCGGTCATGCCCTGCACCAGAACGCGGGTGCTGCGGTCGATGAGAATGCTCATGTCCTGTCCCCCTGTGCCGCGATGCCGACGGCCTTGCGGACGGCCGTTTCCGTATCGGTGTATTGCTTAAGCCCCACGGGGGCGAAGATCTCTTCCACCCGTTCCTCCCCCGTGCCGCGCAGGCAGGCGACGATGGGGCAGGCGGGCTTTAATTCCTGGATGGCCTGGACGATGCCGGCGGCCATCACGTCCGCGCGGGCGATGGTGCCAAAGGTGACGATCAGGATCACCTTGGGATTGTTGGCCAGGCACAGGCGCATGGCCACGCCCGCCTTGGTGTAGTTGGGGCCGCCATACTCCAGATAGTTGGCCACGGTGCCGCCTTCAAAGTTGACCAGGTCAAACACGGTGTTGGTCAGCCCGGCCCCCGCGCACATCAGGCTGATATCCCCGCCAAATTCGATATAGGGGATGCCTTCCTGGGCGGCCTCATAGGCGGTGGGGCTGTCAAAATGCTCGGGGCCCTGCCGGTACTCAGGGTGGCGGAAGGCGGAATTGTCGTCGATGTTCAGCTTTCCGTCCCCCGCCACCGCCTGCCCGTCCTTAAGGATGAACAGGGGGTTGATTTCCGCCAGCTCCGCGTCCATGCGGCAAAAGGCCTGATACAGGGACGCGCAAACCGCGGACACCGGGCGAAAGGCCGCTTTTTCAAGCCCAAGGGAATACACCAGGTCGTTGATCTGGAAGGGCTGAAGCCCTTTTAGAAGATCGATGGACAGGGTGTGGATTTTCTCCGGCGCGCTGCGGGACACTTCCTCGATGTCCACGCCGCCCTCCCCGCTTGCCATCAGGATGGCCTGGCCGCTTTTGGCATCCATGCTGAGCCCCAGGTAGAGCTCCTGGCGGTAATCCACCGCCTCCTCCACCAGAATGGCCTTTAGGCGGGGCACCTGCGCGAAATAATCCTCCGCCAGCCGGCGGGCCTCCTGCTTATTGCGGGCCATTTTTACCAGGCCCGCCTTGCCCCGGCCGCCCTGGAGCACCTGACACTTGATGACGCAGGGCAGGCCGGTTTGGGCCAAAGCCCCGTCCAGCTGATCCAGGGAATGGATAAGGGCGCTGTTTGGCACGGGGATGCCGTGGGAAGCAAAAAGTTCCTTGGCCTGATATTCAAACAGTTTCATCGCAGCGTCTGCCCTTTAAGATAGTCGCCAAACACCTCTTCGTCCGTTGGCCGGTGGAGGGGGAGGGGCTCGGACAGCCAGGTGATGTTGAGGAAGTGCTTGTAGGTGATGTTCTCCGTGGTGATGTTGTTGCCCCAGGTGCCGCAGCCCAGGGTGGTAGTGGAGGGCATGCCGTTGAAGAAGGCGCCGCCGTTGGCGGCCGCCTGGGGCTGGCGCACCATGATGCGGCTGGTCTGCATGTTAAGGCCCAGGTGGGTGATGTAGGCCTCGTTAAAGCTGTGGATGCCGCAGGAGTGCCCGCGCCCGGCGTGGTTGGTCAGGCGGGTTAGAATCTCAACGCCTTCGCTGAAGTCCCCGTATTGCCACAGGGTCAGCACCGGGGAGATCTTCTCATCCGCAAAGGGGTCCTCTTCCAGGGGCATAAGGCCCTCCACCAGCAGCATGGAGGCGTCCTCCGGCACGGTGATGCCGGCCAGCTTTCCGATGGCCTGGGGGCTTCTGGCCACGATGGCCGGGTTGATGGTGATCCTGCCCTTCTTGTTGGGCTTCCACATGGCCTCCCTCAATTTGTCCCGGTCCGGGCCGGTGACCAGATGGGCCTTTTCCGCCTGGAGGGCCGCCACCATCCCCTGATAGATGCCCGCCTGCACCACGATGGAGTTCTCGCTGGAGCAGGAGGTGGCCCAGTCAAAGCTTTTGCTGGCGCGGATCTTTTTGGCGGCGTCCTTGAGGTCCGCGTCCTCTGCGATGATCTGGCAGCTGTTGCCCGGGCCCACGCCAAAGGCGGGGGTGCCGGAGGAATAGGCCGCCTTCACCATGGGGCCGCCCCCGGTGGCCACCACCAGGTCGGCCTGCTTCATCAGTTCCCCGGTCAGCTCCAGGCTGGGCTCCGGAATCACCTGAACCAGGTCCATGGGGGCCCCGATTTTCTCAAGGCCCTGGCGCATCAGTTCCACCGCCAGGGCGGTGCTTTTTTTAGCGCTGGGATGGGGCGCGAAAATAACCGCGTTTCGCCCTTTGAGGATGGAAACGGCGTTGCTGGCGGGGGTGGCCGTAGGGTTGGTCACCGGGGTGAGGGCGGCCACCACGCCCACGGGCTTGGCGTACTTGCGCAGGCCGCGCTTTTCATCCGTTTCAATCAGGCCCACAGAGCGCACGCCCCTCACATCATCGATCACGCCCATGACTTTGTTCTTATGCTTTTGCACCTTGTCAGCCACAGTGCCCATACCGGTCTCCGAGACCGCCAGCTGGGCCAGTTGCCTGATGTTGTCATCCTGGTACATCTCCCAGGCCACAGCGGTGCACACCAGGTCCGTTTCCTCCTGGGTGTATTGGGCGGCGGCCTCCTGAGCAATGCGTGCCCTGGAGAGGAAGGCAGCGATGGTTTCCTGTGCGGACATGATGACATCCTCCATATTCTACTGACTGAGCGATTTAAAACCTGTGTATCTCTTAGCGCAGTGTAGCATCAAATATAAGGGGAAGCAAGGACTTAAACATGAAGGATAGTGTCAAGAAGTTGTAGGTTCAGCAGGGGAGCGCACCGGCAGAGATTTCT
>ERZ764778.4398-NODE-4398-length-10300-cov-4.758516_pt1 | contig 10300 bp, 8 predicted proteins | sample MGYA00374951_ERZ764778 | MGnify/ENA primary metagenome ERZ764778 (study PRJEB28918, sample SAMN05720193) | bioreactor metagenome | isolation source: Anaerobic biogas reactor | place: USA:Washington, USA | collected 2015-08-08 ...
GCGATCATCGCGGTGCTGGTGTCGATGCTGCTGCCGGCGCTGGCGTCGGCCCGCAGCCTTGCCCAGCGAACCGCGTGCGCCTCGAACCTGCGGATGATCGGCGTGGGGTACATGGCCTACGCGCAGGAGTACACGTTCTTCCCGACCGGGCTGATGATCGAGTGGGTTCCAGGAACGAACAACCGCACGTTCCTGCTGGATGTCATTGAGGAGGAGCCGGCGCGGGCGCTGAATCGCCTGATCGCTGACGAACCCTGTGCGGAGGTGTCGCAGGACATCAAGGCTGAACCTCTCAAGCAATCGGTGTGGCGATGTCCGACGATCGAGGCCACAGATTGGACACTGTACTGGGAAGCATGGAATAAGAGAATAGGTTTTCGTCCGCCGGGTTTTGGCTACATGTTCCAGGCCGGGCTGAACACAGGTCCGGGCTATCGATACTTCGGCTGGAGTTCGCCGTCGAAACCGGAAGACCCGATGGGTCCAATGGTGGCGGACCGGTTGACCAGCGGCTGGGTGGTGCCGCCGACGTACTGGAACAGCAACCACAGAGGGAGCGGCACGCAGGGCGTGGCGGGCATCAATCAGTTGTACAGCGACGGCCACGTGAGGTGGCACGATTCATCCGAGTTCTCGTCGGGCGCGCCGGCTTCGGGCTGGACGTACGCCCACGGCCACGACTGGCCGCACTACTACTGGGTCGAGCGTCCGTAGAACGCGTTTGCGACTTTCCTGAATTTGGAGCACAATTGATGAGACAATGGTGGCTATCCGTGTCGGTTGCGCTGCTTGCCTCGTTGCCGGTCGCAGCGGAGAAGACCCTGCCGATGATTACGATCGAAGGCGACAAGTTCGTCGCCGACGGCAGGGAGTTCAAGATATGGGGATTCAACCAGGGCGGCGGGCTGCACCTGGGCGACCTGCACCTTCAGGAGCAGGCCGATCAACTGGAGTTTCTGGGGGTGAACATGCTGCGGCTGCACGCGATCGACTGGACGACGTGCGGCGATTCGCCCGGGCCGAACAATGAGCCGCTGGAGACCGGGCTGCGGCCGTGCGGGGCGAACCTCAAGAGCACGCGAGGCCTGGTGAACGTCGATAAGTTCTACCGGTTCCTCGACGCGATGCGCGAGAAGGGCATCTATGTAGCCATCACGCTCAGCGTGTGCAGCCACATCGGGCCGGGCGACGTGAGCATTCTTGAGACCACGCCCGAAGACGCCAAGGCCTGGGTCGATGCGATCAACAAGCTGAACACCCCCGGGCCCGACCTTCAGCTCTACAAGAGCCTGCCCGCGATCGACGAGCGGGCGCTGCTGCTCCGCAAGGAATGGGCAACCGACCTGCTCTCGCTGCGGAACCCCACCACGGGAGTGAAGCTGGCTGAGGACACCCAATTGGCCTTTTTCAACACGGCCAACGAAAATTCCTCGTGGGGCACGTTCTATCGCAACGCATTCTTCAAGAACCTCCCGCCGTACTTCATGGCCAAGTTCGTCGCCAAATGGAACGAGTTTTTGCGGGACAAGTACGGCAGCGACGAGCAACTGGCGGAGGCCTGGAAGCAGGAGGGCAAAAAGGGTCTCCTGCCCGGCGAATCGCTGGTCGACGGAACGGTGCGGCCTCTACCGGTTGACGCCATCGCCTGCACGGAGGAAGAACTGCCGGAGAAGTCTTTCGGCGTGTTCTGCGAAGCCCGGCGTCTGGATTTCGTCCGGTTCACCTTCGAGCTGGACGCCGCCCATCAGCGGATCATGCGCGACCACTACCGCTCGCTCGGCTGGACGCGGCCGACCATCTACAGCGACAACGCCATCGGGATCGGCCCCGACACCGGCCACATGTGGCTGGCCAGCGATCTGATGCCGTACATCGAGGAGCATCCGTACGACGAGGCGTATTACGACGTAGTCCGGGCTGAGAAGGTCCGGATCTGCACCTACTGCGGTTCGAATTTCCTGACCGCCGACGGCGCGGACCGGCCGATATGGGGCAGCGAGTTCCGCGAAGGGACAGGCACGCTGAGCTGGACGCGGATTCCCATGCCCATGTACGCCGCGATGTACCACAGCCTGCAGGGTCGCGACGGGCTGACCTGGCACGTGTGGGACATGATGCGGTACCGGATGCTGGATGACCCGATGCCGATCTTCGAGAACAGCGGCTGGCACTGCAACTGGGATTACGCGTGGCAGTTCAGCTACCGGGCGGCCGGTCGGCTGTTCAAATCGTGCGAGATCGAGCCGCTGCCCAAGGGCAGCCCGTTCCTGATCACGTTCATGGACTGGCAGGGCAACGTCAACAACGACCAGGTCTACCGCCGCGGCGGCGACGATCAGACCGCGATCCTGCGGATCAACACCGAACACTTCCGTACGGTGGTCTCGCCGATCGCCCGCGCGGTGGACTTCAGCGACGTGACGGTGAACCTGACCAGCGATCAGATCAACACCGTCTACGTCGAGAAACTCTCGGACGACGCCTACGAAGTGACCGCGATCGGCACGACCGGCGGCATGGTCCAGGGCCAGAACAGCGCGCTGCACCCGCGGCTGTTCGTGACCGGCGACGTGACGTTCAAGGGCCGCGCGATCGACCACATCGAGCACATCGATCGCCTCGGACGGCTGATCGAGACGGTGGCGGGCACCGGCGCCGCGATGCCGTTCGTCAACGGCGTCCGGCTGTACCGGGTCCACCTGCGGTAGTTTTCCAGAAGGAGCATCCGAATGAACCGAATTCTGATCGGCGTCGTTGTCCTTTTCTGCACGGCCTGCGCTTCAGCCGAGCCGCCCACCGTCGCGCCGGTGCGAGAATTGCCCATGATCACCATCGACGGCGGGCGGTTCGTCGCCGACGGCAAGGAGTTCAAGATATGGGGGTTCAACCAGGGCCGCGGCCTGAACCTCTCGGACTATCATCTGCGGAAATCGGTCGATCAGCTCGAGTTTCTCGGGGCCAACGTGCTGCGCCTGCACGCGATCGACTGGACGTTCTGGGGCGAGTCCGACGCGAAGGGGAACGCAGTGTCCTCGGGTCTGCGGCCGTGCGGGACGGATCGCACGAACACGCGCGAGCTGGTCAACGTGGACAAGTTCCACCGCCTGATGGACGCGCTGCGCGAAAAGGGCATCTACGTGGCCATCACGCTGACCGTCTGCCAGAACTTCGTGCCGGGCGACGTATCGGTGCTCGAGACAACGGAGCCGGATGCCCAAGCCTGGTCGCAGGCGGTGGCCGAACTCAACGCCATGGATGACGGTTCGCAGATCCACGTATTCAAGGTCCTGCCGGTGTTCGACGAGCGGTCGCTGGCCCTGCGCAAGGAATGGGCGGCGAACCTGCTGAACCTGCGGAATCCGACGACCGGGCTGACACTGGCCCAGGACCCGCAACTGGCGTTGCTGAACGTCGTCAACGAAGGATCGAGCTGGAGTACGTTCTTCCGCAACAACCACATGGCGCACATGCCCGAGTACTTTCTGGACAAGGTCAAGGCGCGGTGGAACGGATATCTGAAGGACAAGTACAACGGCGATGAGCCACTGGCGGCTGCCTGGGCTCAGGAGGGAAAAAAGGGACTGCTCGACGGCGAGTCGCTTGGGTCGGGCACGGTGAGACTGCTGCCGCTTGACCCGGTCTCGCTGCCGAAGGAAGAAGTGGAGGAAAAGGGTTTCCCCGGTTTCTCGGATGCCCGGCGGACGGACTACATTCGGTTCCTCTGGGAAATGGACGCCGAGCACCAGCGGACGATGCGCGAGCACTTCGCCGCCCACGGCTGGACGCGCCCGAGCAGCTACTGCGACACGGTGGGCATCGACGGGACCACCGGCCAGTGGTGGATGGACAGCGACCTGATGCCGTACGTCGAGGACCATCCCTACGACGAAGCCAACATCGACATCTTCCACTGGGGCTGGATCCGCCTGTACAAGTACCCGGGGGCGACGGTTCTCGTCCCGCGCGGCGGAGCCGACCGGCCGCACTGGGCCAGCGAAATCCGCGAAGGGTCGGGCTGGCTGAGCTGGACGCGGATTCCGTTTCCGCTGTTCATCGCCGCGTATTACTCGCTGCAGGGACGCGACGGAGCGACCTGGCATGTCTGGTCGATGGACCGCGAGCACTACCTCAACGAGACGACTATGGCCGACGACCTGAGTTGGTGTCACTGCAACTGGGACACCCCATGGCTCTACGTTTACCGGGCGGCCGGACGGCTGTTCAGATCGTGCGAGATCAAGCCGTTGCCGGCCGGCCACGAGGCCCTGGCCCGCTTCGCCGACTGGGATTGCCAGGACGCCAACTTCCAGAACGAGCGGGTCGTTCGCATCCACGGCGAGAACCGGGCCATCCTGACCGTCAGCACCGATCATTTCCGGGCGGTCACCTCACCCTATCCACAAAAGAAGGAGTTTTCCGACCTGGCGGTCGATATTACCTCCAGGACGATCAATACGGTGATTGTCGAGAAGATCAGCGATCGGCTCTACGAGGTGACGGCCGTCGGCAAGGCCGGCGATATGAAGCAGGGCGAGAACATCATGTTCAAGCCCATGACGAGCGTGGCGGGAACGGTGACGTTCAAGAACGGAACCATCGCGTCGATCGAACACGTCGACCACACGGGCGTGGTCTACGAGACGGTCGAGGGCGACGGCTCGGCCATGCGGTTCGTGCCCGGCGTCCGGCTGTACCGGGTCCACCTGCGGTAGCGCCGCCTCCAAAGGAGAGGAAGTCGGCATGGACGCGAACGGTCAGCCGTGGTTCGGGTTCTCCTATTACGCCTACGTGCCCAGCGAGCTGGAGCTCGAGGACCGCGACGGTTCGCTTCGCCGCCGGTTGTTCACCACGGCGTGGGAACTGATCCCCGACGACCTGAAACCCTACTCGCGGATGATCCCGTTCTTCATCGGCTCAGCGGAAGGGTTCCTCAGCTTCGGCGGCGCCAGCCGGCAACAGATCCGCCGGGAAATCCTCGAACTCTCGGACCAGCACGCGATCCCCATCCACCCGTACATCCGCATGGCCTTCGACCGCAACTGCCGCGAGTGGCACGCCGACATGGAGGTGCCGCTGGGCGACCTGGAGCGGATGTTCGGCGAGCACGAGCACCTGCTCGGGGTCCATATCGGCGAGATGGCGGGCGAAGCGGGCTTCTTCGCTGAGGAACGGGCCTACCTGATGCGGACGATCGAGCTGGCCGCCCGCTACGGCAAGACGGTGAGCCTGTGGGACCACGCGAACCTCTGGCAGGTGCTGCTGCTGGATGAGGAATTCGTCGACCTGATCCGGCGGTGTCCGAAAACGTTCGTGCCGCTCTGGGAGACCAACGGGGCCAAGACCGCCTACGCCGACCAGGGCATGCCGTTCGGCCTGTGGGCCTCCGGTTTGGTCGAGCGCTGGGGCGTCAACCCGCAGGCCGGCTGGTACTGGTTCGAATCGGGCTTCCGTGAGATGTGGAGCGGGCGGTCAATGTCCGGCAGCGAAGCCAAGGCGCCGGACGTGCTGTGGAGCTTGATGTCGGCCCTCGGCGCGTCGGCGGGAGCCCAAGCCTACTTCTTCGAGGGAACCGAGGGGTGGTTCTGGAACTTCCGCGGCAAGTTCAACGAGTCCGCAGATGCCGAGTGGGATCCGGACGTCGGCTCGATCAAGAAGGTCAAGCTGCCGCAAACGCTCGACCTGACCGAGACGTTCAAGCGGGCGATCCACCCGACGCTCAAACGGCTGCTCGAACCGGGTGCGATCCCAACCCGGCAGCAGGTCCTCGAACAGGTCAAGGTCATCTACCGCACCAAATGGCTGCCCGACGACACCACGCCGGTATGGAACCCGGAGATGTTCCGCCGGATGAGCTGGGCCACCGGCATGTACGACGACCTGGCCACGCTGCCGTCGTTCTGGTCGCTGCCCGCCGAACAGAAGAAGTTCTACATGGGCCATCTTTACCCAGCCACCTACGGCGTCACGCACGGCAGCGACCTGGTGCCCAAGACCTCGCGATACTACTGGATTCCCGTCGTCTCCAAGTATGCCGACCCGTCGCTCCTGCCGCCGGACAAGCTGGTGGTCGAGTCCGGGCAGTTCAAAAAAGAGGACGAAGCCAAGCGGTTCTTCGACCAGAATGTGCCGCGCCAGGACAGCGGTTCGGCGTGGGTCGCCTGCGTCGGCCGAAGCGTCTATGTCTTTAATCGCCACGAGAACCAGCCGGTCGACGATGAGTTTCACTGCCGGATCGGCGGGTTCCAACTGTCCGGCCGCATTCCCGCCCTCGCGTTCCTGCTGGCCACGGACGATGGGACGGGCCTGTCGATTTACGTCAACAACTTCATCGGTGTGCTGGACGAGCGACAGATGGAAATCCAGATTCGCTCGCCGCGACCCTTCGAGGTCTCACTTGCGCCGGCGGACATCCGTTCCGACGTGAAGACCTCCCCTGACCACACGACAGCCGAGTTCCGCCTGACGTTCAACGGATCGGCTGAACTCCGGGTCGCCGTCTGCTGACGGACGTTGCCGCTCCTGCCGAACCGGTCGGACCGTTTTCAGTAAATCTTAGCCCGGGCGCCCAGATCGCCGTTTCGGTCGATCATTCCGTTGCTGTTCCAGGAATCGGCGTCATAGTCGAAGCCGCGGCTGTAGCCGCTGTAGCTCGCGCAGCCGCCCAGCGTCAGCAGGGCCAGAAGCAAACCCCCGCCCAACCATCGAATTATCCCCCTCACGCCTCGCATCGCACACCTTCCTCGGATGGGCGTCTCGAAGCACTGTTCCACTCATCCAGTTAATTGTATGCGTCGCGGTATGTGCCGCGACCCCTTTCAAAACGTCACTTCTCTTCGAATAGCGTTCCTGCCAACAGCTTTGTTTGTTATACTATTCATGCAATCCAAGCCATTCTGTACCCGGGAGAGAATGTATGGCTGTACTCATTCTGGGCTTGATCGGTTTGCCATGCTTCTGCAGTTCCGCCGCCGCAGCGGACCAGCCCGTGGTGCGATGCATCTATCTGGTGCCTGCCGATCGCAAACCGTGGCCTGAGTTTCCGGAGCGGCTCGATGCATGGATTCAGTATGCCCAGTGGTATTTCGCATGTCAGTTAAGGGGACACGGCCACTCATGGCGGACTTTTCGCTTTGAGAAAGATCGCAAGGGGCGAGCCAGGTTCAGCCTGATCCGTACTCAGCGTTCCATGAAAGAGTTGATGACATGGAATGCCTCGAAACAGGCATACGCCGAGTTCCTTGATGGAATGGCGGAGTCCAGCCGAGTTGCATGGCGGCGATCTATTGTGGTTATTTTCCGTGAAACACTGGAGATGGAGTCGGATGGAGCCTTGTACTGGGGGGGCACGAGAGGCGGAGGAGACCTTGCGTACGTGAGTACCGCATCGCTAAGGCTCGGACGGCCGGAACGGTTCAACAGCAATGAGGAGTACGCTGGCAGAGTCTTGCCGGAACTTGCGGAGGCGGTCAAACAGGGGCATGGCGACAGAGAATTACTGTCGCGTCCACTCAAGGAGCGTGCATTGCCGGCACACCTGGGCTCAACCCTTGGGTCGATCAGTGGAGACTGTTACGGCGCTCTTCTCCACGAACTCGGCCATGCATTTGGCCTTCCGCATACTGGGGAACTGCCAGTGGTTCCTGATCTCCAGAAAGAGGTCAGTTTCAGAAATGCAGGATGGTTGATGAGAACCCACTGGAGGCTTCGAGGCAATCTCGTTCGTGGAGTCCGCGACGCGTGCGCCGGGCTCACGGGTGAAGAGGCAGATGTACTGGCCAGAAGTCCCTTCTTCAACAAGATACTTGATCGAAGGGAAGTGAAAGAGCTTGACCGAGGGTGTGGAGACATGAGTGTCGTGTCCCGCAGGCCGGCGATTGGCCTGGATGGTCGCGTCATGCACGATGAAGGAGGGCAAGTGGTGATTCAGAGCGTGAGCGGCAGTGGCGCCGAGTGATGCCACACGGCGAAGACGGCGGGTGAACCTGACGTTGCCCGTCAGAACCACCGGCCCTACGAGAGCGTGGTCCGGTCAGATTTCGCGGTCGACCGCCTCAGCGACGCGGGCGAGCTGGTGCATCAACTCGGCGAAGGCGTCGCTCTTGACGGACTGGGCGCCGTCGGTCAGGGCGTGCTCCGGATCGCTGTGAACTTCGATGATCAAGCCGTCCGCCCCCGCGGCGATCGCGGCCCGGCACATCGCCGGCACCATGTAGGCGTGGCCGGTGCCGTGGCTCGGGTCGATGATGATCGGCAGGTGGCTCTCCCGCTGCACAGCCGGGATGATGCCCAGGGCCAGCGTGTTACGGCAGTATTCCTCGAAGCTGCGGATGCCGCGCTCGCAGAGGATCACGTTCGGGTTGCCCGCCGTCATCACGTACTCCGCGGCGAACAGGAGCTCTTCCAGCGTCGCGCTCCAGCCTCGCTTCAGGAGCACCGGCTTGGGCTGCTGGCCGACCGCGCTCAGGAGCCGGAAGTTGTGCATGTTCCGCGCGCCGACCTGAAGGATGTCGGCGTGGTGGGCGACCCGGCTCACGTCCGTCTCGCTGAGCACCTCGGTCACGATCGACAGGCCCGTCCGCTCGCGCGCCTCAGCCAGGTACTCCAGCGCCTCTTCGCCGAGCCCCTGGAACGCGTACGGGTTGGTCCGCGGCTTGAACGCTCCGCCGCGCAGGGCCGTCCCGCCCGCCGCTTTGACCGCGTCGGCGATTTCGATGATCTGGCGGCGACTCTCGATGCTGCACGGCCCGGCGATGACCGCGAGCTTGTGCCCGCCGACGGCGAAGCCGGTCTCCTTGATCTGGACCACCGTCCGTTCCCGCTTGACCTCGCGCGAGGCGATCTTGTACGGAGCCAGGATCGGAACGATCCGCTCGACCATCGGCGCGGTCTCAAGCCGGCCCTTGTCCGCCATCCGCTTGTCGCCGATCGCCGCCACCACCGTCCGGTCGGTGCCGCGTATGACGTGGTCGCGCAGGCCCATCTCGCGGAGAAGTTGGACCACGTGCTCGATGCTTTCCGGGCTCGCCCCGGGTTCCATGACGATAATCATGCCGCGTCCTTTCCTGAAGTCCGATCCGCAATTATAGTCGGCGGCGGAGGGTCTGCAAACGGTGCAGTTGACAGAGGCGGCGTCGCTGAGGCGGCCGAAGGCGGATCATTCGTACCCGCACTGGTACTGGTCGTAGTTCTCGGCGTACTCGATCAGCCACTCGTCGGTCGATTCGTAGATCTGCGCGAGATAGTCCATGCATGGGTAGCGAATGGGAAAATGGAGAAAACTGGGCGATAGCTGCTGCATGGCGGTGGCCCGGTCGTCGCCGGCGATCAGCATGCGGTAGACCGCCGACACCCCGCCCGTCCGGTCGGCCCCGCCGAGGCAGTGGATCAGGATCGGGTACTGGGCCGTCTGGAGCGTCTCCACGATCGCCTCGAGCAGCTCCGGCTCGGGCAGCGAGCGGCCGCTCATCCGGAAATCGACCAGCGTAACACCCATCTCCTGACAGATTTGGGCCTCTTCATCGTACCAGGGATCGCCGGCGTGGTACCCCCGCAGGTTGATCACCGTCTTGAGGTCGAGCAGGTCGATCGCGTTCTCCAGCTCGAAACCGGTCGGCTGAGCGCTGCGGTAGGCCTTGCCCGGATCCAGCTCGTGCAGATTAAACGGCAGGTCCAGCCCGGAAAACAGAAACCGGGCGTCGGTGCACCCAACCAGCGTCGCCGCCAACAAAAGAACGACCGGAAAAGTGCGCAATCCACGACGGCTGACGGAACAGAATTGGGATCCCATACTCTCTGCGTAGCTCCTGTGTTTCCTATCCGGCGTCGCCGCCCGAAGCGGCGATCGGGGCCTGTCATTATTGTAACCTTGATTGGCTGCGTGTCTACGGGCATGAGGTATTCGAGTTGTCGGCGTGCTGGAGGTTTGCTATGATCGAAATCGCGTGTGGGAGTTGAACTATGCCCAAGCTGACGCTGAGCATGGACAACGAGACGATCGCCCTGGCCCGGGAACTGGCCGCCGCGAGCGGCGTCAGCGTCTCGAACATGGTGGCGCGAATGATCCACGCAATGAAACGGCCGCCGCTTGGCAAGATCAGGATCGGCCCGATCGCACGACGGGCTTCCGGTCTTATCCGGATGGCGCCCGATGAGGATGAGCGGGAAACCCTCGCCGACGCCCTGATCGACAAGTACGAGTCGAGCAAGTGAACGTTCCAGAGGACATGAGTTCCTTCGTGTCTTGTACGAACCAAGCGGTTTGCGGTGCGTCTGATCCTGGATCGCCATCCGTGCAACGGAG
>ERZ764778.4400-NODE-4400-length-10294-cov-7.120031_pt1 | contig 10294 bp, 11 predicted proteins | sample MGYA00374951_ERZ764778 | MGnify/ENA primary metagenome ERZ764778 (study PRJEB28918, sample SAMN05720193) | bioreactor metagenome | isolation source: Anaerobic biogas reactor | place: USA:Washington, USA | collected 2015-08-08 ...
AACTACACCGAGAACCCCATCTTGGGCTTCAGCAACGCCATTGTTGACGCCAACGTTGTTGAGTAATCAGACCCATCTGATCTAACCCATTCCACGGGGACGGACCTCCGGGTCCGTCCCCTTCCCCAAGTATAGAAAAACATTGTAAAAACATTCATCAGCCGGACAGGCGACTGCCATGGGCTGATATCCGGAAAGGTCGGTGCCCTGATGTTCAGATACATCCTGAAACGGACATTGTACATCGTCATCATGTTCCTGATTTTGAGCTTTTTGATGTATGCGCTGTACAACCTTATCCCTGCTGACCCGGCCAGGGCAGAAGTCGAGCCGCTGCGGCAAACCATGCGTCCCACTGAGTATGAGGCCCTGTACCGGCAGACCCGCCTGGAAATGGGGCTGGACGATCCCATTGTGATGCGGTATGCGCGGTGGATGGGCTTTACGCCGGACCGGTTTGGCAACCACAACGGCATCATCCAGGGCAATTTCGGTTATTCCAACCAGTATAAGAAGCCGGTCATCGACGTGATTCCGGAGCCCATGAAGTTCACGGTGTTCATGAACTTCTTCGTCACCATCCTGGCCCTGGGCATCACCATCCCCATGGGCATCACCATTGCGGTGAAGAAGGACAGCCTGACGGACCGAACCGTCCAGGTAGTCTCGGTGCTGGGGTATTCCATCCCCATCCACATCATCGCCCTGGTCTTTATCTTTGTGTTTGCGGTGGTGCTGCGATGGTTCCCGGTGATGGGCATGAAGACCGCCGGCAGCAACTACACCGGTTGGGCAGCCTTCAAGGATTCCATCTACCACATCACCCTGCCGGTGATCGTGCTGACCTTCGGCTCCCTGGGCGCCATGACCCGCTATGTCCGGGCCGCCATGACCGACGCCCTGTCCATGGACTTTGTCCGCACCGCCCGGGCCAAGGGCGTCCGTGAAAAAGTGGTTATTTATTCCCACGCCTGGCGCAACGCCCTGCTGCCCGTCATCACCATCATCATCGGCTGGTTCCTGGGCATCTTCGGCGGCTCCATCATCACGGAATCCACCTTCTCCTTAAACGGCATGGGCCGGATGAACATCCAGGCCCTGCACAACAAGGACTATGAACTGGCACTGGCCATCCAACTGTTTTATGTGGCCATTTCCCTGGTGGGCCGCCTGCTGATTGACCTGAGCTACGGCCTGGTTGACCCCCGCGTGCGGATCACAAAGTAAGGAGGAGACCCATGAGCAACCAAGAAAAAAAGAAAGAGTTTTTCCTCCTTCGCTGGTTCAAGCGCCTGTTCTTCGGCGGACACCGGGAACTGTCCTTCATGGAAGAGGAAGCCCTGCAAAGCCCCCTGCGGATGATTGGCCGCAACTTCTGGTCCAAGCGCCTGTCACGGGCAGCCGTTATCTTTTTTGTGGTGGTCCTCATCATTGTCACCGTGGGCCCCATGCTGCTGCCCATTGACTTAAGCTACCAGGACAACACCCAGATCCACGTGGCCCCCGGCTATTACCTGATGAACGTGCCCCGTGAACTGGAAGGCAACCTGCGCACCATCGCCCCCGGCACCACCTATGGCGTGGGCGTGGACAAGCAGGGCAAGGTGCACACCTGGGGCCACCTGCGGGTGACCAACGTCATCACCATGGGGGACATCCCCCAGGAGGTGAAGGACGCCGACATCACCATGCTGGCCGCCGGCTATGACCACATCTCCGCTCTGGACAGCACCGGCAAGATCCACACCTGGGGCAACACCCGCCTGGGCCAGGCCACCCTGCCCCGCGAGGTGGAAAGCGCCATCGCTGCCGGCGAGAACCTCAACTTCGTCCAGCTGGAGGCGGGCAACCAGTTCTCTGCCGCCGTGACTGCGGACGGGAAGCTCTTTGTCTGGGGCAACAGCAACTTAAACGACATCAAGGTGAAGAAGGCCTACCAGGAAAACATCAAGAAGGTGGCCGCCAACATCAACACCTATTTCGTCCTCACCAATGACGGCGAGGTGGCCTACGCAGGCTTCCAGCAAAACGCCTTCTCCGTGGTGCCAGAGGAGGTCAAGAGCGGGGTGGTGGACATCGCCGCCACCGGCTTCACCAGCGCTGCCCTGAAGGAGGACGGCTCCGTCATCATCTGGGGCAATGTCAGCCGCGGCGAGCGGAACATCCCCGAGCACGACGGCAAGATCATCAAAATCTTCGGCGGCCGCAGCCATTACTCCGCCCTGACGGACAAGGGCGAAGTCCTAAGCTGGGGCAGCAACCACTTCGGCCAGAGCAATGCGCCCAAGTTTGATGCAAACGATCCGGTGGTAGACATTTACACCGGCTTCTATCAGAACTATGCGGTCCTGCAGTCCGGCAAAATCCAGGGCTGGGGCCTGAAAGGCTACCTGCTGGGCACTGACCAGTTTGGCCGGGACGTGGCCACCCGCCTGGTCAACGGCGGCCGGGTCACCATGACGGTTGGCGCCGTGGCCGTCATCATCTCCCTGATCATCGGCGTGATCCTGGGCGGCATTGCCGGCTACTTCGGCGGCGTGGTGGACATCCTGGTCTGCCGCCTGGCCGAACTGGTGGGCTCCGTGCCCTTCCTGCCCCTGATGCTGATCATGTCCGCCATCTTAGGGCCCCTGGTGCCCAATGTGGAGGACCGGATGTACATCATCATGGTGGTGCTGGGCCTCCTCAGCTGGACCAGCCTGGCCTTCATCATCCGGGCCCAGATCCTGGCCCAGCGGGAGATGGAATACGTCACCGCCGCCAAAGCCCTGGGGGTGAAGGAGCGGGGCATCATCTTCAAGCACATCATTCCCAACGTCATCTCCGTCATCCTGGTGCACACCACCTTGCAGTTTGCCACCAGCATGCTCACAGAAAGCTCCCTGTCCTACCTGGGCTTCGGCATCGTGCCCCCCACCCCCACCTGGGGCAACATGTTGACCGGCGCCAACGATTCCATCGTCATCCAGCAGTACTGGTGGCGCTGGGTCTTCCCCTCGCTGATTTTCAGCATCTGCACCATCGCCATCAACCTGATTGGGGACGGCCTCCGTGACGCCATTGACCCCAAGAGCAATGAGCGCTGAGGAGGAATCATCTATGGCTCTGCTTGAAATCAAAAACCTGGAAACCCATTTCCGCACCAAGCGCGGCATCATCAAAGCGGTGAATGACGCGAGCTATACCGTTGAAGAAGGCAAAACCCTGGGCATTGTGGGCGAATCCGGCTCCGGCAAGAGCGTGTCCGCCCTCAGCGTCCTGAAGCTGCTGGACGGCAACGGCTACATCGCCGGCGGCCAGATCCTGCTGGAAGGCCGGGACATCACCCACCTGAGCCTGCAGGAAATGTACAAGATCCGCGGCAACGACATCTCCATGATCTTCCAGGAGCCCATGACCAGCTTGAACCCCCTGTTCACCGTGGAGCGGCAGGTGGCGGAGACTTTCATCATCCACCAGGGCATGAAAAAGGCCGAGGCCCGGAAAAAAGTGGTGGACATCCTCAAGGATGTGAAAATCCCCAACCCGGAAATCGTGGCCAAGCAATACCCCTACCAGCTGTCCGGCGGCATGCGCCAGCGGGTGATGATTGCCATGGCCCTGGCCTGCAAGCCCAAGCTGCTGATTGCGGACGAGCCCACCACCGCCCTGGACGTCACCATCCAGGCCCAGATCCTGAAGCTGATGAACGAATTGAAGGAGGAGCGCAAAACCTCCATCATGTTCATCACCCACGACCTGGGGGTCATCAACCAGATGGCCGACGACGTGGCCGTGATGTACTGCGGCCAGGTGGTGGAAAAGGCCCCCGTCCGGGTCATGTTTGACAAGAAGACCAAATACTCCCACCCCTACACCGAAGGGCTGATGCTGTCCATTCCCCGGATGGACACCCCCGCCAAAACCCGGCTGGAGGTCATCCCCGGCGCAGTCCCCCATCCCCTGGACCTGCCCAAGGGCTGCAAGTTTGCACCCCGGTGCAAATACGCCACCCAGAAGTGCAAGGACGAGGAGCCGCAGCTGCTGGAAGTGAGCAAGAACCAGCAAATCCGTTGTTTCTATCCCGAGAAGGAGAAGCGCCATGGCTGAGAAACCCATTCTGTTTAAAATCACCAACCTGAAGCAGTATTTCCCCCTGAAAAAAAAGGGCATGTACGTGAAGGCCAACGACGGCATCACCGTCAACATCTATGAGGGGGAAACCCTGGGCCTGGTGGGCGAATCCGGCTGCGGCAAGTCCACCATGGGGCGCACCCTGCTGAAGCTGTACAATGCCACCGACGGCAAGATCATGTACAACGGCCGCACCCTGCTGCAGGTGGCGCCCAATTACGCCTTCAAAACCATCAACAACCTGAAGTCTGCCAAGGCCAGGATGCTGAAGCTGCAGGAAGAATACGAGCAAAAGGAAAAGAACGTCTCCAACCGCGGCTGGCTCAAGGAGGACGCCCCGGAAACCCAGGAGCGCTTCCGCGCCTTGACGGAGCTGGCGGAGGCCAGGAAAGCCGCCTTTGACGCCACCTTTGACGTCACCAGCCTGGTGGGCGGCCTCATCACCCTGGACAACCTGGACCCGGTGATCGAGATTTACAAAGAGCTCCTGGAAGCCGCCCGGGCCCACAAGAAGCTGTACATGCGCCGCAAGGCCAACAAGGTGGATCTGGAGGACCTGCGCTTCCGCAACAAGAACAAGCCCTCCGCCGGCATGGAAAGCAAAATCAAGGCCCTGGAAGACACCCGGGCTGAGATTGACAAGAATATGATCGCGAAGGATGAGGAGATGCGGGCCATCCGCCTGCGGATTGACCAGATGCGGGCACCCCACCTGGACAATCCCCTCTTCCAGGAATATGACAAGGACCGGGACGACGCGGTGGACCTGGCCCGCCTCACCTACAACGAGATGCGGGACCTGCGGGTGGACATGCAGCTGATCTTCCAGGATCCCTATTCCTCCCTGGACTCCCGGATGACGGTGGGCCAGATCATCGGCGAAGGCATGCTGGCCCACAAGCAGTTCAAGCGCAACGACGACCGGATGAAGGAGCGGGTGCTGTCCGTCATGGACGACTGCGGCCTGGCCCCCTACTTCCTGCACCGCTACCCCCACCAGTTTTCCGGCGGCCAGCGGCAGCGCATCGGCATCGCCCGGGCCCTCTCCCTGGCCCCCAAGTTCATCGTGTGCGACGAGGCGGTGTCCGCCCTGGACGTGTCCATCCAGTCCCAGATCATCAACCTGCTGCAGACCTTGAAGGACAGGGACCACCTGACCTACCTGTTCATCACCCATGACCTGGCCGTGGTGAAATACATCTCCGACCGCATCGCCGTCATGTACCTGGGGGTGATTGTGGAACTGGCCAACACGGAAGACATCTTCGCCTGCCCCATGCACCCCTACACCGAAGCCCTGCTGTCTGCCATCCCCACCGCAGATGAAAACGAAGCCCGGGAGCTGGTCATCCTGGAAGGGGACATCCCCTCCCCCGTGAACCCGCCCCCCGGCTGCAAGTTCCACACCCGCTGCAAATACGCCACGGACATCTGCATGCACGTGGTGCCGGAATTGATCGAAGTGGTGCCCGGGCACTCCGTGGCCTGCCATCACCGCCTGGCCAGCACCTGTGAGACCGAGTTCCTGGAGAGCCAGGCCGCAGCAGAAGCAACTGAGGGCAGCGTCTCATGATGTTCCGGAAGCGGCTGCAGCAAGCCCTGGACCTGCTGCGGGAGCGGCGGGCCCGGAAGGATGCCGAAAACCCCGAACAGGTGGCGGAAATCCAGCTGGAAAAAGGCGACAAAAAGGCCATGCTCATTTCCGCCTTCCTGGTCTTCATCCCCGCCGCCATCCTGGTCATCGGCATCATGGTGCTGGTGGGCTGGCTGTTCTTCTTCCGGTAAGGACGAGGAGACGAGGGGACGAGGAAAAGAGGAAACGCCGGGGGTTTCACCCCCGGACCCCTGCCCGGGGCCATCGACCCGCAAGCTCAATCGTCGCGGGCCTTCGCAAACAGGAGTTTGCTCGTCCCGCTCGTTTCGCTTGACTCATCCGCCTGCCTGCATCCGCCACTGGCGGCGGCAGGCTCCTTCCCCCCGGACCCCAATGTCTGTCAAAATAGTAACTTGCATATCAACAAAACCTGCCGGTTTCGGCAGGTTTTAGTCTTGCTGGTTGAATGGTTTGTCAGATGATTAGCATCCCCCGGAAGCCCCTTCCGGCGTAATAGCTTTCCGCGCCGTTGTGGTATACAAAGACGGTGTCGTAGCGGCGGTCGCAGAAGAGGCCGCCCCCCAGCCTGCGGATGTGGTCCGGGGCTACCACCCAGCTTGAGGTTTTCAAATCAAAGGGGAAGAGGCGCTGCAGGGCCCGGTACTGGGCCTCATCAAGCACCTGGATGCCCATCTCCTCCGCCAGCCCCAGGGCGGAGTGGGCGGGCTTGTTTTCCTTCCTGGAGGCCAGGGCCGCCGCATCATAGCACAGGCTGCGGCGGCCAGCGGGGCTTTCCGGCGCGCAGTCGGCAAAAATCAGTTCCCTTTGCCCTTCCTCCAGCACCACCGCGTCCGGCTGGCCGCCGGTCTGCTCCATGGCGTACAGGGCGGCCAGTTTGTGCGGCTGAGCCAGCAGCCGGCTTTCAACCTCCCCCCAGGACAAGCCCGGGTGCCGGTGCATATTGCCTTCAAAGCGTGCTTTCAGCGTTTCCAGCAGCTCCTGCTGCAGGGCCTGGTTCAGGTGCTGGCGCAGTGTATCATTGCTCATAGGCGTTTTTACCTTTTCTCTGGAACAATCTCAATCCAGTAGCCGTCCGGGTCCGCGATGAAATACAGGCCCATGCCGGGGTTTTCGTAGCAGATGACCCCCATCTCCTTGTGCTTTTTGTAGGCGGCGTCATAGTCGTTCACCCGGAAGCACAGGTGGAACTCGTTGTCCCCCAGGTTGTAACTGGGCTTGCCCCAGTTTTTAAGCCAGGTGAGCTCCAGCTGGTAGTTCGTGACGCCGTCCCCCAGGAACACCAGGGTGAAGTCTTCCTTTTCATTGCGGCGCAATTCATGCAGGCCCAGGGCTTCCTTGTAGAAGGCCAGGGATTTGTCCAGGTCGATCACGTTGAAATTGTTGTGGGCGAAGGTGAACTGCAAGTCTTTCTGGTTGTTGGTCATAAAAAAACCTCCTGTGTTGTCATCCACAGGAAGTTTACCCGTTCCGGCAGCCTCAGCCGTCGATGTCCTCCTCCAGCAGGCGCTGGAGGGCCGCTTCCTCGTCCTCAGGCGGCAGGAACTGGCTCCCGTCGCCTTCCTCCAGGGACTCCACGGCGTGAAGCCTGCGGGTGATGGTGCGGGTGCGGCGGTTGGCCAGGTCGATGGACTCGCTGGCCTGGCGCAGGCGGGTCTGGGTTTTTTCCAGGATGTCGCCAAAGGCGGTGAAGTCGGCCTTCACCTGGCTCAGCAGCCGCCAGACCTCGGCGCTTCGGTGCTGGATGGCCAGGGTGCGGAAGCCCATCTGCAGGCTGTTGAGGAGGGCCAGCAGGGTGGTGGGCCCCGCCAGGGACACCCGGTGCTGGCGCTGCAGACGCTCCGCCAGGCCGGGAAGGCGCAGGGCCTCGGCATACAGGCCTTCCACCGGCAGGTACAGGATGGCGAAATCCGTGGTGTAGGGGGGCTTGATGTATTTGCCGGCGATGCGCTCCCCTTCCCGCAGGATGGCCCGCTCCAGGGCGGCAGCGGCGCTGTCCAGGGCCATCTTGTCCCCGGATTCCTGGGCGGACTGCAGCCGCTGATAGTCCTCCAGGGGGAATTTGGCATCAATGGGCAGGTAGACGGGCTGGCCGTCCGTCTGCCCGGGCAGCTTCACGGCAAACTCCACCCGCTCGCCCCGGCCGGGGACCACTGCGCAGTTCACCTCGTACTGCTGGGGCGCCAGGGCTTCCTGCAACAGCATGGCCAGCTGGGTTTCCCCCCAGGTGCCCCGGGTTTTGATGTTGGTGAGCACCTTTTTCAGGTCCCCCACGCCGGAAGCCAGGGTTTTCATCTCCCCCAGGCCTTTGTACACCGCCTCCAGGCGCTGGTTCACCAGGTTGAAGCTTTCCCCCAGCCGGGTGTTGAGGGTCTGGTGCAGGTGCTCGTCCACGGTTTTGCGCATCTCTTCCAGCTTGGCGGCGTTGTCCGTGCGCATCTGGGTGAGGGACTGGTAGAGGGTCTCCCGCATCTCCCCCACCTTCTGGTCGTGCTGGGACAAGCGGGTGTTGAGCACCTCGTTCAACTGGCCCAGCCGCCGGTCCTGGGTGCCCAGGGTGGCGTCCAGGCGCTGGTCCAGGCGCTCGTGCCAGGCAAACATGGCCGTCTGTTGGGCGTTTAACTGGCCCTGCACCTGCTGCTGCTGGGTTTGCACCTGGGTGCCCAGGGCCTCCTCGGTGTCCTTCATCAGCCGCTCGATATACTCGGTGAGGGTTTCTTCCGTGCGCTGCAACAGGGCCTGGGATGCGGCCTGGGCCTTGCGCTGGCCCCTGATCAGCACAAACAAAAGGATGACCGCCACCACCAGGATGGCCATCATCCCATACCAGGCCGGCTGGATATCAGAAAACCACTCAGCCACGGCTGATGCCCTTGCGCCAGTGCTGATAGCACAGGCCGATGTAGCGGATCTCCTGCTGGTTGTCAATCAGCACCTGCTCCCCGGTTTTGATCACATTGCCCTCCGGATCGATCCGGGTGTTCATGGTGGCCTTGGCGCCGCACCAGCACAGGCCGCCGGGCACCTCGTGGATCTCCTCTGCCAGGCGAAGCAGGGCGGCGGAGCCAGGGAAGAAATTGCCCTGGAAATCGGTTTTGAGGCCGTAGCAGAAGATGTCCAGGGTGTCTGCCATATCCGCCAGCTCCTGCACCTGCTCGGGGCTTAGAAACTGGGCCTCGTCAATGAAGACATACTCAAAGCCGCTGCAGGCATTCCGGGCCGCCAGCCACAGCAGCTGCTCCCGGGCGGAGTGGCCCTGCTCCAGCACCAGTTCGGCCTCTGCCTGCAAGCCCACCCGGGAATACACCACCTGGGCCCCTGCCCGGGTGTCGATGGCCGGCTTCACCAGGGCCACCCGCAGCCCCAGCTGCTGGTAGTTGTAACGCTGCATCAGCAGCTGGGCCGTCTTGCTGGAGCCCATGACCCCGTAATAAAAATGCAGCATTACAACTCCCGCCTGCCTTCCATGGCCTTGGCCAGGGTGACCTCGTCCGTGTATTCCAGATCGCTGCCCACCGGCACGCCGTGGGCGATGCGGGTGACCTTCACCCCCAAGGGCTTCACCAGCCGGGCGATGTAGCTGGCGGTGGCCTCCCCCTCGATGTCCGGGTTGGTGGCCAGGATGATTTCCTGCACGCCGCCATTCTCCAGTCGCTCCATCAGCTCCTTGATGCGGATGTCCCCGGGGCCGATGCCGTCCATGGGGGACAGAATGCCGTGAAGCACGTGGTAGAGGCCCTGGTAGTCGTGCATGCGCTCCATGGCCGCCACATCCCGGGGATCCCGCACCACGCACAGGACATCCTGCCTTCTTTTGGGGTCGGCGCAGACGCTGCACAGCTCCTCCGCCGTGTAGTTGCCGCACTGCAGGCACAGCTTGATGTCTGCCCTGCCCTGGGCCAGGGCCTGGGCCAGGGCCTGGACATCCTCCAGGGGGATGGCCGCCAGGTGGTAGGCCAGGCGCTGGGCCGATTTCCGGCCGATGCCCGGCAGCTTGGCCAGTTCCTCCGTCATGCGCTGGATGGGTTCAACCTGGCGCATTTACAAGAGGCCGCCCATGCCGCCGGTGATGGCGCCCATGGCCGCCTCCCGGGTTTCCTCGCCGATGCGCAGGGCTTCGTTCACCGCCGCCATCACCAGGTCTTCCAGCATTTCCACGTCGTCCGGGTCCACCGCCTCGGGCTTGATGACCAGCTCGGTAATTTCACGCTTGCCGTTCACCTTGCACATCACCATGCCGCCGCCGCTCTGGGCCTCGTAGACCTTGTCGTCCAATTCTTCCTGGGTCTTGGCCAGCTGTTCCTGCATCTTCTGGGCCTGGCGCATCAGCTGCTGCATATTGCCGCCGCCCATGCCCCCCATGCCGCCAAATTTTCCTCTTGCCATTGGGTCCTCCTTGACAGTTTGCTTGTTTACACGAAAGCCACCGCACAAGCGGTGAACTGCTGTATATTCTACCATGGATGGTAGGGCTTGACAACGAAAGCCCCTAAGACTGGGGTTTTTTCGCCTTGCGCCTGGCCGGTGCCGGCTTTTTGGCTTCGGGCGCTGCCTTGTCCTTTTTCACAT
>ERZ764778.4401-NODE-4401-length-10293-cov-4.552061_pt1 | contig 10293 bp, 10 predicted proteins | sample MGYA00374951_ERZ764778 | MGnify/ENA primary metagenome ERZ764778 (study PRJEB28918, sample SAMN05720193) | bioreactor metagenome | isolation source: Anaerobic biogas reactor | place: USA:Washington, USA | collected 2015-08-08 ...
TCCGGTATATTATAAGGTCTCAACAGACCGATGTCAAACTGTAAGCCTCTTTGGCGCCTCCTCTTACGCGCGCGGCAGCTTCGAAGCCTCTATCCACCACCTCTATCGCCTCTATCTTTTCCTTGACAAAAACCTCACGGTGATCTTTAATGTTCGAATGACGAAGTTCTTTACCGCTTTCTTTTACTTTTTCTTCTTTAGGAGCTCGCACCCGGGCATAGCTTTGCGCTAGAAAGCAAAGGGCCATGGGTGCAAAGACCCATGGCTTTTTTTCTTAAGAGCCATGGGCCGAAGGGACCCATGGCTTTTTTTATGAAAAGGAGAACCGATGATCGTTTCGCGACAGATCCAAAAACTGATAGCCGACCAGGAAGGGTGGACGAGGAGGATGTTCGAGGAGGGCCTGAAGATAAAGAAGCTTTACGGCGAAGAGAACGTCTATGACTTCTCGCTGGGAAACCCCGACACGGAGCCTCCGCGGGAACTGCAGAAGATGATCGCCGGGACACTCCTCGATCCCGTGAAGGGTATGCACCGCTACATGACGAACAGCGGTTACGAGGAAGTTCGTGAGGAGGTCGCCGGATACCTCGAGGAGACCTACGGCCTTCCCTTCACCGCCTCCAACGTCTTCATGACGAACGGAAGCGCCGGAGGCCTCAACATCCTTCTGAAGAGCATGCTCAACAGGGGCGACGAGGTCATCGTTCCGACCCCCTTCTTCTGGGAGTTCAAGAACTACGTCGTGAATCACGGAGGCAAACTCAAGACCGTCAGGTCGAAAGATGATTTCCAGCTTGACGTCGACAGGATGGCCGCCGCCATCACCCCCAGGACGAGGGCTGTCCTCCTCAACAGCCCGAACAACCCGACGGGTGCCGTGTATTCGCAGAAGAGCATCTCCGACCTCGTCGCGCTCCTCAACAGCAAGCGTTCCCAGGGACAGGACATATACCTCATAGCTGATGATGCCTACCGGAAACTTGTCTTTGACGGCATAACCCTGCCCAATCTCTTCAAGGCCTACGACCTGACGTTCTCCATAAACTCCCATTCGAAGGACCTTGCCCTGCCCGGGGAACGGATCGGCTACATCGCCATCTCTCCGCGAATGCCCGACGCGGGCCTTCTCGTGTCCGGCCTCATGATCACGCAGAGGACCCTGGGCTTCGTCAACGCCCCGGCCCTGTTCCAGCGGGCCGTCGCGAAGTTCCAGCGCACCTCCGTGGATATCGGCGAATACCAGCGAAAGAGGGATGTTCTCTACGACGCGCTGATGGAGGGCGGCTTTGAATGCGTAAAGCCGCAAGGGGCGTTCTACATGTTTCCCCGCTCCCCCATCGCCGACGAGCTCGTCTTCGTCAGGATGCTGCAGCAGGACGAGCGGATCATGGTCGTCCCGGGAAGGGGTTTCGGAAAGAAGGGTTATTTCAGGATCGCCTACTGCGTCCCCATGGAGACGATCCAGAAAAGCGCGCAGGGATTCATCAGAATAGGAAAGCGTTTCATAAAGAGGTGAGCAAAAATGGGTATATCGAAAGCTATCAGCAGATCAATGAGAGATTCTTCCTGGATACGGGCCATGTTCGAGGAAGGGGAGAAGATGAAGAAGATACACGGACCCCAGAACATACTCGACTTCACCCTCGGCAACCCCGTCATGGAGCCTCCCGCCCAGCTGAAAGATGAGCTCGTTCGCCTCGTGACCTCCGACGACCCGGGCATGCACCGCTACATGACGAACAGCGGCTACGAGGATGTGCGCGCCGAGATCGCCGAGTTCCACAGTCAAAGAACGGGGCTGCCCTTCACCAGGGACCACATCGTAATGACCGTCGGATCCGCAGGCGGGATGAACGTTGTGTTGAAATCCCTCCTCGATCCCGGCAATGAGGTCATCGTGCTCACCCCCTTCTTCGTGGAGTTCAAGTTCTACATCGAAAACCATGGCGGAGTGATGAAGCTCGTGCCGACGACCGAGGATTTCCACCTCGACGTCGGAAAGATCGAGGCGGCCATAACGAGAAAGACCAAGGCCATCATCATCAACTCTCCCAACAACCCCACCGGCGTCGTCTACAGCGAGAAGGAGCTTCTCGACCTCGCCGCCGTGCTTCACAGGCGCAGAGAAAAGGGCCAGCGCATCTTCCTCCTCTCCGACGAGGCTTACAGGAAAATACTCTATGACGGCATCGTACTTCCTGATGTCTTCAACATCTACGAAGACACCATATCCGTCACCTCCCATTCAAAGGACCTCGCGCTGCCGGGAGAACGCATCGGCTACATAACCGCCTCTCCCCGCATCACGAACTTGAAGCCCCTCATGGACGCCATGATCTTCTCGAACAGGATACTGGGGTTCATCAACGCTCCCGCCCTCATGCAGCGCCTCGTCAGCAGGTTCCAGAAGAACAGCGTCGACATCCTCGACTACCAGAAGAAACGTGACGCGCTGTACAACATCCTCGTCGAGGCCGGCCTCTCCGTCGTCAAGCCCATGGGTGCGTTCTACATCTTTCCCAAGTCGCCCATCCCCGACGACATCGCCTTCGTGAGAGAACTCCAGCAGCACCGCATTCTTGCCGTCCCCGGCGTCGGCTTCGGCACTCCCGGCCACTTCCGCCTCGCCTACTGCATCCCCATGGATGTCATAGAGCGCTCGAGGAAACACTTCCTGGAGCTGGGGCTCAGGAACGGGAAGAAATAAGAGACATTATCTCTCGCCCGCTTCGCTCAAGCCCGCTTAAGATCGCAGAGAAAAGATTCGGCCGGATCCTGAAGCCTTCCAGGATCCGGCCGTTTTTGCATCCCGTCTGCGACGGGAGGCAAAAGAGAAGTATCATCTTCAGACGGGGGTGATGGGGGGAAGGGATAAGAAGGTGTGGGAGGTGAGGTAGTGTGGGGGTTGGAGGATAGGGTATAGGACCAACAGGACATATAGGACCCATAGGACCTATGACTACAGGGGGGATGAGAGGGGATAACTTCTTCAGGATAAAAAGGACTATTTCTTTCTCTCCCGCCGGAACGGCGGGACGAGAAGGCCGCCGGATTTTGGTAGGCTTCGAAATCCGGCGGCAATCTTTTCTCTCTTTTCTCCTCTCTTTGCGAACTCTGCGATCTTGAGAGAGGAGCGAACGCGACGAACGGGCGAGAGATGAGGTCTTTTCAGTCTTCCAACACGCTGCAGTCGATGTTTCTTGCCAGAAGGTCCGCGAGTCTTTCCCTGTCCACTCCCTTTTCGAAGAGGTCCGGCGTGTGGGGAAAGACCCCCAGCAGGGGAACATCGAGGTATTTCTTCAGCATGGCGGGGTTCGTTTGCGAGGCTATGTCGCCCGCGCCCTCCGTGTCGTTGAGGATGACGCCAAGCACCTTCGCGCCGATGGATCTCAGGTGACCGCATGTGAGGAGGGTGTGATTTATGGTCCCCAGGGTGAGTCTCGACACGACGATGACGGGCGCGTTCCATGCCCTGATGAGGTCGGCGTAGAAGAAACCGTCGGTGATAGGCACGAGAAGCCCACCCGCGCCCTCGACGATAAGCACGTCATGGCGGGCAGTAAGGCGGTCGTAGACGGATGTGACGAGATCGATCTCGATGGATGCGCCTTCCTCGGCCGCGGCCGCCTCGGGAGCCAGCGGCGCCTTGAACAGGTAAGGGTTTATCTCGTTCACGGCATCCTGCGAGCCCGACGCCTTCTTCAAGATCCACGTGTCGTCGAAACCCCTGTCCTCCGTTGTCTCGATACCGCTTTCAAAGGGCTTCATGACCCCCACGTCGAGACCTTTCACGACTGAGAGGTAAGCGGCGACGGACGAGGAGATGATGGTCTTCCCCACACCGGTGTCGGTACCCGTGACGAAAATGCTTTTCATCATTGCACTATGGCGGACAGAAGGATCGCGAGACCCGTGAAGAGGGACGCGCATATGAGGGCCAGCGCGAAATTGTTCTCCTCGGAGATCTTCTTCTCGAAATCGGTGGTGAAGGTGGCGCCGATCACCTTGACGGCAACGAGGGCGAGTATGATGTACACCGCCGCATAGATGAGCATCTCCACCGTGTTTGCGAGTACCTTCCACATGGTTGCCTCTGGCTAGTTCGACAAATAATATACCAGATTATCGAGCGCCGATGTGAAGAAAAGATTTCTGAGCTTCACGTCCCCCGAGGTCCTGACGGGCGCAGGCGAGAAGTTGAGGATGCCCTTGATGTTGGCCTCGATGAGCAGATCGGCGACCTTCTGCGCTTCATGCGGGGGCGTCGTTATGATGCCGATCTCTATGTTGCGGGCCTGAACTACGTCCTTGAGGCGATTGATGTTGAGGATCTCCACCGGTTTGCCCACGCGCTCGGAGATCCGTCCGATCACCTGTTCGGGATAAAGGTCAAAGGCGGCGACGATCTTGTAGTTCTGTTTGAGGAAATCCTTGTACACCAGGAGGGCGCTCCCCATGTTCCCGACACCGACGACAGCTATGCGCCATTCCCGGTTGATCCCCAGTATCTCCTTGATATGCCGCTTCAGGTCCTTCACGTTGTAGCCCATGCCGCGGATACCGAATTCTCCGAAATAGGCGAAGTCTTTTCGTACCTGCGCCGCGTTGACATTGCAGATACTGGCGATCACCGCGCTCGAGGCGACCTTTTCGCTCTTGCCCTCGAGATCGACCATGCATTTGAGATAGCTCGAAAGCCTCCGGATGGTCGCTTCGGGGATCTTTGTGAATTTTGCCATTGTGCTTTACCTTCTCTGTCTAAATTTTCCCTTTTGTTTCCTATATGTAACAGTTCCAAGGGTGTTTTGCAAGAGAAAAAATTAACAAGCTTGGCTCCCTCGCACACACCAGCGTTATACCTGATTTTACAAAGGAATAAAGTTTTAGGTTTTAAGTTTTAAGTGTTAGGCCAAAAGACCTCGGGTATCGGCATGCCGCCCACTGAAACGGAGCTTGTGCCATACAATGTCTCTAAGAGCCTAAAACGTAACACTTAAAACTTAACACTATTTTTCACAGTCCCAGAACGTCCTTCATGGAGTAAACGCCCGGGGGCTGGTTGATGAGCCATTTGGCCGCGATGAGCGCTCCCCTGGCGAAGTTGTCCCGCGACCATGCTTTGTGGGTCAGCTCAAGCCGCTCGCCGATGCCGGCAAAGTAGAGGGTGTGCTCCCCGACGATATCGCCGCCGCGGATGCTCATGACGCCGATCTCGTCCTTTTTGCGTTCGCCCGTGATCCCCTCGCGCCCGAAGACCTCTGTCCAGGCGCGCATCCTTTGCCCCGCCTCGACGGCGTCCTTGATCTTCAGGGCCGATCCGCTGGGGGCGTCCTTCTTCCAGCGATGGTGAAGCTCGACGATCTCCGCGTCGTAGGCGTCTCCCAGGATGGAGGAGACCCTTTGCGCCAGGTCGAAGAGGATGTTCATGCCGATGCTCATGTTGGGAGACATGACGACCCGGGCGCCCTTCGTTTCCCTGATCGTCCTCACGTCGTCCTCATTGAGGCCTGTCGTGCCGATGATGTGGGCCACACCCTTCCCAGCGGCCATCCTGAAATGGTTCATGGAGGCTTCCGCTTCGGTGAAATCGACGACAACGTCCGCCCCTGTCAGGGCCTGCAACAGTTCATCGCCGACAAAGGGGGTCTTCCCGCCCATGAGGTCGTGCGCCCGTCCCGCCAGGGGATGGCCTTTCACCTCGACGAGGCCGGCTATTTCAAGGTCTGCGTCCTCGAGGGCGAGCTTCACAATGGCCCGCCCCATCTTTCCACATGCGCCCGTTACGACGATCCTTACCATATCGCACACCTCGTTTATCTCAGGCCCGGCCTTTCTTCCCGCCTTTTGCGATGAGACCGTGTCCTGCGAGAATGTCGCCCAGAAGAGCGGCGTTCTTGTCGCTCATGGGGCAAAGCGGCAGGCGGTACTCCCGCGCGATCATTCCCATCCTGTACGCCGCTTCCTTGACGGGTATGGGGTTCGTTTCTATGAACATTCCCTGGAAGAGAGGCATCAGTTTCGTGTGGATCCTCATGGATTTCGCTATGTTCTTTTCCACCATGAAGGCCTTGTAGAGGGACTTGAGCTCCTTCGGCATGATATTGGAGATGACAGATATGACGCCCACCGCCCCGACGCTCATCATGGGGAGGAAGAGGTTGTCGTCACCGGAGAGGATGGCGAACCTGCCTTTTGTCAGGCGATAGATCTCCGAGACCTGCGTCAATGACCCCGCGGCCTCCTTGATGCCGACGATGTTGCGCACCTTCGCCAGCTCGGCTATCGTTTCCGGGGCCATGTTGATGCCCGTGCGGCCCGGTATGTTGTAGAGAACGAGGGGGATCCGGGTCTTTTCCGCTATCGTCGTGAAATGTGCCAGAAGGCCGGCCTGCGTGGGCTTGTTGTAGTAGGGTGTGGTGAGAAGGCAGGCGTCGGCGCCGAGCTTCTTTGCGGACATCGTGAGCTCTATGGCCTCAGCGGTGCTGTTGGACCCGGTACCCGCGATGACGGGCACCTTCCCCCCGGCGTACTTTATCGCAAGCTCTATGACCTTTTCGTGTTCCTCGTAGGAAAGTGTAGGGGCCTCACCCGTCGTTCCGCAGGGCACGATGCCGTCGACACCCCCCGCCACCTGGAACTCGATGAGTTTCTTCAATGCCTTCTCGTCGAGAGCGCCGCCGCGAAAAGGCGTGACAAGCGCCGTGTAGATACCTTTCAATTCCATGGCTTCTCCTTTCACAAAAGTGCTTCCTCGCACAATTCACCCGTGTAGACGAACCTCGCGTCGCCTTCGAGATAGACCTCGCCGTCAATGTATATCTTCAGCACCTCGCCGCCTCTCGTGTGCATATTGACAGGGCTGTTGACAAGCGCCTTCCCGGTGAGGATGACGCCTGAGGCGACCGCCCCCGTTCCGCAGGCAAAGGTCTCTCCCTCCACTCCCCTCTCATAGGTCCTCACCCTCACGTTCTCCCTGTCCATAACCTCGACGAAATCGACGTTCGTTCCTTTCGCCCCGAACGCCTCGTGGTACCTGATCGCCCTGCCCAGGTCATCCACGGGCACAAGGTCGACATCGCCGACAAGGAGCACCGCGTGAGGCACACCCGTGTTGACGCTGCTCAAGAGAAGCTCCTTATCGTCAAGGACAACGGGGTAGTCGAGTTTCATGTCCACCGGGCGTGTGAGCTGCAGCTTCACCGTCCGGCCCTTCACTTCGGCCTTGATGACACCGGCAACGGTCTCAAAGGACATCTTCTCGCCCGCTATGCCCTTCATGAAGGCAAACCGTGCAGCGCAGCGCCCCCCGTTGCCGCACATCTCCGCCTCGGAGCCGTCGGCGTTGAAGAAGCGCCAGCGAAAATCATGGCCACGGGAACCCTCGATGAGGATCACACCGTCGGCGCCGACGGAATGATGGAACCTGCATATCTTCGCGACAAAGTCGACAATGTCGGGAAACCTTTCGTAGACCCTCCCGTCGCGGTTGTCCAGGATCACGAAATCGTTCCCGCTGGCACTCATCTTCGAAAATTCAAGCCCGGTCACCGTACTCACACCTCCAGAAAATGCGGGGTCCTCTCGAGACGCCTCAAGTCCCTGTATGTCTCGCGCCTGCGGACCACGAAGAACTCGCCTCCCTTCACAAGGACCTCCGCGGCCCTGCGGCGGGAATTGTAGTTCGACGACATGGCGAAACCGTATGCCCCGGCCCCTTTGATGGCGACGAGGCCGCCCTCCTTCATGGAAGCCAGTTCCCGGTCCTTCGCGAAGAAATCGCCGGATTCACACACGGGCCCCACGAGATCGACGACCTCCGTCTTCGCGTTTCCTTCCTCGACGGGCAGTATCTCGTGGTACGCGTTGTACAGTGATGGCCGGACAAGATCGTTCATCGCGCCGTCCACGATGTAGAACGTCTTTCCCGCGGTCCCTTTCACGTAGAGCACCCTGGTGACAAAGATGCCGCTGTTGCCCACGATGACCCTGCCGGGCTCGAGGATGAGCGTCACACCCGTGTCCCCAAGGTTCTCCCTGATCGCCCGGGCATACTGGGCGGGGTCGGGCGGGAGCTCATCCTTGTATGTGATGCCCAGGCCGCCGCCGATATCCAGCATCTCGACGGAGATCCCCTGCCCTCTAAGCTCGAGGATCATCCCCTTTAAGGACGTCACGGCCTCGATGAAGGGGCCGAGTTCGAGGATCTGTGAACCGATGTGCGACGAGATGCCGATGGGCGCAAGGTACTCCTCCGCCGCCATATCGCGGTAAAGCCTGAGCGCGTCTCCCCAGAGCACGCCGAACTTGTTCTTCTTGAGGCCCGTCGTGATGTAGGGATGGGTCTTCGGATCGATCTCCGGATTGACGCGGACCGAGACGGGGACCCTCTTCTTCATCTTCCGGGAAATCTTCGCAAGCAGGCGAAGCTCGCCCTCGGATTCGATGTTGATCATTCGGATGCCGGCGTCTATGGCGTAACGAAGCTCCTCGCCGCTCTTTCCCACGCCGGAGTAGACGATCCTCTCCGCCGGTATCCCGGCCTCGAGCGCGCGGTACAGCTCACCGCCGGACACTATGTCGGCACCCCCTCCCAGCCTGGCGACGGTCCTCAAAAGAGCGCCGTTCGGGTTCGCCTTGAGGGAATAGCAGACCATGTGGGGCATCTCTCCAAAGGCCCCATCGAAGACCCGGAAATGCCTTTCAAAGGTCCCGTAGCTGTAAAGGTAGAAAGGGGTACCCACCTTCCTGGCCACGGCCTTCACGGGAACATCTTCACAGAACAGCTCTCCATTGCGATACTCAAAATAGTCCATGGTCTCACTCTTTCTGGATTATCGATTCCTGGGACGGCTCGCTCTCGTTCCCCTCGGCATCCACGGCGGTGACGTGGTAGGCTATGAAACGGAAGTCCGGAGCAGCGGCATCGAGGAACGCCGTCTCTTTCAGGGGTGTGCTGTTGAGCTTCACCGCCTGCGAACCCATGATGCGATAGACGTTGTATCCGCCAAGGTCCTTCTCCATGTTCGCCTGCCAGGTGACCGCTATTGCCTTTCCCTTCCTTTCCGACTTGACACCCATGGGGGCTCCCGGAGGCGTCCTGTCCCTCGGTGTGGCAGTCCCCTTCAAACCCTCTCCCTCCAGGGGGAGGGGACCCGGAACGACCCTTCTCACGTCATAGGTATAGGTCCGGCCGTTCATCAATCCGGCGTCCATGTAAAGCGCCGTAGAGATGGGGCGCGGGTTCAGCGGCACCACCGGGTATCTGCCGTTGTCGTAACGATATATGTTATAAAGGTACTCTTCCTCCTTCGTTTCCTCCTTCGTCCAGGACAGCTCCGCCCTGGCGTCGCCCTCCACGATCTTGAGGGGGCCCTGGGGAGGCCCGGGTGGTTCTTTCCACTTTATAACGAAGGCGTTCGACACCTCGCCGGTCGTGCCTCTTTCCGTGACGGGGTAGACCCTGTATGCGTAACTGTCGCCGGGCATGAGGTCATCGTCGTAGAAATAGAGACGGTTCCCCGCCAGGGTATATCCTCTCTTGTCATCGAGGACGATCGTGCGCAGCGGTTGGAGGTCCCCGAGGCACGTGCCGCACCCTTTGACCACCTTGAAACTCGCTATCTTCGCCTCCACCTCGCCGGGTTTCTTCCCCTTGTCGCCGACACTCGCAGGGGGTGTGAAAGAGAGAAAGAGAACGCCATCCCTGACCTCCCCCCTCAGGTCGTTTATCATCCCCGCCCTCACCACGGGGATGGGCACGGGATTCCCTTTCTTCCCGCAGGAGGAAAAGGTGAGCGCGAGACAGAGCGCAGCAAGAATGACGCTACAGGCCGAGATATTTCTTTTCAGCATCGATAACCTTCATCATCTCCCCGAAGGAAGCGCTTCCCGTGGATCTCCTCATGCAGAGGGCGCTGCGCGGCTTTATATAGTCAAAGACGTCCCGTTCGAAGAGGGGCGAGAGCTTCCTCAATTCCCTGAGCGGCATGTCGCCAAGGAGCCTGCCTTCATCCTCGCAGAGGCGGACGGCCGCCCCGGCGACACCGTGGGCCTCCCGGAAGGGCATGCCCTTCATGGTGAGGTATTCGGCCATCTCCACGGCAGGCATGAAGCTCTCCTCGGCCGCCTTTTCCATTTTCTCCTTCCTCACCTTCAGGCCCCCGACGCAGAGCGCCATGATCGAAAGGGCGTCCTTCACCGTGCTCACGGCATGGAAGAGGGGTTCCTTGTCCTCCTGAAGGTCGCGGTTGTATGTGAAGGGCAGGCCCTTCAGTATGGCGAGCATACCGA
>ERZ764778.4406-NODE-4406-length-10278-cov-117.119730_pt1 | contig 10278 bp, 12 predicted proteins | sample MGYA00374951_ERZ764778 | MGnify/ENA primary metagenome ERZ764778 (study PRJEB28918, sample SAMN05720193) | bioreactor metagenome | isolation source: Anaerobic biogas reactor | place: USA:Washington, USA | collected 2015-08-08 ...
GACTTGTTCATTGTGTTAGCTCCTTTTCTGTTTCTAAGTGTTGCCATTCGTTCCAAAGTCGTGTCTTGACTTTTTCTAATTGCTGAATCTGGTCGTCTAATTCTTCCAATTCAGTTATTGGTAACGGCTCAACATCACAGAGCCTTATATATCGTGCGGTCAAGATTTCTATTTTGCTTCTTACTTTGGCGTACTCAACCGGCATTCCGTGCGTGCTTGGTTTCGGCCAATAAAAGACGTCGCGGTCTCTTGAAGTCATCTCAATAAGTACGGTCATTTTGCCCTCCGTCTTTTTCTCGATTCAATCAACTCAACGATCATTGTTCCTATTGCCAGCGGTGTCGCTAAAACAGCGAAGCCAACAAGGAAGTCAAACATCAAGTCCAGGGTGTCCATCTCGCTCCTTTCAAAACGGGATTGCGTCATCTTCAGCCATTACATTGATGGTGAAGGTCTTGCCGCACTTTAGGCATTCGTACGTCCGCCGGCCTGTGCCGCGTTCGCTTGGTATCACCTTCAGCGCGGTATTAAAAGACCCACAATAAGGGCACTGCGGGTCGTGCTTACGTTCGTCAATTCGTGATAAGTAAATGTCAGCGGTGTCAAACATGTCAGTTCCTTTTGATGTACTCCGCAAGCGCAAGCCTGATAAACTCGCTGCGATTGCCGTTTGAACGTTGGTGGACTTCTCGTAGTAACTCCCTGGGAAGTCTTACCGATATAATAACCTGATTACCTTTTGTACTTTTCTTCATATTGCCTCTCTTTGTTCTCGTTTGTATAATAATGTTACCACATTGTATTACAGAATGTCAAGAGCAATATTGAAATTCGTTCACGCCCGCTCAAGCCCTGTTGATAACGCAAGATAGGTAAATACTCACGTTTGAATACAAATCGCCAAAAAAGGCAGCATTTTTGGCTCACAGCGTATTTAGAACGTTTGTGCACAATGCCAACTCATAAAGCCAGAACGTGCCAAATAATAAATCGTTCACTCCGACGCATAAAGTGAACGATAAAGTGAACGAAAAGCGAAAGCGCCTGCATAAGCAAGCGCTTCAGGTGGAGCTGGTAGGTACTGCCCCTACGTTTTAGGCTTCCCGAAGGTTACCCCGACACTTGTTCAGCCCCTCGTTTATCCGTGACGTAAAAGCCATTGCCTTTGTAATGCACAGTCACCGGTTGCCAGACTTTGCGCAAGGTGGGCGTTTGGCAGTCAGGGCAAACGGTGATCGGGTCGTCGGTGTAGTGCTGGAAGAACTCGAAGCGCTTGCCGCAAGCGGTGCACTCGTAGACGTAGAGCGGCATACTAACGCGCCTTCCGGTAAGCGGTGGCCGGCTTGCCGTTGCGAGTTCTAACCTGCCGCGCGGTCAACTCTCCAGCGGCAAGTTTGGCTTTGAGCACCGCCGCCGCCTTGCTCCAGCTGCAGCCTGTGTAATCGGCAACGAGTTGCGCAGTGACTTCATCCTCTTCGATGTCAGGCAGCCCCAACTCTTTTTGTAACTCTTCAAGCAGTTCGTATTCTGTCATACAACAATAATCTTTCTCTGGTCTGGCTGCCCCTTATACCTGGACTTGCTGTCATCCAGCAGACCGTCAACCACGATGTAACCGCCGATGTCTGATCTAACCGTGTTACCAGCAGCACGCCAACCGAAGGATGTCTTAAGTTGCCAACTCGGTAATGAGATAGCACGCGTTCCTGGTAGTTTATTGCCGGAGTCATCTATCACATGGCGATGTCCACGCCAAATAAAGTTAGGTATCGGCAAGCCCTGACTGGCATAATCGTAAACAACCTCAGTTGCCAGATTCGCGGCGTAAGAAGTCCACGGTCTCGCCCCTGCTCTGCCGTGATGCGCGAAGTCATGGATTGTGCCGTCTATGTCCAGCGTCAGCGTTTGTCCGAACTCGATTGCCCCCAGGTCGCGGTACAGTTGCGCTTCGGTGGAGTTGTCCATGCCCGCGTGGCTTGGACCCGTTCCCAGCACACCGTAGAAGCCGTCAGCCTTTGCCAGAACAGGCATCATCAATTCCATAAACGCCTCAACCTGGTCGCTGACTTCGTTCATAACTTGCAGACTTCCATGATGCACGCCGTCCACCAGATCGCCGCAATGCACGACAATCAGCCGCTTCTTCTTGGCTAACTTGAAGACATGATCCCAGTAATCTGTCCAGCATTCGTAGAGCCAGCGTTGCAGCTTGTTCGCTTGCGTGACCTGCGCCTCGAAGTCAGAGCGGTTATGCACCACGAATTCCAGCGGTGCTAATGCGGTGGAAGAGCCGACGTGGGTGTCGCTGACAATAGCCAGTACAGTTCCGCTCATGCTAGATTGCTCTGCACTATGAACGTTGTCTTCGTGGAGTAGTATTTTGCCGCCCCGATCTCAACGTAAGCCTGGACCTGCCAGCGTCCGGTGGTGTCAATGTCGCCGGCAATGGTTGTATATTTCAACTTGCCGTCCGCGCCAGTTGAGTCAAACTCCGCGTCAACGCTTTCCTTCGTGCCGTCGGGTTTCAGAAAGTAGAACGTTTTGACAGTTGCCCCGCTCACATCTACAGCGGTGGTATCATCGTCTTCAGTAATAGTCAGGCGAATAATCGTGCCAACATCGCCATTGTGAATTATAGTATCAGCCATTAAATAGCCTCCAGTTCCGAGTAAGTGTCGGTGATCTCTTCGTTGAGTATTACGCCTGCGTTGACTTCTTTATTGAGCCTGACTGTGCCTGCAATTGCCATATTCATTACAACCGAGCCGTCCCAGATTTCGGCGTAATTGAATGGAACAACATCGATGATGCCCCAATACGAACCGCCCCAATACGAACCGCCCCAATATTGATCTATGAGAATATAGGTTGATTCCACCTTTACACCGTCAATGTAACAGACGTGCGGTTGCCATTAGCGTCCACAATCGCCTCGATCACATCGCTTGCGCCGTCCACGCTCTTGAATGTCAGGGTTGTTGTTCCGCCACCGCTCAACTCGCCAGCCAGAGCCGAAGCCATAATCTTCATCAGTTGGGCAAAGGTGTAAGTACCGGTAACGACAACGTCATTGAATATTGCTTCAATTGCGGCGTCTTTGAGCAGAACGCCAGTCGCTGTGGTAGCGTCGACTATCGAATCGATCAGCAAGTCCGTTCTTCCACCGTCTGCCAGTTCAGCCTGGATTTCATTGGTATCAGCCAGCACCGAGTCCACATTTGTGTCCACCGTAGCCAGAGCCGCCGAAGTTGCCAGCGTTGCTAGCGTTGCTGGAATCTCTGTGGTCGTGTCGGTTGCAATAACGTCAATCTTATCTTCCACGTCCTGCAAGTCAGCAGCTAATGCCAGCCCCGATTGGAGTTCGGTCACCGCGTCAGCCGCAATGCCAGCCGCCGTGAGCCAGTTGGTTGTAATAGCAGGTAGGTTCGTCAGGTTTGTGACAGTCGCCACAGTCTGACCGCTTGCGACCACCACCCCATCCGAGCCCGTGTCGGCAAGGATGCTGTCAACGTTGGTGTCAATGGTATTGAGCTTGCCGTCAAGCGTGGTAGAAGTGTCAACCAGAATGTCATCCACGATGCCGTCAATGGTATTGAGCTTGCCGTCAAGCGTAGTGCCTGTATCTACCAGAATCGCGGCTGTTTCTGCTTTCACCGCTGCAATCTCGTCACTCAATGTTTCCAGCGTGTCCGAGTCAGCCCCCACCCTCGCAACCTGCGTTACCCCTGTGTCTGCGCTCTTGAGAGGGAAGGCGGTGCTCTCGTCAAACTTGCTGGCTGTGATAGCGTCATCGGCAAGCGTGATGCCCGTGTCCAACTTTTCCGTGCCAGCCCTGTCAATGACCCACATAGCAGGAATGTCCTGCGCGTCTACCGTGTCTGTGGCTGTGTGAAAGACGCCGATATATTCTGCGGCAGCGTCAACAGTTCCGCTTGCGAGCAGGTATCTGTAAATCCCTGTACCCACATCGGTACACGCTCCATCGTCTACAACCAGCGTGGCAGTACCGTCACGGATGACTTCATAAATGTCAATCGTGACAGTCAGGCTGGCGGTTGATACTCCACCCGTTGTATAGTGAGCGTAGAATATTACGCTGTTTCCGCTGTTTTCAATCATTCAGCACCTCCTAATTAGAGTGCGTCTATCTCTGTCAGTTTCGCCTGATACTGCGCCTGCAATGCCTGGATTTCCGTCTCGGCAGTCGTGACCGCCCCATCCCGCTCTGCCTGCGCCTTGCGGATTGCGGATTGTAAGGTTGCCGCTTCCGTTTCGAGCCTGCTGCGTTTCAGAAACGCCTCGAACAAAACGGGGTCGGCATCGAATGCCGCTACGATTGCGTCTACTACAGTTGAAATTACTTCTTGTGTTGCCATGTGTGTTACCTCCTAAGTAACTAAGAATATATTGCCCATTTGTTGTTGAGATAAGTTTCAACGGATAAATACTCCGTTTCTGATAAGTGACGGTTATAAACAATTCCTTCACAAAATCTTGCGAAAGAAATATTATATTTACCGCTGTATGCGCCAATATGTATAGAGGTTGTTATACTATAGTAATTGCTCCCTGTAGTGCTTGTCCCGTTTACTCTTAATAGCCCCGTGTCAGTAGCAAACCATGTTGTAACAATAATCGGTATGTCGGAACTTCTGGTGAGAGAGATTATAGGCGTGCCAGCGTCTATCTGTCCTGATTTCAACGATGTCAAACTATAACCTACCGACTGAACTTTGTGTATTCCAAATAAGACTTTGGTATTATTATCTATAGCCGAAGATTTAACGACAAAGATTAATGTGACATTAGCACTGTTATAAGAGCCGCCTCCCACAAAACCACCTGAATTAAAATAAGCAGTACTCAATCCGTTTTGTGAATTGCTATAATACTTCGGTCTCTGAGATTCCGTTGCTTGTACAAAGTCTGTTCCAGAGCCTTTATTTGTAACCTGATAAATCAAATCGCCATTTGTGCTGACTTTAGTTGTGCCAGCGTCAGTAAACATATTGTCTGTGTCTGAAAAGTCTACCCAAACAACACAGTCTGATATATCAGTCGGGTCTGTGATGCCACTTGCCGCCCTCTTGACGCTCCTGCCGAGCGCACCCTGTATGCCGTAGCGTGAGCCTAATGCCGTGATAGGGGTCATGCTTGCCTCCGATACGCCCTGATGCGGAATATCCAGCGTGCAGGGTCGCCATAGCGAGCGGTAAACGAGCCTTGCTTGCCGTTGATAGGGTCATTGATGATGTAGTCATCGCCTGACTTGCCGACAAGCAGCACCCAATGCTGATCTACCGCCCCACCCGGCGTGAAGTCAACGTGCACCAACACCGGAACGTCATCCGCAAGCAGAGCGTCTATCTCGTGCAAGGGAGCGGGGATATAGTAGCAGTCGATAGCCTTTGCAAGATAAACATCCGGCTGAACTTGCGCTATTGCGTTCCAGTACAAGTTTGCGCCCGTGAATCCGCCCACCCTAACCAAAGCGTCGTTGAGTTGAGCAGGGTCTGTTGACTTGCCGTACCAGTTGAGTATCATGCTAATAGCGGTGATAAGGCATCCGTAACCGCCTATCGTGTAATAGGAATAACCGAGTTTGTGAGAAGCCCAGCGCGTGTCTCTTTGTGAGAGCGGCTTGATTGCAAGCATCGTGGCGGGCGGGTCATAGTCAAGCCGTTCCAAGAAGCGAGACATCATCCAGCCTTCGGGCACTTCGTACCAGTCAGGCACGGTGCTCATAACATCGGTCACAGCAAGCGGGTATTTGAAGCCGACTTTGCCTGCGCTCAATGAAGGTTCGGCTCTCACGTTGACATAAGGCGTTGCCCAGCTGTAAACGCGTGCTTGAAACAAAGGCTCTTGCGGTTCTGGCAGTTTGTCTTCAACTCGCTCCATCCACGTGGCAGAAGACCAAGCCGCGTCAGCCACCCGCCACCAGCCCGTCGGATGCGTTTCGTACACTGGCACGATCGCCTGAGATTGCAGCCAGTCTGCCTTCGGTCTTTCCGCTCCATTTGGGGTGTAACGCGTCTTCAGGCGGTTAGGCGGAGTCGTTGTGACCTTCGCATCGAACAGTTTGTCTTCAACCTCAACTGGTGGTTCTGGTTCAGGTTCAGGCTCTTCTTCTTCGCCGATCCAAGCCAGCCATTCCTGCTCACTCCCACCGAAGCGGTTCATGTCAAGGTTGCCAGCGTAACCGTCAAGCCTGCCTGTGCTTGAGTATTGCCAGAGCCAATAAGAGTTGAAGCCGACTGGCATCAAAGGCTGTGAAGCGGTGGTGTAGTGAGCGACCCAGAGTTTGCGGTCTGTCAAATATGCGCCTCCCATTATTTCGTGCCAACGTGAGCGGCTGGTATAAATGCCGGAGTCGGGAACTAAGGCGGCGTACTCAAGGACTTGATTGCGATACAAACGAGTGCCAGAACGGATGTCTTCCACATCCATCCAAGTGTCGAGCGTGAGTTGCTTGCCGTCCAGGAATGTCGCAAACGCCACAGCCTGCCTGCTCATGGACTGCGAGCCGATAAGATAGTGGTACGCTCCCAAAGGCACGCCCCTTGCGCTAAACTCGGCGTAATGCTGGTCGAAGTGAATGTCTTTGGACGTGCCGTAAGCCGCCCGCAATATCACGCCGTCAACTTGTGAAGCGAGTTTATCGTAATCAATGCGCAAAGGCGCTTGCCAAAAACTTATGTCAATGATTAGTTTCATGCTACCTCGTAAGTAACCATAACGTCTAACGTGTCATCTTCACCCCAAGCGTGGGGTCTGGTCTCGCTAAAATAACCCTGCCCAGCGTCTTGAAAGAACGAGCCTATCGTGGATTCCCCCGTCCGAACTTTTACTGACCCCGTGTAGAATTTCACGCCTGATTCAAATGCGACCCAAACGCCCATACCATCGCCAGCGGCAGTAAAAGGCAAACTGATATACCAGACAGAAGTGCCGGAAGCGGATGTGGTCGAGCCAAAAGTGAGCGTAACATTCACGGTAACCACTTTGCCAACCTTTGCATACTTGCCCGTAATAGTGCCATTGCCTAAACTCGGTGTTCCTGTATAAGCAGTCCAAGCGGGTGTGTAAGAAGTCCAAATGCCGCCCTTTTCTTTCACCCTTAGTCTTTCCACTTCCCGCTCAAGCTTCTTTATGCGCTCAACTGTTTTCTCGTCAAAGTTGCTCATAACTCGCCTCGTAGTCGGATGTCCAGTTGCTCCCCGCCGTCCTGATCCACTCTTACCCTCACGCTCCCGACGTGACAGTCAACGCGATAGCCAAACGCTTCTACGCTCAACACATCCCCAAACCAGTAATGGATTCCGTACTGCATACCCGGCGTGTCGTGCAAAGTGCCGGTAAGAACTTGTCTCGGTCTGAACTCGTCCAAAGCCGCATCACCGTCAGCTTCAAGCGCCGCCGTAGTAGCGTCATCTCTGCTGTCCTTGAAGTATTCTCTGCGATTCCATTTTGAAGCGTACATTCTGGTAGTGTTATTACGTTCCACTAATTCTCTTGTGCTGTCTTCACCTTGCCCGCCAACTAATATCGTATTCCGTTCGTCTGCATGGTAAGTGCCGAAAGTTGCTTCGCTCAAATTGTCGTATTGCCTGCCAACTAAGCGCGGGTCACCTGAAGCCCGTCCGTGATCCTGCCCGCGCTGCCCCGTGTAAGTGCGGAACTCGAATGTACCCGGCGCAGTCCGTACCACGTCAAAGCCGAGCCAAGTGCCGGCTTCGTTTGCGACTTCTGCTATTTCTTGCAATACGGTCAAAACGTTCCGATACGCAAAGGCTTTCGTAATCTTGGGCTGTACTGCATCTAAGTAAGGTGCAACTGTTAGTTTTTCACGGCTTGCTACTGACGTCCCTATGCCTAATTCATTCGCTACAATTGTTTTCATCATGTCATCAGGGTTGTCGGTCATTGATGCATTCGTGCTGCCAGCGTAAGCCCAAACAATCGCTGTATCCAATAACCAGTTTGCGTCAAAGGCGGTCAGCCGAATGTACTCCGCGCCGTCACCGTCCGTCCAGAACTCCCAGTTCTGCAAAAAGTAGGCGGTCTCGTTCTGAAGCTCCAACGTGCCGTTCTTCTCGCGCCACACCTCGAATATATCCCCCACGCTGAACTGGTCGTATTGCAACAAACCGCGCGGTAAGTTGACTACCAATGAGCCGATAGCGTTCTGCGTTTTGATGTATTCGAGCGAATTGAACGCTTGAATTACACCCTTCCTTACGCCTTCGTGCGTGTACCAGACAAGTTCATATCTCATTACAGCAACGCTCCATCAAGTCCCCAAAACTTCGGCACCCAAAATATTAACGCCCCGCTTGCGCTTGTCGTGCCCGTCATGAACAGCGAGAGCGCGTTCGAGCCCGGCTTCAGGTAGAAGTCGCCATAGTCCGAGCCTGGTATCACGTAGCGCATCAGGTTTCCCCTGCCAGTCCACCCACCTTGAAACTTGAGATGTAATGGGTCAAAGTTGAGTCCAATCCATTCCCCTGCTTGCAAAGTGAGCCCGTCGAACATGACCGACTTCCCGGTCGTGTAGTTCGTGATAGCCTGAAGCGTGCCCGGCCCGCGTACCTGAATGTAGGGGTATGTGTTGGCTGAAGCGCTTGCCACTCCGATTGCTAATATCCGGTCTGATACGATTCCGCATGTCGCGTTCTCGCTTGAAGTGGTGGTTGAAAAGCCTCCGCCGATGTAGAGTGAGCCGTCTGAAGCGGGTAGAATTGAGTGAACTGTTCCTGTTCCGGGCAAGTCGATATCCAAAGGTTGCCACGCCCCGTTAGACCATACGGCAATCCGGTCTGTGAGAGTCAAATCGCCAGCGGTGGTGAATGCGCCAGAGGCATAGACTTTGCCGGAATCGACAACTATGTCAAATATAAACAAATCTGTGCCCGTTCCTAACGCTTCCCAATGACTTCCACCCCAACGTGCAATATAATCGGCATTCGCGATTCCACCTGCATTAGTGAAGTTACCGCCCACATAAAGCCAGCCTGTTGCACCAAAAGCAAGTGTGGTTACAGCCGCCCCAATATCTGTGTTTGTGCCAACCGCTGAAAACGCGCTCCCATTCCATTTGCACAAATAAGGGTAAGCCGCGTCCGTAAACGTTCCACCGATGTATAAATCCCCATTTGGCGCAAACGCTAACGCCCGAACATTGTTATTAGTTATTCCAGTAGATAGAGCACTCCAAGATGTCCCATTCCATTTTGCTATTCTTGCGGTATTTGCGACTCCGCCTGCAAGCGTAAATATACCACCGGCATAAACCTCACTATTTGGCGAGATTGCAATCGCATAACATTCGTTATTCAATCCAGTTCCAAGCGCATTCACAGTCGGTGTGCCGTCTAAATCTGTTATCTTTACAATATAATCGCCATCTGTTGAACCTACATTTGTAAAGCCCCCACCGACATATAAATCCCCATTCGCATCAAAAGCCATGCACAAAACATTGTTGGTAAAACTGGCAATTACTGCTTCCCAATTTTCTGTAACCGGATTCCAACGCGCCAGATAATCAGCCGCAGGAATTGTGCCAGCGTTAGTGAATGCGCCACCTACATAAATCTTGCCATCCGGCCCTTCCGCCATGCAATAGACAGCCCCGTTCAGCCCCGTAATCAAACTGTCGTGGTTTGCGCCATTGACTGTGCACCAATTCCCGTTCGGGTCTCTTTTGACGATGAATTCAGCCGGGAAGTCGGCTTCCCAATCCAACGTCGCGCCATTGTTGTAAGCGCCATTCAGCAAACCGCTCGGAATCGTGAAGTTGAGCACCGCCCGTTGGTAGCTCGGCAGGTCAGGCGTATCGGTCAAAGTGGCGGGCAATGGAACGCAAACGATGTCAACCGGGTGGGTCGCTTCATCGCCGTTCACGTCAACGCCCTGATAGCGGACTATCATCTCCTGCCCGGTCAATAGGTCGGGGCGGATAAGGTCAATGACAGCCTTGCGGTTGGTCTCAATCTCGCTTAATGAGTTGCCGGTGAAGTCAACGACAATCGAGAAGTTGCGGCTCTTGCGGGTGTGCGTTTGGTACATATCCCCGCCGGAAGTCATCTTAGTCAATATCTGGTTCCAATCGCCGTGACCCAAGCCGGTCACTTGCACAATCTCGCAATAATCAGACAGATCAACAATCTCGCCGCCCTTGCGGTATTGCGCGGAACGGATAGAGCTTGAGTTGCGGGCAGAGCCTTCCCAGCGGCAGCCGGGCATGTAGCCTTCCATGAGTGTGGTAGCCGCGGA
>ERZ764778.4409-NODE-4409-length-10271-cov-3.567737_pt1 | contig 10271 bp, 10 predicted proteins | sample MGYA00374951_ERZ764778 | MGnify/ENA primary metagenome ERZ764778 (study PRJEB28918, sample SAMN05720193) | bioreactor metagenome | isolation source: Anaerobic biogas reactor | place: USA:Washington, USA | collected 2015-08-08 ...
GTTTTATAAGGAACGCATTTTGGGAAACGGATTATCTTGGACAGCAGTGACCCATTACCCATTACCCATTCGATACAAGACCCCGTGCTTGACCGCGGTGATCAGGCCGTCCCCTATGCCTGTCCGGTCCAATATCTTTTCCATCAGCACGGCGGCCAGGTGGCGGGGGCGGGAGGTGTCGTACTTGTTGAGGACTATGGTGCGGTTGAGGCCGGACGTGGATTTGAGGAGGGCGTCATCCTGGAAGAGGCGGATGAAGATGTCGGGGTAGACGAGGCGCGGAGGTTCGGTCCCCGTCTCGCGGCTGAAGAGCTCATGGCGGAAGACCGCGTCGTCAAATGGCTTGAAGAGGGCGTCGAGGCCCGCCACGATGAAGACCCTGTCCGAGAAAGGGGGGATGACGGGTTCGTGCGACGCCGGGTACTTGAGGGGGTGACCCTTTGCCCCGTCGGCCTCGATGAGGACGACATCGAAATCGTTGCCCAGGGCCTCCACTTCCGCGAAGGGCAGCGCCGTCAGTTTGGGTCCCTCGATCGTCTTTCCGATGTGCATGAACGGTGCCCCGCGCGGTCCCTTCATCCAGTCATCGAAAATGGTGAAGGGCTCGGCGATGAATATCCTTGTCGTTGTCGCAAAGGCTACGGATTTGCCCACCGCGAGGCAGGCACGGGCGAGATGCTCGATGAAGGTCGTCTTTCCCCCTCCCCCGACGAAGGAGACGAACTTCATGTTCCCGATCAGGTCTGACGGGTCATTCGTCCTTTGAATATGCCACATAGGGAAGGGTCCTGATGCGCTTGACGATGGCGAGGACACGGTCCCTGTCGCCTTCATCCACGTAGAGGGAGGCGAAACCTTTTTGGAGGATGAAAAGGCCGTCGTAGGCGGTGTCCTTGTGTTCCTTGATGGTGTAAGGAATGTCCTCTTTATCGAGAGCATCCTTGATCATGTCCATCTCAAAGATGCTCTCGATGGTGTGGACGTTTATCTGCTTACTTCGGTCCATTCGGGGTGGATTTCGGGAACGATCCCTTGTCGGCCGGACCGACCCAGACCTCGAGCTCGGTCTGAAATGCCCCGCGGGATATCTTGATGTTGCAGGTCTTGTCTTCCTTGGCGTAGTTCATGACGATGTCTTTGTACCGGAAGCTGTTGATGTACTTCCAGCCGTTCTTGGCCATGTTGAGCTTGTAGTAGCTCTCAACCGAGGCGGGGTCGACATTTCCGGTGAAGACGATGACCCCTGCCTTGAAGGTGGGCGTCTCGTAGACGAAGCTGCGATCGTTGACGATCTCCAGTTCCTTCGGGACAGGCACATCGGAAAAGCCATAGAAGGCCTGGTTGAACCCCTGGGTCTTGGGGGCCGGCGCCGGTTCAGACCCTTGTTTCTGGAAAGCTGCGCACCCGGCGCACACCATGGACAACGCAAAGCACAGGACCACGATCTTCTTCATACATTCCCTCCCTCATTGTCTCTCTCGAGATACGCGTACGCGCTGTGGTTGTGTATGCTCTCGAAGTTCTCCGCCTCGATGGCGAACCACCGGATGTTCGTATCCCGTGATAATCTCTCGGATATGTCCCTCACCACGTCCTCGACGAACTTTGGGTTGTCGAAGGCTTGCTCCGTGATGAACTTCTCGTCTTCTCTCTTTAGAATAGAGTATATATCACTGCTTGCACTCTTTTCCACAATATCGATGAGGTCCTCGATCCAGAAGAACCTCTTCGTGTACACGTCGACCTTCGTGATCCCTCTCTGGTTGTGGGCTCCGCGCTCACTGATCTCCCTGGAGCAGGGGCAGAGCGTGTTTATGGGGACCGAGACGGAGACGATGAACTCCGTCATGGTGTTGTCGGCGCCCATGGAACCCTTGAACCCGCACTGGTATTCCATGTAGCTCGGCGTCTTCGAGACGGGGGCCTCTTTCTTGATGAAATAAGGGAAGGACACGGACATGTGCGTGGCTTCCGCGTCGAGCCGTGCCTTCATCTCCTTCAAGATGTCGGGGAAGTTCTTCATGTTGATCATGTTCTTGTATTCATGCAGGATCTCGACGAACCTGCTCATGTGGGTCCCCTTGTAGTGGTGGGGGAGGGTCACGTACATGTCGATGGTGGCGATGGTGTTCTGATGGCCGTTCGCCCGGTCGAGGACGATGATGGGGTACTTGACGTTCTTGACCCCCACCTTGTCGATCTCTATCTCACGGCTGTCATGCATATTCTGGACGTCAGCCATTTTCTGTCTATCGTTCATAGATCGCACAGGCCTTTTCCGATTCCCAGACGGTGACCTTGCTTACGGACACGCGTTCTCCACCCATGAGCTTTTCCATCTCCGTGAAGATGTACATGGCTATGCATTCAGCGGAGGCGGCCTGCTCGGCGAAGAACGGTATATCATTGATGTACTTGTGGTCGAGGACATCGAGGACTTTCTGCAGGTTTGCCTTGATGGTTTTGAAATCGACGAGCATCCCGTCATCTCCCAGACTCTCGCCGCTCAGGTAGACTTCCACGGCAAAATTGTGCCCGTGGAGTTCCTCGCACTTGCCCTTGTAGCCGACAAGGCGGTGAGCCGCCGCAAATGAATCCTTCACGCACAGTGTGAACATGCCATAAGATATCGTCTGAAGGGGGGGAAAGTCAAGAAGACGGGTGATAGGTTACAGGTCATTGGTCATGGGAGGAGAGTTCAATTCCCATAACCTATTACCCGGCACCTATCACCTGCAGTCAAATACAAACAGGCTTCAATACTGAAGCCTGTCGGGTTGATTCCGGTCGAGATAAGAGTGCTAGCTCTGCTTCTTCACCGCTCTTCTTATGAAAACGTAGCCTTTTGCCGGGCCGGGGACGGCGCCTTCGACGAGGAGAAGGTTTGTGTCGCCGCGCACGTCGATGATCTTGAGGTTCTGGACCGTGATCCTCTTCGAACCCATGTGGCCGGCCATCTTCTTGCCTTTCATCGTGCGTCCGGGGGTCATGTTCTGCCCGATGGAACCACCGTGCCTGAAGAACTCGTGGGAACCGTGTGATGCGGGGGCACCCTTGAAGCCATGGCGCTTGACCACGCCGGCGAAGCCCTTGCCTTTCGATGTGCCGGTGACGTCGATAAAATCCCCGGGCTCGAAGATGTCCACGGAATAGACGGCACCCACCTCGTTCGCCTCAAGGTCTTCCGGTGTTACCTTGAACTCCCTGAGGACCTGAGTGGGCGTCACATCGGCTTTCTTGAAATGGCCCGCATCGGGCTTGTTCACGCGCTGCACCTTGATGACTTCATCAAAACCGATCTGGACGGCGTTGTAACCTTCCTTATCGGCGGTCTTCTTCTGGACCACGTAGCACGGACCGGCTTTTATGACCGTAACGGGGACAACGTTCCCGTGTTCGTCGAATATCTGCGACATGCCTAGTTTCTTGCCTATAAGACCTAATCCCATGGTGGACACCTCCAAAAAATTGTAACATCATAGTCAAAAACTACCCGAAAGTCAAGATGAATTCCGTCAGACACGCTGTGCGGTCAGCTGCGGGCAGGTGAGGAGAATAATGCAAAAAAAGCTTAATGGATCACTTTTTTCTCCGAAAACCCCAATATACGACTATGACTCATGCAATGCCAAGAGAGCAGCTGATCAACCAGGCGAGCGAGATCAAGGTGATCCCGACGCTGGACAGCATCGTGAACAGGGTGTTCACGGTTCTCGGTAACAACAACTCTTCCTTCAATGATCTCTCCGAGGTGGTCAAGTACGACCAGGCCATCTCCTCGAAGATCATCAGCATTGCGAACTCCGCCTATTACAGCAGGGGTATCGAGATATTCAACCTCCAGCGCGCCATGCTCACCATAGGCTTCGAAGAGGTGCGGAGCATCGTGAGCTGCATCCTGCTGATGGAAGGCATCATAAAGATGCTGAGGCTGAAGGAGGATGACCTCCTCGATCTGTGGAAACACTCCATCGAGGTGGCCTCGGCTGCACGCCTTCTGGCGGAGCGCCTTTGCATCGAGGACCCCCAGAAGGCCTATACCGCGTCACTCCTGCACGATATCGGCAAGATCGTCTTCTATCTCGCCGTTCCCGACTACGGAGAAATACTGAAAGAAACCAAGGGGACGGGCGACGTCGTCGCCCTCGAGCGTGACCGTTTCGGCATCGATCACCAGGAAACGGGGTACATCATTGCCGTAAAGTGGAAATTCCCCCACGACTTTGCCCGCGTTATTCGCGGCCACCATGGCGACCATAAACCGGATCAGCAGGATTCCCTGCTCCGGGTGGTGAACGCCTCGGACCGTTTCTTCACGCGCACATTGAGCGGACAGTCGACGGAGGCCTTCATACTGGACAAGGAAAAGGGCGCCATTACGCTGGAAGTTGAGAAGATAATGGAATTTCTCCAACTGGGTTGACGAGATGAAAATGAAGGACATACAGACGGAATCGATGAAGCTCCAGTGGAACTTCTACGAGAGGACCATAAACAATTATTCCATCATAATGCGCATCATGCAAAGCGCGGAAGAGGACCTGCTCATAAGCCATGTGCCCAGGATCTTCGTGGAGGAGTCGTTCTTTGATGTGTGCAAGATCATGGTCGACGAGGACGGCATAATACGCGAAGGGTTCTACAGCATCGACGAGACCTTGAACAGCCTCGATTACGCGAGTGTCGCAGCCTTCAACGGCAGCTCGGCCACGGCCTCGCTTGTGGATGATGTCTTCGGGTACGGTCTTCTCTACATATACCCCCTCCGGAGAGAGCTCAGGACGATCGGGTATCTCGTGCTCGGCAAGAGGTACTGGATAAACATGGAACTGAGGCTCCTCAGGGAACTCGAGATCGTCTGCGACATATACAACAGGTCGCTGCTCCTTGGCAGCGGGGGGGCGCGCCGAAAAGGGGTCCATTCGGCGGCCACCTTCGAGAAGGTGCTGGAGGTCTTCCCCGATCCCCTCGTCCTTCTGGACAGGAAGGGTTACATCTGCTACGCGAACAGGAACGCAAAGGCGCAGTTCGAGACAAAAAAAGGTTTCCTGCTCGGCGAACGTGCGGACAGGGCCATACCGGGCTTGCCGGAAGACCTCGTCAAGAAGAACCGCCCCTTCCGGGGGGAGATACGATACAAATTGCGGGACGATTACAGGATGTTCCGTGTCGAGAGCTTTGCCGTCAAGAATGCCGACGAGAAGGGAGAATGGCGGGCCATCATGTTCAAGGACGTGGCGAAGATGAAGGTCAGTGAGGAAGAACACCTTCTCAGGAAACGGACGGAGAGCGTGGGAATGTTGGCGGGAGGCATTGCCCATGATTTTAACAACATGCTCACGGGTATTCTCGGTTACGCGGCTCTCATGAAGAAGCTCCTTTCCGACGCAAAACTATCCCGCTACGCGGAGGCGATCGAACACTCCGCCCAACGCGCATCCAAACTGACGAAGCATCTCCTCAATTTTTCCCGCCGGCAGAAGAGATCGACGGGCCTCGTCGATGTGAACGCCCTTCTCGATGACGTGCTTTTCCTGCTGAAAGAGAGTTTCTTCAACATACGCATCGAAAGGGACCTTGACGCCACACTTCCCAACATAAAGGGGGATGAGGCGGAATTGCAGAACGTTTTCCTGAACCTTTTCATCAACGCAAGGGACGCGATGGACGGAGATGGTCTGCTGCGCGTTTCAACCTCGCGGCAGGACAAAGGCTACATCTGCATCGAGATACAGGACACGGGCAAAGGGATCGACGAGGCGCTGCAGCACAAGATATTCGAGCCCTATTTCTCGACCAAGGAAGGCGTTTCCAATCTCGGCATGGGTCTGTACCTTGTCGACAAGGTGGTCAAGGAGCACGGGGGTTTCATCGAAATAGTCAGCGAGAAAGAAAAGGGCACAGTCTTCTACCTCTATCTGCCTGCTCCGACAATGCGGATGACAGACACAAAGAGAAGGGAGGCGCCGCGCCGCGGCCAGGGCTTGAGCGGCAGGACCATTCTCATCGTGGACGATGAATACCTGGTCCGTGAGCTGCTCAAAGGCATCCTTTCGGAAACGGGCGCGAGGCTTCTCGAGGCCGAGAACGGCGAAGACGCGCTCGAGATATACGCCCGGCATCAGCGTGAGATCGATCTTGTGATCCTCGACGTGATCATGCCGGGAATGAAAGGCGACGAGGTGCTCCGGCGCATCCGAAAGACCCATGCGGACATGAAGGTCATCATCTCGAGCGGATTCATGAGCGAACAGCAAAGGGAAAAGCTGAAGGAATACAGGGTCGACGGTTTCCTCGACAAACCCTTCAAGGACGACGAAGCACTCTCGGCGATAGCGGAAGTGCTGGAAAGACAGTAGACGGGCACACGAGTCTGCCCTTCGGGCAAACGGGCACACGGGAAAAAGATGTGCCTCTCTTGTTCTGCTTTCACCCGTTCACTCGTTAGGCGCGTGAGCGCCGACCCGTTTGCGCGAAGCGCGGACCCGTGTGCGTTTTCTCCCTATTTCAAATTCTCCTTCCTTCTCCACCTTCTGTGCGAGGCGACGGCGAAGCGGTGGGCTTCGTCGCGCATCTTCACTATTTCCCTGAAGACGGCTGATGCCCGGGGCAGGGCGAGGGGGTTCTTTCGTCCCGGCACGTAGATGACGTCTTCCATTCTCCTGCGGCGCTCTCCTTTTGCTATGGAGATGATGTCCCTGTCGACGTTGTTGGTCTTGAGCACCCGGTGGGCCGCCGCGAGCTGTCCCTTGCCCCCGTCTATTACGAAAAGGTCCGGCAGGGGGCCGAGATCGACGTTCTTCACCCGGCGCGTGAGCACCTCCGTTATCATGGCGACATCATCCATGGTTTCCCCGGAGCGGATGTGGAAGACGCGGTACTGGTCCTTTACGGGCTTGAAATCCTGGAAGACCGTGAAGGCACCCGTGGGATTCTGCCCGCCGATATGCGAGATGTCGTAGATCTCCACACGCCGCGGCGCTGTCTTCAGGCGCAGGACATTCCGGAAGGACTCGTCGAGAGGCAAGATTTCCGGCTCGTGGAGGTTTTCCACGGCGAGGCGCACCATGTCCCTCACACCACTGTGGGAAGGATCCATGATCTTCACGGGGCCTTTCTTCCTTTCCCTGAGATACGTCTCCAGGACGTCGCTGTCATCCATCTCCTCGGAGAGGATGATCTCGTCGGGTATGGGGCGCGAGCTGTAGTACTGGAAGAGAAAGGTCATTATCATTTCTCCCGGATCGTCCCCGTAGAAGCGCTCCTTGTACAGACGCCGCGAGAGGAGGACACCCCTGCGGAAGGTGAGGACAACGAGCGAGACCTTCCCCGTTCCCTCGGAGAAGGCCCAGGCGTCGCGGTTCTTTCCGAAATGCTCGTGGACATGTTGCTTTTCCATCATCCCCCGTATGGCCTGATGGCGCTCCTTCAGGACCTGGGCCCCTTCGAAGTCCCAGGCGGCGACCTTTTTCGCGATGCGGCCCTCGATATCCTTCAGGACCTTTTCATCCCTGCCGGCAAGGAAGTTCCGCACATCGCCTATGGTCGCCGCGTACTCGGCGGTGTCAACGGGTATGACGCACGGCCCCGGGCACTTGCCCACCTCGTAAAGCATGCAGGGCCTCTTCCTTTTCCGGAAGACGGTCATCTTGCATTTCCTGACGGGATAGAGACGCTCGATGAGCTTCAGGATGTCCCGGACATCGCGGGCGTGGGGATAGGGGCCAAAGTAAAGGGAGCCGTCGTCGACGATCGTGCGGGTAGCGAAGAGGGCAGGGTACTCGTCCTTGACCGTGAGCTTGAGCGATATGTACGATTTGTCATCCTTAAGGTCAATGTTGTATTTCGGGGTGTGCTCCTTGATGAGGTTGTTCTCCAGGAGAAAGGCCTCTTTCTCGTTCGCGGTGAGGATGAAGTCCACCGCGTGGACCGTCTCCGCCAGCGTCCGCGTCTTGATGTCCTTCACGTCGTCGCGAAAGTAACTGCGGACACGGTCGTGGAGGTTCCTGGCCTTGCCTATGTAAATGATCCGGCCGTCGCTGTCCTTGAAGAGGTAGACGCCCGGTGATCCGGGCAGGCCGTCGACCGTCGTCCCCGGGATCACAGGGTAAGCTCCGTTTTCTCGATGGCCAGCAGCCTGTCGCGAAGCAGCGCCGCTTTCTCGAAGTCCCATTTCTTCGCCGCCTCGGCTATCTCCTTCTTCAATCTCCTGACCATCTTCGAGAGCTGTTTGGGCTTGAGTCCCTTTGTGTCCAGTTGGTCGACGGGCATCTCGTAGTAGTCCTTCTCGTAGATGGACGAGAGGACATCGACGATGGATTTGCGGATCCCTTCGGGAGTTATCCCGTTCTCCTCGTTGTATGCGTGCTGGACGGTCCGGCGGCGCTCGGTCTCGTCGATGGCCCGGCGCATGGATTCCGTGACCGTATCCGCGAACATGATGACCCTGCCGTTGAGGTTCCGGGCGGCCCGGCCGCAGGTTTGGATGAGAGAGGTCTGGGAACGCAGGAAACCTTCCTTGTCGGCGTCAAGGATGGCGACAAGGGACACCTCTGGAAGGTCGAGGCCCTCCCTGAGGAGGTTCACGCCGACGAGAACATCGAACTTTCCCAGCCTCAGGTCTCTCACGATGGCGACCCTTTCGAGGGTGTCGACGTCTGAATGGAGGTACTTTGTCTTGATTCCCCTGTCGATGAGAAAGTCCGTGAGGTCTTCGGCAAAACGCTTGGTGAGCGTCGTGACGAGGACCCGTTCCTTCGCCTCAGTGGTCTTCTTTATCTCGATGATGAGGTTCTCCACCTGGTCCTTCGCTGGCTTGAGGATGATCTCGGGGTCCATGAGGCCCGTGGGCCGGATGATCTGCTCCGCGACGCAGCCCCGGGACCTCGCGAGTTCATATTGAGCGGGAGTGGCGGATATATAGAGGACCTGTTTCTCCCGTGCCTCGAACTCCTCAAAGGTGAGAGGACGGTTATCGAGCGCCGACGGCAAACGGAATCCGTGTTCGACGAGAGTTGTCTTGCGCGACCTGTCTCCGCGATACATGGCGGCGAGTTGAGGCATCGAGACGTGGCTTTCGTCGATCATAACGAGGGAATTCGCCGGGAGATAGTCCATGAGGGTGGGCGGGGGTTCGCCGGGGGCCCTGCCCGTAAAATGACGGGAATAGTTCTCTATCCCCGAGCAGTAACCAAGTTCCTGCAGCATTTCGATGTCGTATCTGGTCCTCGTCTCCAGGCGCTGTGCCTCGAGGAGCTTGTTGTGGGACCTCAGGAGGTCGAGGTGGGCGGCGAGCTCCTCCTCGATGGATGCGATCGCCCGGTCTATCGTCTGGCGGGGCATAACGTAGTGCGTGGTGGGGAAGATGGTTACGCGCCTGAACCGTTCGAGGGCCTTGCCTGTGAGGGGATCGATGCTGGAGATGGACACCACCCTGTCCTCATCGTGGATGATCCGGAACGCCCTGTCCTCCTCGTAGGGCGGGAAGACGTCTATCGTGCCGCCGCGAACGCGGAACCTGCCCCGGTAGAAATCTATGTCGTTGCGTTCATACTGGCCCTGAACAAGACGTTGAAGGATGGCCTGCCGTTCTATCACCTGTCCTTCCTCGATATTGAGAAGCATCCCGTAATATGTCTCGGGCGAGCCGAGGCCGTAGATGCAGGAAACGCTGGCGACGATGATGATGTCCTCCCGTTCGAAGAGCGCGTTTGTTGCCAGGAGCCGCATCCTGTCTATCTCTTCGTTGATGGAGGAGTCCTTTTCGATGAAGGTGTCCGTGGAAGGGATATAGGCCTCGGGCTGATAGTAGTCGTAGTAGCTGACGAAGAAGTGGACCTCGTTTTCGGGAAAGAGCGTCCTGAACTCCGCATAGAGCTGTGCCGCCAGGGTCTTGTTGTGGGAAATGACGAGGGTCGGTCTGTTGACGCGCTCGATGACGTTCGCCATGGTGAAGGTCTTGCCTGATCCGGTAACCCCGAGCAGCACCTGGTGGGCAACCCCTTGGACGATATTCCGGGCGATCTTGTCGATGGCCGCGGGCTGGTCTCCCTTTGCCTCATAATCACTGACAAGCCTGAACCTCTGCATAACGCTATAGTCTAATGTCCTTTTGACGGCATGTCAAAAGGACCGCTTGAACCGCTCGACCGGCTCTTGACTGAGTTGGCTCCCGGTTGAGATCGTGTTCCGCCGTCATTCCTTCGCACCCTCTCAATCCGTCATTCCGGCGAAGGCCGGAATCCCATATGGCTGACAACTGTCAAGTGTAA
>ERZ764778.4414-NODE-4414-length-10258-cov-4.231501_pt1 | contig 10258 bp, 9 predicted proteins | sample MGYA00374951_ERZ764778 | MGnify/ENA primary metagenome ERZ764778 (study PRJEB28918, sample SAMN05720193) | bioreactor metagenome | isolation source: Anaerobic biogas reactor | place: USA:Washington, USA | collected 2015-08-08 ...
CTCTTCGACTGGGAGAACCCTCTTGTCCTGATAAAAACAGGTAATAGGTGATGGGTTATAGGTAATGGGAAAAAAGAATCAGTGAGAACAGGCCAGGGGAAGGAGGTGTGTTGGACGGGTTTTCCCATAACCCATCACCTATGACCCATTACCTGTCTTCTTCGGCCGCGTCGAAGGTGTACTTGAGGCGGTTGTTTATCTCGCTCAAGAGGCCCTTTATGAACATCTCTTCGAGTATGGCGTCTATCTCGCCGGTTCCCGCCTTGTCGCGAAGGAGTGATTCGATGTGTTTCCTGAGGGTCCGCATTGTCCGGGGCCGCTTCTGCCCGTCGATCTTGTTCAGATTGTTGACGATGTAATTGGTGAAGTTCGATGAAGGAAGCTGTTTCTTGCTGTCGGACAGCTCGGCGGGATTGGCTATCCTTCGCGTTTTTATGCCCATCTCGTTCACGTACCTGATGAGAGAATCATATCCGCTGTCCTTCGAGAGTATGACGATCTCCACGTCCTTGTCCATTCTCTCGCTGAGCCTTCCCAGCTCGAAGGCGAGATGGAAATCGAGATTGTTCTTGCCGTCCCCGGCTATCTTCACCCATATCAGGCGGTCCCCGAAAGCCTGGGCCCTTTCGACAAGGGAAAAGGGGATCTTGTTCTGGGACTTGCCCACAAAAATGGCAATACTCGTGTTGGTAGTGTCGATGTTGTCGAGGTCGAACTTCTGAATGTTCTCGAAGTCGATGAGGATTATCCTTGTCGGTTTGGTTTCCATAAAGTAATGATAACTGTTTTCGGGGAATTACTCAAGAAGGAATAGGAGACAGGGGCAAGCAGAGGACGGCTGGGAATTTGATAGGACCAATAGGAGAGGATAGGACGAATAAGAGAATAGGACAGATAAGACGATATGACCTATAGGACAAATAGGACCCATAGGACGCTTAGGACCTATAGGACGGGTCGATTTTCTGCTTCGGGCGGGCAATTGCACCTCAACACGTCCTATTGGTCCTATCTGTCTTATAGGCCCCATAGGTCCTATTGGTCCTATCCATCCTATAGGTCCTATCGCCTCTACCTGCCTTGTTGAAAAAATGCCAGTTTACGGGTATTATAGTGCGTGTCTTTGCTGATCGCGGCCGGGCCGCCGATGAGAATCCAGGATGGGGGTCCCGGGACCGCGGGCTTCTCTATGTGTTGAGAGAGCAAAGACCGGAAACAGGGGAGGCCACGGAAGCCTTCCGGAGGACAGGGTTATTTGATGTTATGAAGCTCATAGACGACTACAACAGGGTTATCGACTACGTGCGCATTTCCGTCACCGACCGGTGCAATCTGCGCTGCAGGTATTGTGTCGACGGCGATTTTCCGTTCATCCCCCATACGGAGGTCCTTTCCTACGAGGAGATCATCCGTTTCGTCAGGATATGCGCCTCGCTGGGGGTCAGGAAGGTACGCCTGACCGGGGGTGAGCCGCTGACGAGAAAGGACTTGCCTCATCTCCTCAAGGAGATCGGGGCGATAGAGGGGATCACCGATATCAGTCTTACCACGAACGGCGTCCTTCTCGCGGACCATCTGGAAGAACTGAAGGAGGCGGGGCTGAAACGGATCAACATCAGCCTCGATACATTGAGAAAAGACAGGTTTGCCTGGATCACATGCATCGACGCCTTTGACAGGGTGATCGACGGCATCAAGAAGGCCTCCTATGCCGGACTGAACCCGATCAAGATAAATACGGTCATCATAAAGGACTTCAACGATGACGAGATACTCGATTTTGTCCGTATCGCGCGGAAGTGGGACCACGAGATCAGGTTCATCGAGTTCATGCCTTTTGGTGACATGTCGCTTTGGAAATCCACCGAGATCATAACGTCACGGGAGATAGAAGAGATCATCCGCCGGGAGTTCGAGCTTGTCCCCTCGCTGAGACCGGGCAAGGGCCCGGCGAAGGTCTTCGACATAGTGGGAGGATCGGGAAGGATCGGCTTTATCAGTCCCGTGTCCAGCCATATCTGCGCGGAATGCAACCGGATCCGGTTGACCTCGAGGGGCATGATACGTCCCTGCCTCTTTTCCGATGTGGAATACGACGTGAAGGCGCTTATGAGATCGGGCAAGAGCGACGAAGAGGTGAAGGAGTTCATTCGCGGCGTCGTAAAGGTGAAACCGGAAAGGAAGCTCGAAATGGGTGCGATACGGAAATGCCAGAGGAGCTTGAGGAATATAGGAGGATAGAAGACGGGTTATGGGTGATAGGTGACGGGTGATAGGAAAGACGAAAAAAAGAGATTGCCGCAGGTTTCAGGTTCCATGTTCCAGGGGAAAGGCAAAAGAATAGACGGGGGTTTGGTTTGGCGAAATTGAGTCATGTTGATAGTGACGGGAAGGCCCGGATGGTTGATGTGTCGGGGAAGAAGGAGACTGAGAGGGAGGCGGTGGCGTCGGGCAGGGTAACCATGGCTGCCGGGACCTACGCGCTCATACGCGGGGGGCAGGGACCCAAGGGAGACATATTCACCGTTGCCAAGATCGCGGGGATCATGGCGGCGAAGAAGACCCATGACCTGATACCTCTGTGCCACCCTCTGGCCATTACCCATGTCGACGTCGATTTCCGCTTCGACGATGCTGGACACACCGTGGAGATCATCTCGACTGTCAGGACGAAGGGGCAGACGGGCGTCGAGATGGAGGCCCTGACCTCAGCGACCGTCGCGGGTCTCACGATCTACGACATGTGCAAGGCTGTGGACAAGGGTATCGAGCTCGGGCCCTTCTATCTCCTCGAGAAGAGCGGGGGGAAAAGCGGCACATACAGGAGAAAGGCATCCTGAGAAGGTGAGCATGAAAGGAACGATCATCTCCGTCAATGTCAGTGAAGAGAAGGGCGAGAAGAAACACAACGTCGGGACCTGTCGTCTCCTTACGGGCAAAGGCCTCACGGGTGGTGTCTCGGTGGGAGATGAATTGGAGGTCATTGCATGAGCTATCGCGTACAGGTCATCACGGTGAGCGACAAAGGCTCCCGGGGAGAGCGTGTCGACACGAGCGGCCCGGCCATCAGGAACATCCTCGAGAAGGACTTTACCGTGGGTGACATTATTATCGTACCCGATGAGGCCGACATCATCGCCGACGCGATAAAAAGGGCCATCGACGAGGACGGCATGGACATGGTCGTCACGACCGGGGGCACGGGTCTCTCGGCGCGGGACGTCACCCCGGAGGCGACCCGTTCCGTCATTGAACGCGATCTTCCCGGATTTGCCGAGATCATGCGGGCCGAAAGCTACCGGATCACCCCCCGCGCCATCATCTCACGCGCCGTTTGCGGGATCCGCCGCAGAAGCATCATCATCAATCTTCCCGGCAGCGAGAAGGCAGCCGTCGAATGCCTGGGCTTCGTTATCGGTGCCATCCCCCATGCCCTGGCCAAGCTTCAGGGCGATCCATCCGACTGTGCGGTATAGAGTGGTCTTTCGGACGGCCAGCACGTGGACGTTGTAATTTTTCGCCATCTGTAGGTAATCTGTGGGTGATGGTGTGTTACAATTTCACTCGCAGGATATAATAATGTGTGATAAAAGAATACTGTAACATGTCGGGGGTGATTCTGTCAGACGTTATGAACGTACGATATGGTGGGTCTGATCATTTAATGTGTGCCGCAAAGAGACGGGGCGTGTGGTTCAGGGCTCGCCGTCGGGTCAGCTCCCAGGGTTTTCCTGTACAGGACGAAAAATGGCCAACATAGCATATCTCATGATGTCCGGTCAGGGTGAGGATGCGGGATCGCAGAGGAACCTGATAGCAGAATACGCCTCCGCGAAGAACGTCCTGGTAGACAACTATATCACCGTGGATCTTCCCTCTGAGAGGAAGGAGCGGGCCCGCCGTGTGAAAGAGCTCTTCGCAGGTGTCGACCGTTGGGACGTAGTCATCGTGTCGGACCTTGCGGTCCTGGGAGATGACGTTTCAGATGTCATCTCCATGGCGGGTCATCTCCTGGAAAGAGGAGTGCGGTTCATGGCGGCAAAGCAGGCCCTCGACCTCAATGGCATGGGAGACAGCTCGTCAAAGGCCGTCACGGGCCTTTTCGCAACGCTCGCCCTCCTGGAAAAGGAGGTCTCCTCCCGGCGCATCAAGGGGGCCCTGGCGCAAAAAAGGAAAGAGGGCGTCGTCCTCGGCAGGCCGAAGGGGAGTCTTTCCGCGTCGAAACTGGATGACAGGAAGGATCTCATCATCGAGTATCTGTCGAAAGGCGTGAGCAAAGCCTCTCTGGCACGCATCCTCGACACGTCGCCCACGAACCTCGCGAGCTTCCTGAGGACGCGGAACATAGCCGTATCGAAGCGACGTCCCGCGACGAAGAAGGAAACACCCCCGAAGACGGCCCCCGAAAGAGGGGTTTCCGGGGAGACTCCGCCACCCGTCGCAATGCCGGTGCAGGAGGGGGTGGCGAGCCAATTCCATGAGACCACCGAGGTTCTCCTTTGCAGGCAGTGCGGCAAGAACATACACGATCCCAGGACCACCACTTGTGCCGGAGGATATGTCGATTATCCCAACGGGGAGTCCCATCCCCGCGTTCCCTATCCGAAGGACGAAACGGAACGTTGTCCCAAGTGCGGGGTGATGCCGGGGGGGTTCCACCATGAGGGATGCTATATGGAACGTTGTCCCAAGTGCGGGGAAAGGCTTGTTTCCTGCGGATGCAGGACCCGGGGCGTCGAGGACGTAAAAGCGACGGGCGAGCAATCCCGGTCTGTGCGGTATCTGCCGTAACACCTACCTGATCCTACTATATCGAGGACTGTCGATATGAGAACCATCGTGTGTATTGCACGCACATTCCTGTTGCTTGCTCGTTCCAGGTGGGCCATGGCGGGCCGGCCAGAGACAGGCGCCGTTGTTGCGTCCTCCAGTTGTCACCTCGGTCCCTTATGTCTCCTCGCCTACCCCCTGCTATGCGGGGTGGTGTGTCGATGAGGATGGGAAGGCTTCTCCGGGTCGAGCCGTGGTGTCCGGAGGGGGGACCAACCTCTGTTGTTCCCGTGTGACGCGGGAACACTTGGAGAGAAGGTGCAAAACGTGGCCGATTGTGGTATCGTGTACTCTGTTGTCAAATTCGTAAGAGAAGGACAGAGGATATGACGGAAAGGGAAAGCGTGCCTGGCAAGGCTGAGCCCGTTCTTTACAGGACAACGGTCCACTGGGCCGCGCTTCTCGGGCCCGGTATGCTTCTCGTGCTGGGCGGGCTGTCCCTCAGGGCGAAGCCCGTGGCCGCGCTCGTGATGATCGGCCTCGCCATCATCTGGGGCATATTCTCCATTCATAATCTGCGGGCCTCCGAGTTTGCCGTTCATGCGTCGAAACTGACGATCAGGATCGGTTTTCCCTTCAAACGTTTCTATGAGTTCCCGTATTCTCAACTGGCGGGAGCGGATTTTCACCAGCCGGCCCTGGGGGTGATCCTCAACGTCGGCAAGATCATGCTCATCCAACCGAACCGCAAGGTCATCGTCTTCAGACTGGTGGCACGGCCCAACGATTTCATTGAACACCTTAAGCGGGAGATCATCCGTTTCAGTCAGGAAAACGAACCCGGCAGTGCGGACGGCGGGGTATGAGGGTGTCCTGCCACTCTATTCCCGGGGGGTGACGTGATGGTGGTGAAGAAGGCGTCTGTCCGGGCTCTCGTCGTGATGGTTCTTGCCACGGTCCTCATCGTTTCCGCCGGCAGCGCCCGGGCTGAACCATACCGGCATCAGAGAACGGGTCTCGTTTTTCCCGATCCCGTCAATACCCTGAAGCTCGTCAGGGCCACCGACTACGAGCCCCTGTACGCAGGTCTCGGTACCGGGATCTCCTATCGCACCGACACGATGCGGGCGGACATCTTCCTGTACGACCTGATGCAAGGTCCCATACCGGATGGGATCTCGTCGCAGGTTGTGAGCAGGGAGTTCGATCAGGCCCTGCAGGACATATACTCCCTCGAGACACAGGGTACCTACAGGAATGTCTCTGTCGTCATCAAGAAAGAGGCGACTCCCGTGGGCGGCCGCCTCACGTTCTTTCACGGTGTTCTCGCCTATGAGCAGAACAACATCAAGCTTATTTCCCATATCTACCTGACAGGTTGCCGGGGTCTGTTCATGAAGCTCAGGATCACCTATTTCAAAGACGCGAAGGTCCGCGAGGAACCCAATCTCGCCGCCTTTCTCGCCATGATCTCGGACATCACGAAGCCCCCTTCTCCGCCGTAGTCAGAGGACAGGGATACCACAGGACCGTTGCCTAAACTTGTAGTGTGATTATGCGATAACATGATGAGGAACGGCATGCGTCCGCACACGGGGCCGGTCCAATCTGGATGTTGACTTCTTTGGATGCCTGGTCTATGGTTTAGCGGACGTATCACCCGTCACCCGGGAAGCAGCTATGAACGACACCGTGGGAACCCGTCAGGAATTGATCGAAGAGATAAGAGCGCTGAAAAAGAGGATCGCGGACCTGGAACTCCTGGAGGCCGAAGGCCGACATGCCCGGGAAGTTCTGCAAGAGAGCGTGGAGGAATACCGGGACATCTTCGAGAACGCCATGATGGGCATGTTCCGGAGCACGCCCGACGGGAAGTACCTGCGTGCCAACATGGCCCTTGCGAAGATCTATGGCTACTCTTCTCCCGATGAGTTGATGAGCGCCATCACGGACATCGCCGGGCAGCTCTACGTCGATCCCGGGGACCGCGAGAGGTGCATGGAGTATCTCGCCGAAAAGGACATGATCTATGGCCGCGAGATCGAGGTGTACCGCAGGGACGGGAGCAGGATGTGGATCTCGATGAACGCGAGAGTCGTCCGCGGCGCCGAGGGATCCCCGGTCTATTACGAGGGCATCGTCGAGGACATAACGCTCCGACGCCGGGCCGACGATGCGGTGCGATGGAAGGCGGCCCTCCTTGAAGCGCAATTGAACACAGCGATCGATGGCATACTGGTGGTCGATGAGGACCACAAGGATCTCGTTCACAACCAGCGATTCGTCGACATGTGGAACATTCCCCGTCATATCCTGGATGATGGGGACACTACCGCCCGTCTTGAGCATATCGCGGCCCAGGTCATGGACCCTGACGGGTTTGTTGAGAAGGTACTGCATCTCTATGACCATTCCCGCGAGACGAGCAGGGATGAGATCGAAATGAAGAACGGCATGGTCCTCGACCGCCACTCGGCCCCCGTGCTTGGAGAGGACGGACATCACTATGGGAGGATATGGACATTCCGGGACATCACCGAACGAAAGCGGGCCGAACAGCAACTGCATGAATCGCAAAGGAGGCTGGCGGACATCATCGAGTTCCTCCCCGACGCGACCCTGGCGATAGACCGGGCAGGAAAGGTCATAGCCTGGAACAGGGCAATAGAGGCCATGACGGGCGTCAGCAAGGAGGATATGCTGGGAAAGGGCGATCATGAATACGCGCTGCCCTTCTACGGGACACGGCGGCCCATCCTTATCAACTTCGTGACCATCTGGGACGACGAGATGGAAAAACAGTATTCCTTTATAAAGAAGGACGGTGACACCCTGTACACGGAAACCGACGTGCCCTTCGTGCGCGGGCAGAAGAGGAACCTCTGGGGGAAGGCGGGCCCCCTCTATGACATCCACGGGAATGTCGTGGGGGCCATCGAGTCCATCCGGGATATCACGGAGCGGAAGGAAGCGGTGCGGGAGCTCTTTGCCGAAAAGGAGAAGATGCGCAGTCTTTCCGAGAATGCCCCGATCGGCATGGCCCTCATCGACAGGACAGGCAGCTTCGTCTATATCAATCCGAGGTTCAAGGCGATATTTGGTTACGACCTCACCGACATCCCGAACGGAAGGACGTGGTTCAGAAAGGCATATCCCGATGAGGCCTACCGGCGACGGGTCATAAAGGCGTGGCTTGACTATCTCGGGACAGGCGGCCTCAGGAATCAGGGCGTTTACAGCGTGGTGTGCAAGAACGGATCGACCAGGGTGATCAGCTTCATCCCCGTGCAACTCGGCAACGGGGATGTTATCATGGTGTGTGAGGATATCACCGAGCGCAAGAGGCTGGAAGCACAGCTCGTGAACGCTCAGAAGATGGAGGCGGTCGGCACGCTCTCGGGTGGCATCGCCCATGATTTCAACAACATCCTCATGGGTATCCAGGGCTACATCTCGCTCATGATGATCGATACAGGTCAGGGCCATCCCCATCACGAGTGGCTGAGGAACATCGAGGAACTGGTGAGGAACGCGGCGGACCTGACGAGGCAGCTCCTCGGGTTCGCGCGGGGCGGCAAGTACGACGTCAAGCCGTTCAGCATGAACGAACTTGTCGAGAAGACCTCCGCCATGTTTGGAAGGACAAAGAAGGAGATCGTCATCCACCACGGGTACCAGGCCGATATCTGGCCCGTCGAGGCGGACCAGGGGCAGATAGAGCAGGTCCTTCTCAACCTTTATCTCAACGCCTGGCAGGCGATGCCCGCGGGCGGGGTCCTGTCCCTGGGGACGAGGAACACCGTCCTCGCGGCCGCGGAGGCAGAGGTCCATTCCGTGGCGCCGGGGAGATACGTGTGCACCTTTATCACCGACAGTGGTGTCGGTATGGACGAGAAGACGAAAGAGAGGATCTTCGAACCCTTCTTCACGACGAAAGAACTTGGCAGGGGAACGGGATTGGGACTCGCCATGGTGTACGGTATCGTGAAGAACCACAACGGGTATATCGATGTGGAGAGCGAACCCGGCAAAGGGTCCACCTTCCGGTTCTGCCTTCCCGCGTCGGGAAAGGACATTGCCCGTGTGCGGTTAGAGACTGCCGAGATGGCAAGAGGCGCGGGGACGGTACTTCTTGTGGATGACGAGCCCGCGGTCCTCACCGTCAGCAAGGCCATGATCGAGTCTCTGGGGTACGCGGTGCACGCCGTCCGGAACGGGGGGGAGGCGATCTCTCTTTACGGGGAAAAAAAGGACTCCATCGACCTCATCGTTCTCGACATGATCATGCCCGGCCTGTCGGGAAGTGAGACCTTCGATCGTATACGGGAGCTGAACCCTGAGGCGAGGGTGATCCTCTCCAGCGGCTACAGCCTCAACGAACAGGCGCGCAGCATCATGGAAAAGGGATGCAGGGGCTTCGTCCAGAAGCCTTTCACCATAGCGGACATCTCCCGCAAACTCCGGGAAATCCTTCAAGAATAAAAGCCGTTCAAAAGTTCCAGGGTTCAAAAGTTCAAGGGGAAAGACCGTGAAGAGTGGCCGGTCGTCATCGCAACTGCCGACCAGCCCAGCATCTCACTTCTTCTTTTTCTTGTCTTTTACTCTTGAACCTTTGAACTTTTGAGCCCTTGAACGGTCTTTACCGTATGAAGTGCGCGCCGCGGCTTACGTTGTTCTTGAGGGCCGCTTCGGCGACGATCCGGGCGGTGCGGACGCCGTTGCGCAGGTCGATGACCATGGGAACGAGTTGGGCCCTGCGGTAGAAATCGTCGATGCGGTTCTTCAGGTACCCGATGTCGGCCCAGGCCCGCTCGAGCCTTCTCACGGTCCGGATGATGCCGACGTAGTTCCACATCGTCGACTTGATGCTCACCCAGTCCTGGTGAATAAGGGCGGGGTCGACCTCCTCCACGCGTTCGGGGAACTGCCAGGGCGGTATGTCCGATTCCTTGTAGGGTTTGTTGCCGTTGAAGTTTCCCGCGATGTCCTTTGCCGCGCGTATACCCCAGACAAGTCCTTCGAGCAGCGACGTGGAAGCAAGCCGGTTGGCCCCGTGAAGACCCGTCGCGGCCACTTCGCCTGCCGCGTACAGGCACTTGAGAGACGTCTTTCCCCATACGTCCACCTGCACGCCGCCGCAGCTGTAATGCGCGGCGGGGACGACAGGGATGGGAACCTTCTGGATGTCGATATCGAAGTCGAGGCATCGCTGGTATATCATGGGGAACCGTTTCTTGACGTTTATCTCCGTGTAGGAGGCGATGTCGAGGTAGACGTAGGCGTCCCCCCTCTTGATCATCTCCTCGTACATGGCGCGGGAGACCTCATCCCTCGGCGCGAGGTCTCCAAGCTCGGAGTAGCTTGCCATGAAGGGAACGCCGTCCTTCGTCTTCAGCCTGGCCCCCTCTCCACGGAGGGCCTCGGAGATGAGAAACCCGTCGGCGTCCTTGTGAAAGAGCGTCGTTGGATGGAACTGGATGTACTCCAT
>ERZ764778.4422-NODE-4422-length-10250-cov-4.947033_pt1 | contig 10250 bp, 6 predicted proteins | sample MGYA00374951_ERZ764778 | MGnify/ENA primary metagenome ERZ764778 (study PRJEB28918, sample SAMN05720193) | bioreactor metagenome | isolation source: Anaerobic biogas reactor | place: USA:Washington, USA | collected 2015-08-08 ...
TTTTCATGTTGGTGGTGAGTCAATTATACGCAGGAAGCCGGCGGGGAGTCAAGGAGTGCAAAGAAAACAGGAGAAACACAGGTTATGGGTAATAGGTAATGGGTCATGGGAAGAACCCATCACCCATGACATATCACCGATGACCTGCCTTTGAACGAAAAGCCCCGCAGATCGTCGGGACCCGCGGGGCCTGTAAGAAGCATGTTGTGCAGCTGCAGCTGTTACTTCGTTATGAACACCTTGTGTTTCTCCAGTATTTTCTGGAATTCCTTGCTCTTTCTCAGGTTGTTGATGTCGGGGTCCTTCCTCAGGCTGTCGTAGTCGTTGAAACCCTTGGAGAGAGCGGCATCGAGCTCGTCCAGACCGTAGTCGGTGTTTCCCATGAGTGAATGGACGGACGCGAGATTATACCGGATGGTGGCGCTGTCCGGTTTGATCTCCTTGGCCTTCTTGAGGTCGTCGAGGGCCTTGTTGTTCTTCTTCTGAAGCATGTAGGCAACGGCCCTGTTCGAATACGCCTCCGCGTAGTTCGGGTCCTTGGTTATCGCGTTCGAGAACTCGGCAATGGCATTGTCCAGGTTTTCGTTGAAGACGCTTTTCGAGGTGGCGTTCTTCGCGATGCTCACGTAGCTCATGCCCTGTTTCAGGTGTGCCTTCACCTCCTGGCTGGGTTCTCCCGAGGCAGGCTTTGCGGCTTCGGCGGGAGCGGCGGCAGGCTTTTCCTGCGCGGGCGGGGGTGCCGGCTGCTGCGGTTCGGCCTTCGGCTCCGACTTCGACCAGGGCATCTTGTCACATCCCATTCCCATGAGCCCCATGGAAACCACGATAGCTATGGTGGCGACTGCGATCCAATTCCTCATCTATCTGTCCTCCTCCTTATTAAATATCAGGGTGTTTTCTTGATGCGCATGTTCCAGTTGCTGTTGGTGGCCATGGCCTGCGGCGTCTGGCTGATCTCGGCCCCCTTTTCCTGCTTGACCCTCTGGGAAACGAGAGGCTTCGAGTATGTGAAGGCGTCCTTCACGGAGCCATTGTACCGCTTCAGTCCATCGACAAAATAATAGGTGAAGACGCTGTTCTTGAGGCTGTCCGATTCCCATGACTTTTCGCCCGCGCTGCTTGCCGACAGCAGCACCTTGCCGTAGCCGTCCTGGTTGTCGACGCTCTTTGCCGCTCCCGAGGTCTTCTTCGGCGCCTCATCGAGCACTATGTCCTTTGAGCCGAGAAGTCTCTTCCCGTAGTCTTTTGATATGCCGTAGCCTTCATCGTCGTCGGCGCCGAGAGACTTGCCTCCGGGAGGCAGGAAGCCCGGAATGGACCGGTAGGCGCCGTTGCTGTAGCATGTGTCGAGGATCATGACGAGCCGTTTGGCCCGTAAGCCCTCGACGAAATCCTTGAGCATGTTCTCCGTGACGGCCGTGTGCCAGACACGCTCGCGGGGCTTGACCTCGGTGTCGTAGGTGACGATATGGACTCCCCCGAACTTGTCAGGGGGGGTGCCGTGACTGCTCATGTAGACGACCACCAGGTCGTCGGGACCGGCAGCGTTCTTTATCGTGTTGAGGTACTTCATGATGTTGTCCCTGGTCGCGGTCTGGTCGGTAAGATAGTAGACGTTGCTCCGCGGGAATGCCGCCCCCTGGGGATTGACGAGGAAACTGTAGAAGCTCGATGCGTCCCTGACCGTGTACTGCAGGGTTTGGATGCCGTACTTGAACTGCCCAACGCCGACAACAAGGGCGTACCGGTTCCGCACGCCCCCGGGGGCTCCTTCGGACCCTGTTTCCTTGAGGACGCGGGCACGGCTGAAGAGGCTTCCGATTCTCTTCTCCCATTCCTTGACTTTTATATTGTCCGGTGTTACCGGCGATACCCACTTGACGCCGACGACGGTCTGGGCGAGGGAGAAGGCGAGGTCGACCTGTTTGTCGTCCTCGTAGCCCCCTTTGAGCTGGACCCGCCCGTAGGAGTCGAGCTCGGCATATCCGCTCACTATCCTGTTCTGTTTGAAGCTATTGTTGATGCTGGTGAGGTGCGCGTCCGTGACCGGTGTGGTGTTCGCAAGGGCCACGCGGCTTCCCCCCACCAGAAAGAGCAGGAGAAGCGCGGCCAGTATGAGTGAGTTGCGCCGTTTCATGCTGTTCCCTACCTCACGACGGACCTGTCCGCCGTTCTTTTGAGCATCGAGACCTCTTCGACGACAAGCACGGTCTCGGTGCGGTAACCATAGATGCTGTTGATGTCGGGAACGAATGCCGAGGCCTTCCGGACGGTGAGCTCACGTTCCACCATATCGGACTTGCCTTCGGCATTGACGACGAAAGCGATCTTGTACCGGCCTTCAGGCACGTCCTTGGGGATATCGAAGTTCCCGTTCGCGATCCGTGTTCCCGGAGCCGCCGTGACCTCCTGGTCCACCTGTCCCAGGTCGACGAACTCGTTCTTCGACGGGTCGAAGTACTTGACGATGCGTGTCTCCGTGACCTTTATCTCCTTGCGGTCCGGGGGGGCCATAACATAATAGGAGCCGTCGAGTTTGACCGAACCGCCCTGAGTGACGGATTCCGGGCTCGCGTTGAAACTCTGGATCTTGATCAGGTCTCCCTGGGATTGGTTGTAGCCTATCTGCTGGGCCGTTTCCTGGTAGCCCGCCGCCGGCTGACTTTTCAGTGTCGAGTACAGGGAAAGGCACTTGCCCCAGGCATATGCGAAACCGATGCCGCCGCCGATGGCGCCGCCGATGGCGGCCCCCTTCCAGTCACCGCCGATCAAGCCGCCGATCAGCGCCCCGCCCAGGGCCCCGCCGACGGTGTGAAGGGCGATGCACTGGCTTCTTGCCCTGATGCGGTCCTCTTCGGTCTTTATCTCATCGGGGTTCGGCAGCATGGATGCGCAGGAATAAAGGAAAAAAACCCCGACGAGCACGATGGCGAATAGTCTGACGCGTTCCTTTTTCATGTATCAGGTTCTCCTTATCGGTGATTGAGTTTGATCTCGAGGGTGAGGATCTTGCCGTCCTCTATGTAGGACGCGGGCACAACCCCGTAATTCTCGCCGCCGCGGGTTTCAAGGACGATGTCCTTCCTGCCCTTGGGCTCGGGTTTCCAGCCGCTCTTCGGGGAAATGACGGCATAGCTCGTCTTGTTCCCGTCTTCCAGCGTGATATCCTTGCCGCCCGCGAGGGATGCCGTCATGACACCCGGGGGAGGAGGCGGGGGAATGTTCGCGACGTCAGCCTGTCCCGGAGGAGGCGGAGGAGGGAGGGCCGCATTGGTGCCGTCCGGAGGGGGCGGGGCCGCCGGTGCCTGTGCCATTGTCTGTCCCTGCGACGGCATGCCCATGGGGTTCGGCTGGCCGGAGAGCATGACAAGGAGCTTTTCCGTGCCCGGAGCCCCGGAGAACCTGAAGTTGCCGCCCCTGGGTATTTCCATCATCGTGCCGGCCTCGACCTGTTCGCTGCACAGGACCGTCGTATTTCCCGAGGTCCCAATGTTCATGATCGTGAGATAGCCGGGTCTGTTCGTCCTGACGAGGAGTTTCAGACGTTCTCCGGAGCGGAACGTCCTCGACCGGGGAACGATATCGAACCTGCCGTCGTCACGAAGGAGGACAAGCTTGTAGGAGATTCCCACGTACTTCTCTTTGGCAGGCGCGGCTGCCGTCTGTGTGGGGGTCTTCACCGCCGGTCCGGAGGACATCCTGACCGCCGGTCCTTCACCGCTGTCGAAGATGGCCTTTGCCCCGGAGGGCTGGCTTTTCTGGGCGAAGACATCGCCGCCGGAGCACACGATCGCGATGGCGGCAAGAAAAACGACGAGGATCGAAGGTAGTACTTTCATGAGAACCTCCCTGTTGTTAAGAAATGTTGAATTCCCCTTGCTGAAACACCATTCACTATGCAGTTGTCCCGGATCAGCGGCACCTGGTGTGCAGGCGGAATATTGCTGTGCCGTACCCATGGTGTAGCACGTAGTATAACTGGAACCCGAAAATTTTGTCAACGAAAGACCTCGGGCCCCGGGGGCAACCCTCTGTCCGCAGGGGGCAGGCGCAGCGTCATGATCCTGACAACTGAGGCCAGGCTTTCCTTTGCGGACGGGTGGTGTAGTACAGCCTAATATTAATGTTGACAACCTGAGTCCGTCGTCGATATATTGCGTCAAAAGGCAAAGGGTGCCCTCGTTGGGTATCCGTCGCTTTGCCTTTGGACCAGATGAGTCGGCCGCGGATTCACCAAGCAGTCCACATTCCAGGAAGTCCCGAAGGGGGATCGCATGCGCATTCCGAAGTCTCTGAAGATCAATCTTCTTGTCTGTGTGTTCCTTCTCGTGCCGATGCTTCTCCCCGCCGTCACGATGCCTCCCTCCCAGCTCGTGAGCGAGGCCATGGACGGCGTTCTTGTCGATATGGGCAACCCCTTCCTCAAGGTGATCAAGCAGGGGTCGTGGATATCGGGCGAGAACTACCGCAATCCCCTCACCAATCTCCTCGATCCATCCGACCACGATGCCAGGCTTTTCATCTCCCTGGACGACGTGGGGCCGGAGCGGGCGCGGGAGGTCTGGAAGGCCTACCAGGGGCGCCTGAGGAAGAAGATATTCGCCATGGCGAAAAGTGCCGGATACAGCGCCGAGGAGGTACAGCTCCTTCTCAAGTCCGTGAACTTCTACCCCCCCGCGCAGCTCCTGAAGGGGATAGAGCAGAACGAACAGGCCATCGCCAAATTTCTGAAGATGGGGAACTACCCCAACCTCCTGGAGGTGGGTGAGGAGGCCGCGGAAGGCCTCTACACGACGCCCACGAAGTTCATCCGCCAGGGATACGAGACGGGAAAAAGGGGCCAGGTCGTCGAGCTCGTGGCAGACGAGGGCTCAGACTCATACCGCCTGGTCCGGAAGGCAACGGCCGAGGCCGAGCATGTTGCCGAGACGGTCGGCGAGGCCAATCTGAAGGGATATGTCCAGTCGGCGGAGTACAGCCTGAACGAGGCGCAGAAGGCCCTGAAGGAGGGCAAGCTCGACACGGCGAAGAAGAACCTCTCCCGCGCGAAGGACCGCCTGAAGAGTGCCAGGAAACTGGGCGGTGTCAGTGCCGAAGGCGCGGCGGTCAAGGAGCTTGACGCCCTGGAAGGCCAGATAGACGATGCCATAAAGCTTGCCTTCGAATCGGCTGACGACGCGAAGGCGATGCTCGCGAAGACGAAGCAGTTCGCGAACAGGCTCGGCGGAGAGGTCATGAAGAAGACCAACGTCGAACTCGCCGCCCTGGAATCGATGGCGGTAAAGAACTCGGTGAAACAGCGGGCATTCCTGAAGGGGGTCCTGGAAGGCGAAGGCAAGTGGGCAACCCTGAGGGTGAACCTCGAGGAGGCCTCGGGCAGCGCTCTCACAACCTTAAAGAGCGGGGCACGGCTTGCGTACAGGAACTGGTTCATGTCCCTTATCGCCCTGTGGGAGATGAAGGAATTCCCGGCGGCCATCGAAAAGGAGGGGGCGGCGAAGGCGAGCGCACGGCTGGCTGTGACGATCGCCGGCCTCGCGAACCCCACCTTTGGCTACGCGCAGCTCTTCAGCATGATATTCATGACGACGGGGGAACTCCTCGTCGACTGGATCAGCTCTTACGGATACAGCGCCGTTGTGGGCAGGCAGGACTGCATGGACCTCATCGCCGGCATGTACACGGTTCCCGGCAGGGAGCAGAACATCGAGGAGAAGGGGTGTGAACAGATACAGGACGACAGGCAGCTCGCCTGCAGGATACACGATTCCAAGGGCCTCAGAAGAAGCCTCGCGATGGGGCACAAGTTCAAGCAGGAGTTGATACCGCCCTTTATGTTGCAGCTTCTCAACTGTCACGCGTAGGCGGCGGCGAAGCACTACGACGACTACGAATCGAGCCACGACGCAGGGGTGGAGCAGGCCCTCGTCAACAAGTGTCTCCAGCCGGTCCTGAAGACCTGGCTCGACAGCCGCCAGCTCATCGTGAACGAAGCGGACGCCCTGCGGCAAACCCTGGAGGAACAGCCGGTCAGGGTCACCGCGAGGCCGTCCCGGCTCAAGGAAAAAGGTACGGTGCGGTTGTCCGCCGAGGATACGGCCGGTGTCTCCGGGGTTACGAGGGACATCGAGGAGAGAGCGAAGTGCCTGGGCGGTGTCCACGCCAAACCAGGGTCCGGAAGCGATTACATCTGGACCGTGAACGGCAGGGCTTTCGCGAAGAACTATAACCGGGGCACGGCCGAGGTTTCCCTCGATACTCCCGGCACATACGAGATATGCGTTTCCGTCGAGTACGTCTGGCGCGTGGATGGCCTGCCCATCGTGTCGACGGAGGACGGACTTTCCGGCAAGGCCACGCGGAAGGGCTGCGCGACGGTGGTGGTCGAACTGCCTCCCGAGGACAAGAAGCCGGGGGAGACGAAGGCTTCCGATACTCCGCCACCCGCCGACCCCACCGCGGGAGTGACGAAGGTCTCCCCGACGGACGTGAAGAAGGCACCACCGTCGTGCACCTACGAGTACTCTGCCTGGGGCGAATGCGACAGGACCACGAAGAAGCAGAAAAGGACCGTCACGGCGACGAAACCTGACGGATGTGTGGAAAAGAGCAAACCAGCCCTCGAACAGGGGTGTACCCCGCCGCCAACCAAAGCCGAACTGGACTCCAGGTACTACAATTGTCTCTGCCGCTGTTACTGTGGCTGGGCGGGGAATATCGGCGTTTGGTGGGATCCCGAAGGCAAGTCCAAACCGGAAGCTCCGAGCAGCGGTCCCTGTTTCGGCGGGGCCGGGGCAGCTGGCAATTCCAGGAGGCACAACTTCGGCGCTCCCAACGATTGCGCGAAAAAGTGCTGGGAAAGCGCCTACGGCAAGGGGACCTGGGACCCGAAGAAAGCCGACGAGATGAGAAGGGACGAGAACAAGAAGCACGCGAAACCCCTCACGGTAAAACTCAAAGCCTCGAAGAACCCCGCCGATTTCGGGGACATCGTGACGCTCACTGCCGAGGCGGCCGAGGGAACGGGCGGCTACAGGTACACCTGGGGCGGCTGCGCCGAGGACGCGAAGGACGCCCAGGCGAAGGTCATGAACAGCAGGGAATGCAAGCCCTGCACGGCGACGGTTACCGTAACGGACCAGGATGACGAAACCGCCTCGGACTCCGTCACGATCACGTGCACGGCCTTGAAGGTGAAACTCACGAAGGAAAGCCCGAAGGAGAACAGAATCCCCGTGGGGGGCAAGGCCACGTTCCTCGCGGAGGTCTTCTCCGGCGACAAGCCGGCCTCGGGGTCCTTCACCTATATATGGGAGCGAAACCCCGATGCCCTTTTCGGCGACGCGAAGAACCCGAAATACGAGACCACCGGCGGTTCCCCGTCACGCAATTCCGCGACCTTCGGAAAGCCGGGGACGACGCCGGTGTGGGTCGTGGTGCAGCGCCAGGCAGAGGGACGCAAGATGACCGTCGGAGAGTCGGAGCAGATCATGATCGAGGTGGTGAAGCCGAAGATCACCCTCAAGGCCGCGCCCCAGGACCCGCTCGTCGGACAGGAGGTGAAGATCACCCTCACCGAAGAGCCGAAGCTCGACGCGCAGACGGTCTCCTACTGGTGGGAGATAGCGGGCAGCGCGCAGAATGCCGGCCCTGCGACCTCGGACCAGAAGACCTACACGTACAAGCCGAAGGACGATAAACCGGTGACTGTGACAGTCCACGCGAAGGCGAAAGACGGAGGCGACGAGATAGGTCTCGAAAAGATCACCGTGACGGCGAAGAAGCCGACCGTTACCGTGACGGGCCCGAAGATAGCGGGACCGCCGCCCATGATCTGGAAGGAGGGTGTCGGCCTCGTTCCGGCGGACCGCCAGATAGCCGAACACCAGCGGGTGGAGTTCTCCGTCGCCGTCACCCCGGCGACCGCCCAGCAGCTTCGCTACCAGTGGAAGGTCTCCCCGGACGGATGCACCATCTCCGCGCCTTCTTCGAAGGATACGGGCGTGACATGCGGCAAGACAGGCTCCTACACGATGACCTGCGCGGTGAAGAGCGCCGACGGCGCCGACCTGGGAAGCGGCACGGGGTCGCTCGGCGTCACCATATCCCAGTCGGACATATCGACGGGGAAGAAAAAGGATGAGGCGAAGAAGAAGCTCGACAGCGCCAGGCAGCTCTGGTCGCAGAAAAAGTATGACGAGGCCATAGCTGCGGCCGAGGCCGCGGCCGGGGTGGATCCGAAGCTCGCGCAGCCCGTCCTTGCCCAGTTCTCCCAGGAACTCAAGAAGATGGGATGGGACGCCGTCAACAAGGCGGACCTCACGGAGGCGGTGAAGCGCCTCACGCAGGCGGTAAAGCTCAATCCCGCCGACGCCGACGCGAAGAAGAAGCTGGAGGAGGCAAAGAAGTACGCCTCCGCATGGCCGCGCGTCGAGGCGAAGGCGAAGGAGTTCGATGCCTTCATCGCTGAGAAGAAGGTGTGGTCGGCGCAGAAGGCGATGCTCGAGATGCAGGACATCCTCCGTGGCCAGTCGGGCGGACAGGCGTCGACGAACCCCCTGTGGGCCAGAGTGATGGCGGATTTCAACAAGGGCGTCGCCTGGTACAACGATTTTTCCCGGAAGAGCAACGCCGAGTGGACAAGGCTCTTCAAGGCGGAGGATTGGGCGAAGGCGGAGGCCCATATCAAGCAGGTCCTGGCATACGAACTGACCCCGGCCGACAGGAAGCATTACGAGGCCGCGCTGCAAACGGCAAGCGCAAACCTTGCGAAGAAGAAGGAATCGATGGCAAGGTGCGAGGCCAAGTGGACCGAGGGCCAGGCGCTGTACAACGCGGGGAAGCATTCCGAGGCGCTGGCGAAGTTCAAGGAGAACGTTGCCTGCGCTCCGGGGAACGCTCAGCGGGAGACCTATGTCCGTCAGCTCGAGGATGCTCTCAGGAAGCAGGCGGCGGCGAAACAGGCCTGTCTCGCGGTCAGGCAGCAGGGAGACGCCCTCGTCCAGCAGAAGAGGTATGCCGACGCGATAGCGAAGTACCGCGAGAGCTTGAAGTGCAACCCCGACGCTCAGCTCGAGGCCTATATCCGTCAGCTTGAGGGAGAGGTCAGGAAGCAGACGGACGCTCAGGCGAGTGCCGCCCGGGCGAACCAGCTCCGTGCCGAAGGAACGCAGCTCCAGAACCAGAAACGCTACGCGGAGGCCATCGCGAAGTACCGGGAGAGCCTGCGCTACGTGCCCGACAAGGCCCTGGAACAGCACGTCGCCCGGATCGAGGCTGAGGTCAAAAGGCAGAATGACCAGCAGGTCCTTCAGGCCCGCGCCAAAACGCTGCGCGATGAGGGTGCCGCTCTTCAGGGGCAGAACAGGATACGCGAGGCCATCGCGAAGTACCGCGAGAGCCTGAAGTATGTCCCTGATCCGCAGCTCGAGGCCCATATCCGCAAGCTCGAGGCGAGCCTCTCCGCGAAGCCGTCGATGCCGACGGCAACAAGCTCGGGCCCGACGGCGGGTTCCTGGACGGGTGCTTGGAAAAGCAACCCCGGAAAGGAAGGTGAAGTGATCAACTTCAACCTCTCCGCGAGCGGCGGTCGGATAACCGGCACCTTCTCCATCGCCGTCCCGTACACGACGTCGTCGGGCGCGCGCAAGACGGAGACGTTCGGGGGCCCCCTCGAAGGGACCATCACGGGCAACAGGACAAAAGGGACCTTCCGCGAAGCGGGTGACACGAAACCTTCAGGCACCTTCGAGGCCGTCATGGCGGCGAACGGCAGCCAGTTCACCTGTACCGTGCGCGGCACCGACGGCAGCGAAAGCAGGACCTACACGGTCAGCCGGGTGCGCTGATGCGGGGGATAGTCCTTTTTGAGGTATTGCCGATAATACAGGAATGACGGGCGACGCGGACCGTCCCCGTCGCCCTGATGATCGAAACCGGTAAGGAGGTTGCTGCACATGCATCAGACCAGGTATTTCCTGACAGCCATTTTCTGTTTCTTGTTCATTTCTGTCGCGGTGGACGCGCACAGTCAGATGGGATTCAACATGGCGGATTTCAAGGCGGCCGTAACGGAGCGGATAAGGTCGACGGGCGCGAGGGACACCATCACCAGTCGTGTGCCTGCCGGTCAATCCTGTGTCGAGGCATCGGAGGCGCGGGCGGGGGAGATCGCCGTCGTCGTGAAATGGATGCAGGCGAACGGCAGGTTCGGTCTTTTGGGGGCGAAGGTGGGCAGGATGAGCGGCTGG
>ERZ764778.4430-NODE-4430-length-10236-cov-3.349180_pt1 | contig 10236 bp, 6 predicted proteins | sample MGYA00374951_ERZ764778 | MGnify/ENA primary metagenome ERZ764778 (study PRJEB28918, sample SAMN05720193) | bioreactor metagenome | isolation source: Anaerobic biogas reactor | place: USA:Washington, USA | collected 2015-08-08 ...
AAGTATAAACCTGCTCGTATGTTAATAATATGAGCAGGTTTATATTATTTAAACGGCTGATTTCTTTTTTATGGTATGGGAGTCTGCTTAAAAGCAAAGATTCTTTATTATTGCATCGAATTAATTCGTTACTTCGCACAATCAATGTGCTTTTTCAAGTTAAGGAATTGCCGTATTATATAATTTTTTCTTTATTTTGCCTAATATGTATGTTATCATACATGCGGCTGATTATTCAGTCAAGCACAACGAAAGAGGGAGAAAATAATATGGAAACAAAACTAAAGGAGAAATACGGGCTGCTGACCGCTATAGCCATGGTAGTCGGAATAGTAATCGGCAGCGGCGTTTTCTTCAAAGCTGAAAAAATCCTCGTCAAAACGGGCGGAAATCAGCCTCTCGGTATCCTTGCATGGCTCATAGGCGGAGCAATCATGGTCGTATGCGCCTATACCTTTGCAACTATGGCAACACGCTACAGCTATGTAAACGGTTTGGTTGACTATGCGGAAGTCACTATGGGCAGCAAATATGCATATATGGTCGGTTGGTTTATGACGATCATATATTACCCAACTCTGACAAGTGTACTTGCCTGGGTCAGTGCATGCTATACCTGTGTCCTGTTCGGCTTTCCTATAGCCGGCGGAGAGGCAATGGCTATCGCCGCGTTCTATCTCTGCGCAAGCTATGCTGTTAACGCGCTCTCCCCCGTCATGGCAGGAAAATTTCAAGTTTCCACAACAATAATCAAGCTAATTCCGCTTTGCCTGATGGGTGTTGTCGGTCTAATTGTCGGACTTTCTTCAGGTATGACTGTAGAGAATTTTACAACTGTAGTCGAACCCGTCAGCAGCAAAGGTACCGCCCTTTTTACGGCGGTTGTCGCAACAGCGTTTGCATATGAGGGCTGGATTATTGCAACAAGCATTAACGCCGAATTGAAAGACGCAAAGAAAAACCTTCCCAAAGCCCTCACGATTGGATCAATCACTGTTGTGTTGATATATATCCTATATTATATTGGTCTTGCCGGCGGAGTTTCAAATGAAATTATGATGAATGGCGGAGAAGCAGGCGCAAAGATAGCCTTTGAAAGCATTTTCTCCAAGGCCGGCGGAACTCTCCTCTTTGTGTTCATAGTTATTTCCTGCCTTGGTACGCTCAATGGTCTCATGCTTGGCTGCACACGCGGCATGTACTCTCTTGCCGTCAGAGATCAGGGACCTAAGCCCGAGCTTTTCAAGCAGATCGATCCTGTAACCAACATGCCCACAAACTCTTCTATTTTTGGGCTGCTTCTCTGCGGATTCTGGCTTCTCTATTTCTATGGTGCAATTCTTGTGGGAATTGAAGGAACGCCATGGTTCGGCAATTTCTCCTTTGATAGTTCAGAGCTGCCCATAGTTACGATTTATGCCTTATACATTCCGATTTTCATCGCTATGATGATTAAGGAAAAAGACTTGAGCGTATTCAAGCGATTCATAATGCCCTTTCTTGCCATCTGCGGCTGCATATTCATGATTATTGCAGCTTGTTTCTCACACCGCATGATAGTTGCATTCTATCTTATAATCTTCCTAATCATCATGATTATCGGTTCGGCATTTATTAATAAAAAAGAGAGCCCTAAAATTAGCGATAAAAGAAAATAAACCTGAAATTGTGCGCCGGCACATTAGAAGCATGACAGAAGTCCCCTGTTTACTGTAAACGGGGGACTTCTGTCATAGTGCAGTAATTATAAAACGGCTTACTTTGTCTGGCAGGCAATTGCTTCTGAAGCAAAGCAAAAACCGCTCCGGTGAGGAGAAGGAGACCACACGGAACGGTTTCTGCTTTGTGTGGAACATCAGCAAGAAAAAATACCTGCTAAAATTTTATTCGCCGGGAACGCGGATTTCCTTTATGAAAAAGTCTTTTCCGCTTAGAATCTCGTACTCTTTTTTCTGACACTTCGGGCATATTCCGTTTCTTGACAGCAAGTTGAATACCGTGCCGCAATTTTTGCACATAGCGTTACCCGGGATTATTTCGATCTCCAGTTTGGTTTTCTCCATAAATGTGCCATCAATGGCAGCAGGATAACACTCTTCAATATACTTGGGAACAACGGGAGAAAGCTCGCCTATCTGCAGGACGATTGTATCCACTTCGGTAATATCTTGCTCCTTGGCAAGATCTTCTACGACGCGGACAATCTCCATAACAATTCCAAGCTCATGCATAGATTATACCTGCCTTAAATTATTCTAATCTTTCTTTGAAAAAGCATCCTTTACCTTTCTCACTGCGATTTTACCCTCGCGCTTGAGCATAGTTTTAAGAACAACAGGCTTCATTTTTTCAAATGATACGCCCTCGCCATCATAAATTCTCTCAAGGTGGATAGCATCAAACTTGCACTTTGTTGTGCACTGACCGCAGCCGACGCAGGTGTATTCGTCAACAATTGCGGCTCCGCATCCGAGGCAGCGTTCGGTTTCTTTCTTCATCTGCTCTTCTGTGAAGGTCAGGCGAGTATCCTTGAAGGACTTGCTGCTCTCATGATTGTGACCTGCAGACTGACGGGGTGTGTTATCGAATCCGCTGATGATAAGGCTGCTCTTGTCGAGTGAGCAATATTCTCTGCGGTCTCTGCCGTAGCGAAGATCCTGACCGGGCTGTACAAAACGGTGGAGTGAAACAGCACCCTGCTTACCGGCTGCAATGGCATCGATAGCAAACTTCGGTCCGGTGAAAACGTCGCCTCCGACGAAAACATCCGGCTGCGCGGTCTGATAGGTAAATCCATCCGCAACTGCTGCATTTCCGCGTCCAAGTTCAACCTTGCTGCCCTCAAGGAGCTTGCCCCAATCGATGGACTGTCCGACCGAGAGGAGAACATAATCAGCAGGAACTGTAATGACGTTGTTATCATCGTATTTCGGAGCAAATTTGCCGTTTTCAAATACGGATATGCACTTTCTGAACTCAACTCCGGTGACCTTGCCGTCCGCCACTAATATGCGCTTCGGACCCCATCCGTTGTTGATGTTTATATTTTCAGCATTTGCTTCTTCAATTTCATCCGGAAGAGCAGGCATTTCGCTTGCGCTCTCAAGGCAGTACATATTGACTGTCTCCGCATTTTCACGTACTGCGGTTCTTGCTACGTCTATTGCAACATTTCCGCCGCCTATGACAACGACTTTACCGGAAAGTTTTGCATCCTTGCCAAGATTGACATCGCGCAGGAAATCAACGCCGGCAATAACGCCTTTCGCATCCTCACCCTCAATGCCGAGCTTGCGTCCGGCCTGTGCTCCGATTGCGAGATAGAAGCCCTTGTACCCCTTGGCACGCAGTTCGTCAAGTGTAACATCTTTTCCTACCTCAACGCCTGTCTTGAATTCAACGCCCAATTCGCGGAGAATATCAATTTCGGCATTGACAACGTCCTTTTCAAGACGGAAGGAGGGAATTCCAAGAGTCAGCATACCGCCAAGCTTTTCCTGCTTTTCAAATACGGTAACAGAATAACCGTCAAGAGCAAGGAAATAAGCGCAAGACAGACCCGCAGGACCTGCACCGACAATAGCGATCTTCTTGTCGCTGTAGTCGTGGCGCTTTTTCGGAACAAAGCGGACATCGGATCTGAGTTCCTGATCGGCAATAAACTTCTTGATTTCGTCAATTGCGATCGGCTGGTCGATTTCGCCTCGTGTACATTCGGATTCACAGGCATGGGGGCAGATGCGTCCGCAGACCGCGGGGAACGGGTTTTCTTTCTTTATAAGATCAAGCGCTTCTCTATATTTTCCCTGAGCAGCGAGTCTTATGTATCCCTGAACGGCAATATGTGCAGGACAGGTTGTTTTACACGGGGAAGTACCTGTATCAACAACATTTTTGCGGTTTACGCGGTAATCTTTATCCCATTTATCTTCTGTCCATTTATAGTCACGCGGAGTGACCTTTGTGGTGATGTCTGTTACAACAGGTGTCTTTGCGCAGAGCTTCTGACCGAGGCGGATGGCGTTTGTGGGGCAGTTTTCAACGCACTGACCGCAGGCAACGCACTTTTCCTTGTCAACTCTGGCGACATAGTTTGAACGGGACATATCGTTGTTCTTGAACATTGTGCTTGTGCGCAGGGCATAGCAGCTGCAGCCGCAGCAGTTGCAGATAGCATGTGTCTTACCGGAACCATCGGTATTGGGTATCTGGTGCATAAGACCGTTTTCTTCTGCCCTTTTTATGATTTCATACGCTTCTTCACGTGTTATCTCGCGTCCGCGTCCTGTGCGGATATAATATTCCGCCGCGTGATCAAGCTGTATGCACATATCCTCTTTCAGGTGACCGCAGCCTTCGCCTAAAATCTCTCTCGATGTACGGCAGGAGCAGTTAGAAACTGAAAACTTGTGTGCCTCATCAAGATATTTTGAAATTTCTTCATAAGAACAGGCACGTGAATTGCCGTCGATAGCTTTTTCAACCGGAATAACGCGCATAAGACCAACGCCGACAGGAAACGCACCTGATGACTTCGGTCCGCGAATTCTGCCGTATGCTTCAAATGCCTCAGCGATCTGAGGATATTTATATGGGTTTGTTGGATGGTTTACCATCATTTCCATAATGCCGGGAATCCATGAGTCATACCAGAACACGTCCACACCGTCAATGTTATTGACAAAGCAAACGCCTGCATCAGCAAGCTCATACAGACAGCGTTTCGTAGTTTCGAGGTCTTTTCCGCAGGCCTTTGCTATTTCCTCGGCATTCTTGCGGACGCGGAAATCCATTCCCAAAGCAACCTCGGCCATTTCATCAGTAACAACCGGTTCCAGAATTTTGTATTCGGGGTCATCCCATGTATAGGACGCAGCCATGCCGGACTTTGCGCCGTTCTTTTTGTTGCCGACTTTGTTGGCAAACATCAGAACCTTTTCCTTGTGCTCCATATCACTTTACCTCTCTTCATTTTTTGTTCTAAGATTAAGGGTCTAAGTTTCTCTCTTTTCCGTTTGTTTTACACACTGACGGTTCCATTCGTTAAAATTAAAACTTACATTCTCGGAATAAGCAACTTTGCATAATAAAAATGTGCCGCTGGTTGCTCCAATTATTCTGAATATAGAATACCATGCCCTCCCCCGGGTGTCAACAAAACTTATAATTTCCGTTATAATTTTAGCAAATTTGCTTGCAATATGGCTTTTCGTTATGATATAATATACATCTGGCACGTGGTTGAACCACAGAGTAGAAAGGCGATGATTTAATGGAATTTTCTAAACTTAGCGCACCGACTTTAAAAGAACTTTTTATTGAACAGCTTGAAAATATGATCTTGTCAGGGAAGCTATCGATTGGGGAAAAACTCCCTTCGGAACGCGAGCTTGCCGAGTCAATGCAAATAAGCAGAAGCGTAGTTAACGCGGGGCTGACTGAAATAGCGGACAAGGGCTTTTTGGAAATCGTCCCAAGAAGCGGCACCTATGTTGCTGATTACCGTAAAAAGGGAAAACTTGACACGCTCATTTCAATTATGAAATTCAACGGGGGCAGTCTTCCCGATGCCGATATACTATCTATATTGCAAATACGTAAGGTTCTGACTGCACTTGCGCTTGAGCTTGCCGTTACCAGAATAACCGATGACGAGATAAAGCAGCTTTTCACATGCTCCGCACAGCTCGATAAAGCCAATGACTGTACCCGCGCAGCGGAAATTGTTTTTGAATTTGACCATCTTCTATGCATATTTTCGGGCAACACACTCCTGCCTTTAATATTCTATTCTTTCAAAGCTCCCAACACAACGCTGTTTGAAAGATTTTTCAGGCTGCACGGATTTGAGAGTATGCGCCGGCGCACCAATGCGCTTTGCATTGCAATAAGGGCTCGTGATCTGGATTCCGCGAAAGAAGTTATCTCCCGCTCAATAGATGAAACCATTTCCGGGGGCACTACGATATATAGATGAATATCTGCGTACTCTGAGATGTGAGGCGGAAAACTATACGCTGAAAAACCGTTCTTGTCCGTTTCCTGCCTGCATAGACAATAAAATAGGTTTCTATTATTTATATTGTAAAAGCACGGAGATAAATCTCCGTGCTTTTATCCGCTTTTAGCGGTATATTTATTTTATCTGTTTGCCATTGCAAAGCCCATTAAGTATTCGCCGTAATCAGACATTTTTATAGATTCTGCTACTGACAAAAGCTTTTCATGTGTAATCATACCGTTTTTATATGCGGTTTCCTCAAGGCATCCGATCTGCGTTCCTGTGCTGTCCTTATAGTTCCTGATCGCACAGGCGGCGTCAAGCAAGGTATTGGAGTTGCCTGTATCAAACCATGTTATATCCTTGTCGAGCGGGACTATGTGAAGTTCGCCCATATTTAGATATGCGTTGTTGACGGATGTAATCTCAAGCTCGCCTCTTGCAGATGGTTTGACCGTTTTCGCTATTTCCACTACTCTGTTATCGTAGAAATACAGACCGGGTACAATATAGTTTGACTTCGGGTTTTCCGGCTTTTCCTCAATGCTGATAACTTTTCCATCGCCGTCGAACTCCACTACACCAAAAGGTCTTGGGTCGTCCATATAGCAGCCGAAAACCGTCGCACCAGATTTGCTGTTTTTCGCGGTCATCAGTTTTTCCCGCAGATTGCTTCCAAAAAAAATATTGTCGCCGAGCGCAAGGCAGACCCTGTCTTCCCCGATGAAGTCCTCACCCAGAATAAAAGCATCCGCAATCCCGCGTCTTTCATATTGCTTTGTATAAGTTATGTTTGCTCCGAAGCTGTCTCCGTTGCCAAGGAGATGCTCAAACTGCTCCTGCTCATCCGGCGGAACTATAATTAGGATATCCGTTATCCCCATTTCAAGAAGTATTGATATCGGATAATATATCATCGGCTTATCATAGACCGGCAAAAGCGGTTTGCAGACAGAATGAGTAATAGGATAAAGACGGGTCCCTTTTCCCGCGGCAAGAATAATACCTTTCATTTTAACCTCCGTAATGTACTGCTGTGCACTGTCCGAGTATAGCACATGGCGGTAATTCCTTCAAGCTAAACAGCGAAGTGAAATTCTCCTCTCTGCGGCAAGAATGTTTATTATATATGTAGATTGGTCAAAATGCTAAAATACTTATAGGAAAAGTATGCAAATATTTTGCTTATTTTTGAAATAAACATTTGAATTTTATGTCCGTATGGTTTATTATAGATAATTGTTGAGTAAAGAGCTTTTTAAAAAATGCTCATAAGAGGAAAATTCTAAGAGGAGTGAAATTATGCAACAGTTCTTCTGGATAGGCTTCGTAGGAGCATTCATTGCCCTGCTGTATGCCTTTGTTCAGAGCCGCAAGGTCTTGAAGTTCTCCGAAGGAAACGAGACCATGCAAAAAATCGCCGCTGCTATACGAAGCGGTGCAAACGCGTACCTTAAACGTCAATACAAATCAGTAGCAATTTTCTTTGCCATCATGGCGCTTATCCTTGGTGTTCTTGCTTACTATGAATTAGTATCGAAATTCGTGCCTTTCGCATTCGTCACAGGCGGAATTTATTCCTGCCTTGCCGGATTTTTCGGCATGAAAATTGCAACTTCCGCAAACGCACGTACAGCTAACGCGGCAAGCGAAAGCCTTAATCAGGGATTAAAGGTCGCTTTCTCATCCGGCGCTGTTATGGGCTTCACCGTAGTCGGACTCGGAATACTTGACATCACCTTATGGTTTACAATTCTTCGCTATGGCTTCCACTGTGACGCAAACGAGATTGCTACAACCATGGTTATGTTCGGAATGGGTGCTTCTGCTGCTGCCCTGTTTGCGCGTGTCGGCGGCGGTATCTTCACCAAGGCTGCCGATGTCGGCGCCGACCTTGTCGGCAAGGTTGAAGCCGGCATCCCCGAAGATGACCCCCGCAACCCTGCAACAATAGCTGATAACGTAGGCGACAACGTAGGCGACGTTGCAGGCATGGGCGCAGACCTTTACGAGAGCTATGTAGGCTCCATCCTTGCTACATTCGCAATCGGTGCTTCTGCAGGCTACGGCTGGAACGGTATGTTCCTTTCTGTTGCAATTGCAGTTGCCGGCATTATCTGCTCGGTTATCGGCACATTTTTCATCCGCACCGGAGAAAAGGCTTCCCAGAAAGAACTTCTCTCAACTCTCCGCAGAGGAACCTATATCGCAGCAGGACTTGCAGCCATCGCGGCTGCTCCTCTCTCCTACTATATCATGAAAGATGTAGACGGAGCCAACTGGTGGGGAATCCTCATCGCTATTTTCAGCGGTCTTGCAGGCGGATGCCTGATTGGTTATTTCACCGAATATTTCACATCGGATACCTACAAACCGACTCAGGAACTTGCTGATGCATCTGAAACCGGCGCTGCAACTGTTATAATCGGCGGCATTTCTCTCGGTCTCAAGTCAACTATAGCTCCCGTCCTTATAGTCGGCATTGCTGTTATAGTCAGCTTCCTCTCAGCCGGCGGTACTCTTGTTACCGGCTCTGAAAATTATGTGGAATTCTTCAGCCGCGGTCTTTACGGCATCGGTATAGCTGCAGTCGGTATGCTTTCTACCCTCGGCATCACTCTTGCAACCGACGCATATGGTCCCGTAGCAGACAACGCTGGCGGAATTGCTGAAATGTCAGGACTTCCCGAAGAAGTTCGCGAGCGCACTGATGCCCTCGACAGTCTTGGCAACACAACAGCCGCAACCGGCAAAGGCTTTGCAATCGGTTCGGCTGCTCTTACAGCTCTTGCCCTGCTTGTTTCCTACATTGACATTGCAAAAACTGAGATTGCAGGCAGTGCTAATCCCTATACTCTTGATCTTACAGTAACAAACCCCGCCGTTCTCACCGGACTTTTCATCGGCGCTATGCTTGTTTTCGTGTTCAGCGCCCTCACAATGAGCGCAGTTCAGCGTGCAGCAGAGAGCATCGTTGTTGAAGTTCGCCGTCAGTTCCGCGAAATAAAGGGCATCATGACCGGCGAAGGAAGCCCCGACTACGAGCGCTGTGTCGACCTCTGCACAAAAGGCGCTCTTAGAGAGATGATAGAACCCTCGCTTCTTGCTGTTATTGTACCTATAGTTACCGGTCTGGTTCTCGGAGTCGAAGGCGTTGTCGGACTTCTTGCCGGCACCACTGTTACCGGATTTGTAATGGCGGTATATATGGCAAACGCAGGCGGTGCTTGGGATAACGCTAAGAAGTATATCGAAAGCGGCAAGCACGGCGGCAAGGGCAGTGATTGCCACAAGGCAGCCGTCATCGGCGACACCGTAGGCGATCCTTTTAAGGATACCTCCGGCCCCAGTCTCAACATTCTTATCAAGCTCTGCTCAACCGTTTCCATCGTTTTCTGCGGACTTGTTGTCGCATATTCCATTTTCTAAATCACTAATAACAAAAAGGCAGATATCTTAAATAAGATATCTGCCTTTTATAATTTACACATAAGCACATCAATGCTTTCCTGCGTTCATGGTAAGGAATGCATTGATGAAGCCGTCGATATCGCCGTCCATTACGGCGTTAATATTGCCGTTTTCATAATTGGTTCGGTGATCCTTTGCAAGCGTATAGGGCATAAATACATATGAGCGTATCTGGCTTCCCCATTCGATCTTCATCTGCACGCCCTTGATATCCTCAACTCTTTCGAGGTGCTCTCGTTCCTTAATTTCTGCAAGGCGTGCACGCAGCATACTCATAGCGTACTCCCGGTTCTGGTGCTGGCTTCGTTCCGTCTGGCAGGACACTACCACACCCGACGGAATATGGGTTATACGTATGGCGCTCTCCGTTTTATTGACATGCTGACCGCCCGCTCCCGAGCTGCGGTAAGTATCGACCTTCAAATCCTCCGGGCGTATTTCTATTTGGGAATCGTCGCTTATCTGCGGCATTACCTCGACCGCGGCAAAACTTGTGTGACGGCGTCCGGATGAGTCAAACGGAGAAATACGGACCAAACGGTGAATTCCGTGTTCGCTTTTAAGATATCCGTAAGCGTTCTCCCCTTCTATGGAAATAGTGGCGCTTTTTATTCCCGCTTCCTCGCCGTCAAGGTAGTCCAAAATCTTATAGGTAAAGCCATGTCGCTCTGCCCACCGCGTATACATACGGTACAGCATGGAAGCCCAGTCCTGCGCCTCTGTCCCGCCTGCACCGGCATGGAATGACAAAATAGCCCCGCAGG
>ERZ764778.4434-NODE-4434-length-10229-cov-5.935129_pt1 | contig 10229 bp, 7 predicted proteins | sample MGYA00374951_ERZ764778 | MGnify/ENA primary metagenome ERZ764778 (study PRJEB28918, sample SAMN05720193) | bioreactor metagenome | isolation source: Anaerobic biogas reactor | place: USA:Washington, USA | collected 2015-08-08 ...
GGGGTGGTCCTTTTCGAACAAAACCACAGCCGCTTTGCCCAGAGTCGATGGAACTCAGCCGCCATTCTCACACTTGGGAGCTTTGGACGCAACGACCAACACCTGATCAGCCGGGCAGGCAATCCAACCGGATATCTTAATTTTGCTGTCAACCGGACCTCAGCCGACGATTACTCCGATGGAAATGGTGGGGAGGTCCATTCACAATACGAACGCTGGAACTCGAGGGTGGGCGTTGGATGGACCCCCCTTCCCAATCTGCTGGCTGAACTCAGCGCCATTCTCAGCGATGGAGAAGCCGCCTATGCCGATCGCGTCATGGATGGCACCAAATTTGCCCGCAGCAACGTCGGTCTGCGCATCAAACAAGACCAGAGAAATGGGTTTCTGGAGTCATTTGAGTTTCACGCGTTCACCAATTACGTGGATCACGTGATGGACAACTTCTCGCTGCGCGAATTCGCCCCGACACCCATGATGCCCGGGAGAGCTGTGTCCAACCCCGATCGCCACACATGGGGCGGCAGGTTTACCTTCGACATGCGCACCTCTCCAGACTCACTTTTTCATGTGGGCACCGACTTCTACCGAAACGACCACAGCATCCGGAAAACGTCGGATGAAACCGTGGCTCCTTACCGCTCCATGCCACGGACAAAAGACGCCCGCTTCACCAGCAACGGTTTCTTTGTAGAGCACGAATGGCAGTGGAGTGACGCATCCCGCCTGATCTCCGGCTTCCGTCTGGATATGTGGCAGGCGGAAGACCACCGGGAAAAGATCAGCGCAGGCATGATGCAGGTTCCCAACCCGACCGCCCGCTTCTCTCGCGACGAGACGCTTCCATCCGGATTCGTCCGCATTGAGTCCAACGCCGGCGCCCAGTCCAAATTGCACATCGGCATCGGGCATAGCCAACGCTTCCCGGACTACTGGGAACTGTTCAACAAGGAATCCGCTGCCTCTCCATCCGCTTTTGAAACCCGCGTCGAAAAGACCACCCAATTGGATGCCGGATGGATCCACCAGGGCGACCGCCATTCCCTCGCCGTCTCCCTTTTTGCGGGAACCATTGATGACTTCATCCTGATACAAAACGCCTATGCCAAGCCCATGCCAAATGGTAGTGCCCTTCGATCCACCACTATCACCCGCTCCGTCGATGCGTCCACCTACGGCGCCGAGGCCACTCTGAGATGGACCTTCTCCCGGAAATGGAAGGGAGAAGCTTCCCTCGCATGGGTAAGAGGAGAAAACACCACCGATGATCTCCCCCTCGCCCAACTCCCTCCCCTCGAATCCACTCTCGCCATCACCTACAACCACAGTACATGGTCGACCGGACTCGTCGGGCGCTTTGTCCACGAACAAAGCCGCTTCGCCAAAAACCAGGGCAATATCGTCGGACAAGACCTCGGAAGCACCCCCGGGTTTGAGACGTTCTCCTTCCATTTTTCGTGGAAACCCGCCCCCTGGACTCAGATCTCACTGGGGATCGACAACCTCCTCGACAAAGCGTATGCGGAGCATCTCAGCCGCGGAGGGGCCAGCATCGCCGGCTTTCCTCCACCCTCCTTAAAAATCAACGAACCGGGACGCTCCGGCTGGATCAAGTGCGAGTTCCTCTTCTGAACCACCTGAAGCCAATACTATAGTAGCGGGAGCATCCCTGCTCGCGCCCTTCTTCGATCGATTCCATCAAATGGCGGGCATTTGCTCCCCCTTCCATTTTCCACATCCAGTGAGCCCTCTTCAGGAAAGGGTGGCTTCAGCCATCCTCTATTGCCCTGCCCCACCAGTCGTTCAACCGCTTGCGGATGAGCGCGGACGCTCATCCCTACCTACAACAGCCAATCTCACGTCAGCGGAATATTCCATGCCTGAAATCCCCGCAGCCGGTAGGGCGAGGGGTCCTCAATGAGCCGCTTTTCTCACTCGCAGCGGGAAAGCTATCCACTCAGGTCAGCGAATGGGTGAACACGCCATCTTGCTCGTCGAGGCGAATGGTCTGCCCATCCTTGAGCTCACCCGCGATGAGGAGCCGGGCGACCGCGGTCTCGACGTGCTTCTGGAGAAAGCGGCGAAGCGGCCGGGCACCGTAGACGGGATCATATCCACGCTCGCTCACCCACTGCTTGGCCTTGTCGGTGAGTTCCAGACGGATCCGGCGATCCACAAGGCGGCGGTTGATGTCTTCGAGCAGCAGCTCGGTGATCTTGCCGATTTCCTCGATTGTGAGCGGCTTGAAGAGCACGACATCATCAATCCGGTTGAGGAACTCGGGCCGGAATCCGTGGCGCAGTTCGGTCATCACCGACTCCCTGACGCTCTCGGGAATATCGCCACCCGATACACCTTCCTGGAGGAAGCGACTGCCGATGTTCGAGGTCATGATGATGATCGTGTTCTTGAAATCGACCGTTCGCCCCTGCGAGTCGGTTATCCTTCCGTCATCCATGACCTGAAGCAGTACATTGAAGACGTCGGGATGGGCCTTCTCGATCTCGTCAAACAAAACCACTGAATAGGGCTTGCGACGCACGGCTTCGGTAAGTTGCCCGCCTTCCTCGTAGCCGATGTATCCCGGAGGCGCCCCAAGCAAGCGGGAAACCGCATGCTTTTCCATGTATTCGGACATGTCGATCCGGGTCATCGCCTGATCGGAATCAAACAGGGTGGACGCCAGAGTCTTGGCCAGCTCGGTCTTTCCCACACCCGTCGGTCCAAGAAACAGAAACGACCCGATCGGACGGTTCTGATCCTTGATGCCGGACCGCGCCCGGAGGATCGCTTCGGTGGTGAGCGTAACCGCCTCATCCTGCCCGATCACATTGCGGTGCAGGATTTCCTCCAGTTTCAGCAACTTATCGCGCTCACCCTCGAGCAGACGAGTGACCGGAATACCGGTCCAGCGTGCCACGATCTCCGCAATTTCGTCCGACGTCACCTCCTCTTTGAGCAATTGATGATCCGGTTGGCTGGTTTCAAAGGCGGCGAGCTCCGCTTCGAGACGCGGCAGTTGTCCGTGCCTGAGTTCGGCCAGGCGATTGAGGTCATAGGCTCGCTCAGCCGCCTCCATCTCGCGACGGGTGTTCTCGATGTCCTCACGCAGTTTCCGCCCACGGTTGAGCTGGGCCTTTTCATCCTCCCACTTATGCTTGAGCTCGCCCAATTTTTCGCGGGCATTGGCAAGCTCGCCTGAGAGAACATCCAAGCGTTCCTTCGATGCCTTGTCCTTCTCCTGGCGGAGTGCGGCCTCCTCGATTTCAAGTTGAAGCACCTTCCGGTTAAGCGTGTCCATCTCTGTGGGAAGGCTGTCGATCTCCGTGCGAATCATGGCGCAGGCCTCGTCAACCAGATCGATCGCCTTGTCAGGCAGAAAACGGTCCGAAATGTATCGATGGGAAAGCACCACCGCATTCACCAGAGCGTTATCCTGGATCTTGACGCCATGGTGCACCTCGAAGCGCTCCCGCAGACCACGTAGGATCGACACCGAATCCTCCACCGTCGGTTCATCCACGAGGACCGTCTGGAAGCGTCGCTCAAGGGCGGCATCCTTCTCGATGTGCTTGCGGTATTCGTCCAGCGTGGTGGCTCCGATGCAGTGCAATTCGCCACGAGCCAGCATCGGTTTGAGCATGTTGCCCGCATCCATCGCACCTTCCGCTTTTCCAGCTCCGACAATCGTGTGCAATTCATCCACAAACAATATGATGCGGCCTTCCGATGCCTTCACTTCCTGAAGAACCGCCTTGAGGCGCTCTTCAAATTCGCCCCGGTACTTTGCCCCGGCAAGCAGCGAACCCATATCCAGACTGAAAATCGTCTTGTCCTTGAGCCCTTCCGGAACATCTCCCTTCATGATTCGCTGCGCTAGTCCCTCCGCAATAGCCGTCTTGCCCACACCCGGCTCACCAATTAGCACCGGATTGTTCTTCGTCTTGCGCGAGAGAATCCGGACCACGCGGCGGATTTCCTCATCCCGGCCAATCACCGGATCAAGCTTGTTGCGCCGGGCCTTTTCAACGAGGTCTTCACCATATTTCTCCAATGCCTGGTAGGAATTTTCAGGGTTTTCGCTTTGCACACGCTGATTTCCCCGAACCTGCGTCAGCGCCTTCATCACCGAATCGGTGGTCAGCCCAAAGGTCTTGAAAACTCCACGGATCGCGTCCGGACGACCGGTTTCGATCAACCCGAGCAACAAGTGCTCAGTGCTTACAAAGTCGTCCTTCAGCCGGGACGCCTCCTTCTCGGCGTGGTTGAACACATCCTGCAAGTAGGACGCCAGATACGCACCTTGAGCATCCACCGAACCACTCACCGTCGGGATACGCTGCAACTCCCGCTCGACTGCGAGCATCATCGCATTCGTACCTTGGTTGATCTTGTCCACCAGGGAGGGAACAATTCCGTGCTCCTGCCGGAGCAACGCCATCAGCAAGTGCCATGTATCCACCTGCGCATGCTTGTGTTGCCTTGCAAGATTCTGGGCCTCGACCACGGCCTCCCTCGACTTTTCGGTGTAGCGATTGAAGTTGATGTTCATGGGTTCTGCCATGCAATTCCCGTACCGATCCAAATGCATCGCCATCCACTGGGATTTGAGCCGCACTCAATTGACATTCATCCACTTCCGGACACTTTGCCTCAGCTGGTCCCACGTGTCAGCATCCGCATTGGCCCACCTGCAAAGGGTCAATTTGTCCCACTCAATCGAATTGTGTCCATCTGACCATGCCGCTTTCCAACCACTCCTGGTCTCTCTCTCCGAAAACCGCGATCGCGGCCACCCTTCGGCAGAACCGGATGTTTTCCAGTTTGAACGCAGCAGACCTCGAGCGGGTGGCAGAAAGCTGTGTGCTCAGGGTTCTTCAAAAAAACGAAGTTATCTTCCATGAAGGGCAACCGGCGGACGGATTCTACATTGTCCAATCCGGGCAGGTTTGCGTGTATCGGACAACCCCCGAGGGGAACCATCAGATCATCTCGATTTTCCGCGCACCACAAAGCTTTGCCGAAGTGGCTCTCGGAGAAATGAGCACGTTTCCGGTCAGCGCTTCGGCACTTGAACCCTCTTCGGTCATCTTCATACGCAAAAACCCTTTCCGGGAACGGATCACGAAACACCCGGATCTCGCACTGAATATGATCGCGACCATGAGCGTTCACCTCAAAAACCTGGTTCAACTGCTACAGGACGTGAAAGAACGCTCGATCGAAAGCCGATTGGCTGAATGGCTACTCAGGCATTGCCCCGCCGCGGAAGCCGGATGCCCGGCCATTATCGACCTTCCCATGACAAAAAAAGTGCTCGCCGGAAAACTGGGAGTGACCAGTGAAACGCTTTCACGCACACTCGGTCGCTTCAGGGATGACGCTCTGATCCGGGTAAATGGCCCGCGCATCACCATACTCCAACCGCTTAAACTAAAGGCTTCCGCTGACGGACCTTGATCCTCACGCGGGCACCCGACCAGACAATCAACGAGACTCTGTCTGGCCGGATCACTTCTGATCCGTGCGCCAGTTGGTGAAATACCAGGCACAATCTCTAACTTTTGTTATTGATTCCTGAAGCCGTCATTGGACATGGTTGAACGTGATGTTTTTCTATGGAAAGATGGCTTCCGATGGCATAGCGGTGAGCAGCCTGCTGGCCCGACACTACCCTGAGCGGATGAGTGCGGGCGCGATTGCACGGAAGCGCTCCATGACCATAACCCTCTGCTCCCGCATACTCGGCATCCTGAGCCGGGCAGGATGGATCACCGGTCTTCCCGGACCCGGAGGCGGATACACACTTTCACGGTCACCCGAAGCGATTCGACTGCTCGACATTGTCCAGTGTTTTGAGGATCCCCGTATGCCGGATGTGTGCCCATTTGGGCCTGGGTGGTGCGGCAACCGCGAACCTTGTCCGCTGCATGATTCGGTGGTATCGCTCCATGAGAGCGCCATACGGTTTCTAGAGGAAACGAAGCTTGATTCATTTGCGGAAATCCCTCATCATTCGCATCTTCAACCGGACTCTCATTTGCCCCTTGACCCGGCATGACGCGCCTCACCTCCATCATCCGCGATATTCTCCAGTTCCTGCGCCCTCCCAAACGGTGGAATCTTCCGGTTATTCTAGTAATCGGGTTGTTTTGCGGAGTGGGCCTGATGACGGTCCACATCTCGCGGGCATCCTCCTATTTGTCCGATGAGCCGGCGACCTGCGTAAACTGCCATATCATGGCGCCTCAGTATGCCACATGGCAACACAGCAGCCACTCAAGAGTGGCGACCTGCAACGACTGCCACGTCCCGCACGACAACTTCTTCCGCAAGTACGCTTACAAAGCAAAGGATGGCAGCCGGCATGCGTTCATGTTCACCTTCCGGATGGAACCCCAGGTGATCCGGATGCACCAACCCGGGAAGAATGTTGTTCAGGAGAACTGCGTGCGTTGCCATCAGGACCTTATGGCACCAACCATGGCCGGAGTAGAGGGATGGTCTGCACATGGGGATGGACGGCGTTGCTGGGAATGCCACCGCGAGATCCCACACGGAAGGGTCAACAGCCTCGCTGCAGCCCCCCACGCCCACACGCCCCAGCTTCAACCCGCCATTCCGAATTGGCTAAGCGGATACATTGACTCTCACGCACTCAACGCACCGGCAGCATCCACCTCGCCCGAACCCTGATTGCAGCAAATTCCACCTCATCCACTCTATCGCATACCCATGAAAAGACTCATTGACACCGTCGAACAAAGACCCTGGATCGGCTGGCTCCTCTTTCTGGCCACCACGGCAGGCGTATTTGCCATCGGGCTCCTTGCCGCATCCATCATCGAACGCAGGCAGGAATCATACCGGGTGGATCTCGTTCAGCCCATCGCCGAATGGGAGCCACGCAATGCGGCTTGGGGCGTGAACTTTCCCCGTCAATACGAGAGCTACCTCAAGACCCGGGAAACCGACTTCAAAAGCGAACACGCCGGCTCGGAGGAAGTCGACTACCTTGAGAAATACCCGGAACGTGTCATCCTCTGGGCAGGATATCCATTCTCTCGCGACTACAAACAAGGCCGCGGACACTACCATGCGGTGAATGATATTCGCGAAACCTTACGGACTACCGCAACACTCCCGGGAACCTGCTGGACCTGCAAATCCACCGATGTTCCCCGCGTCATGGCGGAAATCGGACCCGCCGCGTTCTACAAGGCCAATTTTCTGGACCTCGGACATGAGATCGTTAACCACATCGGGTGCCAGGATTGCCACGACCCCAAGAGCATGCACCTGCGCATCACACGTCCGGCCCTGATCGAGGCATTCCAGAGAAGAGGAGAAGACGTCAATCAGGCCTCCCATCAGGAGATGCGCTCCCTCGCGTGCGCCCAATGCCATGTCGAATACTACTTCAAGGGAGACGGGAAATACCTCACCTTCCCTTGGGATAAGGGATTTACTGCGGAGCAAATGGAAGCCTATTACGACGAAATGGAGTTCACGGATTGGACCCACTCCCTCAGCCGTGCGCCCATGCTCAAGGCCCAGCATCCTGACTACGAGACATTCATGACCGGTGTGCACGCCCAGCGCGGAGTATCCTGCGCCGACTGCCACATGCCCTACCGCAGCGAAGGCGCACAGAAATTCACCAACCACCACATGCGGAGCCCCTTGGCCGACATCTCCAGTTCGTGCGCCGTCTGCCACCGCGAAAGCGAGGCCGACCTCAAACGCGACGTCTATGAGCGACAGGCCCGCGTGATGGAATTGATGCTGCTTGTCGAACAATCCCTCGCAAAAGCCCATATCGAAGCCAAAGCAGCGTGGGATGCAGGTGCGACGGAAGCCGAAATGAAGGAAGTGCTGCAACTGATCCGTCAATCCCAGTGGAGATGGGACTGGGTATCGGCCGCGAATGGCGCGGGATTTCACTCTCCCACAGAAGCCAGTCGGGTGCTTGGCAATGCGATTCAGAAAGCTGAGCTGGCCCGCCATGCCATTACGCGGGTGCTTTTCGCCCACGGAGTGAGTGAGCCGGTGACCCTGCCGGACATTTCCACCAAGGCAAAGGCACAGGCTTGGATCGGCCTGGATATGGATCAAATTCGCGAAACCAAGGAAAAACAACGCGAGGAACTCTTCCCGAAGTGGGACCAAGCCGCAGCTCAGCGTGAGGCCGCTCTGCCTCCCGTTCTCACCGCCGGGGCTCCCCGCTATCAGCCTTGAGGCCCACGCCACCACCCATCTTGCGGGCAGTGTCGATTGCTGCGGCCGTTACCTTGGCCGGGCTCGCCCTTGATCTGGTGTTTGGAGGAAGGGGGATGCCCGCTCCAGCGTATCCCGACAGTGCTGCATCCGCCTGTTTCTTCGTTGCCATCACCACAGGAGTATACCTGAGCGTTCGAAAGCGTCCGATCGCTGCGGTGCTTGGAGGACGCCATCTCGCAATAACCACGCTTATTGTGCTGCTGATTTGGGGTGCTCTTTTGGGCTACTTTCCCCAAGTCGATACCCAGCCGGCTGGCCCAATCTACCAACGGGTGTTGCGTGCTCCCCCATTTGTGTTCGCATTGTTGCTTCTGGTCGCCAACCTCTGGTGGGGCGTGCTACACCGACTCGGCAAGCGACTGGACGCCTCCGCCCTCTTTCTCGTCAATCATCTGGGAGTGGCTGTCACCTTAGGAGCCGGACTCTTCGGCACCGGAGACCTGATCCGGATGGATGTGTGGGTCGGAAAGAATGATCTGGTTTGGTATGGCACCGAGAGAGGGCATCCCCGCGAGTTGCCTTTTGCCATCCACTTACACGAGTTTGATGTCGAATTCTACCCACCCGAACTGCGGCAAATCGACCCCACGACCGGCGCTTACGCAGAGATGGCGGGATCGCCTCCAATTCCCCTGAAACCCGGTTCATCCGGACAAATCGGAAATAGCCATGTCGAAGTCCTTGATTGGTCAGCCGATGCGCCTTGGTCTTCTCCAGACGATGCGGTGCCCGCAGCCCGCATTCGGATCTCCACGCCCGGTGGTGATCCAGCGGAGGGATGGATTTCATCCGGCAGCAAACTCGCTCCCCCCATATTCATGCCCCTCGGAGATCAGGTCATCGCAATGTCAGAACCCCGCCCCAAACGCTACCTTTCACAAATGACCATTGTGAGGGAAGGCTTCGAACCGATGGAAGCGTCTGTCGAAGTTAACAAGCCACTTCGCGTCGCCGGATGGTGGCTCTACCAAAAAGGATACAGACCCAACCCGTCCGGGCCAGGATACCTATCCCAAATCGAAGCCGTCCGGGACCCATGGCTCCCATTCGTTTACACGGGCTTTGGGATGATGGCGGCCGGAAGCCTGCTCGGATTCGCCCGCGCCGGCCAGATCCTCCGGAACCGCCAGAAACAACAAGTTTCGGCAAACCCTCTTCCCTCCCAGGCACCATGAACTGGACCCACTTCCCATGGATCTTCGGATCAGCTGCGCTTTGCTGGGCTTTGGCTTCGTGTCTCTCCGGAAAATGGCTCATCCGGCTCGCTTTTGCGGGAACAGTAGTGGTGGCTGCTTTCATCGCCGGGCTGTGGTGGAGTCTCGATCGACCTCCCATGCGCACACTTGGCGAGACCCGGCTATGGTTCGGGTTGTTGCTGCCGGCATCGGGTTTACTGATCCACCGATTTGTGCCATGGAAGTGGCCACTGGTGGTTTCAACCGGAATGGCGTTATTGTTTCTGGGGATTACGCTCGCGAAACCCGAAACCCATGACCGCACCCTCATGCCAGCGTTGCAAAGCCCATGGTTCGTGCCACACGTGGTCATCTACATGATGGCTTATGCGTTTCTGTGTCATACAGCCCTCACCAGTATCTGCTACACATGGATCAGCCGCAAAAACCCAGGTAGAGCCGAAAGTGCACTCCCTATAGTCGAAGCATCCCTCTGGGTGGGATTCGGACTACTCACCCTCGGCTTGCTGTGTGGGGCAGTCTGGGCGAAAGAAGCTTGGGGTCATTACTGGACATGGGATCCCAAGGAAACCTGGGCGTTTCTGACCTGGGGTTGCTACCTGCTTTACTTTCACCTGCAACCCGTCTGGCGCAAAAACCCGCGATCGGCACTGCTCTTCCTGGCTCTTGCCAGCGTAACCGTCTTTCTCTGCTGGTTCGCCGTCAACGCAATGCCTTCGGCCGCTCAAAGCGTGCACACCTATACCGGTTGAT